>Ga0068712_1000294_pt1 | contig 100798 bp, 87 predicted proteins | sample MTBAKSrepl1MetaG_FD_62987 | JGI IMG/M metagenome (GOLD analysis project Ga0068712, IMG submission 62987) | Enrichment culture microbial communities from Arthur Kill intertidal strait, New Jersey, USA, that are MTBE-degrading - MTBE-AKS1... | ecosystem: Environmental > Aquatic > Marine >... | reverse complement strand
GTTTGGCACCTCGATGTCGGCTCATCGCATCCTGGGGCTGGAGAAGGTCCCAAGGGTTTGGCTGTTCGCCAATTAAAGCGGTACGTGAGCTGGGTTTAGAACGTCGTGAGACAGTTCGGTCCCTATCTGTCGTGGGCGTAGGATATTTGAGAGGCTCTGCCCCTAGTACGAGAGGACCGGGGTGGACGAACCTCTGGTGTTCCAGTTGTCGCGCCAGCGGCATTGCTGGGTAGCTACGTTCGGAAAGGATAACCGCTGAAAGCATCTAAGCGGGAAGCCTCCCTCAAGATTAGATATCCCTTCCGCAAGGACTAAAGACCCCTCGGAGACTACGAGGTTGATAGGTCAGAGGTATAAGTATGGTAACATACTCAGCTTACTGATACTAATCGGTCGTGAGGCTTGGCCTTATAAATCTTGATCACTCTCATTCTCATTCCCTATTTGATTTATATATTTAAGAGTTTCCGGTGGCAATGGCGAAGAGGTCACACCCGTTCCCATCCCGAACACGGAAGTTAAGCTCTTCAGCGCCGATGGTACTGCGTGGGCAACTGCGTGGGAGAGTAGGTCGCCGCCGGATTTAATTTCAGCCCCTTACCCTAATAAGGTAAGGGGCTTTTTTTATTGCGGCGCCATAAGACGCGGTATCAGGCTATGCTCAAAACAATCGTGGCGCGCTTGCGCCGGAGCGGTCACGCTGTCAACGTTCCGTTTTGTCGCGCCGCCCCGTCAAGTTTGATGTTTTTATGGCTCCCAGACATCGGCCGGTCCCGGTCCCATGGGTTGGTATTCGATGCGGTAGGGCGTGATTTTAACCACTCCGAAGTTGGGATCATCCGGGCCTGTGAAAATTGCTTTCAAATGATCGAACCACACCCGATGCCTGGTCTCGGCGTCGGTCAGCACTTCCGCCTTGCCCTGGATTTGCAGAAACGGTTCGCCGGCCTGAGGATCGACGCATCCGGCGGTCACATGGACTTCCGGGTTCTTTTTAATCTGTCCGACCTTGCGGGTGTTCAGCCGTGTGGCCATCCACAAGGTAAGATTTTGATCGGCGAACGGCATCACATAGCGGGCCCAGGGCTTGCCGTCTTCGGTAATGGTGGCCAGGACGGCCAGATTGGGAACGTTGAGTTTAGCCAGTATCTTTTGTTTCAACTCTGACATGATATCCTCCTGTTGCGGTAAGGTTATTCCATATACAGCGCGTCGGTTGAGCCGACGGGTACCGGCGTTTCCGGTTTCATGCAGTTCTGCGGGGCAGATATTCTGAGCATTTTATGTGATTTCTATTAGACTGGTCTGTTATTTATTCACCAATATAAATCGTTCATTTCATGGCGCGGGGTTTTATTTTAAAATGGTTGAAAAGACCATGTCGCGGTGGATTTCCAGAGGCGCGGCGCTTTTGGTAACTTTCATCTGGATATGCGCGCCATGCCAGGCGGCGATTATGAAATAGGAAACCTTCATGGGGTCGATGGATTCGGGCAGCGCCCCGGCGTCTCTGGCTTGCGCGATTACCGCGCCGATCCGCTCGGCCATACGGTCAAGGGAGGTTTTCAGCTTCTCGCGAAAGGCAGGGCTGAGATCGCCCATTTCCTCGGCCAGATTGCCCACCGGACATCCCAGGGAAAACTGATTGGAGCTGAAGAATTCGATGAAAAAGGTAAAAAGGCGTTTCAGCCGTTCCAGCGGCGTCCCCTCGCCGTTATCCAGAATATCATCCGCCACCGAGGAGAAGTGTTGGTCGAAGTAATCTATGATACGCAGACCGAACTCTTCCTTGCTCTTGAAGTAATGGTAAAATGAACCTTTGGGGACGTTTGCGGCGTCCAGTATTTCCTGTATGCCGGTATTGTTGAACCCTTTACGGTGTATGAGGCCGGCGCCCGCCTCGATGATTCTGTCCTTAACCTGTTGTTCCATGCGATTCAACCGTCCTCAAAAGTATCCTGAATAATAATAGACCGGTCGTCTAATAACGTCAAGGAAAAAGCTCTTGTCTAGGGTTGTTCCGGCGCCCGGTTTCTGTCATAAGAAAACAAGGCTGAAATTAAGCAAACCGTGAATCCGCTATCGGGCTGGTCGGAGCGTATCCCGCCATGAGTGAACAAGCCTTTTCCGGCCGTAATCGCAACATCTCCGCTTCCGCGTATCCTCCGGGAGAACAGGCCGAAAAACTGACGCGCCTCGGAAACGATCGGCTCTTGTCTTTGCCCAGAGCCTGCGTTCTCAATTCGCGGAAGCCGCGAATGTCGCAACCGTATGATCGCTGGCTGCAGGCGACACGCGCCTGCGTGGACGCGGCCGCGGAGGGCGGTTACGCTCTCGTGTCCAGCCTCGGAAGCATGCAGTACAATTGGGTCAGTTTTCTGGCGGCCAAACGGAAGCTTCCCCTTATTTTAGTGGTTGACGGTCCCATTCCCGCGGGCGTGTCCGATGACTACATACGTTCGGGGATGGGCTGGTTCCCCGGCCTTTTCGACCCCAGCCGGACGCTCATCATTTCACCGTTCAGCGAAGATTCAGCTCCTGGGAAAAAACTGCGTGGTCCTATCAGGGACGCGGTCATAGCGTCGATGAGTCACGCTTTGTGGGTGGCGGAAATCCGGGCCGGCGGAGTCATGGAAAAAGTTGTGAATCAGGCGGCTGAGGAAGGGCGGCGGGTGAGCGTATTCCGCCCGGATAGATTCGATCCTCAAACGGCGGGCAATAAAAGGCTCCTCGAAAAAGGAAGCGTGACCGGTTTCAATCCGGCTTTGCGTCCCTCGGAACCGGGCGGTAAATCGAACACAACGCCGGAAAGGCGGCTCGTGACAGCCTCCGCCGGCGCATTTGAAGGGCGCGGCGAATACCTGTTCCATTTTACCCGTTCCTGTCCGGGACCGTGGCCGGGCCAGTCATGGGAAGAATACTTGTCGTCTCTTGACAACGCCGAGCCCGGGGCGTCTCACAGCGCTCTGGACACGCTCGGGCGGATTGCGGGCGAGTTGAGAATTCGCGGCGGATCGCGGCTCATCCGCGGGGATCAGCCCATGGTTTCGTTGACTGAATGCGCGCCGCAAGAGCTGACCGGTCTGATAGCCTGGAACAGAAGCCTTATACGCTGGACCTTTGAGCCGTACGGGGTCGCGATCCGTAAGGATGCGCTGGAAAGGATGGGCGCTCGGCGCGTCATTTATGCCAGCGAAGATGAGTATAAAGCGCTGAGTCCAAAAGACAGACTCTTCTTTCAGCTCCACAATCCGCCTCGAACGGACTGGTCCCGCGAAAAGGAATGGCGCGTACGTGGAGATATTGACTTGAGCGCTTTCGCCAAGAATGAAGTAATGTTAGTCACGCCACCGGAAGCGTTTTCCCTGATGGGCGCCGTCCCGTTCAGGGTATCCGTAACACCGCCGGTACGAAGCAAAGCCGGATGGTGAAGGAGGATGGTTCCCTCGTTGATTTTTTGCGGCGCCTTTGTTACAAGATATCTTTCCATAAAGGATTTATATTCCGATAGTCTTTAAGGGAGGGAAGCAGTGTCCAGAATAGAACGCGCGGTGATGAGCGTTACGGACAAGACTGGTGTCGCCGAATTCGCGGGCGAATTGAGTAAACGGGGAGTCGAGATACTATCCACGGGCGGCACCGCGAAAGCCATACAAGAGAGCGGCGTAAAGGTAATGGAAATCTCCGATTTCACCGGATCTCCGGAAATGCTGGACGGCCGGGTAAAAACGCTGCATCCCAAAGTGCATGGCGGGATCCTGTTTATGCGCGACAACGTGGCGCATTTGAAGCAGATCAAGGAAAACGGCATAAAACCCATCGATCTGGTGGTGGTCAATCTGTACGCATTCGAAAAAACCGTGGCCAAGCCGGATTGTTCCCTGGAAGACGCCATCGAAAACATCGATATCGGAGGCCCCACGCTTCTGCGCGCCGCCGCTAAAAATTACCGGTTTGTTACCGTTGTTACGGACCCGGCCGATTATGAGGTAGTCCTCGCCGAAATGGATAAAAACAACGGACAGACTACCCTGGCGACCCGTTTCAACCTGGCCAGCAAGGTGTATCGGCTCACCAGCGACTATGACAGAGCTATCACTGAATACCTGGCGACGAAAACTGTTCGATAACCGGAGTGAGGAAAGGGGATAAGCTCATGAGAATCCTGGTGGTTGGAGGGGGCGGAAGAGAACACGCGCTGGTGTGGAAGCTTCATCAGAACCCGGAAGTAAAAGCGTTGGCGTGCGCGCCGGGTAACGGCGGCATAAGCGGGTTCGCCAATTGCATTGCCAACGTTGGCGCCGGAGAAATCGAAAATCTCGCCGCGTTCGCTTATAAGGCGGAAATGGATCTTACGGTAGTCGGGCCTGAGGCGCCGCTCACGGCCGGTTTGGTGGATCTCTTCAAGGAAAAGGATCTGCTTGCGTTCGGTCCGAGCAAAGCGGCGGCGCAAATCGAAGGAAGCAAGTCCTTTGCCAAAGATATCATGAAAAAGTACGGTGTGCCCACGGCCGATTACGCCGTCTTCGAGGAATACGCCAAAGCGCTGGACTATATTAAGGAACGGGGCGTTCCGGTCTGTGTCAAGGCGGACGGCCTTGCCGCGGGAAAGGGCGTGTTTCCCTGCCAGACGATTGAAGAGGCGGTCGAGGCTCTGGACACGATCATGGTAAAAAAGGAGTTTGGCGGGGCGGGCGCCAAAGTGGTGGTTGAGGAATTCCTGACCGGTGAAGAGGCCTCCTTTCTCGTTTTCACCGATGGCGAAACCATTCTCCCCATGCCGTCCTCTCAGGACCATAAAGCTATTTATGACGGCGACAAAGGCCCCAACACCGGGGGCATGGGCGCGTATTCACCCGCGCCGCTGATCACTCCGGAGCTTGAACAAAAAGTGATGAAGACCATCATGGAGCCGACCATCGCGGGCATGGAACGGGAAGGCTGCCGGTTCGAAGGGATTTTATACGCCGGTCTCATGATAGACAAGGGAGAGCCCAAGGTCCTCGAATTCAACGCCCGATTCGGCGACCCCGAATGCCAGCCGCTCATCATGCGCCTTAAAAGCGATTTGCTGGAAATCATCATGGCCATAACCAATCGTGAGCTGCACAAGGTCAAACCGGAGTGGGACCCGCGCCCCTCGGTCTGCGTGGTCATGGCCAGCGGCGGCTATCCCGGCAAGTATGAGAAAGGAATGGAGATTCGCGGGCTGGAAAACGTGGTCACCATGAAGGATATCATGGTCTTCCATTCCGGCACCGATCTGAACATTGAAGGGCGTTACGAAACCGACGGCGGCCGCGTGCTGGGCGTCACCTCCATCGCGGACACCATTCCAGGAGCGATAGATTTGGCCTACGAAGCGGTGGGCAAGATCGACTGGGACGGCTGTTACTATCGCAGGGATATCGGCCGCAAGGCGCTCAACCGGATCTAGCTTCGGAATCCGCGGATTTCGCGGTTCGCGCCTCAACAAAGAAAAGCTTCAGGCGTCAGGAGGTTCGCCATGACCCATAGTGGAAAACCTCCTTTTTTAATGGCCTGGACGCTTCAGAGCAAAGGACATGAGTATGAGTAATCCGAGAGTTGGCATTATAATGGGTAGTATTTCCGATCTGGACATCATGCGGAAGGCGAAGGACGTCCTGGGAGAGCTAGGCGTCCCCTGCGAAGTCACGGTGGCTTCCGCGCACCGCACGCCGGACCGGGTTCATGAATACGCCACATCCGCCAGGGAGCGGGGAATTGAAGTTCTCATCGCCGGAGCCGGCTGGGCCGCGCATCTGGCGGGCGTGCTGGCGGCGTTGACGGAACTGCCCATTATCGCCGTTCCCATTTCGTCCTCTCCATTCCAGGGATTGGACGCGCTGCTGGCTTCCGTTCAGATGCCTCCCGGCGTGCCCGTGGCGGTCATGGCGGTCGATGGGGCGCGAAACGCGGGCATTTTTGCGGCCCAGATCCTGGCGCTCAAGGATGACGCGATTCGGGATCGACTGCTTGCCTTCCGCGAGCGCCAGTCGGAACAAGTGTTTGCCAAGGCCAAAGAGCTTGACCTTAATTCGTAAAATCGATTCAGTCCACCCGGACGGGAAGACACTCGAGGAGTGCGCGCAAACGCTGCGAAACGGGGGCGTGGCGGCTGTCCCGACCATAAGTTTCTACGGGTTGCTGGCGGACGCCTACAATGAAAGAGCCTTTGACCGGGTTCTGGAAATTAAGAGAAGACCTTCCGATAAGCCGCTTCCACTGCTCATTCCCAACCAGACCTGGGCCCATAAGCTCTGCGCGGAGATCAATGATCGGGCGGTGGCGCTGATGAAAGCGTTCTGGCCCGGGGGGCTCACCCTGGTCGTTCGCGCCGCGGCCGCCGCGCCGTGGTACGCCGTATCCCAAGACGGGACGGTGGGGCTGCGGGTACCGTCACACCCCGTGGCCGCGGGCTTGTTGGCTCTTTTTGATGGTCCGGTAACCGGCACGAGCGCCAACGAGGCCGGAGCGCCTCCTTGCCGGGACGCCGACTGCGTGCGAACCACACTGGCGCTCCAGCCGGATTTGATACTCGACGGCGGAGCAACGGCCGGCGCGGCGGGATCGACGGTCGTTGACGTCAGCGGAGCCGAACCGGTTATCTTCAGGGAAGGGCTTATCCCCGCTCGTGACATCTTCGGAGCGCTGTAAAAAAAGACACAAAAAAACGCGCGAAGCGTCAGCTTCTGCGCGTTTTTTATATACTGAACTCGCAGCCGGACAATTACAGCTTTTCGATCATCTCATTGACCATCCGCTTGGCGTCCGTCTGCTGGTCAAAGGGTGACTCCCCTTTCAGATCGGCCTCGATGATCCGCTCATCATAGGGCAGAAATCCCAGCCACTCGAATTCGGTCACGTATTTCTCCAGGAATTCCCGGTCCGAGTCGCTCCGAATCTTATTACCGACCAGGGCGATGTTTTTTACTCCGATCTGTCCGGCCAGCGTCTTGATGTTCCGGGCCGTGTCCACGCTTCTTCGGCCCGGTTCCACCACCACGATCAGTTTGTCCATGGCCGAAGCGGTGCCGCGGCCGAGGTGTTCGATCCCAGCTTCCATATCCATGACCAGATCTTCGTCACGAAGAAGCACGAGGTGGGTAACCAGCGCTTTCAGCAGCGTGCTTTCGGGGCATATACACCCGCCGCCGCCCTTGGCTATTCCGCCCAGCCGCATAAATTTGATCCCGTTCAACTTATAGGAAAGCGCGTCCGGCAAGTCGTCAACCTTGGGGTTCAATTTAAACATCTGACCGATGGAGCCCGGTTTCGCGCCGGTTCGTTCTTCCACCAGCTCTTTCATGTTCGCGATGGGCACAATCTTCTCAGCTTGGTCGATACCCAGGGCCGTGGCCAGGTTTGCGTCGGGGTCCGCGTCGATCGCCAGGACTTTATGCCCTTTCTCACTCAAGCTTTTAATCAGTAGCGCGGCGAACGTGGTTTTCCCCACGCCACCCTTTCCGCTGATCGCTATTTTCATAATCTACCTCCAAACGAAACACAGTCTGCTTTTCTCATCCGCCGTTGAGCGCTTTCAATGAAACGCGTATCGTATAATACAATAAGCAGGCATGAGCCCCTTGAAAAGGGCGGGGAGCGATGTTTTTATTTCGCGCTCTTTTGTCTGGCCAGTCCCATAAGCCGGTATACCACCATTCCGGATACCCAGGCGATATCTTCGGCGGAGAGATACTCTATAATCGCGCGGTCCAGCAGAATATTGCCTTCCGGAGGGAATTCGTCGTCTCCGCGCCACAGGATGAGCTTAATGGGGGTATGCGGGAAAGGTTTGAACAGGAAACCCACGTCACCCTCTTCCACGGGTTCGCCTTTGAGCAGAGGGGCCAGTTCCTGTAATATGTCGGGATTTTCGCCGAACACGCCCTTGAGCGGATTGATGGCCCTGCTCACGAACGCCTGATAATAAAAGCTCCCGTCCGGAACTTCACGGTAGGTAATCCAATCGTTGGTGGGTTTCAAGCCGGTGGCGGAATTCAGATAATGAAGGATCAGCACTTTTTCCTGGATAGGTATCTCGCCTCCGGCGTTCAGGTCCTCGAATGTTCCCTCTGGCAGGGTTATACGCGCCAGCCGCTCGATAAAGGGGATCTCAAGATATGAAACGCCGTCCGCTTCGCTAAAGGCGCCGCCGCTGGCGCTCGCCACACGCTGAATATCTTTTGTTTTCAGTTCCTCCAAAGCGATGTTGAAGGCGTTGCTGTAATCGTCAATGCGCGCCATAAAGTACCTCGACATTCTTCCCGACACCGAAGCCGCGCGAGGCTTTCCCGCGCCGGGGAGTTCTATGCATGATTCTAAAATGCGTCTTACTATAGGTCCATCGAGCGGACTTTACAAGCCGCGCGCGGCGTTTTGCGTTCCCAATCCGCGAGGCGGCCCGGACAAAAAAAGAGCCCAAAAGGCGGATTCCCCTTTGAGCTCAAAGAAGATATACCCACGAGCCGTTGCCCGTGTAGTACGCGTCAATCCTCCAGCGCGGCGTCGACCATGGTGATGATCTCTTCATCAGTGAAATGGCAGATGCTGGCCGCGCCCGTGGGGCACACGGAAGCGCACTTCCCGCACCCCTTGCACACCGCTTCGGTCACTCTGGCCACCACCTTGTCGCCGCCGTTAACCGGAACCATGTTGATGGCCTGGAAGGGGCACACCTCCTGACACTGGGCGCATCCACGGCAGAGCGCTTCGTCCACTTTGGACACCACGCCTTCGATTTCGATGTGATCCCGTGACAACACCACCGAAGCGCGGGACGCGGCGGCTTGGGCCTGGGCTATGGCCTCATCCATGGGTTTGGGGCCGTGCGCCAGCCCGCATACGAACAGGCCGTCGGTGGGAAACTCCACCGGACGCAATTTGGCGTGGGCCTCCACATAAAAACCGTCGTCGTTCAGCGGCGCCTTGAACAGCTGCGCCAGCGGATTCTCCTTGGGCATCACGATGGCGGAGGCCAGGACCAGGAGATCGGGGCGCAACTCGATTTCGCGTTGCAGCACGTAATCGGTAAAGCGCATGGACAGCGCGTCCGGCCCCGGTTCGACCGCTATGCCGTTCTCGTGTACATAGCGCACGAAATGAACTCCTTTTTGTCTTGCTTCACGAAAGAGCGATTCCCGCAACCCGTAGGTGCGCATGTCGCGATAGACCACATAGACGTTCATCTGCGGGTTGAGTTCCTTCAACTTGAGCGCGTTGCGAACGGAATGGGTGCAGCATACCTTGGAGCAATAGGGCCGTTCGGGAATTCTGGAACCCACGCACTGGATAAACACGGCGTTCTTGGTTTGATGGAGCGTTCCGCCGACTTCCATGAGTTTGCGGTCAAGATCCAGTCCGGTCAGCACACGCGGGTCGTCGCCATAATGGTAGAGGTCCGGTTTCAGCTCCTCGGCCCCGGTGGCGATGATCGCGGCCCCGTGCGTAATAGCCGTCTGTCCGTTTTCCCGCCCGATGGTGGTTTCAAAATTGCCGACAAAGCCGTCCACTTTATCGATTTTGGCGTTCAGATAGACATGGATTTTATCATTGCCTTCAACATCCGCGATGAGGTCTCGCAGATAACCCTGCACATCCTCGTTTTTCCAGGTTGACGCGACCGAGAGTCCTTTTCCGCCGAGCGCGGCTTCCTTTTCCACCAGGTGGGCTTCATAGCCCTGGTCCGCCAGGTTCTTGGCGGCGTTCATACCGGCTATCCCGCCTCCCACGACCAGAGCCGAACGGTTTACCCCCAGTTCCATTCTGGGAAGCGGCTCCAGCAGGGCGGCTCTGGAAACCGCCATGCGCACCAGATCCTTCGCCTTGGCCGTGGCGGCTTCGGGTTCATTGGCGTGCACCCAGGAACATTGATTGCGGATGTTGGCCATTTCGAACAGGAATTTGTTCAAACCGGCGTTGGTCACCGTTTCCTGAAAGAGCGGTTCATGCGTCCTCGGCGTGCAGGCGGCCACGACAATGCGGTTTAACTTATGCTCCCCGATGATTTTGGTCATCTTGTCCTGCGTGTCCTGGGAGCAGCTGAACAGGTTGTCCTCCACGTGCGCCACGTGGGGCAGAGACCGTGCGTATTCAACCACTCCGGGCACATCGACCACGCTGGCGATGTTGACGCCGCAGCGGCACACGAAGACCCCGATGCGAGGCTCCTGGCCGCGCACATCGGTTTCGCCGGGTATCACCTTTGTTTTGACCAGGGATTTGCGCGCTTCGGCGAGCAGGCTGCCGGCCGAACCCGCGCAGGCGCTGGCGTCGACCACCGACTGCGGAATGTCTTTGGGCGACTCATACGCCCCGCACACAAACACGCCCGGCACGGATGTCTTCACCGGGCTGAAGCTGGAAATGGCGGGATACCCCTGATCGTTGAATTCGATTCCCAGTTCCTTGCCGAACCGGGCCGCCTGGCTTGGCATGAGCAGGCCTACCGACAACACGACGATATCGAATTCCTCGTCGATACGATTCCCGGTCGGGTCCACATAACCCAAGGATAAGGTGTTTCCGCCGTCAACCGGCGTGATGGTCGAGATTCTGGACTTCACGAACCGCACTCCCGAGTCCGCGGCGCGATTCATATAGCGTTCGAAGTCCTTGCCGTGGGTCCGGATGTCGATATAGAAAATCGCGGTGTCGAGCCCGCCTTTGGCGTGTTCGGAAGCCACCACCGCTTCTTTTATGGCGTAGGTGCAGCAAACGGAAGAGCAGTAACCCTTGGCGCCGGGATGCGTGTCCCGGGAGCCCACGCACTGCAGCCAGGCGATCCTTTTAGGCTCTTCCCCGTCCGACGGGCGAACCAGATGGCCCTGCGTGGGGCCGGACGCGGCGAGCATGCGTTCGAATTCCAGGCTGGTGACGATGTTGGGATGTTTGCTGTAGCCGTAATAATCCGGGTTTTGGGGATCGTAAACGTTGGTCCCCGGAGCGAGAACGATAGCGCCCACGTTCAGGCTCAGTTCCTTCTTCTCCTCCCCAAAGGAGATGGCGTTGGAAGGGCAAAATTTCTCGCACGCCCGGCACTTTCCCTTGGTCAGGAAAATACAGTTTTCAGGATCGATGGCGTACTTCAGCGGTACGGCCTGGGCGTACTTCACGTAAGCCGCCTTGCGTTTCATCAGCCCCTCGTTGTATTCGTCATCTACCTTCTTGGGGCATTTCTCGGCGCAGAGACCGCAGGCGATACATTTGTCAACGTCAATGTAACGGGGATTCTGGGTGACGCTGACTTGGAAATTTCCGGCTTCTCCGGTAACGGAGGTTATTTCGGAGAGTGTGAGAAGCTCTATATTGATGTGTCGGCCGACCTCGACCAATTTGGGCGAGATGATTCACATTGCGCAGTCGTTGGTCGGAAAAGTCTTGTCCAGTTGGGACATGACGCCCCCGATGGAACTGGACTTTTCCACGAGATACACATAAAAGCCGGAGTCCGCCAAGTCCAGGGCGGACTGCATACCGGATATGCCGCCGCCGACCACCATGACTGATCCGATTTTCTCGTTCGGCATGGTTCTATCCTATCATTAGTTGAACGTTATCACGCTCCATACTACTCCGGATGAGCGGAAGATTCCGAATGGTTTTGATTGTGCGCAAAGCTGGAAATGCTCTCAATGGACAGAATGTTGTCGCTCATGCCCAGCTTTTCCGGTTCGATCCCCATACTGAGGCCCAGCAGCTGGGGATACAGAATAGACGGAAGCAGAAGGTCCCGCCCCTTTTCCCGGAGCATTTCATCCTGAACGGTGTCGAACTGTATCTGGCAGTAGGTGCACGCGACGCACAGATAGTCCGCGCCCGCCTGTTTGGCGTCCACCAGTTTCTTTTCGGTCAACGCCTTGGACATGGCGTCGTTCTTGCCCCACAGAGGGTTGCCGCAACATTGCGTCTTAAGCGGCCAGTCCACGCTCTTGGCGCCGGTGACTTCCACCAGCCGGTCGAATATCCGCGGCTGGGCAGGGTCGTCGAACTCCATGATATTGCTGGGCCGCAGGGCGTGACAGCCATAGTGGGCCGCAATCTTCAATCCCTCGAAAGGCGCGGTTACCATTTTCTTGATCGTATCCGTACCGACCTCATGGTAGAAGACCTGCAGAATATGCCGCACGGTGTTTTTGCCTTCGTAAGCCAGCCCCTGTTCGCCGAGTGTCCGGTTGATTTTCTCTCGCAGCGAACCGTTTTCTTTCAGAAGGTGTATGGCTTTTTTGAGGCTGCCGTAACAGCATTTACAGGGCGTAATAATATCCAGATTGCGGGATTCGGCGAGAGCCAGATTGCGGGCGGACGATACGAGATAGGAATCGAAATCGAGATGTCTCACCGGATAACCGCAACAATTGAACTCAATATTGGCCAGACCGACCTTGAGTTCGGAACAAACGGCCCTGGTGGCGGTTTCGTATTGCGGCGCGTAATGAGGTATTTTACAGCCTAAAAACAGTGCGTATTCCATTGCGAGTCCTTATACGGTCAACGTTCCGCGTGAAGGTTCGATGGGAGAGGCGCGCCGTTAAACGGTCGCTTTTTTCCGGTCCGAATCCGCGGAGTTGTTGTGTACCGTTTCGTAGCTGAAGTTTCTGAGTTCGTAAAGTACGTCGGCTACCTGCACTCCCTGGGGACAATGTTCCTGACACTGGTAACAGGTCACGCAGTCCCAAACCATCCGCGATGAAAGGGCGTCATTACGCAGTCCAAGCCCCAGTGAATGCATGATCTGGTGCGGCAGCAGCCCCAGTTCCCGGCGCGGATTATCGAAATTTGCCACAACAGGGCACACGTTGGTGCATGTCTGGCATTCAAAACAATTGGAAAAGGTGCTCGCCTGAATCGACAGGTTGAGGCTCTGCCGCAGCGGGTCTTCATCCGGTCTGATGGGGCCGGAGCTTTTCGCCGCTTTCTCGGCGCTTTCCTTGGTGATCGTTTCGCGGGCCAGAATAAACGGCTGCGGATGACCAAGGCGTTCCAGGTCTTCGCGGATGCTGAACCACAGATCCTGCAGGTTGATGCCGGCGGGACACACATCGGTGCAGCGTCTGCAACTGGTGCAAATGTGCGCCCCTTCGGCCATTTCCCGCAGCTCCTCGGCGCTCAGCTTTTCTCCCGAGGCGAGCGACTTGAGCGCGATCAGCTTTTCGGAAGGCAGGATGCTGGAGTTATGCAGCATGTCGAAGATCTGGCTTACCGAACACCGTACGCTGCACGTGGAGCAATGCATGCAGGCGTCCAGCTCCATGGCCCGCCGGGTGGCGATATTGGCCGGCGTTGATTCCTGTTTGCCCATGACCGCGTTGGTCAACAGACTGACCGGCGTTGAAAAAATATGGAAGAATTTGCTGAAGGGCAGATAGGCCAATCCCATAAAGCAAGCCAGGAAGTGGATGTACCACAACCCGGTGGCCACTCCGGCCCTGGTCAACCCGACAGCCACGGGATGGATGATGTCGGAAACGCCGTAGGACAGGAAAGCCCACTGCGGACGCGAATGGCACTGCTGACACTGATTTTCCTCGTTCATTTCCCGGCCGCGTTCCAGCAGTTCCCCGGTTGCTTCGATGTGAGCGGGAAAGACGACGTTGTAATTCTGCTGCCAATAGGCCATCAGGGCCTTCAAATCTTCATCGTCCTGATAGTTGGCGATTTCCACGCCGGGGTCGATGTATTCCTGCGCCATGTCCTGGAAACGCTGGTACGATACGATTTTGGTCGCTTCCAGAAAAAAGCCGCTGACCATGATAACAGCCAGAATGACGACGGCGTACCAGTCCATCCTCGAGGTGGTCCGTCTCATCTTCCTGATCTTTACGCGGCGGTAGATGGCGATGCCCACGCCGGCCACGACCATCAATCCAAAGAGATTGCGCAAAAAGAGATATGGATTGAGCGTGCTATAGTAGACGCTGAAAAAGGGGCTGGCCTGGGCGTTGTTGTAATCCAGCGCATGGATGAAAAACAGCAGGAAGAATCCGGCGAAAATGCAAATGTGCATGATCCAGCGCAGCGGATCTTCCTTGAGAATTCGCCATTGGAAGATGACATCCACGAAAAATGATTTTACCAGCGTGATAATCCGGGCGCTGAAAACAGCGCCTAAAAGGCCTTTGACCGCGTTCCCGAACCGGTTCCCCGCTTCGGATGCGCGCGCGGTGTCTCCGATTTTATAGCTCAACCACCGCGTCAGTTTGTAGACAAGGCCGATCACGAAAATGAGGAGGGCGATATAAAGAGTAATGGTAAAGAACATGCTATTTTCCTCTGTCCACCCAAGGTCTTTCGAAGACGGCAGTGGTCCGAAAATATCGGACTCTTTTGATTGATTTCACCATTCCCATAACAAGTAAGCGCGCTCGACAAGAACGCGCCCTAGTCGTCAATGTCGGCAGTGGAAAAAATCAGTTGCGACCGATTATTGGAATCCGCCGGGTTGCAGTTTTTCGGTCGCAGCGTGTAATCACGGCGAGAAGTGTTCGGGAGACAACGATTCTTCGCCGGATTAAGCCCGAGACGAGCCGCAGGATTCCGTATAAAATGCTTAGGGGTGATGAAGAACTTATTTGCTCTATTTTTTGAGCCCGGCCCGGGAAATCTCAATTTAGAAAAGAAGCCGGCGTAAGTCAAGAGTAATCCCTTGCCGGATGACCCCGGTTCGGATACAACTTCTTCTGACCCGTATGAAAAAAAATTGATTATCCTGTAAAACGTATGGAAAGAATATATGATAGCGCAATACGGGCGCGCCGCCGTGTCCGGCGCCGAAGCGAAAACCGGAAAGCCTCGAAGACGGTCGAGCCGCAACCCGGACCCGGGAGCGGGGCGTGAGGTGTTTTGATGGTCGTGGAATCGGAAATCATTACAAGGGCGTATTCTCAGCTCATCAGAGTGCTGACCGAATATGTAGTGGTAATCACGCGGGATTTTCGCATCATATCGGCCAACGAACTGTTCGAACGCGATTTCGGCAGATCGGAAAAGACGTTCGGCGATTTCTGCCATTGGACGAATGAAGACGCTCCGGACCCGTTCGTGCTCATGCGGGGCGACGAGCATGTCGGCGACTACTGTTACCGGGTCTGGAAAAACAGGCAAAACAAATGCGAAGACTGCCATGTGGAGAAATGTTTTTCTAAAGGAGAAGCCTTTACCAGTGAAGAAATGGTGGAGACGGCGCAAGGCAGAACCCTTCGTATTCGAGTGCGGGCCACACCGGTAAAGAATGAAGAGGGCAAGGTCATTTTTGTCATCCAAAGCGCCACCGACATAGCCCATCGGGAATATCTGGAATCGCACATGGACGGCGACACCCGGGTGTTGGAGGCGCTGTTGGCCGAGCAATATCTGACCACCAGGGAAAACGAGCGCAAATTCCGGCTCTTGTTCGAGCGTTCTCAGGACATGATCGCTCTGACCGACCGGGAAGGGAATTTACGGGATGTGAACCCGGCGGGCGTTCGGTTACTGGGATATGACTCCAAAGGTGAAGTCAGAAAGATCCGCGCGTTGAGCAAGCTTTTCTCCGATCCCGCCGACTGGAACGTTATCGTCGGCCTGGTGGAGGAAGAGGGGGTGGTCCACGACTTTGAGACCGCGCTGAAAAAAAAGAACGGCGACGAAGTTCCCGTTGGCGTGACCGCCAATGTCTTTTTCGACCGCGAGGGGCGCATCCTGGGATACGAGGGAATCATCCGGGATATATCGGCCCGCAAACGGGCCGAGCAGATTATACGGCAGACCAACCGGGAACTGGCGGCGATCAACGCCATAAACAAAGCCAGCAGCGTACTCGGTCTGGAGGATATGCTGAAAACCACCGTGGAGGAGATCTCGTCGCTGCTGCATGTGGACAGCGCCCGTATTTACCTGCTGGACGAATCGGGTGACCTCATTTATCTTGTGGTGTCCAAGGGTTTGACCGAAGCGTTTGTGGAAAAAACTCACATGCAATTGCGCAGCGTCGGTGACGGATTGATCGGGAAAGTTGTATCCACCGGCAAGGAAATGGTTTTCTCGGATCTGGCCTGGGTACCGTCGCCGTTCAAGGAAGACCTGTGGCAGGAAGGGCTCAAATCGGCCGCCTACATACCCATTCTCTCCAAGGGGTCCGTGTTGGGGGTAATCGCGGTTACCAGTCACAGCGGCCATCAGTTCACCAAACGCGAGGTGGCGTTTTTATCTGCGGTGGGTAACGAAGTGGGCATATCCGTTATGAACCGTCTGTTGTACGAACAGACGCGCACGGCCTATGAAGAACTGAAAAAAGCGCAGGAGCAACTGATCCAGACCGAAAAGCTGGCTTCACTGGGAAAAATGTCGGCCGTGTTCGCCCACGAAATAAACAATCCCATCTCCGCGATCCTCACCTACGCCAAACTGGTAACGAAAGTTCTGAAAAAGCAGGATCTGAATCTGCAGGAGCGGATCCCGGATCTGCTCAGGTATCTTGAAACCGTGCAAAACGAGACATCGCGGTGCGGGGAAATCGTCAAAAATCTTTTAACCTTCGCCCGCCAGTCGGAGCCTAAGTTCGAAGGCAACTCACTTACGGAAATACTGCAGAGGACGATTTCGCTTGTCTCCCATGATCTGGAGCTCAAGAGCGTGCAGCTTGTGGTCGACGTTCAGGAAAACATCCCGTTGATCAAATGTGATTTCAAACAAATACAGCAGGTGTTCCTGAACCTTCTGATCAACGCGTCCGAAGCCATGGAGCAGGGGGGACGCATTACCGTGCGCGGAAGGCATATTCCTTTCAGGAAGATGGTAAGAATAGAAATAATCGATACCGGGCACGGGATATCCGAGGAAGATAAGGGACAGATATTCGAGCCCTTTTACACCACCAAGGGAGAGACAAAGGGGGTGGGCTTGGGGCTTGCCGTGGTGTATGGCATCATAACCCGACATGGCGGTACCATAGAAGTGACCAGCGAAAAGGGCAAAGGTTCCACGTTTATCATTGATTTGCCGATCGAAACCCAAGACGAACAAAAATCATGAGGGAGACCGCATGGCAAAAAAAATCAGAATCCTGGTCGTAGATGATGAGCCGGCCGTTCGTGAAGCCATGACCGACTGGCTGCGCGAAGACGGTTACGAAGTGGCCGCGGCGGCCAGCGGTTTTGAGGCTGTCGAAAAGGTCGAGGAACAAGACTGGAATATCATGCTGCTGGATTTGAAAATGCCGGGGATGGACGGCATCGAGACCATGAAACAGGTAAAGGAGCGTTCGCCGGAGATCGAAATCATCATGGTGACCGCGTTCGCTACCGTCGATACCGCGGTGGAAGCCATGAGGCAGGGCGCCTTCGACTATCTGGTGAAACCCGTGGAGCCGGAGGAGCTCGATCTTCAAATCAAAAAGATTCTCTCCCACCAGAATCTGGTGCTTGAAAACCTGCTGCTGAAGCAGAAGCTCGAAGAAGAGTTCGAAGATGAGATCGTGGGCAAAAGCGAGGCCATGCAGCATGTTTATGAATTCATAACCCAGGTGGCGGCCACGGACTCGACCGTGCTCATAACCGGCGAAAGCGGAACGGGCAAGGAACTGGTGGCCCGAGCCATTCACGCCAACAGCCCCCGCGCCTATATGCCGCTCATAACCGTCAGCTGCGGAGCGCTTCCGGATACGCTGCTGGAAAGCGAGCTTTTCGGATTTGAAAAAGGGGCGTTCACCGGGGCCGATTATATGAAAAAGGGGCGCTTCGAACTTGCCGACGGCGGAACGCTCTTCCTGGATGAAATAGGTGAAATCAGCCCCAAAACCCAGGTCGACCTGCTGCGGGCGCTCCAGAACAAGGAAATCGCGCGTCTGGGAGCGAAAGAGACCATAAAGGTCGATGTGCGCATCATCGCCGCCACAAACCGCGATCTCAAAAAGGCCATCGCCGAGGGAAAATTCCGTCAGGACCTGTACTATCGTCTGAACGTCTTGCATGTGGACATACCTCCCCTGCGGGAAAGAAGAGAGGACATTCCGCTTTTGGCGGAACATTTCATCAGGCATTTGTCCACCGAGATGAACATGCAACGCAAAAGAATATCCAACTCCGCGCACAAACAGCTCATGGAATATAACTGGCCGGGCAATGTGCGGGAATTGGCCAATGTGATCGAACGAGCCATGGTTATCGGCAAGGGCCCTGAAATTCGTCCGCAGGATTTGCCGTTTTCTACTCCGGAAGCAAGGGCCGAACAAACGCCGCGTTCTCTCAAGGATCTCGAGCGGGCCCATATACAGAAAACCCTTGAAGAAAATGACTATAACATCAGCCGTACCGCCAGGGATTTGGAAATAGACCGTCAGACGCTCTATAACAAAATGGAAAAATACGGTTTGAAACGGAATGATTGATCGACGTCCGGCGCGTGAAACATTTTGGAACAATCATCGCAACGCATAAAGCCGCTTGAACCTCATATCGTGCTGTTCGGGGTGGGGGGCGTCGGACGGGATATTCTGATCAAAGCATCCCGTTTTCTCGTCGGTCACTGCCCTTCCATCCGAGTCACCATTGAATCGGTGGACGACGCCGACTTCGCCCTGAATGAAGATCGGGGACAATACGACGCCAAAAAGATTTTGCGCGAACTGGAACGGCGTTTGCCGGAAAACGCTCTGAAAGGTATCGGCGTTACCTGGCATGATCTGTTTCTGCCCATGCTCAGTTACGTGTACGGCACCGCGCAGGTCGAAGGCCGTTGCGCCGTCTTTTCGCTGCGCCGTCTTCATCCCGGTTTCTATAGCCCGAAAGAGACGGATAATGTGGAGCTGTTCGACTGCCGCATAGAGAAGACGCTTCTGCATGAGATCGCCCACACCTTCGGTCTCACCCACTGCCACTCGCCCGAATGCGTCATGTTTTCCTCTTGCCGCATTGAAGACACCGACTGCAAAAACTCCCATTTTTGCCCCTCCTGCGCGGAGCTGTTTCAGTGGATGATCGAAAAGGCGTTGGGTTTGCCCCCACAAGAGGCGCCGAACATATAGACATGCTGCCGAAAAATACAACATCGAAAAAAGTTTAGCAATAACAGTATGTTAAAATGGTATGTCTAATTTTTAGATGAAATCGCGCCGAAAATTCCCACAAGACGCGTTCCCTTCCATGACGTGGCCCATTCCGGGCAAAACCAAAATAAATAAATAATAACAGCATGTTAAGAACGGTATAATTTGAGCGCCTCCGTATGGCGCCGTACTTGCTCTATAACAGGGCAAATAATGAACAAGAAGAATAGGAGGGTGTCATGGCTACAATGCAAAAAGAATCTTTTAAGATAGTGCCGCCTGGGAAAAAGAAATGCGTATGGATGGAAGCGGGCGTTGTGTCATACAAACTCTGTGACAATAATTTCGACTGCCCTACGTGCACTTACGACCTGGCCATGCAAACCAAGGTCGCGCGGGAACGGGAAAAATCCATGGAAAGGCTGCTGCCCGCCGAACAGCTCGCTTCCGGCGCCGTGGGAACCTGGCGGGAACGGATGCTGGCTCTTCCGGCTTCCCAGAGGAAGTGCCGGTACACCATCAGCGGCCATGTGGACAATAAGGTTTGTCCCAACAATTACGAATGCGGAAGTTGCTCGTACGACCAGATGATGCAGGAACGCTTGGAATCCGTCACATTCGCGCCTCAGGCGACCAAGGAAGTGGGCGGCGTGAAGGTCGTGGACGGCTTCTACTATCATGAGGGCCACACCTGGGCGCGTCCCGAACACGGAGGCCGGGTGCGTGTGGGTTTGGACGACTTTGCCAGGCGTCTGCTGGGTTCGTTGAGCAGAGTGTCGCTGCCCCAGGTGGGAGAAGAACTCAGCCAGGGAAAAGACTCCTTTGAGATCGCGCGAAACGGAGGGGCTGTACGAGGGTTGTCTCCGGTCGATGGAACCGTGACTCATATCAACTTCGAACTGCTGGACAATCCGGAGTTGGTTCATAATGAGAACTATGAAAAGGGGTGGCTGTTCATCGTGGAGCCTTCCAAGCTCAAAGGCAACCTGAAAAAGTTGATGTTCGGCGAGGACGCTGAATCGTTCATGCTGCGGGAAAAGGATCTGTTGATCGAAGAAGCCGGCCATGAAATGAGACTGGCGGCGGACGGCGCCATTGTCCTCGACGATATAGCCTCCGAGCTGGAAGACGACCAGTGGACCCACATAGCGCGGAAGTTCTTGCGCTCCTGATTTCCCGGACACCTCTCCTGATCTGAACAAAGCAGCCGGCCGCGTTTGATGGCGCGCCGGCTGTTTTATTTTCCCCAATCCCTCGTTTGAGCGCTAACATCCCTTCTTTTCTTATTTTTCGTGCAAGTATAGAGAACGACAAATATGAGGATTTTATGGGCGGAACCGCTTAAGCGCTTAATTGCCTTTACAAGCGGCGAAAGAGTCGGCAAGAATAGAAGGCCGGGAGGGAGACTGCGGCAATGAAGATCAAAACAGCGGATAAAGCGTACACCGAAACGGTCAAAAGACGAATCCGCGACTATGGGGCTGACCTGGTGGGGATTGCGGACACAGCGCCGCTTGGCGAGCTTCCCTTGCAGCCGGCCACGTTGCTGGATTCCTTTCCCCGCGCCATTTCCATGGCCTTGTGTCTGCCCAAGGCAATTTTCCGGCAGATAGAAGACCGGCCAACCGCCATTTACGCTCACGCCTATAAAACGGCTAATATGATGCTGGATGAGATGGCCTTCCGCGCGGCTTCGTCCCTGGAGCGTGAAGGCTTTTCAGCCCTCGCCGTTCCCGCGTCTCAGGTCCTGGATCGCGAACGGTGGCTGGCCGCCATCAGCCATAAGGCGGTGGCCAAAATGGCCGGAATCGGCTGGCAGGGGAAAAGCCTGTTGCTGGTCACTCCTGAATTCGGTCCCCGGGTCCGTTTGGTAACGGTCCTGACCGACGCCCCTCTGGCGGTGGACGATCCCCTCAAAAGCAGGTGCGGAACGTGTGATCAATGCAAGCAGGCGTGTCCCGCGGGCGCGATCAAGGGAACGCCGTCCGAGGAACGGTACGCGTCACGCGAGGATGCGGTGGATATCGGCCGCTGCGCCGGAAAGTTGGTGAACGAATTCAGCAAAATGCCGGAAATCGGCGCGAGCATTTGCGGATTGTGTATCAAGGCGTGCCCTTTCAGCCGAATTGAGAAAAAAGCGGCGTAGGGCTTCTTCGACTGGGAACCTCTTAAGGAAAAGGGGATCACATGGGTGAATGGCGAAAGACCGGGTGCGCGATGTGCGCCCAGAATTGCGGCCTGGAAGCGCTTGTCGAAGATAATAGCATTCTCAAAACGCGGCCGGACAAGGACAATCCGCGCAGCAGCGGGTACGCCTGCCGAAAAGGCCTCAACGTCGCGTACCATCAGAATCAGGCGGAGCGCCTGACCGATCCCCTCAAACGGGCGCCCGCGGGGTTCGAAAAGATATCCTGGGACCAGGCCATCGATGAAATAGCCGGCAAGCTCCGGGAAATTCTGGACCGTTACGGCCCGAGGTCGCTCGCGTACATGGGCGGCGGCGGTCAGGCCTGTCATTTTGAAGCGGCTTTTGGCGTGCGGCTGCTCAGGGCTTTGGGATCGCGATATCACTACAGCGCGCTGGCCCAGGAGTTGACCGGGTTTTTCTGGGTACAGGGACGCGCCAACGGACGCCAGTATCTGGCGCCCATACCCGATGAGGAACGGACCGACATGCTGGTCGCCTGGGGATGGAATGGCTGGATGAGCCATCAGATGCCGCAGGCCAGGAGAGTCCTCGACCGGATTTCCAAGGATCCTCATAAGCTCTTGGTGGCTGTCGACCCGCGTAAATCGGAAACGGCGCGCCGGGCCGACATACATCTGGCGGTCCGTCCCGGCGCGGACGCGCTTCTGGCCAAGGCCATGATAGCGATCACCCTGGAAGAAGGCTGGGCCGACAAATCCTATATCGACGAGCGTGTCAGCGGATTTGAACATATTGCGGGCTGGTTCGCGAATTTTGACGTCCGCTCCGCGCTGGACGTGTGCGAACTGGAATACGAGCAGGTCAGGGAAGTCTGCCGCCTGATGGGTGAGCGAACGTGGGCCGTACACACGGATTTGGGTGTGTATATGAATCGTCACAGCACCGCGACCTCCTATCTTGTGCATATCCTCATGGCCTTGAGCGGCGTCATCGGCGTGAGGGGCGGTAATGTTTTTCCGGGCGCCATCATGCCTCTGGGCTCACATTCGGATGAACGCGATCCACGCTCCTGGCGGACCATGACCACGGACTTCCCTGAAATAATGGGGACGTTTCCGCCCAATGTTCTGCCGGAAGAGATACTCTCCGACCATCCGGAGCGGATTCGCGCGGTCCTGGTGAGCGGCGCCAACCCGCTCCGTTCCTACGCCGATACGAACGCCTATGAAAAGGCGTTTCAGCGGCTGGATCTGCTGGTGACGACCGAGCTGGCCATGACGGAAACGGCCGCGTTGTCCCATTATGTCCTGCCAGCGCGGTCGGCCTATGAATCCTGGGACGGCTCCTTTTTCGCCTGGACATGGCCGGAGATCTATTTTCAGATGCGCAGGCCCATTGTGGAAGCCAAAGGACAACCTCTGGAAGTGAGCCAGATTTATACCCGTCTGGCCGACCGTTTGGGCCTGATTCCCGAAATACCGGACACGCTGAAACAGGCGGCCAAGGGAAACCGTCTGCAGTTCGGCATGGCCCTCATGTCCTACACGCTGGCCAGGCCGGAGGCCCGGAAGATGGCCCCCTTCATCATGGCCCAAACCCTGGGCGAGACCCTGGGTTCGGCTAACCTGGCGGCGCTTTGGGGTTTGCTGATGACTGCGCCTCAATCTTTCAGGGAACATGCCGCGCGCGCCGGTTTTACACCGGGGCCGACCATGGGAGAAGATATTTTTCGCGCCATTGTCGATCATCCCGAGGGATTATGGGTCGGAAAATTGGACCCGGATAAGAATTTTGAGGAATTGCAGACCGGGGACAAGCGGATAAACGTCTACATCCCCGAGTTGGAAGACTGGGTAAAAGGGATCGATTCGAGGTCGGAGTCCGCGGCGCTTGCCCGCGACACGGAGTACCCGTATGTCCTGAACGCGGGGCGTCACATGGACATGAACGCCAATACGCTTATGCGTGATCCCGCCTGGAACAAGGGCCGGCGGGCCTGCGCGGCCGCAATCAATCCCCTGGACGCCGGGAAGCTTGAAATCCGGGATGGCGAGCTGATTCGTGTGACCACCGAGGCTGACTCCGTGGAGGTGGAAGCCGAAGTTACCGAGGAAACCAGGCCGGGCATGGTTCTGATCCCGCATGGTTTCGGGCTGAATTATCTCGGAAACGAGTATGGAGTCAACGTCAACCGGCTCACCAAGAACACGAATAGAGATCCCTTGGCGGGAACTCCGCTGCACCGGCACACTCTGTGCAAACTTGAAAAAAGTCCGGTTTGACGCTTTTTCTGCCGGGGACATGACATCGACGGCGCGTCCGCTTTCATGCCGAAACGGGCGTGGAGATGAAGATAAAAGGCAGGTAATGGGTCCAGAAATCTGGTTGTTGAATCTGGGAGCGTTTGGCCTGGTGCTTACGATCGTTATGCGCCGGATATCCAAAGCCAAACGCCGTCCGGCCCCGCGATGGGTGGGAATGGTTTCCATGTGGAGCGTCATGGTTTGGGGGCTGGGACTGGTTTTATTACTCATACAAAAATTTCGCTAGGAGCGCTGTTTCAAAGCGCGCGACGATTCGCTTCCGATCGAAGTCCGCTGATAATCCACAATGCGCCATACGAATAATAATTCCCAGGATATGACGAGCGCAAAGAGCCTTAAAAACGGCGGGGCATCCGTTCGTCTGGATTCAAAATCCGGAGATAGCGACACGCTCTACCTCTCCGGAACGTTGGATAAGGACGGCGTCGGTCCCATTTGGGATGAAACGACGCGCCTGCTTGAAACGGTATCGGCCCCAAGGTTGGTCATCGATGTTTCGAATGTCGAGAAGTTCGATACCGTGGGCGCCGGTCTCATCGCCGAAATTCGCGCCCGCCATGCGAAAACAGGCGCCGACTGCGAACTGCAAGGCCTGTCTTCCGAATTTCAAGCGCTCCTTTCCATGTTCGACACCTATAAGCTTGCCGAGGATGAAGGTGACCGGAGGGCGGGGGATAATTTTTTCGAACAGACGGGCATGGCCGCGGCCGCCGCTGTGCGGCATTTGACGGTACTCATCGAATTTCTGGGCGAGTGCGCCATGTCGCTTCTGATGGTTATGCGCCATCCCTCCCGGCTTCGCTGGCAGGACGTGCTGCTCATAGCGGAAAAGGCCGGCGTCAACGGCTTTCCCATCATCGTGATGGTGGGGTTTCTCATGGGGCTCATTATGGCGTTCCAGTCGGCCATCCCGCTGAAACGGTTCGGAGCGGAGCTCTACGTGGCCAACCTGTTGGCCATTTCCATGGTGCGCGAACTGGGGCCGCTCGTCACGTCCATTTTACTGGCCGGGAGAACCGGTTCGGCCTTTGCCGCGGAAATCGGAACCATGAAGGTGAATGAAGAAATAGACGCGCTCACCACCATGGGACTCGATCCCATACGTTTTCTGGCCGCGCCCCGAATACTGGCCACCATGGGGATCATGCCCATCTTGACCACTTTTTTCACCGTGTTCGCGCTGGCCGGCGGGGCGGTGGTTATCCTTTCCTTCGGATATCCGTTGGTTACCTACTTGAATAAAGTCCATGCGTCCATTACCTTGCTGGACATTTGCGGAGGGATGTTCAAGGCGCTGGTGTTCAGTCTGATTGTGGCGGGGATCGGTTGCGAGCGGGGATTAACCACGCAGACCGGGGCAAGCGCGGTCGGCGATTCGACCACGTCCGCGGTGGTGAGCGCCCTTATCCTCATTACTCTTACCGACGGCATGTTTGCGGTAGCGTTCTACTTTCTGGGAATTTGAGCCGTCTCATGGAAGATCGCCAAACCATTATAAGCGTTGAAAACCTGACCGCGGCCTATGGCGAGCGCACCATCATTGATGATGTGTCGTTCGAAGTAAAAACCGGCGAGGTATTCGTAATCCTGGGAGGGTCCGGGTGCGGCAAAAGCACCCTGCTGAAGCATATGATCGGGCTGTACGAACCGGCCGCCGGCAAGATTCATATCGATGGAGACGATATGGCGACCGCTTACGGAAAAGAGCGGGCCAACCTTTTGCGGAAGATCGGAGTCATGTACCAGTCCGGCGCTCTGTTCGGTTCGATGACCCTTCTTGAAAACGTGCGTCTGCCGCTGGAAGAACTGACCGATCTGCCTTCATCCGCCATTGATATTGCGGCCAGAATGAAGCTCGCGCTGGTCGGCCTGCAGGGATCTGAAAACCTCATGCCCTCGGAACTTTCGGGAGGCATGAAAAAGCGCGCGGCCATAGCTCGCGCAATGGCGCTCGATCCCAAGATTCTTTTCCTCGACGAGCCGTCCGCCGGACTCGACCCGGTCACCTCGTCCGGTTTGGACAACATCATTCTTCAGCTGCGCGACAGCCTCGATATTACGTTTGTGGTGGTGACTCACGAGCTTCTGAGCATCTACGCCATAGCGGACAGAGTCATCATGCTCGACAAAAAGACCAAAAAAATTATTGCTGAGGGCGCCCCGAAGGATTTGCGCGATAACTCGCAAGATCCCGCCGTGCAGGACTTTTTCCACAGGCGGCCCGAAACCGGAAACTAAGAGCGATTATGGCGAGAAAAACTAACTATTTCAGGCTGGGACTGTTCATCATCGTCGGTTCTCTCATTCTCACCGCGGTGTTAGTGATTTTTGGAATGGGCGCGCTCTTCAGGTCGACAATTCCCGCGGAAACCTATTTCAACGAATCCGTGGAGGGATTGGATGTAGGGGCGCCGGTCAAGTATCGAGGGGTGAAAATAGGCAATGTGGAATACATCGGCTTTATTGTGGATGAGTATCCGCAGCTCAAAGGAGATATCGACACCCGCTACGTTCTCGTCAAGATGAAGTTGTATACCCAATTGGATAAAACAGTGGACATTGACGAGCTTGACGATTACCTGGAGCGGGAAATTAAAAAAGGATTGCGGATCAGGCTTACCACCCAGGGGCTGACCGGCGTGGCCTTTCTGGAAATCAACTACTTCGATCCCAAGCTTAATAAGATTCTGCCTATCTCCTGGAAGCCGAATTCGTTTTATATACCGTCGGCGCCGAGCACCATGAGCCGAATTGAAAATGCGATCGACACCATCTCCAAGACGCTGAATCAGGTGGAAAAAATAAATATTGTGGAGATCGTGCACTCGCTCAATAGTTTCATCAGCGATCTGAATAAATCGTTGCAAGGCGCCAATGTGTCCGATATCGGAGAACTGGTCGTACAGAATCTGACGGAGCTTCGGGACGCTCTTTCCCAAATGAACGACATTATCGGCGATCCCAAAGCCAAAACCATACTTCCCAACGCCTCGGACGCTATGGCCGGCGTGAAGAATGTCATCGGTTCTTCGCAGGATGACATCATACAAACGACGAGGGGCTTGCGGAAGTTTACCGAGGATCTGAACGCGGTCGGAGAGCGAGTCATGACCATCCTGAATGATCCCCAACTCGCGAGCGCCATGGAGAAGCTACCCGAGACAATGCAAAACATCCAGGGCGCGGCCGCGGAACTGAATAGCGGTGCGGCGCGTTTGAACAGGCTGGTCCGCAATTTGAACGATCTCTCGCTCAGCCAGCGGGGGGCCATTGAAGCGATTCTGGAAAACACCAAATCGCTCATGCAGAATTTGGATGAACTGAGTGGCGACGCGAAAAGGAACCCCTCGCGCGTATTTTTTGGACGCCCCCCTGAGGCGATCAATCCGGAGGAACAGGGTGCAAAAAAGGATATTTGGTCCGAGTAACTATTTCATTGTGGCGGTCGGCTTTATAACCCTGATTATGGCGGGTTGCCTGGGCGGTTTAAAACAAGCCCCCCCGGAGAAACGATACTACGTTCTCAAAGCGGCGCGGCCGGACACGCCGGTTCCGTCCCACACGCTGGACGCCAACCTGAAAGTCCGGGACTTTCGCGTATCGCCGGATTACGCGGGCAGGGAACTCATCTACCGCACGGGACAAAACGCTTATGAGTCTGATTACTACAACGGGTTTCTTGTTCCCCCGTCCCGGATGATCACCCAGACAACGAGACTATGGTTCAACGACTCCGGCCTTTTTCGTCACGTAACCATTCCGGGTAGCGACGTGGACGCCGAGTATATTCTCGAGGGCGCGGTCACCTGTCTGTATGGCGATTTTACCATATCCAAGACTCCCCATTCGGTACTGGAGATCCAATTCTTTCTCACCAAAGACGCGCCTTCGGGTTACGAAATACTGTTTGATAAGACCTACCGTGAAGAGCGCCCCCTGCAGACCAAATCCCCGGCGGGTTTGGTCGCCAGCCTGAATTCTTCGCTCGATACCATCCTGAGCGACCTGGAAAAGGATATTCGGCAAGCGCTGTCAGCGCGGCGTTAGATCTCCCCGATACAAGCCTATCCCCTATCTCCCGGGATTGTCGCGGCGTGGCCCGGCTTCCCGGTTTTTATGTCCCTGAGAGCCGTTTAATGGGTGAAACCGTTTCCGCGCCGCCAAAGGACGCGGCCGATTCTTACGGGAATCCAGCCGTGTTTTATTGACAATACCAATGTGAAGGCCTACCATTTATTATAATTACCGATGAGAGAGGAGGTGATTGGTGTGCTGAAGATCAAGAAAGTGGAAAAGAAGAGAACTAAACCGATGGACAGCGGGAAAGCGGTGTACGCCGCTACCTGACACGGCCCCGAAGCGTAAGCCGCCCGGGAGGCGGCCCTAAAAATTTGTTTTGATTGGTTAATGAACTTACGTAGCACGCGGAACGGGCGGTTCTTATGCCGCCCGCCCCGCGCTTTCAAGGATTTTTTTTGACGCGGCATAGCATGGAGCGCAGGACCGCGCGAAAGCCGTCATAAACGCGGGCCCCGCCATTCGTCGCGCGGCGCCTCAGCGAATCTAATATCTCAACAAATTAGTCAGTTTGAAGAGCGCCTCACCCACGGGAACGGCCATATTGGCCCGATGGTTCGCGCGAAGGCCGTCCAGGGGTCCGTCCAACACGATCCATGGGTCCAGGGCGGCGGCTTGTTTGAGGTGGGTAACCACCTCCTGAAGCAAGGCCGTGCCTTTCACCAGTATGAGCTCCTCCTTGAAGTCGGTGAGAGCGGCTTCCAGTATCTGGCCCATGGCCAGCGCCACTCCTTGCGCGTAATAAAAGTAGTTATCCACGTTCCACATGGAAACAGATTCGCCGTCCGCTTCAAAACGCTTGACCAGATTATGGTGGCAGTTTCCCACCAGTTCCTTGCAGGCCTCGATGAGCGCTTCGAAGTTGTCGGAGCGCGGGTAGAAGTTAGCTTTGCCGGACTGCAGGTTGGCCAGGTATTTGCGCATTTCGTTCAGGCCTTTGTTGAACTGCTCGTCCGCGGAGGGGAACCAGAACGCGTAGGCGCTGTTCATAAAATAATTGAGCGCGCTTTCAAGGTTGGGATTGAAGGCGTCGGCGTCGCCGTAGCGCGATATTTTTTCCTTGAGCGTCAGAGTCACCACCCGTACCGTCTCCAATACGCCCAATTGACGATTGTTTACGTTGTCCGTTAAGCGCAGTTTTCCAAACAGGAACGAGTTTGGCCTCCATCCGAAGCTCGTCTGATTGATTTCGTCATCCAATGTTTTAATAATCGCGGCGACAAAAGCCGCGCCTTCGACATAGGCGCCCGGAGCGTGTGTGACGGGAGGCTTTGCGCGGGGAGCGGGCGGGGGAACAATGCTTTTTTCCGGTACTGCCGGAGAAGGTTGAGGTTCGGCCATTTTCTTCGGCGGCGCCTCGGTCTGCGCCGGTTCTCGTGTCTCCTCGGGCTGTGTTACCACTTCACCGGGGGTTGTCTCGGGCTCGGTTTGAGCCTTCGACTCCGGTTCGGCGCTCGGGGTCGACTCCTGGGAAGGCGCCGAGCGATACGTCAAGGACTGGTCCGCCACTATTTCAGGCGTCCCGGCAAATTCCGGTTCCCGCGGGCTTACAAAAATATTGATGGCCGCAAGCATGGCGAAAATACCCGCCAGCAGAATCAGGGCCACATACAGGTTCTTTTTGTTTTTGCCGGTAAAGGGAGCGTACAAGAAAGCCAGGCCGGACTTCCAGGCGGACTTCTTCTCCTCGTCACGGAGATAATCCGGTTCCGTTTCGGTTGGGGGTTCGTGAGCTTTCCTGTCGTCGTTCAAATTATCGCTCATGGTGGATCCTCAAGCTGGTTAATTTATCGATTACGTGAATACTGCGAATTCTTAGGCGCGTTGCGGCCCAAAAGCCGACGTGGAGCGCAGGTCCGGCCGTTTCGAAAAAAGTGGACCGACTATCACCATTACTTGTAACCGGCTTAATCTGCAAGTCTTTTTTGTATTAAATTGTGCGGACCAGGGGATGGGAACGAGCAATCGACGGTAAAGGGGACTATTCTTTAAACAGCCCGCGAAAGGCGCCATCCATTTTGACCAGTATGGAGGAAAATCCCTCCAGGTGCCGCCTCATGGCTTGAGCGGCCTCCTCGGGGCGGCCCGCTATGACCGCCCGAACGATTTCGTCGTGCTCCCCCGGAGGATGCACGCCGGCAAAGTCCACGGGGTCGACGGCCGCCACTATTTCATGGGTCAGTCTGATAATGGAATTGACGATGGCCTCAAACAGATAGTTGCCGCACATTTCAGCCAGGGTGAAGTGAATGGCGGTCAACCGCCGCATATACTCTCGTTTGGAGACGAGTGGCTTTCCCTCTTCCCTCGCGGCTTCGAGCAGTTTTTGCTTGTGGGAATCATCGATCCGCAGGGCCGCAAGCCGGGCCACTTCGGGTTCGATATGCATCCGTACCTGGTTGAGTTCGGTGATGGAGAACTTGTTGGCCAGATAGAGGTCCAGGAACCCGTCGCTGAGGCTTTCAAAGGTCATTTCCGTTACAAAAGCGCCGCCGCTGGGCCCCTGCCGAATCTCCACAAATCCGGCGTTTTCCAGCGTTCGGATAGCTTCGCGGACGACCCCCCGGCTCACCTGAAATTCCTCGGTGAGTTCGCGTTCGGAAGGAAGCTTCTCGCCGTTTTTGAACCGGCCGCGGACGATGGCTTCCTTGAGCTGCGCCAGGACTTCCTCCGAGACGCGGGATTGTTTTATAGGTTTGAAACCGGGCATAATGATCGAGTCAGTTTCAGCCTCGGCGTCCGGAGACGGCGTGGCGCAGGAAAAATATTTGACAGCTGCGCGGGAATGGTTTAATGTAAGACCATTATATATAGGACAGTATAATCCAGAACACCACCGAAATCAAAGTTAATTCATTTTCAATAATTCTTTCGGCGGCTCCTCCCCATCCTGTTTCGCCAGTTTCTTAGGATACATTAGACAGCGTGATCTTCTGTACAGAAAAATGTTTAGGCGTTTACCTTTCAAGTGATCAATTGTATACTGCATACAAAAACAAGGGCCGGCGCCCAAGAGCGCGGCGCTATTCGCGTTTCCCTCCGCCGGGTCGGCCGGGTGGGTATAAAGTTTAGGGAGTTCAACCTTTTAGCTTTCAAGGAGGGCTTTGTTATGAAAGGTCGCGCTACTCGGTTGATCCTGGTGATCGCGCTTGGATTTCTCGCTCTGCTCTGGGGTCCCCTGGGGTTCGCCGCCGACAAGATCGTGTTAGGCGTCCCCACTTCACTGACATTCCTGGAAGGGGAGGAAAGCCTCAAGGCGGTGCAGCTTGCCGTGTCGGAAATCAACGCCAAGGGCGGCGTAAAGGTGGGAGACGGAATGCTGCAAATACAGGTGGAGACGATCGACATCCGCGACGCCGCTCCGGGAGTGCCCGTGCCTGAGGCGCTGTTGGGGTTGGAGAAGATCATTCTGGAGAAAAAGGTCAACGCCATCGTCGTGGGCCCGTTCCGGTCGGAAGCGCTGATGGCGGGGATGGATATCATCGCCAAGTATAAAGTGCCTATGCTCGGCACCATAGCCATGTCCCCCGCTTCGCAGAAAAAGCTCATGGAAGCGCCGGATAAATACAAATACATTTTCCGCGTGTGTCTCAACGCCAAGTATTTCGTTGGTTACCTCATCGGAACCATGAAATATCTGAACGAGCAGTTCGGTTTTAACAAGGTTTTCATCATGAATCAGGATGTTGCCTGGGCGCGGGCCACCGCCGATATCATGATAAAAAACTTCTTTGCCAAGGCCGGATGGGAAGTGATCGGGCAGGAAACCTATCCCACCGGATCATCGGATTTTTCAGCCGGTCTGATGAAGGCCAAAACCAAAGGCGCTCAGGTCATCCTTCCCGTCTTCGACATGCCGCAAAGCGGTATTCTGGTGAAACAATGGAACGGTATGAGGGCGCCCGCCCTTATAGCCGGTTTTATTTCACCGCTGGCCGGACCGGGGGCCTGGCAAACGTTTGAAGGGAAAATAGGCGGCGCGATGAACGCCATATTCGAACTGGGCAATATTCCGGCTTCGAAGTATCCGCCGGCCACCAAATTTTATGAAGCGTATGAAAAGAAATACGGAAAGCCCATCGAATCGGGCCATGGACCGGCACCCGCCTATGAATCGGTCTATCTCCTGGCCGCGGCCATAGAACGGGCCGGTTCGCTCGACGCGGACAAGATTGTGGACGAACTGAAAAAGAGCGACCAGCAGGGGGTTATGGGCCAAATCAAGTTCGATGAGAGCAACCAGGTTATCTATGGAAACGATCCCCAAAAAGAGGCCATCGGCTGCGTGTATCAGTGGACCAACGATGGCAAGCGGGTCATCGTATTTCCGTCTTCCGTGGCCGAGGCTTCCATCGAGCTGCCGGATTTCGTCAAGTCGGCTAAATAATTCAGCTTGTGAGAGTCACTCTCCGGGAGGGCTCCCTTCCGGAGAAACCGTACAAACAGCATCGAGGATGGCGCGTTGTTTCTGGGAACCTTAATCTACGGGTTTATCAATGGTGTCATACTGGCTTTGGTCGCCATGGGGTTTAACCTTACGTTTGGCATCAGCGGGGTCGCCAACTTCTCCTACGGCGCAATCTACATCTTTGCCGGTTTCCTGACCTGGACCATTTTTCACACGCTCGCTCTTCCCTATATTCTGGCGTGCGTTCTTTCAATCATATGCGCCGCGCTGCTCGGAGCGCTCATGTATCGGTTCGTGCTGTTGCGGCTCAGGGGCATGGTTGTGTCCGAGGTTATTGCCACCTTCGCCATCGGGCTGGCCATACTGGAAGCGTTCCGATACATGGGTTTCATAGGATTTAAGTATACCCTGCCCGTTTTCTGGGACGGCAGCGTCGATCTGTGGGGCGTGTATGTGGACTATCAGCGCCTGGCCATTGTGGGTATCGGTTTGCTGCTGACCGTGTTTCTTTACTTCTTTATTCATCACACCAGGATAGGACTGGCGTTCCGGGGCATCGCGCAGGACGAGCAAACGGCGTTGTCCCTGGGCATTCATTCCGACTGGATAGCCACGCTGAGCGTGGCGTTTGGCGCGGGACTGTCGGCGATCGCGGCGGTGGCCATTCTTCCCCTGGGAACCATATCCGTGGGAGGGGGCTATGACGTTCTGGTCAACGCTCTGGCCGTCTGTATCGTCGGAGGTCTGGGAAGCGCCATCGGCGTGGTGCTGGCAAGCTTCCTCATCGGCTACGCGCAGATGATCACCTCAACCTATCTGGGCGCGAGCTGGGTCATGATCGTCAGTCTGGTGGCCATCCTGATTATTCTGGTCATAAAACCGTCAGGGCTTTTCGGCAAGCAGAAAGAACTGGAGGAAAGGATCTAAGTTGTCCACCGAAATGCGAAAAGAGCGGATCGACCGCGCGATCAAGGCCCGCAGCGAGGACATATTCGCTCTCAACTCGTACCGGGAAATGCTGTACCTGCTGGCCCCCCGCGTCCTGCCCATACTGGCGGCCCTGGTACTGGCGTTCAGCGTCAACGTATATTGGCAGCGCGTGCTTATTTCGGCGTCGGTCTTCGGTATTCTGGCGATCAGTTGGGACCTGCTGGTCAGTTGCGGCATGGTCAGCCTCGGTCAAGCGCTTTTCTTCGGCGCAGGCGCCTATTTTTCGGGGTATATGAATCACGCCTTTGGCTGGAGCCCGTTCGTCACCGTCCCCCTGGCCGCGATTCTGGGCGGCGCGTTCTGCGTCATTATACTGATTCCCGTGCTGAGGCTGCGGGGCGTCTATTTTTCCATGGTGACGCTGATTCTGCCGCTGATGCTGGAGCGAATTATCGAAGCCACCAGGATTCTGGGGGGCACCGAAGGCATAACCGGGCTCACTCCCTTTCCCAGCCAGTGGATAGAGCTGTTTGTTCCTTTTGCGGGGGTGTGGGTGGCGCTGTTTGCGGCGCGTAGGCTGATGTCCACCGACTACGGCCTGGTGCTCCGGGGGATCAACGACAACGACAGGTCCGTCATCAGCGCGGGAATAAATATCTACATCTTTAAAGCGCAGGCGCTTTTTATCGGAGCTTCCATGAGCGCCTTCGCCGGGGCGATGATGACCCAGATTTATATGTTCGTGGGCATGCCCGTATTCGCGCTGGATTACTCGATTCTGCCCATCGCCGCGGCGGCGGTCGGGGGAATCGGATCGTTCGCCGGGGCCATGCTGGGAGCTTTCATCCTGGTTCCGCTCTCGGAAGTCCTGCGCGGAATCGGAGGACTGCGCATCATCATCTATTCACTCTCGCTGGTTGTGTTTATCGTCGCCCTGCCGGAAGGAATTTTCCCCTATCTGCAGCGGAAATACACGCAATTCGAACGTTGGGTTAAGGTTGAAACATGACGCAGGCTCCGTTGTTGTCCGTCGCGGGACTTAGCAAACGTTTCGGCGGAGTTACCGCCGTCGACTCGGTGGAATTCGAACTGCGGGAGAACGAACTCCTCGGCGTTATCGGCCCCAACGGTTCGGGAAAAACCACGCTGGTGAACCTCATAACCGGTTTTGTCAAACCCGACTCGGGGTCCATCGTGTATCGGGGAATGGACATAACCGGCATGAATCCGTACAAGATCGCGCAAAAGGGTATCGTGCGCGCCTTTCAGATGGTCCGGCCATTCTATCAGCTTCCCGCCTTCAAAAATCTCATCGTTCCGCTTTTTTCGCCGCGGGTCAAAAAACTGGCGGGAGGAAAGTACGGCGATCGGGGGGCCGTGGCCAAGGACATACTCGAGGAAGTGGGATTCGAACGGGATTCCGCGGTAATCAACAAGGTGGCCAGGGTGCTGCCTCACGGCTACCTCAAGCGGCTGGAGTTGGGAAAATGCGTGGCCATGAGGGCCGATCTGATTATCCTGGACGAGCTTTTTTCGGGTTTGAGCCTGGCCGAGGTGGCTTCCATTCTGCCCATTATCGAGAAGCTGCGCGTTGACGGTAAGACCATCATCATGATCGAACATCGGCTGCGGGAGCTTTTTCGTATCGCCGACAGGGTTATCGTGCTCAATTTCGGACAAAAGATCGCCGATGGGCCGCCCGTGGAAGTGATGGAAAGCGAGGCGGTCAAGAAGGCGTATTTGGGAACGGAGACGGAAGGATAGGGCCGTGCTGGAAGTTCGCAATCTGATGGTTTTTTATGAGAACGCGCTGGCGCTCAACGACTTCAGTATGGATATCAACCAGGGCGAAATTGTCTCTGTTATCGGCTCCAACAGCGCGGGTAAGACCACTCTGGTGAACACCATTTCCGGACTCATACTGGATTTGAAGATCAAGGAGAAGAGAAAAGGCGGCGAACGGATTACCGTAATGGGCAATGTCGCGTTTGAAGGCAGGGACATCACCGGCGTTTCAGCCTACGAACGGGTTCGGATGGGCATCGTCCTGTGCAGGGAACGCCACCCCGTGTTCCCGGAAAGCGACGTGTATGAAAACCTGAAAATCGCCGGTTACCTCCGTGGCCTGAGCGACCGCAACGAAGCGATGGCCATGGTTTTTCACCTTTTCCCCACGCTTATTCCCCTTAAAAAGAGAAAAGCCGGTTTTCTCAGCGGCGGAGAACAACAAATGCTGGCCATCGGCATGGCCATGGTGGCGGGACCAACTTTGCTGCTGCTTGACGAACCGCTGCTCGGGCTGAGCCCGGCCATGCAGACCGCTTTGGTGCGAGCCATTAAAGCGATCCGGGAGTCCGCCGGAGTAACCATTCTCATAAGCGAACAATTCGCCAGGCCCATCCTGCCCATGATCGACCGGGGCTATGTCATCGAAAACGGGATGCTCACGCTTTCGGGAGAGGGCAAGGAATTAATGGATAATCCTGAAATCAAATCGGCGTATTTCGGGGTGTAAGGTTCCGCGTATGGCTAAAAATGTTTCTCACACGGTTTTTCAGATGTTCGAGCAGTCGGTTGAACGGACTCCTCGAAAAACCGCCCTGATCTATCTGGGTACGCAATATTCCTATGAGCGGCTCTATGAATTGACGCTTCGCTTCGCGGGTTTCCTGCACGATCTCGGTGTCCGCAAGGGACATAAAGTAATCCTGTACGCGCCGAATACCGCCCAATGGGCTGTGGCCTGGCTGGGTATTATGCGCATCGGCGCGATTGTCGTGCCCATAACGCCCATCTACACGCCCTACGATCTGGACTACATCGCCAACGACACCGGCGCTCACGCGGTGGTGTGCACGGACAGGAACTTCGGTTACGTGAAACAGGTGAAGCCGGACACCAGTCTGAGCACCGTTATCGTGACCTCCCTGGTGGATTTGCTGCCCTGGACCAAACGAACCTTCGGGTGGCTGTTCGACAAGGTTCCCAAGGGAAAGGTCGCCTGGGAAGAGGATACGTATCCGTTCAGGAAGCTGTACGCCCACAACGCGCAATCGGCTTTGTTTCCGGATAACGATCCCGACGAAATAATGGAAATTCTCTATACCGGCGGCACCACCAAACATCCCAAGGGCGTCCCCATCACCCACAAAATGTTCATGATCGCGTCGTTGGAGCAGTTGGCGACGTGCGAGGGGCTGTTTCCCAAGGAAGAAAACGTTATAATGTGCGCGGCGCCGCTGTTTCATATTCTGGGGCAATCCTGCGGACTGGGGACGCTTATGGTGGGCGGGACGCTCATCGTGGCGCCGACGGTGAATATTGACGGTATTCTGGATTCCATCCAGCGGTTCAAGGCGAAAATGCTGATCGGCGTTCCGGCGCTGTACCGTATGATCCTGGAGCATGACCGTATCGACCAGTACGATCTTGGCTCATTGAGCTATTGCTTCAGCGGCGGGGATGTGCTGCCCAACGAAGTGGGAAACCGTTGGAGAAGGAAATTCGATCGGCCGGTGTATCAGGGGTACGGCGCCACCGAAACGCTTGGCGGAGTAGCCATGTGCCCCACGGGCGTTCCCAATCCTCCTGGCGCCATGGGCAAGGTCGTGCCCAGCAAAAAGATCAGGATCGTGGACGCGGAAACCCTGCTGGAAGTTCCCCTGGGATCTCCGGGCGAGTTGCTGGTATCGGCGGAATCCATGGCCCGGGAGTATTTGAACAAACCCGAGGAAACCGCCAGCTCTTTTGTAAACATCGATAACACGGTCTGGTACCGGACGGGCGATGTGGTCCGCCGGGACGAGGAGGGCTATCTGTACTTTGTGGACCGCACGGTTGACACGATCAAACATAAAGGGTACCGGGTGAGCGCCAGCGAAATCGAGGCCATTTTGCAGGAGCATCCCGCGGTAATCAGTTCCTGTGTTGTCGGTCTGCCTGACGAGAAGGTGGGGGAACGGATCAAGGCGTTCGTGGTACTCAAGAAGGATGTAAAGGGCATAACCGGCTATGATCTGATAAAATGGTCCAGGCAGAGGCTTCCCTCGTACAAGATTCCCCAGTATATTGAATTTCGGGATATGCTGCCCAAATCAAAAGTTGGAAAACTGTTGCGCCGCGAAGTGCGCAGCGAAGAACAGAAGAGGCAAACGGTCTGAATGTCCACAAGCGATACGCTCACCCCGGAAGAACTGGAACGCTATAACCGGCAGATGATGCTCCCGGATTTCGGCGTCGAAGGGCAGGAAAAATTGAAAAAAGCCACCGCGCTGGTGGTGGGAGCGGGCGGGCTGGGATGCCCCATCGCAACCTATCTGGCCGCCGCCGGTGTGGGGCGGATCAGGATCGTGGACTTTGACCGGGTCGATGTGTCCAACCTGAACCGGCAGGTTCTGCACTGGCAGGAAAATATCGGCCATCTGAAAGCGCAATCCGCCGGAGAGAAACTGTCCCGCCTCAATCCGTATGTGGAGATCGAATCCATTACCGAAGCCCTGGATGAAGAAAACCTGGACAGTCTGTTGTCCGGCGTCGATGTCATTGTGGACGCTTTGGACAATTTCGATACCCGCCAGATACTGAATCGGGGAGCGGTGACCCATACTATCCCCTTTATCTACGGCGGTATCAATGGGTTGGTTGGCATGGCCACAACCATACTTCCCGGCTCCACGCCCTGTCTGGCCTGCATCTTTCCCCATAAAACCCCGAAGGAAGTTTTTCCCGTGCTGGGCACCACTCCGGCCGTTATCGGCGTTATTCAGGCTACCGAGGCCATAAAGCTCATTGTGGGTCTGGGCAAGTCGCTCGCCGGACGGCTGCTCATTTATAATGGCGAAGACATGAGTTTCAATCATGTGTCCATGAAACGAGATCCCCAATGCCCGGTCTGCGGGACACCAGCCCCATAATCCGAAAAGCCGCTTGATTCTAGGCCGTTGCGCCATCCGGCGTCCCGTTCCGCGCGGCGTGAATCGGATTTCGCCGGAGTCCGAAAAAAACGAAAAAAAAACGCGAAACCGACCGCGCCATGACGGTCGATTCCGCGTTTTAAAGAGAAAGTTCGAGACTCTGTTATTTAAATACCAGCATGGTGGATGTCTGGTTGATGTGGCCTATGTATTCCTCGCCATAGGTGCTGAAACCGATGGTCGGCACATCTAAAAATATCTTGCCGTACGCGTCCGTCAATCCCTTTTCTTGGAGTTCCAGTGTCCTCAAAATGCAGTGAAAGTTGATAACCCCTGAAATTTTGCCCAACTCCTTCTTCTTTGCCTCCAGGGCGGCCGTGGTGTCCTTGATGATATCGGTGGATTCGAGCAATGAAAGTTCCATGCCTTCCAGGACGTTGCAATAAAATATCATGCTGTTCCCGGCAATCTGTTGCGGGCTGCGAACGTATGGCTCGTCATCCACCATCAGGCCGATGGGGTTGGTCATGAAACGCGACGAAGCGTTTTCCAGCGACGCGTTAACCGCTTCGGCGTAAGCCTTGGGCGCCGGCTGATCATTAAACTCCAGCACTTCCCGGCGCGCTTCATTTACCTTGGTGACGGTCAACTTCTTGTCGAGCTCGCGGAAACTCTGCGTCTTGATAATGTCGAACCCTGAGGTGGTCTTTACAAGAGCCAGCAACGCGGCGTCGGTGTAGCCTTTTCCGTTGGCGTATATGAATGTTTTCCGGAACTTTAAATCGTCGCCGGCCGATCCGCCGATAAAGGTCAAATTGGTGAGATCGCCGATCTGATCCATGATTTGTTCTTCGGCTCCGCTCAATCCGTCGATCAGGACGATACCCACATATTTCCGGACATCCATGTCATGAAGATCTTGTCCAAAATATTGCCCGAACGACGCCATGGCGCCGGAAACATCCGGATCCGCGCTGACCTTTTCCACCACTTCGATCTTTACGGTTTCCGCGACCGTCGAATCGAGCGCCATGGCCACCACGGAGTCTTTCAGCATCTTGCCGCTGATAATTTCACCCGCCGTCGAACAACCGAATACCGTGGAACCGTCGAACGCCCGCTGCATTCCGTCGCTCAGGCTGTTTGGATCGAGCGCGGAAGAGGCGAAGTAGATGATCATTTTGGAGTCGACGCCTGAAAGCTGTTGTTTCAAATCAGCCACCGCGTCGGTCGCGTCGTTCTTACCAGAGTAGGCTATTTTTATATTCATAAGGTGGTCTCCCTGAAAAAAGGCATATTCTCTTTGGATGGTGAAATTAAACGCCGACCTTTGCGGCGAGGTCCTGAACTTTTTTTAGAATGACCGGATCGTCGGGACTATTGGGGCCGAATTTATCCGGGTTAATGCCCTTCAGTATCAACTTTGTCCTGGTCGTGGCCGCCAACGTTGGACTGCCGTTGCTTCGTTTCTCGATGATGGCGTCGAGTAGTACCTTTATTTTACCCGCCATAAGCGCTTTCCCCTTTCTATTGACGCTGCGTTGATGGTTCGTGAACGTGATCTCCACCCCTCTGCAGCCGAGGAGCGGAGTTCGGAATACGCGTCCGATGTGAATCAATAAAGACGGCGCAAAAAAAACAGCCTTGAGGATATGAAGTAGATATCGGCGGGGAGGGAGAATCCTTAAATGGAATTTAAGGCCTCATGGCGCGGATCTTTATTCAGAAAAGCCAACAAAGAGAAAAATTTATTAGTATCCCGGCCAAAGCAAAGAAAAAGCTAAAGTAAGAGGAATAATAATCGATTCAATAGCTGATACCAAACAATATCAATCATGAAGAGATGTGCGTCAGGCCTGAATGGATGAGGGGTTGTATATTTTCCAAAAAACGGGCGCCGGCGTTCGCCTTTGGGGGGTGCGTTCTTGGGAGAAAAGCTATCTATAAATCCGATCACCAGAATTGAAGGACACCTTGGCGTCAAAGTCGAAATCGAGTCAAACCGTATCGTAGACGCACAGAGCTCGGGCGAAATGTTCCGCGGGTTTGAAGTCATTCTGAAAGGACGGGACCCGCTTGACGCCCAGCAAATCACGCAAAGGATTTGCGGCGTGTGCCCCGTATCCCACGGAGTCGCTTCATCGCTCGCGCAAGAGCAGGCCTACAGCGTCAATCCCCCGTCCAACGGCAGACTATTGAGAAATCTTATTCTCGCCTCCAATTACATTCAATCTCACATTCTCCATTTTTACCAGCTGGCGGCGGTGGACTTTATAGACATTAAAGCGATCACGCTCTATCAGGGAAACGATCCCTTGCTCAACGGCCTCAAAAGCTGGGCCGAACAGCAGATATCTTCAACCACGGCCTTTCCGCTGGCGCCATTTCTGCCGCGTTACCCGGGTCAGTACCTCGAAAGCGCCGAGCTCAACATTCTGGCCATAAAGCACTATCTGGAAGCGTTGGACATGCGCAGACAGGCGCACAAGGCCTGCGCGCTGTTCGCGGGCAAAATGCCTCACGCCGCCACGCTGATCCCCGGCGGCGTCACCGAACGGGTAACGGTTTCCAAAATCGTGGCGTTTCAGGAAATCTTGAAACAGCTGCGTATCTTTATCGACAACGCCTACCTGCCCGACGCGCTGGAGGTGGTAAAGGGATTTCCGGACTATTTTGAGATCGGAAAAGGCCCCGGCAATTTTCTGGCCTATGGGGTTTTTCCGGAATCGGATGACGGCGCAAAGCTTCTGTTTCCTTCCGGCGTGGTAATGGACGGCAAAGCAGGGCCGTTCGACGCGGACAAGATCACCGAGGATGTCCAATACTCCCGCTACTCCTCGCCCTCGAATCTTCCGCCCGGACAGGGACAGACCGTGCCCGATCACGCCAAGCCCAACGCCTATTCATGGCTCAAGGCGCCCCGGTACGAGGGAAAGGTGATGGAGGTCGGGCCGTTGGCCAGATTGCTTGTCGCTTATCATAGAGACCAGGGCGGAGCGATAAAAAGCCAGGTGGACGCCGCGCTTTCCATCCTGGGCAAAACGCCCGCCGATCTGAATTCCACCAGTGGGCGGCATGTGGCGCGAGCGCTCGAATGCAAGATCGTCGCCGACCGGTGCGCGGAATGGATCGCGGAAGTCAGTCCGGACGGGGCCGCTTTCAAGGATTTTACCATACCGCAACAGGCGAGCGGTGTGGGGCTTACGGAAGCGCCGCGCGGCGCGCTGGGGCACTGGCTGAAAATTGAAGAGAAGAAAATAGGCTCGTATCAGTGCGTTGTGCCCACCACGTGGAACTGTTCCCCCCGCGACGACAAGGGGAACCTGGGAGCGGTGGAACAGGCGCTCATCGGTGTCCCGGTCCAGGACAGCAAAAACCCCATAGAGGCGGTCCGGGTCGTACGATCGTTCGATCCCTGTATCGCGTGCGCGGTTCATTAGGAGCGCTGTAGCCATGGCTGATATTTCCCGCAGAACGTTCATGGGTTTAAGTTTGAAGCTGGCGGTTATGATGGGCCTGGGAGTCTCGGCCGCCCCAAGGATAGCGGAATGTCTTGACGAACTGTCCAAAGGCGCGGCTCCGGTTCTCTGGCTTCAGGGGCAGAGTTGTTCGGGATGCTCGGTTTCCTTTCTCAACGCCGAAGAACCCGGTCCGGCGGCCATACTTACCGAGTCTATTTCGTTACTGTACCACTCGACCCTCTCAGCGGCGACCGGAAGTGTCGCCACTGGGCTGTTGGGCGAGGTCATCAAAAAGGGCGGCTACATACTCGTGGTCGAAGGAAGCATCCCCGCCGGCATGGAAGAGGCGTGCGTTATCGGAGATGAACCGTTTGCCCGGCAGGTCTCGAGGGCCGCGAAAAATGCCGCGGCGCTGGTGGCGCTGGGCGCATGCGCGTCCTATGGCGGCATACCGGCCGCCGAAAACAATCCGACCGGCGCCATGGGCGCGCCTCAGTTTCTGGAAAAGGAAAACATACACCTTCCTTATATGATCCTGCCGGGTTGTCCGGCCCATCCGGATTGGCTGGTGGGAGCGCTGACGCATACGCTGAAGTTCGGAATTCCGCCACTGGATGAGGAGAAAAGACCCAAAATGTTTTTCTCCAAATTCCTGCACGAACAATGTCCGCGATTCGCCGATTACGAGCGCGAAAACTTTGCCGAAACGTTTGACGATGACGGGTGTCTGTTCAAGTTGGGCTGTCTCGGCCCGAATACACACGCCGATTGCACCATTCGTAACTGGAACTCCGGGGTAAATTCATGCATACGGGCGGGCGCTCCCTGCATCGGTTGCGCGTCAAGCGCGTTTCCCGGAAAAATAGCGTTTCCCTTCTACCGAAAAAGCGAGCGTAAGGTCTGAGGCTGTCGAGATGAGATTGCATACCAAATTGATTCTAGCTTTGCTGGCGGGGCTGGTGGTTGTGGTGGCCGGGGCTCAGCTTTACAGTTATCTGAGCGTCAACGATCTTATTTTGAAATCGTCCCAGAAATCCTTAAACCTCCTGCAAACCCGGGAAGAAGAATTTGCCAAGAACATCTATCATTCCGTGGAGCAGGCAGTGGCCGGGTCCCTCGAACGGGGGGAAATGGAAAAATTCAACAAGCTCCTGCGGGTTCAACGCGATGTCGAGGGGTTGCTCGAATTTTCGCTCTTTGACGAGAACGGCGTGGTCACTCATTCCTCCGACGACGCCTTTTTAAACACCAAGCTGCCCGAAGCCATACAAAAAGATCTGTATGGCAATCCCAGAACGCTTCTGCTTCATGGCGACGAAGCCATCGAAATCTACCAGCCCCAGATAATTACGGGGGACTGCGTTCGTTGCCATATCGACTGGAAGGTGGGCGGTATCGGCGGTGTCACTCATTTCCGTTTTTCCACGGCGGCTTTGACCAAAGCTCAAGGGCAGACCGAACAAATAAAGACGGAACTCAAAAACGCCGCCATGAAAAACTCCCTGTACACCATGTTCGGCATCATTACGACCCTCATTATCATGATGTATTTCCTGATGAGAAAGTACATCAGACGCCCGCTGGAGCAATTCGTTAACCTGCTGGAATTATATGACAAAGATGAAGGCGACCTGACTCGGAGGATTCCGGTGAAATCAAGCGATGAACTGGGGGATCTGGCGCGCCTGTTTAACTCCTTTATCGGAAAGCTGAACAAAGCCATAGCGCACGCGCAGACGACCGCTCACATAGTGGGAGACGGCGCCAAAGAGCAGGCGGGGTCCGTGGAGGAAACCACGGCCTCCATGGAAGAACTGACCTCCATAACCAAACAGAACGCGGATATCGCCAGAGAAACCGACCAGTTGATGAGCGCGGTCACGACTGAAATGCGTCAGGCTCACGCCATGATGAGCTCTTTGACGCAGGCCATGGATGAGCTTATTGAAAAGAGCGGTGAAACGGTAAAGATAGTGAGGACCATCGACGACATCGCTTTTCAAACCAACCTGCTGGCCCTCAACGCGGCGGTGGAAGCGGCGCGGGCCGGAGAAGTCGGAGCGGGATTCGCGGTCGTGGCCAGTGAGGTCCGCAATCTGGCGACCAAAACAGCCGAAGCCGCTCACAATACGGCGGAATTGATACAAGGCACCGTTGACAAGATTAATGAAGGAAACGAAGTGGTTTTAAAAACCGCCTCCAATTTTTCCAGTCTGGAAGAGCAGAGCAACAGGGCGAGAAGCTTGATGGAGAAAATCAAGTCCTCTTCGGAAGATCAGGACGCCAAGTTTCAACATGTCAGCAAAGCGCTCAGTGAAATAAACATGACCACTCAGAAAAGCGCCGCCCAATCCACCGACCTTACGATGGTCCTGTCGGTTTTTACAACCGCCGTGGATCAGGACGAGGAGAATTGACCGGCGCGCCGGCGCCGTTTGGTTAATCGTTATCAAGAAATTCCCTTCCGCGAACCTTCCAGCGCCCGCGGCCCTGCGGCCGGCGGGCGCTTTTTTCACGTCCCTGCGTGTAAAACCGATAAAACATACCTCTGTTCCTAAGCTTGAGATATAATGGTAATCGCTCCTGGTGGAGCGTGTTTGTTTAATCCTTTAGGAATTCAAAACGAAGGGAGTATGCCATGAGAATCCATAACAAGTATGTGCGCTTGTCGGTATTGTTTCTGGCGGCCGTTTTCCTGATGTTCGGCGCCGGGGCCGCCGTTGGGGCGGGTCTCAAGGATCTGAGCGGGGTAACTTCCGCGGCGAAACCCGATCTCAGCGGAATGGTGATGGACAAGCTGGGCGTGAAAGCGCCGGAAGCCGACGGACTCATGGAAGAGAACAAAATGGTAAGCGGGGAAGTCGCCGACCCGTCCAAGCTGGCCAAATACGGTATGGAGGCCAAAGAGGGGGATAAGGTAGGGCTGACCAACCTGGGAGGCGGTTCGCTGGGAGTCCAGAGCCTCATGGGCGGAGGCGGAGACATGATGAAACTTGATATGAAAGATGTGTTTGGCGCGGCGAGTAAGGTTTTTATGAAATAGGCGCCATAGCCGGCGACGGACGGCGAGGCTCGTGAACAGGCGTTGTGATCGGAAGCCTTAGCCGAACAGCCTGTTCCAGAGCCTGTTCGCGCGCATATGAAAGTACGCGGCGGTAATCGGCGCGAACAGTCTGCTGTCAAAATTGGGATTGCCCAGCTTTCCCAGATACGACACATAGTTAACGTGGTCCGCCACGGACACGGGGCAGTCCGAGGCGCGCAGGTAGCGCTTCCCGCCGCTCTTCACGCAGTTCCACAGCGCTTTGTTGGTTTTGTGTATCAGGTCGTTGGATCTTGTTTTGCGGGCGTCCGTTTGTTCCCGGGTTTGGTAGGCGCTCTCGATGTTCACCTCCTGTCCGTCGATGGTTCCCCGCCAACTCGTGCACGCTCCGGCGAAAATGACCTTTTCGTCTTTTTCCAGATCGAGCGGACCGTCAACCGCGCCCACCACATAGCGAATCTTGGCCATGGCCGTGCGGGCGTCCGGATGAAAACCCTGCAGAATGTGCATGGCTTCCTGCAGCGCGCCGGGGCAGCCTCCCCAGCAATAGTCACGCGAATGGGCTTCCGGGAAAGTCCCCACCGTGCAGCGGATATTGGATTGCCCGTTAAAATAATCGTCGATCCGCTCCAGGCAGAACTCGAAGTTGGCGCTTCGTTCCCGCGCTTCGTCCAAGGGAAAGTCGCCCCCCACCTCGATTTCGTTCAGATCCATGGGGCCTAGTCCGCGTTGGGCGGCGATTTTAAGATGAATCAGGTCGTTGGGGTCGACTCCCACCATGTGGCAGCCTACGGTGTCCACGGCGCAGGGATTGATCCCCATGACAATGGCCCCCAGATGAAAAGGCGTGGGGGTGAGCATCATCTTCTGTCCGGCCGTAATGGCGTCTATGGCAATGAACCGCGGCTGGATGACTTGGTTCAGGTCCGCGATTTTCCGCTCCAGAAAGGTATTGTGATCGAGCAGGCGATGGCGGTCGTCCTGGATGCCGATGTAGTTTTTCAGGCTCAGTGTAAGCCGGGTCCAGGGGTGGGCTTTGAATTTGGGTAGATTGATCAGAAAATCGCACTCGGCTATGGGCTTGGGCACAAAAATCAGGTCGCGCAGATTTTCCGCGCCCTTCAGGGTAAAGGGAACCTGTCTGCTCTCGTCGAAATAGTACGTCTTGACCTGGTGTTCCTTGAGGATCGGGAGGTAACCGGCGTTTTTGAAGCAGAAGCGGGTGGGCACGGTAATCCCGGAGCGCTCGCCCACCGCCAGCTCCTTTATGGCGCCGCCGGACTTGCGGACCGCCAGGATGATGCCCTCCAAAAATTCCGCGCGGGTAAAGGCGTAGGGAAAGAACGTGGGCTCCGCCAGCACGACATTGGGTTTGAGCAGAACGCGTCCGGCGGGCCGTACGCCAAGTTCTTCCATGCCTTCCTGCACGATCCCGGCGATGAGTTGCGGATCGTACTTGTCACAGCGCCGAATGAGGACCTTGTGTTTCATCGCTTTCCCCCGATTGAGACAGTACGGTTTAATTTATCCTAACACAGAAGGGCCTTAAGGCAAAGAATAGTGGATTTCCGAGGCAAAAAGGCGGACCTCGGCGAAAATATGAGTAAGCGGTTCAGCCGGCCGGGCTGTCGATTCCGTGCTTGTGGAGAAAGGTTTCCAGGCGCGCCGCCTCGCCGCGTCTACCTCTTTTCCTCAAGCCCTGCGCATAGATATGGGCCTTGCGGCGCAGAGTATCCAAAGCCAGCCGTCTCCGTTCCGCGGTGAGGTCGACTTGTTCCAGGAGGTTGAGGATAGACTGTATCCGGTAACGGTCCAGCGCCGGGATCGTGGTGGAAAGCTGGTCCTCATGCCCGCCTCGTTTGACGGTCAACGGTTGCGGTATGAGGTGAACGGGGTGGCGGCAGGAAACACGCAGCCAAAGGTCGTAGTCTTCGCACGCCGGGAGACTTGCGTCGAAACCGCCCACCTCGTCCAGCAGTTCGCGTCTCCACATCACTGCGGAGGGGCTGACCATGCACCGTTCCAGACTGACGGCGAATATATCGCCGGATTGTTTGCGGTGGTATTTTTTGGGATTGACCCGTCTGCCGTGGCGGATCCAGATTTCTTCGGTCTGGCATATAAGGGCGTTTGGGTTGGAGCGAAAAAAACGCGTTTGCGTTTCCAGCTTTTCCGCCATCCACAGGTCGTCCGAATCGAGCAGCGCTATGAATGCCCCCCGCGCCCGTTCAAGTCCCAGGTTGCGCGCCGCGGAAACGCCCCGATTTTCCTGCCGCTCATAGATCACGCGTTGGCCGAATCCGCGGACAACCGTTTCGGTTTGATCGGAAGAGCCGTCGTCAACCACGATAAGCTCGAAATCCTCGAAAGACTGATCGAGCACGGACCCGATGGCTTCCCGCACCATCCGGGAGCGGTTGTAGGTGGGAATGATGACCGAAACCACGGGCGTATTCAGGATTTCATCACCTCGCTTGGCAAACGCGCGTTATGGGAGCCGCGCGCGGGCCTTTTCTCAAAGGGAAGTCACCAAGACATGCCATAGAAACGTGACCACTCCGGCCAGGATAAAGTTCGACTCAATGATGAATTCAAACCACTCCCGGGGCTCTACGGACTGTCTCTTGTAGAGAATAACCGCCCCCGCGGCGTAGGCGCAACATATGGTCATCCACGCGAACAGGCTTGAGCCGCCCTTGAATATGTATATCGCGGGCATGAACAGCAGCAGAAACAGCGAGATTCGTTCCAGCAGACGCAGCGTGCGTTTCTCGCCGATCACGATGGGAGTGGTTTCGGCGCCTACAACCAGGTCGCCCTGCACATCCGTGACTTCAATGATCGCGGACCGGGTGAAAACCAGGCCCGCGACAAAAATCATCGCAAATAATGTCCTGAATGTATAGGGCGTTCCGAAATCCAACGCCGGCAGGATGGTGGTAACGGCGACCCATCCGCCCGTGACGGAAAGGGTTTTTGAACAGGGAATGTCCTTTATGCGCCTGATCCGTCCTTTCCTGGTCCAGGAAGCGGGCATGAGGGGCATACTGTACATGATACCCATCAGCGTTATGAAAGCCAGAACCAGAAAAGCCGCGAACCCGGTGATCCAGCTCAGGGCCAGGGCGCACAACCCGGCCGCGAACATGGTGACAACCAGGATGTTCTTGTTTTTCAGGAAAAACCTTCCCCGGTCGGGATCGTTGTACTCGTCCGACTCCTTGTCCAAAAAGTGATTGGCCAGATGGATGCAGTAAAGGTACAGCGAAGAAATGGCCAGAAATAAAGGATAGCGCCCAGTGTCCTGAAATCCCTGCAGCGTTATGCTCGCGTAGCTGATACCGGCCGCTCCGATGGCTATATATACATTGCTGTACAACAGAAATCTGACGATGGTGGATGCCCAGGATTTGAGGCCGGACTCGCCCTTCCCCCTGATACGATTCAAACGTTGGACCACCTGTTGGATGAGCCAGTTGGGGGTGGACGCCCCGGCCGTGACACCGATGGTCGTCATCGCCGAGAGCATCGTGGGGTCAAGCTCGTCGGCGCTTTCCACATGAAAGGCGGGCACGCCCGAATCGGCGGCTATTTGAGCCAGCCGTTGCGTGTTTCCGCTGTTTTTGCCGCCCACCACAATCATGCAATCCACCTGATTGGCAAGCTGTTGAACCTCCGCCTGCCGCAGATGCGTCGCGCCGCAGATAGTGCGGAAGACTTCCACGTTTTTCAGCAGGGAACGGGCTTTCTCGGCGATGGCGTCGAAAGCGCCTTCATGGTGTGTGGTTTGAGCCACCAGCACCGCCGGTTCGTCCGGATCGAGTTTCAGCAGGTCATCCGGGCTGTCGATAACAATTCCCCTGCCCTCGTAGCAGTGCCCCAGCAAACCGATGACCTCCGGGTGGTCGGCGTCCCCCGCGATAACGCCGCGATATCCTTTTCGGGTGTATTTATCGAGGATAACCTGCACGCGGATCACGTGCGGGCAGGTGGCGTCGACGACCTTATATCCGGCCTCCGCCAACTCTTCCTTGGTCTTCATGGGAACGCCATGAGCCCGGATAATCACGCAACCATTGTCAAAATCCTCGGCTTCCCCGTACGCGCGCACCCCTTTTGTTTCCAGCAGTTCGAGCACCTGTGGATTATGGATAAGCGGCCCGTGCGTGGCCACCGGACCGTTATGGTCATGAGAGACCCGCAGAGCGGTTTCGAGAGCGCGGCGGACTCCCATGCAAAAACCGGCTGTTTTGGCAAGTTTGACTTTCATGGCTTCAGTTCAATTGTTCGAGGTAAGAGAAATACCGGGTCAGGTTGGAGAAATATTCCTGCTCGGTAGTTATGGTCTGCATTTGCGTCCGAAATGAGGAGCAGTTGGGAAGCCCCTTTATATAGCGCATGACCTGTCCCCGCATCTTTCGAACAGCGACGTCCTCGGGTATGAAGTTTTTTAAAATCGTAAAATGCCGCAGAGCGGTTTCCCTCCGGTCCCGGAGGGTTGTGGGCCGGGGAGCCTCGTTCCGCAAAAGCGCCATGGTTTGAGAAAAAATCCAGGGGGCGCCCAGGGACGCTCTACCGATCATTACGGCGTCGCACCCGGTCGCTTCCATCATTCTGATCGCGTCCGACGGCTCGCGAACATCGCCGTTGCCGATAACAGGCAAAGAGACGCGTTTCTTGACTTCTTTAATGATGTCCCAGTCCGCGTTTCCGTTGAAACCCTGGCTTGCGGTCCGGGGATGAACGGCGATCGCGTCCACACCGGCGTCCTCTGCCGCCAGCGCCACGTCGAGAGCGTTCAGTTCATCGGCGCTCCACCCGGCCCTGATTTTTACGGTGAGCGCGCAGTCGACAGCCTTGCGGACTTCGGTGAGCAGGCGCCCCGCCTTTTGAACGTCGCGCATCAACGCCGCGCCGGCCCCGCGTTTTACTACTTTTTTCACCGGACAACCCATGTTGATGTCGATTCCATCCGCTCCGCTTTTGAGGGTGATCTCGGCCGCTTTGGCCATGATAACCGGATCGGACCCGAATATTTGAACGGAGAGCGGCGCTTCGCCCCGGTCGGAGATCAGATATCGTCTGGTGCGCCGGTTGTCATAAAGCAATCCGTCGGCGCTGACCATCTCGCTGGTAACCAGCGCGCATTGATGTTCCTTGACCAACAGGCGGAAGGCCACATCAGTGTACCCGGCCATGGGCGCCAGAACAAGCGGATTGTCCAATGTCATGTTGCGTATGTTCATATTCTGTCGCGGTAATCCCATCTTGAAAAGATAGGGTCTTTTATCATAGCGCGCGAAATCAAGCAATTTCAACCGCTCGGAGCAATTCGGCCGGGGACAGGGAAAAGCGCGCTCGTCTTTCCTCTCGCGGACCGGGTTCTGTATTGACCTGGAGGCAAACATCCCCTATATTCCGCGTATCTCAAATTTCCCGTCCACGAAATCACGAAGGTATTTCACCCATGAGCGCGTCATCTTCAAATCCTCTTGTAACGCTGATTACCGGCGGCGCAAAGTGCGGCAAAAGCTCGCACGCTCTCAAACTTGCGGAAGCCGCGGGGGATAAGCGTTACTTCCTGGCCACGGCGGAAGCCCGTGACGGGGAAATGGTCGAGCGGATTCGCCGGCACCGGGAAGAGCGCGGCGCTTCATGGAATACCATCGAAGAACCCCTTGAAGTGGTGGGGGCGCTGTCACCCCTTCCGGACGGCGCGGTTGTTATTTTCGACTGTGTTACGCTCTGGCTGTCCAATCTTATGATGAAGCATGGCGAAAACGCGGAGCCGATTGAACGTGAGATCCGCAGGTTCAATGAATTTTTGCTCGCCAGCCGTCAACGAATTTTTGTGGTCAGCAACGAAGTCGGCATGGGGATCGTGCCCGCCGACCCCCTGTCCCGTTTGTACCGGGATTTAGCCGGAACGGCCAACCAGTCCATAGCCCGGACAGCCGGGAACGTGATCCTCATGGTTTCAGGAATACCGGTTAACATAAAACAAGCCTGGTAATTGCAAGAGAGACACAAAAGCGTAGTTAGAAAGGAGAACCCGGCCATGTCGGTCATCGAGAAGGCCATCGCCGCCATACCGCCTGTCGACGAAGCGCTTTCCGAGCGGGCGCAGCAGAGATTGGACAGCCTCACCAAACCGCGCGGCAGTCTGGGAAGACTGGAGGAATTCGCGCGGCTTTATACCGCCATGCGCGGGGACGTTCAAGCGCGCATACGGAACAAGAACGTGGTGGTGTTCGCGGCCGATCATGGGGTGGTGGACGAAGGCGTGAGCGCCTACCCCAAGGATGTGACCTATCAGATGGTTCTCAACTTTCTTAACGGCGGCGCGGGGATCAATGTAATATCCCGGCATGTGGACGCCAGGGTCACGGTGGTGGATATAGGCGTGGATCACGATTTCGGCGATGTGCCCGGACTGGTCGTGCGCAAGGTGGCGAGAGGCACGTCCAACATGGCCAGAGGCCCGGCCATGGACCGCGGCGTCGCGCTTAAGGCAATGGAAGTCGGCTGCGAACTGGCCTATGAACTGATAGAGCAGGGCGCCGATATCTTCGGTGTGGGAGAGATGGGTATCGGCAACACCACCGCCAGCAGCGCCATCACTTCGGTTATTACCGGCAGACCCGCGCGTGAAGTGACCGGACGAGGCACGGGTATAGACGACGGCTCTTTCCTGACCAAGGTCAGAATCATTGAGAAGGCCATAGAAACGAACAGACCCGATCCCCGGGACGCCATGGACGTGTTGTCCAAGGTGGGAGGCCTTGAAATAGCGGGCATCGCCGGACTCATTATCGGAGCCGCAAGCCGGAGGATCCCGGTGGTCCTGGACGGTTTCATTTCCACGGTGGGCGGGCTTGCCGCGTACGAATTGGATAGGAAAGTCCGTCAGTATTTGTTTGCCGCGCACCGGTCCGTTGAGATTGGACACGCCGTGGCGCTGGAACGCATGGGCCTAAGCCCCTTTGTGGACTTGAACCTCAGGCTGGGAGAAGGCACGGGCGCGGCCATAGGCATGGATCTTATCGATCTGGGCTTGAAAATTATGAATGAAATGGCGACCTTTGACGAAGCGGGAGTAAGCGACCGGGAGGAATGATACGCCACTCATGAAAACTTTTCTGCTGGCTCTGCAATTTCTGACAGCCATTACCATAAAGAGCGACCTGGCCGCCGATTCGAGGGATCTGGTCAAAAGCGCCGCTCTTTACCCTCTGGTCGGTTTGATCGTCGGGCTGATCCTTGCCTGCGGCCATTATCTGTTTGGTTTGATCTGGCTTCCCATGGTCGCGGACGCCCTGACCGTCGTTTTGCTCATAGTCGTAACGCGCGCGCTTCACCTGGACGGGCTGGGAGACACGCTGGACGGCGTATTGGGTTCCTCGGACCGGGAACGCGCGCTGGAAATAATGAAGGACACCCGTCTGGGAACATACGGGACCGTGGGAATCATAGCCATTATACTCTTGAAGTTTGTGGCCCTCACTTCGATCCCGGACTTCGTGAAATGGCAGGCGTTGATTGTATTTCCGGCGCTTTCGCGCTTCTCGATCGTCCAGTTGGCCTGGCGGACCCCCTACGCTCGCGAAAAAAAGGGCCTGGGCGGGGCGGTGGCCGGCGCCTTGAGCCTGCGAGAGCTGGGCGTGGCTTTCTTCACCTCACTGATTGCGGCCTTTATAATAATGAAAAGTTTGGGTTTGATATGTTTCGCCATAGTCATTATAGTTACCTTTTTATACAGATCTTTATTTTTATGGAAATTGGGTGGAATAACAGGTGATGTTTTAGGATGCGTCAATGAATGGAATGAGACCATGATATTGCTGGTCATTTCAGCGTTGACTCGATTTTTTATATAAATATATTCGGGCCGAAAAGCCCGTACTTGCACCGGAAGGGAGGCGGGGGGTTGAGAAAGCTGATCTGTAGCGCGCTGGCGTCGACGCTGTTCGTTTTTGCCGCGCTTACCCCTGTCACGGTATTTTCGGCTACACAGATGAAGGTCGAAGAGGCGTCGATCTGCCGAAACATCGAGGATAGGGCGCCAGTAAACGCTGGCTCGTCTTTTATGGCGGGTGTCCCCAAGCTGTATTGCTACACCAGGATTGAAGGCGCGGCGGCGCCTACGACCGTCACCCATGTATGGTACTATGGGAATCGGGAAATGGCCCGAGTTACCCTGCCTGTCAATTTTAACTCCTGGAGAACGTATAGTTCCATAACGTTTTATCAAAATTGGCCGGGTAAATGGAGTGTGGCGGTGTTGTCGCCGGACAACGATATATTGAAAGTGCTTACATTCACCATTGAAAGAAGGAAGTCGCCGTAGTATGATTCTCTATTAATTGTGTAACCATAACCTGCGCAATAAAACCTCGTGAAGCGACAAATGGCGACACGGTACTCATAAGGGGGTTCTAATGGCGGAAGCGAACGTATGCTACAGTTTTGAAGGAGCGATGAAGTTGGCTATCGATCAGGAACGGGCCTGTTTTCATACCTTCAAATCGGGAGCCGAGAAAATCAAGGACAAGCAGGTCGCCGAATTCTTTAAAGAACTTGCGATCAAAGATCTTGACCATATTCATTCTCTGGAAAAAGCCTTTTATATGGGTGACGCGGAACTGGTCGGATTGGACAAGCGCGTGGAGACGATGAAGATCGAGGATTTTCTCGTCACCCCTGAAGTCAAGGCCGATTTGACCATGCAGGACGCCATGATCGTGGCCATGAAAGAGAAAAGAAGCTGCATCAAGATATACGAAAGTATGCTGAACACCTGTAGCGGTAGCCCCATGGAAAAGTTGTTCGATCGGTTGAGGAATGAGGACGCCGCTGACCTGCAACGTTTGGAAGACGCGTACGAATCGCATTTTATGCAGGACATGTAAGAGCTCCGAAGGCCGAACAAGGTCAGTGAACGGAAATGAAAGGACGGCCGCCGGGCGACCGTCCTGATGATTTGATCTCGCCGTATTCCGGGGACCCACCCATCGATGGGGGCGGCGTGGTCATGCGCGCAATAAAGAGCGGCGGCTGATCTGTAAGACGTTTTCCGGCGATACGGGGCTCCAGGTTCATCAAAGAGCTATTCTTCGACAATCTCTCCGTGGCTTGAGGCCGACACCTCCAATAAAGAAAATTCATGAGCGCAACCATTGGCATATTTTTGCTTATAGTGACTCTTCTCATGATGCTGGCCGGCTTGGCCGGCACGGTTTTGCCCATGATTCCGGGCGTCCTCCTGATATATGCGGGATACGCGCTGTACGGCCTGGGGACCGGTTGGCGGGATTACGGCCTGGGAGTGATGATTTTCTGGGGAGTGGTGACGCTGCTCATGCAATTACTCGATTATTACGCCGGGGCCTTGGGCGCCAAGAAGTTCGGCGCGTCAAAAAAAGGGATCTGGGGATCAATCATCGGTGGTGTGGTGGGTCTCTTGTTTCTCAATATTATCGGGCTGGTGATCGGCACATTTCTGGGAGCCGTCGTGGGCGAGTTGCTCAGCGGAAGGACACCGGGAGACGCGGCCCGTTCGGGATGGGGCGCTTTCCTGGGGTTTATCGCGGGCAGCTTGTTCAAATTGACCACGGCCATTATTATGATAGGGGTGTTTCTATGGCTGATCATCTTCTGATATCGGGAAAAAGGTCTGTACGATATGGCGGATAGACCCAAGAACGATTTGTTCGCCAACAGCCCGTTGTACCACACACAAAGCAGTCCCGCTGGCGCCATCATAAAAATCGAATCATTCAATCTCTGGTACGGATCGAGCCAAGCTCTTTTCAACGTAACCATGGACATCGAACAGGGGTTGGTAACCGCCCTTATCGGCCCGTCGGGATGCGGAAAATCGACTTTGTTGCGTTCGCTCAACCGGATGAACGATCTTATTGAAGGATTGACCACCAGCGGATCGATTCTCCTGGAAGGTTTTGACATCATGAAGCCGGACGTCGATGTCATCAGCCTGCGCAAACGGATGGGTATGGTGTTTCAGAAGCCGAACCCCTTTCCCAAATCAATTACGGAAAATGTCACCTATCCTCTCAAAATAGACGGAATCCGGGACAAGCATACATTGCGGGAAACCGCGGAACGGGCGCTCAAGGCCTCCGCGCTGTGGGAAGAAGTCAAGGACCGGCTGGATCAAAGCGCGTTGGGGCTTTCGGGCGGCCAGCAACAGCGTCTGTGTATCGCCCGGGCCATCGCGTCGGACCCGGAGGTGCTGCTTATGGATGAGCCCTGTTCAGCCCTCGATCCCCTGGCCACCGGAAAAATTGAGGAACTGATCTACGAGTTGCGCGAGAAGTATACCATCGTTATTGTAACCCATAACATGCAACAGGCGGCGCGTGTGTCGGATAACACCGCTTTTATGTATTTGGGGCGGCTCATAGAATATGGTGAAACGGAGGAGATCTTCACGGCCCCGCGCCATAAACACACCAGCCAGTACATAACCGGCAAATTCGGGTAAGAAACCAGCGCCGTAACGTGAAATCCGCCCGGTTTTTCCCCCAATGCCCCCGCCCCCGCCTTTTGGTCCGACAATACCGTGATAAGACAGGCGATCCTTGTGAAGGAGACTCCGGTGAATGATGAGTGGGGCCACAACCCACAAGTGCAGATGATGCGACGGGTATTCGCCGCCATGGAAAACGTTCAGTCGGAGTATCTTCGTTCCGCGGGGGTGGGTCCCTATGACCCCGGTTTGCGCAGGACGAGGGATATCGCCCGGCTGGTTTTTGAACGCGCCTGGCCGACCCTGGCGGGCCGGGCCGACAAGACGCCGGAGGAGGAAGCCGGGGTTCTGTACCTCAGTTGCCTGAAATACGCGTTGCGCAAGACAGGCGTGTTCAGGGATGACACCGACGCCGGCGAGGATGAGCGGTTCGACAGACTCATACGAGGATATACGCCATGATGCGGTTGCGGCTGTTCGGCAGATGCAGAATCTACCATGACCCGGTGAGCCCGGTTATGAGGGAGCCCGCGAGTATCGGCTGGGACGCGTTTTTCCGTACTATTGATCTGGTAACCCCTCGAAAGCTGAAGGGAGAAGAACTCCTGCGACGGACCAAAGGCTGGTGGACCGTCGATCCCGACGGTATCGGCGAAATCGTCAAAAAACATGGAAAGCTGATCGTGGGCCCGGGCGGAGAGTTGATGGTCGAATTCCAGAATCGGGAGGCGGCCGAGGCTCTGGCGGCTGAGCTGTCGGAGCGATTCGGCGACCAGATCCTGCTGGCCCCCTGATGACTCCCCGCGCTTCCTGCGCGGGAGAGGGGACACTCCGTCCGCCGGCCGGGCTGGCGGTTTCATAACCGTGTTTTCATATCTTTCAGCGACCCGGCGCCTCAATACCCGTAAAAAAGGTTTTCATCATGGGCTTAACCTCGGATATCGTAATAATCGTTGTGGCCGCCTTGTTCGGAGCGCTCGTGTTCCAGAGGCTCCGGCAGCCGATTATTCTGGGTTATATTCTGGCGGGCGTTTTGATCGGTCCTTACACCGGGAATTTGCTGAATTCCGATGTCCACCAGATTGAATTGTTGGCTGAAATCGGGGTGGCGCTTCTGCTTTTTGCGCTTGGTCTGGAGTTTGCGCTTAAGGAGTTAAAGCCCGTATGGAGGGTCGCCCTCTTGGGCGCTCCTCTCCAGATGGCGCTGACCATACTGTATGGCTATGGAGTCGGCAGATGGCTGGGGTATGATGTGGCGTCCTCTGTTTGGCTGGGCGCGCTCGTCTCCTTGTCCAGCACCATGGTTATTCTGAAAACGTTGATGAACCAGGGCTGGATGGGCACGCTTTCCAGCCGGGTCATGATCGGCATGCTGCTGGCGCAGGATTTGGCCGTGGTCCCGCTTATAATTATCCTGCCCACTTTGAGCGATCCCGAAGCCGGAATACCCTTACTGGGCTACGCCGCGCTGAAGGCCGTGGTTTTTCTCTCGTTCATGCTCCTGCTGGGCGCCAAACTCCTTCCCCGCCTGTTGTCACGCGTGGCGTCCTGGAACTCCCGGGAATTGTTTCTGCTCGCCATCACAGCCATCGGGCTGGGGGTCGGCTATATAACCTACCTGTTCGGACTCTCGTTCGCCTTCGGGGCCTTTGTCGCGGGGATGGTTCTCAGCGAGTCCGAGTACGGACATCAGGCTTTGAGCGATATCATACCCTTGCGCGATGTGTTCGGATTACTCTTTTTCACCTCGGTGGGGATGCTGCTCGACCCGGAGTATTTAATCCGACACTGGCAAACGGTTTTGCTTCTGGTGGCGCTGGTAGCGGTGGGCAAGGGAGTTATCTTCGCAGCTTTGGTCCGGCTTTTCGGTTATGGAAATGTAATTCCCTTCGCGGTGGGGCTGGGTCTCTTCCAGATCGGTGAATTCTCGTTTGTCATCGCGCGCGTGGGGCTGGACACCAAATCCATTACCTCTGAAATGTTCTCCCTGATCCTGTCCGCGACCGTTATAAGCATGATCGTCACGCCTTTTATCTCCGGCTTTACCGAACCGCTGTACCGGCTCCGGAAGCGGCTGTTCAGGTCCGAACCTCACCAGTCGGTCAACCTTCCTGAAAGCGGTTTGCGCGACCATGTGGTGATCGCGGGGGGAGGCCGGGTCGGTCAGCATGTGGCGCAGGTGTTAAAGAATCTGGGAGTCGCGATGGTTATTGTCGAACTGAACAGCCAGCGCGTGAACCAATGCAAAGAGGCCGAATATCCCATCATATTCGGTGACGCCAGTCAAAGCGAGGTGCTCGAAGCGGCGGAGATCGGACGATCGAGGCTGCTGCTGGTCACCACCCCCGCGCTGGTTGTGGCGCAGAGTATTGTCCGGCAGGCTCGTGTCATGAACCGGGATCTGAGCATCGTGTCTAGAGCCGACGGGATGGAACAGATGAAAGCGCTCTACGCCGCCGGGGTTTATATGGTGATCCTTCCCGAACTGGAAGCCGGCCTGGAAATCGCCCGGCAGGCCCTGATCAATTTGGGGCTACCCGCGACCGAAGTGGCGCGGTTCGCGGACGAAGTCCGGCATGAATCATACCGGCCGCTCTATGAATCCAATCCCGATTATAAGATCCTGACGCAGCTGAAAAACGCCAGGGAACTGCTCGATCTGGCGTGGGTGAGTCTGCCGCAAAGCTGCGGCCTGTGCGGTTCCACCATTCGCGAACTGGATATACGCAAACTGACGGGAGTGTCGGTGGTGGGTGTGGTCCATCCGGGCGGGTTTCTCCCCAATCCGCCCGCCGATTATCGCTTTGGAGCCAGCGATATTGTCGCTGTGATCGGCCGACCCGAAGAGCGGGCGGCGTTTGAACGGTTGGTTGGGACAGGTTCGCCCTGAACTGTTCAACAAACAACCTCCCGGAACATCGTTATGCAGAATGGCGAAAACGCCTGACCTATTGGTTGAGGAATCCCATTTGCAGATGCACGAATGTTCCGAGAGGCTTTCTTGAATGTAGCAGTTCAGAAATAATTGACAAGTAAAAAACATTAAAACTGGAAAAATATTGTAGACTTATACGGAAAATATATTGAAAACTGTAATATTAAAATAAAAATAATCGCTACATTACAATTACAATGTCTCGCTGGCGTGGCTGAAATCGGCTTTACTATGAAGGAATAGCAAGCCTCTCATTTCCGGGAGACAGCGGCGCAGGAACAAGCGCGCTGCGCCTGATCTAGGAAAAGAGCCCTTTTCGTCCGAATTCTTCGATTTGCTCTTCGTTGTATCCCAATTCGAGCAGTGTTTCCCGGTTGTGCGTTCCGGCAGGTTCGCCCGGCGCGCCATATTCGCAGGGGGTTTTTGAAAAGAATATCGGCGTGGCCAACTGCCTGACCGCGCGGCCGTCCGGAGTGCGGACTTCGATGATCATGTTGCGGGCGTGCGCCTGAGGCTGGTCGAGCGCTTCGTCGAGATTCATCACCGGCTCGACGCAGGCGTCCGTCTGTTCGAAGATGGCCATCCATTCGTTCATGGTTTTCTGTTTGAAGATGGCTTTTATCTCTCCTTTGACCCGCTCCAGGTTTGCGGGCGCCACGCCGCCGGCGATCAGGTCGGGGCGGCCCAGGGCTTCACACAAGGCTTTGAAAAATTGCGGCTCCAGCGAACCCACGCTTAAATACCGGCCGTCCTTGGTTTCGTAGAAATCATACAGTGTCCCGCCGTTGAGCAATGTCCCTTCCATTTGCGGCGTCTTGCCGTCCACCAGGAAAGCCGCGCCGGTCATGGCGTTGAGCGCTATGGCGCCGTCGGTCATGGCTACGTCTATATATTGCCCTTCTCCGGTCGCCGAACGGCGATAGACCGCCGCCAGAATCCCCATCACCGCGTTGTAGGACCCGCACGCGATGTCGGCTATCTGCGCTCCGGTGAGGCAGGGTCCGCTGTCTTTGCGCCCGGAATAGGACATGAGTCCGGAACGGGATAGATAGTTGATGTCATGTCCGGCCCGCTGTTTCATGGGGCCGTTCTGGCCGTAACCGGTGAGCGAGCAATAGATGAGGTTGGGGTAGCGCTCGCGCAGGGTCTCGTAGTCCAGCCCAAACTTGGCCATGACTCCCGGCCTGAATTGCTCGATAATAATATCGTATTGTTGGATAAGCAGATAAACGATTTGGACGGCTTGCGCATGTTTCAGATTTAAAGTCAGGCACCGTTTTCCCCGCCATAAAAAGGCGCAGTTGGCGGTGAGGGTGGTTCCGGGTACGAACGGGGGCATAAGCGCGTTGAGGTCGGGTCTGCTGCCCGATACGACGCGCAGCACATCGGCGCCCATGTCCGCCAGGATCATGGTGGCGTAGGGGCCGGGAAGAAGTGTCGTGAAATCAAGTACTTTCATTCCTTCCAAAGGTCCGGACATGCGTATCTCCTTCCACGATCATCAGTTCGGCGTTTTCGCCGTATATTCAAAAGAACATAGTGGCTTCCATTAGAAGATACCGGCGTCCAACCCGCCGGCCAGGACGGCGCCCAGTTCTCTGAGTCTGTCCAGAATGATGTCGTCGAGCACGCCCCGGGCGATAACCGGTTCGTACACTTTCTTCAGCGGATAACCCAGGCAGATGCGCTCGATGGCGGTCGCGGCGCCGGTACCGTCATTGCCCGCGCTCACAAACGCCACGTACGGTTTTTTGAATATTTCCCTGCGACCGCGGGCGGCCTCGTAGGTGCGGTCAAAGAAATCTTTTACCATCCCGGCCATATAGCCGAAATACTCGGGCGACCCGATGGCCAGCCCGTCGCAGCGCAGCAGGTCTTCAACCGTAGCGTCGGAGGCGCGTTTCAGGATCGCCGTGGCCTGTTCGATAGACCGTACCCCCTCCGCCACCGCCCGGGCCATGGTTTCGGTGGTCCCGCCCTGGGAATGATACACGATTAATACGGTAGTCATGGTCTGTGGCGCCGGAGCGGCGCCGTCCAAATCAGTTTATTTTTCTGAATTTGCTTTGAACCGCCCCGCAGACCGGACACTTTTCCGGGGCCTCATCTTCCGCTATGTAACCGCACACGCCGCACACATAGTAATCGGTTTCCCGTTCCGCCAGCATGTCGTTCATGGCCCGTTTGTACAGATCCGCGTGAAAGCTTTCCACGTCTCTCGACTGGCTAAAGGCGGTATAGGCGATTTTGGACTCCTCCTCCGAGGCTTCCTGAATAAGCTTGGGGTATTCGTCCACATTGGCTTTGATTTCGTTCTGAAACGCGGCCTCCAGGTTTTCCTCGGTGGAGCCTATTTTGCCGCGCATCAGATTGAGATACCGCTGAGCGTGAACGGATTCTGCTTCGGATACGGCTTTGAACAGCCGAGCTATCTGATCGTACCCTTCTTTTTCGGCCTTGGCCGCAAAGGCTTGATTGCGAGCCGCCGCCTTGGATTCCGCCGCAAAGGCGTAGGCCAGATTCTTGTCGGTCTTTTCTCCCATATTCGTTATCCCCCGGACATGCGCCGGTACCAGGAGTCCGGCGCGTTGCGTGATTATTAATCCATTAATCTGCGGAAAAACAAAAGCGCGGTCAAAAGCGCCTGCATTCGTCAAAAGACCCTTTCTGGAAGACAAAAATAAAATGACCATACCATAAATCATGGGGAGCCTGTTTTCAAAACATAAAATAGGGGCGGGCGCCGCGTGGAAACGGGCTTCTGAAGAAAACCGACGAAAGCCCTGGCTTTCAGACGGATTTATGGGCCATTCCGGCTCGGTTTGGTGGTGGTTTTCTCCACAGGTCGGTCGCTCGGCTCATGGCGATCCGCTGTGCGCGTGAGCGTTTTGAATATTTTTTATGCGCCTGTGTTTGAATATTTTCCTTTCATACTTTTGGCGCCGCAGGCATACTGCAAGGTGGCGATAAGCGAAGAACCGTTCATGCAAGCTCAACCTGAACCGTGGAAAATCGCGATGAGATTTGCGTTTTGAAGAGACAGTCCGGCCTCATAAGCCCCCTGGCCATCCAGGCGCTGGTTTTCACCCTGGTCATGGCCACTTTTGCGGTTATTTATATCACGCAGCCCATTTTGCCGCTGCTCCAGGTAGAGTTTGGCGTTGACGAGACGCAGGCTTCGCTGACCGTATCGGCGGTGATCCTGGGTATCGCGCTTTCGAACCTGCCCTTTGGGCGCCTGGCCGATCTTTACCCCATTAAGCCGCTCATTGCCGCCGGCGGGTTCTTTGTCGCCGGGGCCGGGTTTATGTGCTCCATGGCCCACCACATAGCCTTCCTGATCGCGTTTCGTTTTATGCAGGGAGTGTTTATCCCCGCCATATCCACCTGTCTGGTGGCCTATCTGGCCAGAAGTCTGCCGGTTGAACGGCTTAACGTGGCCATGGGGTCGTATATAGCGGCGTCTTTGGTTGGCGCTACGGGCGGGAGGATGGTGAGCGGTTGGCTTTTCTCCCCACAAGAATGGCGGCAGGCTTTTGTGTGTCTCTCGATTCTTGTCTGTGTGGGGGCCGGCGCCGCGCTGATGTGGCTGCCGCGCGAACAAAGAGAGCGGACTCAAGAAATTCAAGACGCCGGTTTCCTTTCCCTGCTTCGGCGAACGGATCTGCTCCGCATTTACGTGGTGGCTTTCAGCGAGCTGTTTGTGTTCTCGGCGATGTTCAATTATCTTCCTTTTTATCTGTCAGGTCCGGATTTTGGATTTTCCACCAAGGTCATCACCTTGATGTATCTGTCCTATCTGATCGGCGCCGTGGTCGCTCCTGTTTCCGGCAGAATCAGCAATCGGCTGGGAAACGGCGTTACCATGGTAATGGGCGCCGGTGTTTTTGCCTTGTCGTTGGGGTTTACGTATGTCCACAGTTTTTTTGTTATTTGTCTCAGCCTGGTCGGAGTATGCGCGGGTTTCTTCGCCATCCACGCCTCGGCCGCGGGCGCTCTGAATCGCCGGTTGAGCGCCAGCCGGGGACGGGCGAATTCCTTATACGTGCTCTTTTACTATCTGGGAGGCTCAGTGGGCATAACCATCAGCGGATACGCGTATCAATTATTCGGTTGGAAGGGCGTGACCGGACTAGGCGCGGCTATGCTGGTAATCGTTGCGCTGATGGGTATTGTAGAGATAAAAACGAGAGAACCGGGTTAGATGATTTTCGGCCCCGCTTGGCGGGCGCCTTCGAAACCAAAGCAATTACGATTATCGCGTGAAACCCGCTGAGCGGGTTCCCGCACTGGGAAAGGTTCATGGCATGGAGACAGGCAAAGCTGCTAAACTTTGGGTGGTGAATGTTATATCGTTTGTTCTGTTCGTTTTACTGGGGGTCACCGGTCTGGTAAACTGGCTCCTTCTGCCGAAAGGCTACGAAGTGGGCAGAAGCGGTTTTCTGTATTCCCTGCGCCATCTGTTTCGTGAAACGCACGAATGGCTGGCGCTGATGTTCATTGTTGTTGTCGCGCTGCATATTTTCCTGCACTGGGGTTATGTGCGCGCCAATCTGAAGAAATACAACATACTGAAATAACCATAAAAAAAGAACTCTCGAGTTCCGTAAACTTGCCGTCCGACGAATGGAGAAGACGAACAGGCAGGGAGATTTCGATGCATCTGGAGCGTGTAACCCTTTTTCCGGAAAAATATCCCACCGATAAACAGTATCCTTTTAATCTCCCCATCTTTCGGGAAACCAGGAGCATTGAGTTCCGTTCGCCGGTGACCTTCTTTATCGGCGAAAACGGAGTGGGCAAGTCCACTCTGCTGGAAGCCATATCGCGCGTGTGCAATATTCATATCTGGCGCAGCGTTGAAGGACGCCGGTTTGAAAACAATCCCTATGAGGAGGCGCTCAGCAAGTGTATTGAGGCGCAGTGGAAGAACGGTCGCGTGCCGGGATCGTTTTTCTCATCATTGAGCCATCGGGATTTTTCCCGGGCCCTGGACAATTGGGCGGCCGTGGACCCCGGCCAGCTCAAACATTTCGGCGGCAAATCCCTGATGACACAATCGCACGGGCAATCCATCATGTCGCTTTTCGAAGGGCGCTACAAAATCAAGGGGCTCTATCTTTCGGACGAGCCTGAGACGGCGCTTTCGCCCAAGTCACAATTGAGATTGGTCAGGCTGATAAGAGAAATGAGTCAGGCCGGTCACGCGCAATTCATTGTGGCCACACATTCCCCCATCATCCTGGCCTGTCCGGGAGCGACCATTTACAGTTTCGATCATGTTCCCGTTAAGCAAGTCCGGTACGAAGAGACGGAATACTACCAGGTGTACAAGAGCTTCATGGAAGACAGAAACCGATATCTGGATTGAGTTGGGCTGTTGTGGATCGCTGCGCATGCAGGAGCGCAGGACAGTTTTGTAAAATGGAAATAGATCGCATGAGTGACCATAGCGGCCCCGCGCTTATACAACGGATCAAAGACCTGGAAGTTGAAACGGGAAATCTCCGACGCCGCCTGGAAAAGGAGACCCGCCTCAGAGAAGAAACCCGGAAGGCGCTGGAGAACTATGAGCTCGGATTGCGGAAATTTCTGGACACGGCGCCGGTGGCTATCGCCATCTATCGCGACAAGAAATTCCTTTTCTGCAACAAGGCTCACGCCCGGCTCGTGGGCGCCGAGAGCGCTTCGGATCTGGTCGGCAGATCGGTATTGGATGTGATCGACCCTGAATTCCACGACCTGTTCAATGAGCGCAATCGGGCCGTGTTGCAGGAACGCGCCGAAGCCCCCCTGACGGCTTATAACTGCCGCAGTCTGGATGGATCGCTGATTTTTATGGAAACGATCGCCATACCCTTCACCTATCAGGGGCGGCCAGCGGTAATGGGGATCGCGGTGGACGTAAGCAAGCGGAAGCTTGCCGAGGAGGAATTGAAGGTTCAATGCGAGCAGTTAATACGGGCGGACAAGCTGGCCTCCCTGGGAGCGCTGGTGAGCGGTGTGGCTCATGAAATCAACAACCCCAACAATTTTATTCTGCTGAACGCGTCGGTATTGAGTCAGATTTGGGAGGATCTCCGGCCGCTCCTGGATTCGGTCCGGGAGGATCGCGGCGATTACCGCATAGGCAAGATGAATTATTCGCAGCTTCGTGAGCACATACCCAGCCTGTGCGCGGGCATACTCGACGGATCGCGGCGCATCAAGGTTATCGTTCAGGAATTGAAGGACTTTGCGCGTCCTGAGGTCCCGGGCGTCCAGGATGAAGTCAACATGAACGAAGTGATCAACGCGGCGGTGAGCCTCATGACCAACCTGATTCAAAAATCCACCAGCCGCTTTTCCATCGACCTTTCGCCGCGCATCCCGTCTATCAGGGGTAATTTTCAACGTCTGGAGCAGGTGATGGTCAACCTGATAGTGAACGCCTGCCAGGCTTTGCCCGATAAAGACAAAGGCTTACGTGTTTCCACCAGGTTCCGGACCGACGCGGGTCGTGTGACGGTAAAAATCAGCGACGAAGGCGTGGGCTTGCCGGTGGAGGATATCGGCCGTATTACCGATCCTTTTTTCACTACCAAACGCGATTCCGGCGGGACCGGCTTGGGACTTTCCATATCGTCGCGAATCGTCTCCGACCATGGCGGGTCCATGGAGTTCGATTCCAGGCCCGGCGTGGGCACAACCGTAACCGTGTGGTTTCCGGTTGCCGAGCGGGCCCACTAGGTAAACAAAGCCATGAGCGAAGAACTGTATCCTTCTCTGCCGGTATTGTTGGCGGATGACGAACCTCAGGCCCTGACAAGCTATGAGATCGCTCTTCGCTACGGTGGCGTAAGCAATATAATCACCTGCGGGGACAGCCGGCGGGTGATTTCCATCCTGACGGAAAGCAAGGCGGAATGGCTTATTCTGGACCTGCTCATGCCTTATGTGGGCGGCGAAGAGTTGCTGCGCAAAGTCAGCAAGGATTTCCCCCACGTGCTGGTTATCGTGGTTACCGGCGTGGATGACGTGGAAACGGCTGTGCGATGCATGAAGATCGGCGCGTTCGATTACCTGCTCAAGCCGCTGGAAGGGGAACGGCTGCGCACCACGCTGGAACGCGCTATCGCTTTCCGTGAACTGCAGCAGGAGAACCTTTCCCTCCGGCAGAGTTTGATTTCCCCACATCTTGAACGGCCCGACGCGTTTTCTCACATTATCACCGTCAACCGGAACATGCGTTCGCTGTTCCGATACGCGGAGGCCATCGCCCGCTCTCCCAAGCCGGTGCTGATCACCGGCGAAACGGGTGTGGGCAAGGAGCTGATGGCGCAGGCGCTGAGCGTCCTTTCCGGGCGTCCGGGAACGTTGATCGCCGCCAATGTGGCGGGACTGGATGACGCGGTGTTCGCGGACACCCTGTTCGGCCATTCCAAGGGAGCCTTCACCGGGGCGGACCGGCCTCGAAAGGGAATGATCGCGCAGGCCGCGGGCGGTTCGCTGCTTTTGGATGAGGTTGGCGACCTCAGCCCGGCCTCACAAACCAAATTACTGCGGCTTTTGCAGGAAAACGAATACGCGCCCCTGGGAGAAGACATGACCCGCAGCGCCGATGTCCGCATCATCGCCACCACGAACAGGGACATTCACCGGCTGCAGGAAAAGGGCGGATTCCGGCGGGATTTATATTACCGCTTAATGACCCACCACATCCATATTCCGCCGTTACGGGAACGGCGGGAAGATCTTCCCCTGCTGTTGGATCACTTTCTGGAAAAGGCGGCCCGCGCCTTGAACAAAAAGAAGCCCACGCCGCCCCCCGAACTCCTGAACTTGCTGGGCGCCTACAGCTTCCCAGGCAACGTCAGGGAATTGGAAGGATTGGTCTTTGACGCCGTGGTCGAACACACGTCGCGTATGCTCAATATGGAGGTGTTTAAATCCCGCATTCTCTCGGCTTCGGCCGGGAATGGGGAAGCCGGCTCGGAACCTCCGGCTCGTGAAGCAAAAATCGTTTTTCCCGCCAAACTTCCTTCCATCAGGCAATCCACGGAGCTTCTGGTGGACGAGGCGCTGAAAAGAGCCAACGGCAATATCGCCGCCGCCGCCGGTATGCTGGGCATATCTCACCAGGCGCTGAGAAAACGGCTGAGGCGGGGCCGCTAAACGTCTTTCCGCGCGGAAGTGGCTCAACTTTTGGAAGCTTTTCAACTTTTGGGCGCCTGCCGATAACTCGATGAAATAATAGTTCTTCTCCCGGATCACCGTTTAAGCGGCGCAACTTTTGTCGCTTCCCTTGGCGCGTGTCGCCGCGACTCGTCTGACGACATGTCCCCCCATATTTCGCCGCTTTTCGCGGATTGTGAGTCTCTGGTATAATGTTTGCCTAACCACCCTTTTAAAATTTATCCGAATATTCCGGCCCATACCCGGGGAAGGGGTGCGCGCGCCGGTAAGAGGTCCCTTATCAATCCCATAAGCCTGGAGGTCGAAACATGAAAAGAAGTATCGTTACCCTATTCCTGGTGTTGGCCATGGCGGCATTGATGGCGTCGCCTTCAGCGGCCGCCGACAAGGTCGAATGGCCTCTCGCCATTTTGTGGCCGACCAGCAACTTCAGCACGCAGGGAGCTATGGAATTCGCCGACCTGGTCAAGGAACGCACCAACGGTCAGGTTACCATTGTCGTCCATCCCGGCGGGGCGCTGGGCTTTAAAGGGCCGGAAATGCTCAAGGTGATTCGCGACGGTCTTGCGCCCATTGGGGAGATGCTGTTGGGATACGTGGCCGGGACCGAGCCGATCATGGATTTCTCCACCATGCCCTTTCTCGTAGCCAACGCCGATCAGGCGGAACAACTGGGCATGATCGCCAGACCGTATATCGAAAAGACTTTCGACAAATGGAACCAGAAGATGCTCTACTGGCAGTTCTGGCCGGGGGCGGGCATTTACAGTCAGAAACCGATTAATTCCCTTGAGGACATGAAGGGGTTGAAAATCCGCACCTTCAACGCCGTTTCGACCAACTGGGTGAAGGCGGCCGGCGGCAATCCCGTGTCCATCCCCTGGGGCGATGTCTATATGGCCATGTCCACCGGCGCCATTGACGCGCTCATCACCAGCACCACCTCCGGAGCGGACGGCAAGTTCTGGGAAGTTATGAAGCATTTTACCCGTTTGAATTTCACCTTCGGCTACAGCGCGGTTACGGTGAACAACAAGTCGTGGGGCTCCCTCACCCAGGAACAGCGGGACATCATCCTCAAGACAGCCCAGGAGATGGACGCTATCCAACTGAAGCGCAGTCTGCAATCGGATAAAGAGGCTACGGAAAAGCTGGTGTCAAACGGGATAGAGGTTCACGATATGTCGCCCGAATTTCAAAAGGCTTGCGCTCAATTGGCCGTGCCTATCTGGAATGAATGGACGAAGAAGGTCGGACCCGAGGGAGAGGAAATTCTGAAAAAGGCGGAAGCGCTCAAATAGGCTTCGGCTCTTCCGCTAAGGGGCGAAAAAACGCGGATTGCGCGTCGATCATGAATAAGGCCATAAAAATAATAGACAAGATAAGCGGGGTTGGAGGATTGATGGCTGCGGCCTGTATCGTCCTCCTTACCTCTCTCATTCTGGGAGAAGCGCTGCTGCGGCTGCTGCTAAATCGCTCCTTGTTTATCGCCGAAGAATTCTCGGCCTACCTGATGGCCAATTTCGTGATGTTAGGTATGGCCTATACCCTGAGAGAGGGCGGGCATATCCGGGTTAACTTGCTCCTTTCCCGCATGAAAGGCCCCAGCCGCGCTCTTTTTGAGCTGGCCGCCTTTGTGGTGGGGATGGGGATATTCGCCATGCTGACATGGGAGCTGTGGGCCATGACGCAGGACAATTTCGTATTGGACCAGCGGTCTATGAACATCACCAGATTTCCCATCTTTATTCCTCAAATCGGCATGGTGGTGGGCGGCGCTTTGACCACTCTGCAGATGGCGGCTATGGGGGCGAAAACAGTGATCCGGCTCATAGTCCCCCAGGACTCGCCGTAGGTCGGGGTGTTTGATCCATGGAACCAGTGGTTCTGCACGCTCTGATCCTGGGGGGCCTGTTTATCCTGCTTCTGGCCGGCGGTTTATGGATAGGTGTGACGCTGATCGCCGTGGCCGCCGCCGGCATCCATTTCTTTACTCCCATTCCCGCCGGAAAGGTACTGGCTACCATAGCCTGGAATACCCTGGATTCCTGGCCCTTGAGCTGCCTGCCCTTGTTTATCTTCATGGGTGAGTTACTGTTCCGCACCAGGATTTCGCAACAGCTTTTTGACGGCATGGCCCCTTGGGTGCAATGGCTTCCCGGCAAGCTCCTGCATTCCAATGTTTTAGGCTGCGCCCTCTTTGCCGCCATCAGCGGGTCCTCCGCCGCTACCTGCGCCACCATGGCCAAGGTGACGCTGCCCGAGTTTCACCGGCTTAACTATGACCGGCGTCTGGCCATAGGATCGCTGGCCGGTTCGGGAACGCTGGGATTTCTCATCCCGCCATCCATTATCATGGTCATTTACGGCATCCTGGCCGATGTTTCCATAGGGAAGCTTTTCATGGCGGGGATTTTTCCCGGCGTTCTGGCGGCCGGTCTCTATATGGGCTACATCGCTCTACGTGGGACGCTCAACCCGGCCATAACCCCCGGAGGAGAAAAGAGCTATACCTGGTCGGAGCGATTCGGAAACCTGTCCAAAGTTCTACCGGTGGCCGGGTTGATTCTGTTGGTTTTGGGGTCCATATACACCGGATGGGCCACCCCCACCGAAGCCTCGGCCATTGGAGTTCTGGGCGCGTTTATTTTGGGCGTTTTCAGCAAATCCATCAATCTCCGGACCCTGGGGGAAAGTCTGTTGGGCGCAACCAAGACGACGGTCATGATGGGCCTGATCGTCCTGGGCGCGGCCTATTTTTCCTCGGCCATGGGATACCTGGGGATTCCCCGGTACCTTACGCTGGTGGTGGCTGGTTGGCAGCTTTCGCCGTACCAATTGATCATCGCGCTTACCGCTCTGTACATTTTTTTAGGCTGTTTTCTGGATGGCGGGTCGATCATTGTGATCACCCTGCCCATCTGTCTTCCCCTGGTGACGGAAGCCGGTTTCTCGCCCATCTGGTTCGGTATTTATCTAGTGGTAATGGCCGAACTGTGCCAGATAACGCCCCCGGTGGGCTTCAACCTGTTTGTCCTGCAGCAGGAGAGCGGTCAGGAAATCAGCTTTATCGTAAGGGCGGCGGCTCCCTTCTTTGTTCTGCTGCTTCTGGCGCTGGCGGTCATCACGGTTTTCCCTCAGATTGCGCTGTGGCTGCCCTCCCAAATGATCGGACAGTAAAGAGGTCGGGTTTCAAGAGCATGGGTCGCCAAAATAATAGAGACATGAAAAATAGGGTGGCCATTCGCAGCGGCGGCGAGCCGGACTCCATGACCCTGGCTGTGTTGAACGAAGCCGTTGACCGCGACTGTGTACGCGACAAGCTGACGCTCATCAAACCCAACGTTGGTTTTAACTTTCCCTCCGGCTCGGGAGTGGTGACGCACGTTGAAACGGTCAGAGGAATCATCCGGTTCTGCAGGGAGGCTGGGGCGAGCGACATATGGCTGGGCGACAGCGCCATCTTCGGATTGGACACTGACGCGGCCCTTGAAGCGTCCGGCATGGCCGAACTGGCCGGACAGGAAGGGATTCGCCTGGTCAACCTCGACAGCGGGGAAGCGGTAGAGATCGAGGTGGAAAACCCCATGGCCATAGACCGGCTTAAGGTGTCGTCTCTGGCTCTGGAGGCGGAAGTCATCATATCCGCGCCGGTAATGAAGACCCACATGCACGCCGGGGTCAGCCTGGGAATCAAGAACATGAAAGGCTGCCTCTACAAGCGTCAAAAGCAGCGCTTTCACCATCTCGCCGAAGAAGACCGCTTCGCCCGCTGGCATAATTACAATAACCTGGACAGGGCAATAGCGGACCTGTTCAGTGTTCTTCCTCCCCAGATTACCGTGATGGACGGCATTGTGGCGCTGGAAGGGTTGGGGCCCATGCTGGGCGATCTCAAACCGATGGGGCTGGTCCTGGCCAGCCAGCAGCCTCTGGCCGCCGAGTTGGCGGCGCTCTATCTGATGGGCCTGACCGTGGATGACGCGCCCCACATCAAGCTGTCGGCCGTCAAAACAGGCTTTGAAACTCTCGACTGGCGCGAGCTGAATCTGGACAGGGCGGCGTTCGAAGCGTTGCGGTCGCCGTTCCGTCCGGCGGTGGCTGAAGACATATCCTCTCAGTTTCCTCAATTCAGGTTTCTGGAAGGTAAGACCTGCAGCGCCTGTCTGGCCACGGTTATGGCCTTCATGCAGACCTATGGTGAGAGCTACGCCGGCCACAGTCCGGTGACCATAGCCCTTGGCCGGGAGTTGGACGCGGGCCGGTTGGACCGTAAAACGGTCCTGCTGGGCAAATGCGCCGCCAAGCTCCGCAAAATGGGCCATTACGTGGAAGGATGTCCACCGGTTCCCTCGGATATCGTGCGCGCTATCGAGGCCCTGGACCGTGAAGTCTGACGCGGTTGGCCCATTGATCCTTGAAGCGGGAGCGCCGATCCATTGGCGCGGTTGATGGAGATAGTTTTTGGTGGCGACACTTCTATACGCCACCCTGGAAACTGTACTGACAATCGAACCGCCTGGAAACGGGCAATAAGAACAGGAGGCAAGATCCGTCATGGCAAAAGGTAAGATCCGATTTTTAGGGCACTCCTTTGCGGAATTAACGACCGCCGACGACAAAGTGGTTTTGTTTGACCCTTGGACCAAGGATCACGGTAATCCCGGATGCGAAACCACTCTGGACGATATTGAAAGGGCCGATCTGGTTCTGATCAGCCACGATCACGCCGACCATATGGCTTCCGCCGTGGATATTTGCAATAAAACCGGAGCCTTATTAGGCGGTCCGGTGCAAACCGTGCAGCGGCTTGTCAACGCGGGCTTTGATAACGGGAAGGTCGCCAACTTCGGCTTCGGCTATATGGTAGGCGGCGGGGTACAGTTTGACTGGGTGAAGGTGACGGCGACCCCGGCCTTCCACTCGTCCGACACCGCCTGCGCCCTGGGCCATATCGTACAGGCAAAAGACGGTTTCACGGTTTACCACGCGGGCGACACCTGCGTGTACGGCGACATGGCGCTCTGGGGACGGCTGTATCCCATGGATGTCGCCCTGCTTCCCATTGGCGGTATCTTCACCATGGACGCCTATCAGGCGAGCCATGCGGCCGCATTACTCAACCCCAAGATAGTGGTTCCCATCCACTACAAGTCGTTCCCCATAATCGCTCAATCGGCCGATGAACTGGTGGAACTCACCCGCCGGCAGGCCCCCGAAGTGGAGATAAAGGCGTTGAATCCAGGCGAAAGCTTTTCTTTCTCCTGATCGCGCCGGAGCGGCGACGCCGTCTCCGCGCTGATGACCTCGCCGCCGCGAGGAAAGCAAGGGCCGGGGAAGTTTCCCGGCCCCTCTTTTTAATAAAAACCACCGTTACGCGGCACAGGCGTTTTTATACCCTGCGGCGGCGTTCGTCACTCCCGCCAGGTGAAATCGAAGGCAGGGTAGATTGCCGAGCGGATGCGCTCAATGGCCGAGATCCTCGCCTATCAGTTTCACATGGATGCGGTCATCGAAAAGCTGGCCTTCGATAACGGACCAGGAGTTACACAACCGCTCGGGGTCGCGGCAATCGTGGCATAAACCGTCGGCGACACAGGGCGTCTTGGCGCCGACCAGCGACGCCGTCAAGGGCGCGGCGTAATGCTTGACGCGAGCCATGGCCGTGTCCAGGTCGGGAGCGACCTTGTTCATGCCCACCGCCAGGATAACCTTCCTGGGGCCGAACAGCATGGCGGCCACCCGGTTGCCGGTCCGGTCCAGATTGACCAGCTTGCCGTCCAGCGTTATGGCGTTTGTGCTCGTTACCAGGTACTCGGCTGTCAACCCTTGTATTTTTTCACGCAGGACTTCTTCAGGGGTGAGGCCGGGCCGGGGGTCGTTGAGTATGCTCACCCCCGGCTTCAATCGCAAAGCCTCCAACAGGCCTATTTCCGTGAGCGTTTTGGAGCCGCAACGATAGACCGTGACTCCTTCGGGTATCATGCTTAGTATCTCCTCCCTGGCTTGCTCGGATGTTTCGGCGTAGCTGGCTCCCATACGGCGCTTATTCAGGGCTTTTATGATTTGCCGGGAAATTTTCTCGTAATAGTTTTTCCTGTTCTGGTCCATGCGTTTGCTCCTTGTCTCCACACGCGCTCAATTGAGGGTTAGAAAACTCCTGTTCGGACAGGATAACACAGTATGGAATATAATGGCGTCGCGGAATACGGTTTTGACGCGGCGGGGGAGGTCTACTAGCAGGTCCGGTAAAGGGTATGTTTTGAAAAGATCGAAGAGACAGGAATACCGATCAACCAAACGACCTCGGCCAGGCCCTTGTAAGCCCGGCCGGAGGATACTTACGGCGACACCGTTACTCATCGGTCCAATTGAACCGTTACCGGTGTGGCGTTCGATATGGTGTTGAATACCGGTGAATATTTCTGAGCCATTTTGATGAGCTCGTCTTTCCGCTCATCGGAGACATCCGCGTCGATCTTAAAATAAACGCGAATATTTTCATAACCTACCTTTACGTCCGGCGACAGTCCAAGAAACCCGCGGAGGTCCAGATCTCCTTCCAGTCTGGATTCAACGCCTCTGATTTCTATTCCCTTGGCGGCCGCGTGATAAATCAAGGAGCTTGTCAGACAACCCACTAACGCGGTTAACGCGTATTCCACGGGGTTAGGACCGATATCCTCTCCTAACAGGAGGGGCGGTTCATCCTCATCCAACTCAAACGGTCTTTCATGCGCGTTCTCCTGTTTGGTGCCGTAAAATCCCGTAATTGACGTTTGGTTGTGTCCTCCATTGATCCATTTATTGGTTGCGCGAAACTGGAATCGGGCGATTTCCGGATCGTCCTTTATCGCCCCTATGGTGTTGAATAACTTGTCAACAGCCACGCCGTTGACCATTTTTTCGACTTTTGTCGCAGTTGCGCTCTGTCTCATACGGATCACCTCCTTTTACTGTTTTAAAGTAAAAGTAAGCATATCGCCGGAGAATACAATGGATGAAGATATATAATGATATAAAAGATAGTAGTTAGAGCAGGTTACGTCGTAAGCAGCTCTCCCGGTCATCCGAGACTGCGACAGGGGGACTCCCGAAAAAACCCGCTTTTATTAGTATGAAAATCCTTAGGATTCTTACGCCTCTTTGTCCTGATCTGACAATCCGGCCTGCTATCCTCCACCTACAATGTACCTCAAAACAAAGCAATCAGCCTTATATCCGCTCATTTCGCGCTTTAATCGTAGAACCCTGCGAAGAGAATCGAGGAGGACTAGCATGCGGTATTATTTCATGAGCCGAACCAACCATTGGGCGCTAACCGTTAAAATGATGGGCTATTCCGCTTTTATAATCGGAAACATGCTGCGCCCCTCCCTTTTGCTGGCGCTGGCCACAATGCCCGGCCTCTTGCTGGTTTACAAATGCGCCAGGTATATAGGAAGCTCTGGCCGTCAACGGCGCCCATCACTCATGTACCCGACTTTTTGGCGCGGTCAGCCGTTTTTGCGTTAGAGCGCGGGAGCCCGGAGGATTTTCGAAAGGCGCACGTGAGGCATGGCTTTTTAATTTGGCAGTTTCGAATACTATTTGATAGAGGTATTATACAGAAAGGCTTGGCTCCTTATACGGGTGTTTTATGCGTGGTGATCAGCTTGCCCGGCAGTGGCGCGTTCTCAGGCTCATCGAAGCCAACGGCGGCGGTTTGACCGTCGCGGAGATAGCGCAACGGGAGGATATATCGTTAAGGACGGCCTATCGCGATCTGGAGGCTCTCCAGGATGCGGGCTTTCCCCTCTATTGTGAAAAGGCGGATGGAAAAAGCCGCTGGGCGTTTGTGGAATCGTACAGGTTTAAAGTTCCTCAGCCATTCACTTTGACCGAACTGATGTCGCTCAGTCTCTATTCGGATCTGGTGAAAATTTTTAAAGGCACGCCGTTCTACGATTCAATGGAGTCCTTGTTCAAGAAGCTCCGCTCTGCGCTTCCGCCTCAAACGCTCGGTTATCTCGAAAGTATGCAGTCATCCTTTCAGGTGGGCGTCAAGCCATACACGGAGTACGGCCTGTATCGGGAGATTATCAATCAGTTGAACGAGGCTGTTGTTGAACGGCGCCGTGTGGAAATGGCGTACAAACCGCTTCGAAGCGAGCAGGAAACCGTCAGAAAGGTAGATCCTTACAAGATATGGTTTTTCGACGGAACCATGTACATGGTAGGATTCTGCCACCTGCGTCATGATGTTCGAATCTTTACGCTGGACAGGATCAGGATGCTCAGTCTCACCGATGAGCGTTTTGAACCGCCCGAAGATTTTGACCTTGATGAGTTCATGAAGCACAGCTTTAAGGTGATGAGGGACCGGCTCTATACGGTAAAAATTCGTATTTCACCCGCCTGGGCCCGTTATATAGGAGAAAAGATCTGGCACGAGAGTCAGCGCGTGGAGCGATTGCCTGATGGCGGCATCGAGTTGACTTTGCAGGTCGCCGGGCTTGAGGAGATCAAACGCTGGGTTTTGGGGCTTGGCAAGGAAGCGCAGGTGACCGAGCCTGAGCTGTTGCGGGAAATGATACGGAACGAACTGGCTGATACACTGACGCGTTACGGCGGCCCATCCATGTTTGTGGAAGAGAGCCGTTTTGCGCGGAGCTGAAGCGAGGCCGCCCGTATCGTCTTCCGAAAGGAGAACCGGCATCACGTACGAATATAGGAGACGGCATGGGAAACATGCGGTATTGATCGTATGAGCCGAAAAAATTTCTGGCGCGTCACGCAAGGCGCCATAACCATCCTTTTGCTATTTTTTTTATTCAGGAATTTCAGATGGTCCCGCTTTTGGGAGCTCTATCGAAACCTGCCGTTCTGGTTTTACGCCCTTTCCCTGGCCGTGGTCTTCAGCGGTCAACTTCTGTACACGCTCAAATGGAATCTGATTTTGCGCGCGATGGAAAGCGAGGTTCCCTACCGTCGCCTTGTCCGTCACTATCTGATCGCCACGTTTTTTAACAACTTTTTGCCGTCCGCTATTGGGGGGGATACCAGCAAAGTGTATTATCTGGGCCGCCAGGAAGGATATTTCAGGGTCGGCGCGTCGGTTATCATGGATCGTTTTCTGGGATTTTTCTCCATGTCCACGCTCGCCGCCGGTCTCTCCTGGACTCTCCCTATTTCATCACCCGCTTTTAGCGCGGGCAGAAATGTGTTGACCGTGGTCATGGCCGTTTCCATGTGCCTGCTCGCGCTCGCGAACTTTGTCTCTTTGAGTTTTTTGTTTCGAAGGATCGGAGCGGGGGAGGGCCGGCTTGCGAAATTGGTTCAGAGGGTGCGGCAAACGCTTGGCGATGTGCGGAAAGTTTGTAGTAAGTGGTTTATTATACTGGGTATAATGGCCATTGTGCTCTGTTACTATTCGCTGGCCGCCTCGCTCTATAGCATTTTCATCTTCATTTCCACGGGCGCGTCCGTAAGCTATGTTGGTATCCTTGCCATTCTGTTCGTCATCGCCGTGCTTTCCAACATCCCCATAACCATCAACGGAATCGGTCTCAGGGAACAACTTCATTATCTCTTCTTCGCCTACCTGGGCGTATCCAAAGAAGTGTCCGTTGGGATCTCTTTATTTATTTTTTTCAATTTTCTGATTGTAAGCCTCGTGGGTCTTTTTCTCTGGCTGCGGATGAACGCCAGAAAGCCGGAAAACTTCCCGCCTCAAAAGAATTTGCTTAAAAAGCCGCTGTAGCGTTGACTTCCGCCGGCGCCTCCGACAATAATCCATCCCGAACCTGTCAGTTTTGTACGATATAAGCCTAATTATGGGCAAGACCTTAAAAAGTTAAGTAAAAGGGAACAAACCCTATGCGGCGCTTTCGGGACGCGGCTTTTTTAATCCTACCCCAAAAAAGACCTATCGACCCGGCGGTTCTTTGGTAAAATATGACCGAGGAGGTATCCACGATATGAAAATGAATGAGGTCAGGGCGAAAGCAAAAGCCCTTGGCTTGAAAGCGAAAAACCCAACCAAGGCGGAGTTGATCCGTATGATTCAATCATCTGAGGGCAATTTCCCTTGTTTTGGCGCCGCTCATGGTCACTGCGACCAGGATAACTGCTGTTTCCGTGACGATTGCCTTATACCCGAATCCACAGGGAAGAAGACTTCTAGAAAAGCGGCCGCAGTATAATTGACCATGGAACCGGCGAAACGCCGGGCCCAAATTTGAACCCGCCAACTACGCGCGATTGTTGCGATTGACACACTCGTCTTCGTGAAACGCTTCGGAAATTGATCATGAAATCGCCGCTCAAAATAGGATCGAACCCGCTCGGAAATGGCCAATGCTCATTCAGGGTGTGGGCACCTTTTAATGACAGCGTTGAAGCGCGTGTGTTCGCTCCCCGTGAGCGGATCATACCCCTCAGGAAAAACGGGAAAGGTTATCATGAGGGGGTGGAGGACAACCTACCTCCGGGGACGTTATACAAATACCGGCTCGACAATGAGAAGGAACTGCCCGATCCCGCTTCCCGCTTTCAGCCCGAAGGCGTTCACGGGCCTTCCCAGGTTGTGGACGACCGGTTTCTATGGAGCGATGAACAGTGGGAAGGCCTGCCGCTGGAAGAGTATCTCATATATGAACTCCACGTGGGAACGTTTACCCCCCAAGGAACCTTCGCCGCCGTGGCCGAACGTCTCGACGAGCTTAAGGATCTGGGCGTAACGGCGATCGAGCTGATGCCCGTGGCGCAGTTTCCGGGAGACCGCAATTGGGGCTACGATGGCGTGTATCCATTCGCGTGCCAAAATTCTTACGGCGGTCCGGCAGGTCTGAAAAAATTGGTGGACGCCTGTCACCGGCGGCGCATGGCGGTAGTCCTGGATGTTGTTTATAATCATCTCGGCCCTGAAGGCGCGTATCTAGACCAGTTTGGCCCCTATTTCACCGACCGTTACCAGACTCCCTGGGGACTGGCCATTAACTACGATGGGCCGTACAGCGACGAGGTCAGGAATTACTTTATTATCAACGCGTTACAGTGGGTGGACGAATTCCACGTCGACGCGCTGCGGCTGGACGCTATTCACGGCATCTTTGACTTTTCCGCCCGTCACTTCCTCACGGAGCTGGGAGAAGCGGTTAAAACGCGGGCTGAAGAGCTGAACAGGAGGGTCTTTCTTTTTCCGGAAAGCGACCTCAATGATACGCGCGTGATCACTCCGCGCAATGCTGGTGGTTACGAACTGGACGCCCAATGGAACGATGATTATCACCACGCGCTCCATGCGTTGCTCACCGGGGAACGCTCCGGGTATTATCAGGATTTCGGCATGATCGAACATCTGGCCAAGGCCTATTCTCAGGGGTACGTGTACTCAGGTCAGTATTCCGAGTACCGGCGCCGCCGCTTTGGAAATTCCTCCCGGGACATACCGGCGTATCGTTTCATCGTGTGCTCACAAAATCACGATCAGGTGGGAAACCGGATGCGTGGGGACCGGCTGAGCGCCCTGGTGGATTTCGAATCCTTGAAGCTGGCGGCGGGCGTTACGCTCCTGTCGCCGTTTTTGCCGCTTCTGTTCATGGGGGAGGAATACGGCGAAACCGCGCCGTTTCTTTATTTTATCAGTCACGGCGACCCGGATCTCATCAAGGCGGTCAGAGACGGGCGCAAGGCGGAGTTTGCTCATTTTGCATGGAGCGAGGAGCCGCCCGATCCGCAAGCCGAGGCTACGTTCATCCGGTCAAAGCTAAACTGGGAGGCGCGACAGGACGACGCCCGCCAAGGCGCGTTGTTCGAGCTGTACCGGGAACTCATCAGGCTGCGGAAATCGATTCCCGCCCTGCGCCGGTTGGACAAGCAAAGCATGGAGGTCAGGTCGTTTGAAAAGGACGGCGCCATGCTGGTCCGCAGGTGGAGCGATTCGGAAGAGGTCCTGATCGCGTGCCATTTCGGAACGTGGCCGCGGGAGATTACCCTGCCCGCGTATGGAGGCCAATGGGTCAGGCTGCTTGACTCCGCGGATACGCAATGGGGCGGAAACGGCGGTTCGGTTCCCGTGGCCATAAACCTTGAGCGCCAAACGAACGCGCGCTTTCAACCGCGTTCATTGGTTTTATTTGAGCGGAAACAAACGTAGGGGCCCGTCGTCATGGAACGCTTCATATGCATACACGGTCATTTCTATCAACCTCCGCGGGAAAACCCCTGGCTGGAAGCCATCGAGCTGCAGGACTCGGCTTATCCCTACCATGATTGGGATCAGAGAATAACCGCCGAATGCTACGCGCCCAACGCCAGGTCGCGGATTCTCGACCCGGACGGCTGGATTGTGGAGATAGTCAATAACTACGCCAAGATGAGCTTCAACTTCGGGCCCACGCTGCTCGCCTGGCTGGAGAAAAACACCCCCGGCGTATACCAGGCGATTCTCCAGGCGGATAAGGAAAGCATGGAGAACTTTAACGGTCATGGTTCGGCGCTGGCCCAGGCCTATAATCACCTTATCCTGCCTCTGGCCGATTACCGGGACAAACGTACTCAGATCCTATGGGGACTTCATGATTTTGAGCGCCGGTTTGGCCGCAAACCCGAGGGCATGTGGCTGCCGGAGACCGCGGTGGACCTGGAAACCCTGGAGATCATGGCCGGTCTGGGCGTCTCCTTTACCGTGCTCGCTCCCCATCAGGCCCGGCGGGTGAGGAGCGTCGAAGGCGGCGCGTGGCGGGATGTGAGCAATGCCGACATCGATCCCACCATGCCCTATATCCAGCGTTTGAAGGATAAAAAGTCCATTGCTCTTTTTTTCTATGACGGCCCCATATCCCGGGCCGTCGCTTTTGAAGGGTTGTTGAACCAGGGAGAAATTTTCGCGCAGCGCCTCATGGATGGGTTTTCCGACGTTGCAAACCGGCCGCAACTGGCGAGTATCGCCACCGACGGCGAGAGCTACGGTCATCATCATCGTCACGGGGACATGGCCCTGGCTTACGCCATGCGGCACATCGAATCCCATGACCTTGCGCGGTTCACCAATTACGGCGAATTTCTGGAAAAGTTTCCTCCCACCCACGAGGTGGAAATTTTCGAAAACAGTTCATGGAGCTGCGCTCACGGAATAGAACGCTGGCGCGGCGATTGCGGCTGCAACTCAGGCGGCCGGCCGGAATGGAACCAGGCGTGGCGGGCCCCGCTGCGGGAAACCCTGGATTGGCTGCGCGATAAGCTCGCCGGCGCGTACGAGGAAAAAGCGGGCCAATTCCTTGAGAATCCCTGGCGGGTCCGTGACGACTATCTTCAGGTTGTCTGGGACCGGTCGGAGGAAAATATCGAGCGGTTCTTCCGGCGCCGGACCGGCAATAAAAAGGCCCATGCGGACAAACGAACGCTTTTGGGCCTGCTGGAGCTGCAACGTCACGCCATGTTCATGTACACCAGTTGCGGCTGGTTCTTTGACGAGCTGTCCGGCATTGAAACGGTCCAAATCATTCAATACGCGGCCCGGGCCATTCAGCTTGCGCGGCAGATTTTAGGCCTGGATCTCGAAGAGGAATTTCTGCGACGCCTGGAAAAGGCCAAAAGCAATATCCCGGAACATAAAAACGGACGCGTTATCTACGATAAGTTCGTCAAAACCGCCATGATCGACCTGCGGAACGTCGGCGCTCACTACGCCATCAGCTCGATTTTCGAAAAGTACGATGAGCGTACCCCCGTGTACTGCTTTTCGGTCGAAATAAAGGACTATCATTTGGCTGAGGCGGGCATGGCCCGGCTGGCGGTGGGGGCTGTAGAAGTCACCTCCACCGTGGTTCTGCAATCAAAGCTCCTCTGTTTCGGGGTCCTTCACTTCGGGGATCACAACATCGTCTGCGGGATAGGAGACTATACGCGGGAAGAGGACTATGAATCCTTTAGAAAGGGCCTGCTGGAAGCTTTTGGCGCGGCGGATTTTACGGAAACCTTGCAGCTGCTGCAAAACTTCTTCGGAGATTTCAGTTATTCGCTCAAATCGCTTTTCCGCGACGAACAACGCAGAATTATCAATCAGATCCTGGAACCGCTCACGCTCCAGGCCGAAACATTTTACGCTCAATTGTTTGACCGCAACCTGCCTTTGGTAAAATTCCTCAGAAATCTCAATGTCCCCATTCCCAGATCGATCGGGGAGGCCGTGGAATTGACCGCTAACAAACGTTTTCTGCAAATTATGGAAGAAGAGGGTCTGCGATGTGAGATCTTAAAGCCGCTGCTGCGGGAATCGATCAGCGCGGGTATTTCCCTGGATGTGGCGACACTGGAATTCAGCGTGAGGAAAGCCTTGGAGCGCCTTATGGAGCAAGTAAAAAGGGATATTCCCAAAACGGAGCCGCTCGCTTCGGCGCTGGACGCGGCGGCCCTGGTCGAGTCTCTGCCATTCGAGGTGGTCTTAAGAAAAACGCAGGACCTGTATTATGATATACTTACAACATCGTATGTGGAGCTTAAGGAAGGCGCGGGGAAAACCGACCGGGAGACTCAGCGATGGCTGAGCCTGTTCGAAGCGCTGGGCGAAAAGCTGCGGGTCAGGATCAATTGAAAAACACCGGCGCGCCAGCGCTCCACTCAAACCAATTGAACACCGGACGTTTCATAGCGGATATAACATGCGGATTCCCAGAGCGACTTACCGGCTGCAATTCAACCCGGCTTTCGATTTCCGGAAGGCGCGGGAGATACTTCCCTACCTGGCCGGCCTTGGTATAACCGACATCTACGCCTCTCCCATATTCTCCGCCCGGCCGGGCAGCGCGCATGGTTACGATATTTGCGACCACAACGCCATTAATCCCGAACTGGGCGGCGCGGCCGGGTTCGATCATTTCACCAAAGCCAGGGAAGACCTGGGGATGGGATATGTGCAGGATATCGTTCCCAATCATATGGCCGTTTCCGGCGAAAACGGATTGCTGATGGATGTGCTGGAAAACGGCAAGGATTCGGAGTTCTTTGAGTTTCCGGATATAGATTGGGAGCATCCGGACGAAGGGCTGCGGGGAAAAATGCTGGCGCCGTTTCTGGGCGCCTTTTTCGGGGAGACTCTTTCCCAGGGCGACATACAGCTCGATTATGATGAAAACGGTTTTCTGGTCCGCTGCCACAGCCTCCGCCTGCCGCTGCGCATGGATTCCTACTCGCGTATTCTGACGCTTAACATGAAGAGTCTCGTGAAAGGTCTGGGTCACGATCATCCGGACCTCATCAAGCTGCTCGGCATCCTCTACACCATAAAATCGCTCTCCGCGGCGGAAAGCTATCAGGAACGATACGAACAAATCGCGTTCATCAAGCGTTTGCTCTTCGAGATTTACCAGTCCAACGAGCATATCCGTCAGTTCATGGCCCATAATCTGGACGTGATAAACGGCAAGGAAAATACCGGCTCCGGCGACGCGTACAACCTTTTGGAAGAGATACTGTCGGAACAGTTTTATCGTCTTTCATTCTGGAAGGTGGCCGCCGACGAGATCAATTACCGCCGTTTTTTCAGCGTGAACGACCTGATTTGCCTGCGGGTGGAAGAAAAAAAGGTCTTTGATTGCATCCACCGGCTGATCGCCGAAAAGGTGAGCCAGGGACGCTTCTCCGGTTTGCGTGTCGATCACATAGACGGCCTGCGCGATCCCACGGCTTACCTGGAACGGCTTCGCGATTTGGCGGGCGACGCGTACATAGTGGTTGAAAAGATCCTGGCTCCCGACGAAGAGTTCCCCGAGTTCTGGCCGGCGCAGGGGACCACCGGCTACGATTTTCTCAACAAAGCCTGCGGTCTGTTTGTGAACGCTGAAAACGAAAACGCTTTCAACGCCATATACCAGCGTTTTACCGGCATAACCAAAACATTCCCGGAACTTCTCGCGGAGAAGAAAAGAATCATAATCCTGCGGTACATGGGCGGGGACATCGATAACCTGGCCAGGCTGGTCAAGTCGGTTTCGCTCAGGGACCGGGGGAGTGTCGATATTACCTTGAGAGCGCTGAAAAGCGCCATAGTAGAAACCTTGGCCTATTTCCCCGTATACCGCACGTATGTAAGCGCGGAAAACTCCCGGCCCGTGGACCGGTCTTATATCAGGACCGCCTTGGATTCGGCCCGCGGATCGCGGCTCGATCTGGTCTATGAATTCGAGTTCCTGGAGCGGTTTCTGTTGAGGGCCTATGACCGGCGGCTGGCGGACGAGGAACGAACGGAGTGGCTTCAATTTGTAATGCGGTTTCAGCAGTTTACCGGTCCCATTATGGCCAAGGGCTCCGAAGACACCGCGTTGTACGGCTACAACCGCCTGCTGTGTCTGAACGAAGTCGGCGGCTGGCCGGACCGCTTTGGTATCGATACGCGGGAGTGGCATGAATTCTGCCGGAAGCGTCTTGAAACCTGGCCGCTGACCATGAACGCCACATCCACCCATGACACGAAACGAGGCGAAGACGCCCGCATGAGGCTTGCCGCCCTGTCGGAAACGCCCGACGCGTGGGAAAAGGCGCTGAACCGCTACCATGAAATGAACGCCGCTCTCAGAACCACTGTCCGGGGAGCCCCGGTTCCGGATGAAAACGATGAGTATTTCCTCTACGAGGCCATGCTGGCTTCATGGCCGTTTTTCCCGGAGGAACTGGGGGAATTTCAGGTCCGCTTGAAAGAGTATCTGGTAAAAAGCGTGCGTGAGGCGAAAGTCCATACCGGCTGGCTCAGGCCCGATGAAGAATACGAGCAGGCTTTTCTGGCTTTTGTGGACAAGCTCTTTTCCCCGGACCTTGCGGGGAACTTTTTAAGCCTGTTCGCCGGTTTTCAAAGGACGGTGGCGTTTTGGGGGATGGTCAATTCCCTGTCCCAAACGATACTGAAGATCACCGCGCCGGGAACGCCGGATATGTATCAGGGTTCCGAATTATGGGATTTGTCGTTCGTGGACCCCGATAACCGCCGGCCCGTGGATTTTTCGATCCGGCAGTCCTATTTGCGGGAGATCGATGAAGCCTTTGAAACCAGTCCCGAGGCGCTTTTTAAAGACCTGCCGGCCCGGCCGGAAGACGGCCGGATCAAGCTGTTTCTCATTAGACGGCTTTTGAAGGCTCGCAACGGCCATGCGGAATTATTCGAGAAAGGGGCCTATATCCCCCTTGAGTTCGCCGGAGTCCATAAAAAAAAGCTGGTCGGTTATATGCGGCGCCTGAATGATAGTTTCGCGCTTGTTATAGCGCCGCGTCTGGTTTCAACCATGACCGAAGCGGGCCGCTTTCCCCTTGGAAGCGTGTGGGAGGACACCCGGCTGGTCACTGATATCCCGGCCTGCGAAACGCTTGTTGACGGCGTCACCGGGCGGCGTCATTCGGGCGGACCGGAGTTGTACGTGAAAGACGCGCTCTCGGCGTTCCCGGTGGCGCTGCTGCTGGGACGCGTTTGAACGAACATTTCCAATGGCGACAAGCGTGGAACGCCAACGATTTTCTTAAGGATGGCTTATGAACGACAACATAAACATTTTCGAGATCAAGGACTGCGCGCTCATTGCGCTGGCCACGGGTGAAAGGGCGCAGAATTTGCGCGAACTGGGGGAACGGTTGAGGAACACCGACGGGGCGTGTGTCTATTATCACGTGTGGGGTTCCATGCTGCGTCCCCGTTTTGACGACCCCGAGTATCAGAATGACTTTGCCGCGTGGGCGTACCGTGAGCTTCATGATCAGGCGCTGGCCGAGAAGTTGACGTCGGTTGACCCAACCCGGTTTTCCGACCTGGAAGATCTGCGGCGGGAATTTATCGACATAATCGAGGAACGTCTGGATGAGCTGGAATACATTCCATGGGCCAAGTCGAACCGGCAGTTTTTCTTCGTTCGTTCGCAGGTCGTGGTTTTTGACACCAATATGCGCGTTGAAACGCCCCAATCGCTCCTCGAACACATAAAGAAAATGTCGCATGGGAGCATTTTCTATCACTTTGTCGAAGCCCGGCGGAGGAACGCCAGCCGCGCGGACGACTTTTCGGAATGGCTCAAGAGCTTTGGGGAGGCCCATGAAACGCTGGTCAAAGCGCTTTCCATAATTGACCCGTATTTCAATACGCTCAAGGAATTGCAAAATGAACTGATAACAACCTTTGAAAAAACGCTGAAAGGAAAGCAGGGAAACTGATGGCAAACGATAAGAGCCTGCTGGAACAATACGCCGCGGTGGTAGGGAGCGAAGTAATCGATCACCTCAAACAGCTGTCCCGCCCGCTTCAGGGGGCCCGGGTGCTCCACGTGAACTCGACCAAGGAGGGAGGCGGCGTGGCGGAAATTCTGCACCGTCTGGTACCCCTCAAACGGGAACTGGGCATGGAAACGGACTGGGAAGTGATCACCGGAGAGGCCGAATTTTATCAATGCACCAAGAACTTTCATAACACCCTGCAGGGACACCGGTACGATATACCCGACCGGCAGCTCGAAGTTTATGAACAGACCAACAGCGATAATTTTGAACGGTTGAGGGAAAAGCTGGAGCAGGCGGATTATGTTTTTATTCACGATCCCCAGCCCGCGCCGCTGCTCAGCCACTGCGCGCAACGCAAGGGAAAGTGGATCTGGCGATGCCACATCGACCTGAGCCATCCGTACCGTCCGGTTTGGAAATATCTGCGCGAATACGTCAAGGATTATGACTCGAGCGTCTGGTCGCTGCCCGCTTTTTCGCAGCGGATGCCGCACCCCATGTACATCATTCCGCCCAGTATCGATCCGCTCAGCGAGAAGAACATGGATCTGGCCCCGGACGATCTTAACAATCTCTATGATGAATTCGGTCTGGATGCGCGGAGGCCGATTATCACCCAGGTTTCCCGCTTCGACCGTTTCAAGGACCCCATTGGGGTTATTCACGCCTACCGGCTGGCAAAAGCGTTTACTCCGCTCCAACTGATTCTGGCGGGCGGCGGCGCGACGGACGATCCCGAGGGCGAACTTGTTTTATCGGAAGTGAAAGCGGCCGCCGAAGACGACCCCGATATCCACATCCTGCTGCTGCCCGCGGTCGCCCATAAGGTTATCAACGGCTTGCAAAGAATATCGGATATCGTCGTGCAGAAATCTCTCAAGGAGGGATTCGGCCTTACCGTCACCGAAGCGATGTGGAAGGGCAAACCGGTGATCGGGGGAAACGTCGGCGGTATCCGGTTGCAGGTTATCAACCATCATACGGGATTCCTGGTGGACACGCCGGAAGGGGCCGCCTTCCGCATCCGCTATTTGTTGAAACGAAAGGAAAAACGGTTGGAAATGGGGGAAAAGGCCCGTGATTTCGTGTTGGAGAACTTCCTTATAACGCGGCATTTGCGCGAATATATGACGCTCATGGTCGGCATGAAGGATCACAATAACGAGAGAATCATGCTTGGTTAGCGGAAGCGTTATTGATCCAAAAATAAACTGTTAATTCGCTATATTTGAGTATTTTCCATAATGACGCTCCCTCAGATCGCGCGGAGTCTTGAAACAGGAAATTTACAACGCGATTAAAATATATATTCCTCTATAATGACCGCTAAATGTCCATATTCTTCTAAATATGCTCATCCTTGTATTATTCCCACCCCAAAACCGGTATAATGTTAAGTAATGGTGAACCTTCAAGGTTGAACTATGAAAATCGGGGGCGCCGGATAGCCCCCTGATTTGAAACTCGGATAAGCCGGGCATGAATGACTATCATTTCTTTCTGCGCGCGCAACGCCCGGGGAATTACCAGGAGATGGCTATGATCGGATCGGGAAGGGAGTGGCGCATAGGCGCTGACGCGGCTATGCGCGGAGACAGGAGAAAGCTTTTTGAAAACGGGGACATGAATCTCAAGAAAATACCCTGGAGCGAGGTCGAGCGGCTCGTTTATGAACTCCAGGCGTACCGAATCGAAATAGAGCGGCAGAACAAGGAATTGCTAAAGACCGAACGGGAACTTGAGGAGTCACGGCTCCGCTACTTTGATATGTTCGAGTTCGCCCCGGTGGGATATCTTACCTTGAACCGGCTCGGCCTGATCCTGGAAGCGAATTTGACAGCCACGCGCATGCTGGGAGTCGAACACGCTCAATTGATTAACGCCCCGTTTTCGCGCTTCGTACGCTTGGATTCCCAGAGCGTTTTTTACTTCCACCGCGAAGACACCATCAGGAATTCCGGCAAACAGTCATGCGAACTCAAACTGCTCAATGGGCAAGGCGGCGTCTCGCATGTCCACATGGAAAGCGTAAGGGTGGACGATGACGCTCATACCATCTGGAGCAACATCGTGGACATAAGCGAACGCAGGGCCGCCGAAGAGGCGCTTCAGGAACGGGAGGAGCAGTTGCGGCTGATAACGGACGCGTTTCCCGTACTCATATCGTACGTGGACGCCGACGAGCGGTATGTCTTCAACAACAAGAGCTACGAACTCTGGTTCGACCGTCCCCGCGAAGAATTGAAAGGCGAAAAGCTTGAAGCGGCTTTGGGCAAAGAGGTCTACGATCTCGTTTATCCATACGTCAATGACGCGCTCCTGGGAAGACGCGTGACCTATGAAATACTGCTGCCGTTCAAACACTGCGACACACGATTTGTCAGGGCGACGTACGAGCCGCATGTCGGCCAAGACGGTTTGGTCAAGGGCTTCTTTTCTCTGGTTGAGGATATAACCGAGCGCAAACAGGCCGAGGAAGACCTTAAGGTGGCGCTGAAGGAGAATGAAACACTCCTCAAGGAAATCCATCACCGGGTTAAAAATAACCTTGCGGTCATTAACAGCCTGCTGAACCTGCAGATCGGCAGGCTGCAGGACGAGATGAGCAAGGATTCCCTGCGAGACTGCCAGTCGCGGATCAGGTCCATGGCCCTTATCCATGAAACGCTCTATCAGTCGAAGAACCTGGCCGAGCTGAATCTGAAAGAGTATGTGGGCAATCTCGTCAACGCGCTCCTTCATACCTACAAGGTCGCCATGGGCCGGGTGCGTTTGAAAATCGAGATAGAAGAAATCTCGTTGCCGCCCGATTTCACGGTCCCGTGCGGATTGATTCTGAATGAGCTTATCTCCAATTCGCTCAAGCACGCCTTCCCCTCCGACTGTGAAGGCGAGATTTGCATAACGGCCAAAAAAACAGGCGCGAGCGGCGTCATCTTATCGTTGCGCGACAACGGGGTTGGCCTGCCCGAACATGTTGACATTCATAACTCGGGAACCTTGGGATTGCAGCTGGTTAAAAGCCTGGTCGAACGTCAGCTTAGAGGATCGCTTCAGGTGGACCATCGAAACGGAACTGAATTTCTGATAACGCTGGACATACCAAAAGCAAGCAAGGCGTAGTTTTTTCCGACCATCGTCAAAAACTTCAAGTTGTTGAAAACATATATATTTCCCGCAAGAGTACGTATCGTTTCGAGCGCAGCGAGAAATAGCTTACGGGGGTCCGGGGGAAGCAATTCCCCCGGATGCTTTTGCGGTATGTTTGCAAAATCCGGGTTACCCGGTCAGACCGGGTAATGACGGACGGACGCGCGGAGCGCGCCCCGCGGATAGAGGGATCCGCGAGGGGAAGAGATTCCTCCGCGCCGGAATTTTGCCGGGGCCGGACGGATCTTTATTTTCTTGCCGTGTACGCGTTTGACGGGTATGAATGGTTCACCGCCGGCGAGAAAGGGGGATTCGAATGACCGACGCCATTCTGTTAGCCGCTCTCTTGATATTCGGATTCGGTTTGGTTTCCAGTTTAGCGGACCGGTCGCCGATCACCGGACCCATGGTGTTCGTGACGGTCGGGATTATCGCGGGTCCCCTGGGTCTGGACCTGTTCAAACCTCATCTGGGCTCCGAACTGGTGCGGACCATCGCCGAAATAACGCTGGTTTTGATTCTGTTTATCGACGCGTCGCTTATCGATCTCCGCTCGCTGATGCGGGAATACGCCATTTCCTTTCGTCTGCTTTTCATCGGATTGCCGCTTACCATGATCCTTGGCGTGCTGCTGGCGATACCGTTTTTTAGCGCCATGAATATATGGTCGATCGCGTTGATGGCCTTTATCCTCTCCCCCACGGACGCCGCTCTGGGGCAGGCGGTGGTAAACAGCAAGAAGGTGCCCGAGAACATACGGGAATCCATAGGCGTGGAGAGCGGTCTCAACGACGGCATTGCCCTGCCGCCTATTCTGGCCTGCATGGCCGGACTGACCGTAACCGCGGGCGCCCATCTGGACGCAAGCTACTGGACGATCTACGCGCTCAAGCAACTGGCGTACGGTCCCGTGGTGGGCGCTCTCGTGGGATGGCTGGGCGGTAAGCTGGTCGACTGGGTGTGCGTGAGGGGCTGGATGAACTCCACTTTTCAACGTCTGGTTTCGATCTCCCTGTCCTTTATCTGTTACTCCCTGGCTGACAGCCTCCAGGGAAACGGCTTCATAGCGGCGTTTTTCGGCGGTTTGACTCTGGGGGCGCGGACGCCCGAAGTGCGGGAGCGCATTCAGGATTTTGGAGAGGCCGAAGGCCAGTACCTGATGCTGTTCGTGTTCCTGATTTTCGGAATGGTGATGGTTCCCGCGGCGAAACCGCTTTGGGACGGCGCCGCGCTGTTGTACGCCCTCTTGAGTCTCACCGTCATTCGTATGCTGCCGGTCGCCCTCAGCCTGATAGGAGCCAAATTGAGCAAGGCCACGGTCTTGTTTGTCGGATGGTTCGGACCTCGCGGAATCGCGTCGGTGCTTTATTCGCTCATGGTCGTGGGCGAAATCGGTTTCAAGGGAAATGAGCGGGCGCTGTCGGTTATTATCCTCACGGTGCTGCTCAGTGTGTTTCTGCACGGGCTTACCGCGGTCCCCTTTTCGACGCTGTACGGCAAAAGCGCAAGCCGCGCCGGAGAGCGCTGACCACATTTTGAAAGTTGATAAAGACGGCGGGGGAATTTCTTCCCCCGCGCCCCCTGCGAGAGATTTCTCACTGCGTTCGAAATGGCAAGCGCGCTTGCCTGAAATAGGTCTGTATTCAATGTGGCAAGAGAATTCCCCTCCCTTGACGGGAGGGGCTAGGGGAGGGTGAAGCCCAAAGCGCAACGGGGCTCCGAAGGCCGCTTATACCGGGGATTTACATCCCCCGCGCCCCCTTCAGAGATTTCCCGCTACGCTCGAAATGACAAACACTCTTGCCTGAAATATATCTGCTTTCAATAACTTAAGGTTTTTAGGAGTGGGCGTGGGAGAGACCCTTTTCACCAAAAAGGGTCCTCCCATTTTCAATAGTCGGTTTTTAATCGACTTATTGGCTTCTATTTTTTAAAGAGTATCCACTTTCCATCCTGGACCTGTACCGGCACATAACATTTCGGCCCCAGGCCGTTGTGGTTGTCGGGCGTATAATTGAAAATACCGTTTTGACCCACAAAGCCTTGTATGGCCTCGATGTTGTCCCGCAGTTGCGTCCGGATAGTCTCCAGATCCTTCGACTTGGCGGGGTCCAGCTTGGGATCGACCTTTTTCAGGGCCTCGGCGATCATGTAGATCTCATCCCAGGTGTGGCCCGCGTACAGGCTGAACGGGCCGTAATCCTTGGTGTAGGCGGTGTACAGATCCATGCACACCTTTTTCTGGGGATCGTTGGCCGGGAGGTCTTCGGCCACCAGGGTCTTGAGCGTGGTGGTGACAATGCCGTCGCCGTATTTGCCCGCCAGATCTATAAATTCCGGACCCACGATGGCGTAGTCGCTCACGATGGGATCGGTAAAGCCCATGTCGCGGGCGTTCTTAATCACCATCACCGTGTCCGCCACCTGACCGGTAATCAATATCCCGTCGGTGCCCGCCGCTTTTATATGCGTGATTTGCGGACCCACGTCGGCGCTGCCCGGCGCGTATTTTTCGACGATGACCGGCGTGACGTTCATGTTCTTGCAGGCTTCGTCAAAGGTCATCTTGCCGGTCTGTCCATACACGTTGTCTATGTAGATATAGGCGATCTTCTTGCAGCCGCGTTCGGTCAGATTCTCGATAAGCGTGGGAATCGAAGCTTCCAGCTGACGGGGAACCACGTTGAAGGCCCATTTCTTGGTGGGTATCCAGATCTTCTGCGAAGCGCCCGCGCTGAACAGCGGCGTTTTTTTGCTTTCCGCGATGGGGATCGAGGCCAGGCTGGTGCCCGAAGACGAATAGCCCGCGCAGATAACCACCTTGTCCACGTCGATCAGCCGGTTGGTATGGAGCACGGCCTTGGCGGTGTCGCTGCCCGCGTCGTACAGGACCGGAACAAGCTTGCGGCCGTTGACGCCACCCGCCTCATTGATGGCCTTGATGGCAATCTCCATGCTGTTTTTTTCCGCGACTCCGATGGTGGAGGTCCGGCCCGTCAGATCCAGTACAAATCCGATGGGGTAGCCTTCATCCTGAGCCGCATGTCCGGCGCCCGCGCCCAAAAGGGTCAAACCGAGACACAACGAAAGTAGTACGAGCATCGATCTTTTCACCTAACACCTCCCGATTAATGGTTGTCAGCATCCAGTTTTATTCGCCCGGGTTCGCGCTCCCGCGAGCTACCCTCCCAGGTAAGCCGCCTGAATGGCCGGGTTGGCGATCATGTTCCCGCAGGAGTCATCATGAACCACCGCTCCCCGCTCCAGGACGTACACGTAGTCCGCGATCTTGAGCGCGGCCCGGGCGTTTTGTTCCACCAGCAGGACGGAAATCCGCCATTCCTTGCACACCCGATTCATCATCGTCATCAAGTTGCCCACCAGCAGCGGCGACAGGCCCAGAGACGGCTCGTCCAGCGCCAGCAGGGTGGGGTTGGCCATGAGAGCGCGTCCCACCGCCAGCATCTGCTGCTGCCCCCCGGACATGGTATCCGCCCGCTGGTTCAGCCGTTCCCCCAGAATGGGAAACAGAGAGAACACCATGTCCAGGCGCGGCCGCAGGGTTTGCTTTCTTTCCCGGCGGGCCAGAATGTACGCCCCCAGGAGAAGATTGTCCGCCACGCTCATGGCCCCGAACAGCTGGCGGCCTTCCGGCACGCTGGCCACGCCCTGGCGGATGATCCGGTGCGGCGGCATCCCCTGGATCTCTTTGTTTTTGAAAACGATTTTCCCCGCCCGCGGAACGACAAGACCGGTAATGGAATTCAAAAGGGTCGTTTTTCCCGCGCCGTTGCTGCCCAGTATGGTCACCACCTCGTCCTCGTTCACCGTGAGGCGGATATCCCTGAGGGCCTGCGCCTCCCCGTAATAGGTTGAGGTCATATCCAGACGAAGCTGGGTCTTTCCCGGTCTGGCTTGAGGCCGAACGTCCGCGTTCATGCTTTGACCCTCCGGCATCTCAGGCGTCCTCCCCGAGGTAGGACCTGATCACGTCTTCGTTGTTCCTGACGTCATCGGGGAGGCCTTCGGCGATTTTCGCCCCCTTGTCCAACACCGTGACCCTATCGGAAATTTTCATGACAAACGGCATGTTGTGTTCCACGATGGCCACTTTTATGTTCCGGTCCGCCAGTCCGTAGATCAATTCCGAGAGCTTATCCACCTCATGGGCCGCCAGTCCCCCCGCCGGCTCGTCCAGGAACAGCAGGCTCGGCTCCAGCCCCAGCGCTCGCGCGATTCCCACCAGTTTTCGCTCCCCCAAGGGCAGGTTGGCGACCGATTCATGGGCCCGGTGTTCCAGACCGACCCGGCCGAGGTTTTTCAAAGCCTTTTCGGCTACTTCCTTTTCTTCCCTTCGGGCTGATTTCAGCCGGAACCCGGTGGCCAGCACGCCGGCCCGGCTTTTGGTGTGGCATCCCATCATGGCGTTTTCCAGCGCGCTCAGGGTGGGGAAAAGCTCTTCCAGTTGAAAGGTGCGCGCTATCCCGCGCGTGGCGATGACATGAGCCGGCAGGCCGGTAATGTCGCGCCCTTGAAAGCGGACACTGCCCTCCTTGGGCGCGTAACGGCCCGTTATCACATTGATGAAGGTGGTCTTGCCGGCGCCGTTGGGGCCGATGATGGAGACAATTCTCTCGTCTTCCAGACGGAAATCGACCTTGGTCAGCGCTTGTATGCCGCCGAAATCCTTACTCAATTCGGACACCGCCAGCAAGGGCCCGTCCGTTCCCGGCGGTCCCCCGCGCGTGTCCTGAGCGTTATTTGTTTTTCCGGGCGCCCGCATAGAACTTCTTTCCCCAATTCCCCGCCTGTTCCATCCACCCGGTGAGGCCTCCAGGCATATAGATCAGTATGACGATGATGATCACCCCGAAAAATATGGCGTCCACCTCCGCGGTCAGAACCGGCAGAATATCGCCCAGGTACATATGGATAAACTCTCTCAGCCAGAAGACGACCAGACAGCCCAGCAACGGCCCGTAGACTTTTTTCCCGCCCCCCAGCACAATCATGGTCAACAGTTCGATAAGCAGGGTAAGGGTGAAAATGTCGGGCATGGTGAAACGGATATAGAAGCAGTAAACGCTGCCCGCCAGACTAGCCATCACGGCGGTGAGCACAAAAATTTGCAGTTTCAGCCGGGGGATGTTGACACCCACGCTCTGGCTGGCCACCTCGCTGTCCCGGAACGACTTGATGGCCCGGCCCGTTCTTCCCGCCATCACATTGGTCAGGAACCACAGGCAGAGCAGGCACAGCGCCCACGAAAGATAGTAGTAATGGATGTTCTCACTGAACTCGAACCCGCCGATGGACAAGGGTGGTATGCCCATCAGTCCTTCATGCCCGCCGGTTACTTCGCCCCATTGCCCCAAAATGATGGATACGACCAGGAGGAGAGCGAAGGTGGCGCAGGCCAGGTAATATCCCTGCAGCCTGAGCAGCCCCACGCCCAGCAAATAGGAAACGATTCCCACGAAAACAGCCGCGATTATGATGCCCAGCCAGGGAGGGGCGATGTCGCGGACCGCCAGGATACCCGCCACGTACGCGCCCAGGCCGAACCAGGAGGGATGGGCCAGCGAAAACAGCCCCGCCTGTTCCAGCAGCGCCCCCATGCTCAAGGCCAATACGCCGTAAATGGCCACGAATATCATCACCGAGATTATGTATGAGCCGCCCGTGACCAAAGGAAGCAGAAAAAGCGCTATGGCAACGGCGACCCAAAAGGGGTTGAGCTGTAAGAAACGTTCAGCTCTCATCGGGAGACATTCCTTTTCGCGGGCAGCACGATCATGGTTCTCAGGATCAGATAGATCATCATGATCGAAAGGGAGAGTACGTCCTTGAGCCCGGGAGAAATCAATCCTGAAACCAGACCTTCGAGTAGCCCCAGGGCCAGCCCCGCGACAACCGTTCCCGGTATGGTCCAACCGCCCACAATGGCCGCCACCAGCCCCTTGAGACCGATAAGTTCACCCATTTCATAACCGGTAAAGGTCACCGGGGCCGTCACGACGCCCGTGAGCGCGCCCAGGCCTCCGGCCAGTCCGAAACAGAAAATGCGGAACCGCTTGATGTCGATGCCCACCAGCCCGGCCCCCACCGGGCTGATGGCGGCGGCGCGCAACGCCTTGCCAAACACGGTGTGGTTGAAGAAAAAGGTCAGTCCGGCCGTAACCAGCGCCAGCATGCCCAGTATGCACACTATCTGGGAGGTAAACGTCGCTCCCAGCATGTGGAAGACCCCGGTGTCGAACAGGGGAGGGAGCGTGCGGGTTTCGGACCCCCAGATCAGGAGCGCCAGCCCCTTGATAACCGAAGCCGCGGCTATGGTTATCATCATATAGGTCATCTCGCTGGGGAACCGTACCGGGCGAATGGCGATTCTTTCCAGCAGGATAGCGATGAGTATGGCGCAGATGACCGCCAGCGCGGCGGAAAGGAACCAGCCCAGACCCGCCATGTGAAATCCCCAGGTGAGCATGCCGCCCAGCATGACAAACTCGCCCGTGGTGAAATTCAGAACCTGGGTGACGATAAACACCACGCTCCAGCTGATCCCGATGACCGCGTATATGCTGCCCCCGGTCAGCCCGGAAATGAGATACTGTATAATTTGGGACAAAATCGTCATGGTTCGGTTCCGACAGGCGGTGTGTGTTCAAAACTCCCGGTGCCAGGCTGTCAACGCGCTCAAGCGGCCCGCGGGGGAAGGGAGGCGCCGGTTTGCCCTTGAACCCGCTCCCTCTGAGGGTGTCGATTTTGAATTTTGAGGGAGGGAACTTTTAGGGAAAAGTTCCCTCCCACGCCCACCCTCAAAACCTTAACTTATTGAAAACACAACCATTCAGGTAAGCGTGTTCTCATTTCGAGCGGAGCGAGAAATCTCCCGCAGGGGGCGCGCCCCGCGAATAGCGGGATCTGCGAGGGGCAGGATTCCCCGCACGATTTCTTTTTCGTGCTTTTATCGACAGCCTCCTCTCCCGCGAGGACTTCAATCTAGTACGCGCCCACTTCCCTGGCGTATCGGTACATTTCCCACACCGCCTCGGGTGTGCACGCGCCGTGAAGGGAATTGCTGGTGGCGATCATGAAACCGCCGCCTTTCTTGGCCTGGCTCATACAACGGTCCACTTCGGCCCGGACAAGGGCGAGATCGGTGGTGGTCAGCACGTTGACGCAGTCAACGTTGCCTATGAGCACGGCGCGGTCGCCGTATTTGGATTTGATTTCGCCGAGGTCGTTTCCGGCCACGGGCTCCAAGGCGTGAAACCCCCGTATCCCCGCGTCCAGCGCCAGCCCGATCAAGGGCCGGACATAGCCGTCGGAGTGCCAGAACACCGGGATATCGAGCGCGTCGACGATGCGTTTATAGAGCGGGATGGCCAATTCCGTGAAATCTTCCGGGGAAACGAAGGTTTTGCCCTTATAGGCCACGTCGTCTCCCATGACCAGGTAATCCGCGCCGAGATCCTGGACGTATTTGCAGACCTCGATGTACCATTTTGTGCGCCGTTCCAGGACTTCCTTGACGAGGTCCCGGTCGTCGTACAGCATGAAAAAGAAATGCTCGAAACCCATGCTTTCCATGGTCAAACCGAAGGGGCCTGAGTGATGGTTCAACGCGTAAGCCTTATCGGGATACAGGTCCTTATATTTTTGCATCAGCTCCGGAGGCGTGCGTTCTTCGAGCTTGAGCGGCGGCACGTACTTGTCTATGTCGTCCCACGTTTTGAGCGCTCCGCCGATATACGAGCCGCGCTCCCAGATACGGCCGAATTCATCGATTCCGTTCCAGCCGGCGAACGCCCCGCCGGCCGTCTGCTGATCCTCGGGTATTTCCATAACCAGGGAAGCCAGAAGAGGAACCCCCTGGCACCAGTTCTGAACGCGTATGGGAAAGGAATCCAGTCCCAGGGCGTCAAAGGCCTTGAACGGATTTCCATCGCCGAAAGCCCGGATAAATTTGGGGTCCAGGGAGAACGCGTACAGGGGGACCCTGTCCGGTTCCCGATGATGTATGGCGCTCAAGACCCGCTCCCGTGACGTCATAGTATCCATGCCGATGATCCTTTCTGCAAAACTTGTTGTGAAGGGCTGTCCGTTTAGCTTGACCGCCGCCCGGCTCTCAACTCGGCGGCTCTTTCCACCGCCGAAGCGGCGTCGAGCGCGTACCCGTCGGCTCCGATGTCGTCGGCGAACTTTTGCGTCACGGGCGCGCCTCCCACCATGGCGATCACGCTCTTTCTCAACCCGGCTTTTTCAAGAGCCTCCAGGGCCGTTTTCAGATTGGGCAGCGTCATGGTCAGCAGGGCCGAAAGCGCCAGGACGTCGGGTTTCTCGTCGCGGATGGCCTGGACGATTTTTTCCTCCGGCACATTGACGCCCAGGTCAACGACCTTGTATCCGGCGCCGCGGAACATCATGGAAACCATATTCTTGCCCACGTCATGGAGGTCGCCGTTCACGGTGGCCAGGATGATTTTGCCTTTGGACGCCGCGTCATGACTGCCGAGAACCGGGTCCAGGACCGCCAGGCCCGCGTTCATGGCGCGCGCCGCGATCATGACTTCCGGCAGATACATTTCATCGGCCTTGAACTTCCCGCCTACCACGCTCATGCCCGCGATAAGGCCTTTATCCATAATTTCAATGGGATTGACGCCTTGATCGAGGCAGGATCGCACCAGATTCTCGACTATCGGGGCTTTTCCCTTTATCACCGCTTCCGCAATTTCCTTGAGAGTTTGTTCCATTCTTGAGATCTCCTTATCTCATTGAATTTCGCAGTATGCTGACGGAGGGTTTACGTTCAGCCAACAGCCGCCTTCCCGCCAAACATACGGTTCCGGGCGCAGCCTTTCAGGCATGAACACGGTCTTGAGCGGCAGGCGCTCCGCCATGGCCTTTCATGCTTCCGGCGCTTGGCGCCATACTCCACGGATTCACGCGCAGAGAAAACCGGCCGCCAACACGAAGCGTCTTTGCAGGGCCCTGGAGCTTCCTCGATCGCGCGTGGAGAATGAATGATACTGATGAGTTTTGTTTGATTTTGACGGCGATGGTTTTCGGACACGCGCCGTTTGTTGAGGAGAAGCACGAGACGTGCCAAAGGTTGGTATTTATAAGTCTATGAAAATATTGTATTTTATCCGCTCATGACAAATGCGCGTGGAATTGTTTACTATATTTCGTAAAAAATATGTTATGAAGTAATGATTCAAACCATTAGTCCCGGTTCTTTCAGGGGAGGGTCCCTCATGAGTTCCCCCGTGCGCCACTTTGCGCGCCTCAATGAGTTCGAAAAATCCATTGCGCTCCTGACCGCGCTCATACCCCCGCCCGTCTCGCTGGACACGCTCATCTCCATAAGCGCCATGAGCGCCGTGCAAACCCTGCAGGCCATGGAGCGCCTGGTGGACTCCGGCCTCATATCCGTGCATGAACCCTCGGGAACGGGATATTACTACTATCCGGATACGAAAACAGTCTATACCATTCTGAATAACGCCGATCCCCGGGACCTTACTGAAAACGCCGATCGCCTGACCTCCTTCCTGGCCGCCTCTCATGAAGAAGGACCGAAAAAGTGGCTGTCCCTGACGCATGTGTCCCTGGTGGCGGGGCTGAAGCCGCAACGTATCCACGATATCTTGCGGTCCGCCGAGTATTGCCTGGACCTGAGCCTTCGGGAAGACGCCGCCGAATATTTCCGCTACGCGCTGCAACATATCCCGACTCCCTTGTCGGACGAAAACGACAAGCGGGACTATATCGACGCCGTGTTGGGCATGATCAAGGCGCAGGGCCACCTCACGCCCCTGAACGAGCAAAAGGAATTGCTGGAGGAAGCGCGCGCGTACGCGGCTCAAATTGACGATCTCACCCGGCTGGCCAAAGCCGATCTGGTTTTGGCGTCCGTGTGCAGAAGCGCGGGAAGCTACGGCAAGGCCGCGGAACTCTTCGATGAAGGGTGGAGCCTCGCCGATCAGCTGGGATCGGACGATCTGAGAAAATGGGCGGCGCTTTCCACTACCGATTTCCTCTTCTGGCAGGGCAAGGTCGCCGACGCGGTTCACCGGTATGAACAGGTTATCGGCAATCTGGAAGAGTTTCCGTCCGATGAAGCCACCATGCGCGCGTGCGCCACACTGGGCTGGTGCTACGGCATTTGCGGCCAGATCTCCAGAGGCGTGGGCTTGATCGACGCGGTGCGGAACCGGGCCAGGAAGTTGGGCCTGAAACAGCTCAAGGCCTACGCCGATCTGCGCACGGCCCTGACCTTGATGGAAGCGCGGCGGATTCCGGAAGTGGAAGCGTATCTGGCCGATGTGCTGGAAATGCCCGAAGATGAACTGGGCCACTATGTGCTGTGGTCCGCTCACGCCATGAAATCCTATGTTCTCTATACCAAGGGCGATCTGGAAGGCTGCGCGCGCATGCAGAAAAGCGCGTTCGATCATTCGCGCAAGCTGGGCTGGCCCCATCACCGGGGACCGTGGAACTTTGAATATCTGGAAGGGGTGGAGGCGGCCGGGATGCCCCATCCGGTAATGACCTATGATTCCGAAATCGAACGGATTCTCAACTGGCCCGATACCTACATGCAAGGGGTGGCCCTGCGCTACCGCGCCCAGAAAAACCTCAAAAAAGGGCGCATAACCGCCGAGACGCGCCAGGACCTGGAAACCAGCCTGGAACTGCTGAAAAAGGCGGGCGCGGCTATCGAGATGGCCAGGACCCAGATTCTTTTAAGCAGACTGCTGCTGGAGGGCCGGGAAACGGAACGCGCCCGGACATTGCTCAACGAGGCCTGGAAGATTTTTCAGGCGGTCAATGAGGACCTCTTTCCCGAGGATCTGAAAATCCATCTGGCCAGGGAAGACCACGAAACCCTGCTGGCCAGAACCTTCGTGGAGATCGGCAACACCCTGGGCACCGTAAGAAATCAGATAGAGGCGCTGGAGAAAATCATCAATCTGACCATGAGGCTGACGGGGGCCGAACGCGGCGGCTTTTTCATGGATACCGACAAGAATCGTCTGAAACTGGTGGCCAGCCGCAATCTCGACATGACCATGGTTCAATCCGAACTGTTCAGGACCAAACTGGCCACTATTGAAGAGGTGGCCCGATCCAAGACCGAAACCGTGCAGAAAAACGTGAACGGCGGACGTTTGCCGGGTCAGGAATCGGAAGCGTCGGGCTGGACGATCTGCAGCCCGGTCATTCTGCGCGACCGTATTCTTGGGGTCCTTTATCTGGAAAGCAATCTGCTGGGCTCCTCGTTCCCGGACAAGGACCTCCCCCTGCTCCGGGCCATCAGCAATCAGGTGGCCATCGCCCTGGACAACGCGCGGGCCTATGAAGAAATTTCCATGCTCAGGGATCGTCTGGAAGAGGAAACCCGCTTTTACCGGATGGAGATAGAATCCACGCCCGCTCCCGGCCACATGGTCGGCGACTCCAAACCCATGCGCTGGCTGTACCAGCAGATGAAGCGGGTGGCCCCCACCGACTCCACGGTGCTCATAACCGGCGAAACCGGGGTGGGAAAGGAATTGGTGGCCCGCGCCATTCACCAGCTCAGTACGAGAAAAGAAGGCCCGTTCATACCCGTGAACATCGCCTCCCTGGCTCCCGAACTGATCGCCAGCGAGCTGTTCGGGCACGAGCGGGGCGCCTTTACCGGCGCGGTACGGTCCCGTTGCGGGCGTTTTGAGCTGGCCAGCGGGGGCACGCTCTTTCTGGACGAAATCGACGCGCTTTCGCCGGACATCCAGGTTAAGCTGCTGAGAGTGTTGCAGGGCCAGGAGTTTGAACGGGTGGGGGGCGCCAGGACCATACGGCCCGATTTTCGCCTCATTTCCGCTACCAATCAGAACCTGGAATCGAGTGTGCAAAAAGGCCGTTTCCGGTCCGATCTGTATTATCGGCTGAGCGTTTTTCCGGTCCATATAGCGCCCCTGAGAGAACGCAAGGAGGATATCCCTTTGCTGGCCATGCATTTCCTGGGGGTGTACAAAACCAAGATGGGCAAAACCATCAAGGGAATTTCCAATCAGGACATGAAAAAGCTGCTGGAATATCCATGGCCCGGAAATGTGCGGGAGTTGCAGCACATTATAGAACGGGCGGTCATCCTCACGGAAGGCGAATACCTGACCATCCCGCCTTTGTTCGAGGAAGCCCCGGAAGGCGTGAAATCCGAACAGTCTTTTTTGACCTTTCAGGAAATGGAACGGCGGCATATACTGAACGCGCTGGAATTATGCAAGTGGCGGGTCAGCGGGGAAAACGGCGCGGCCCGGTTGCTGAACCTGAAGTCCACGACCCTGTTCTCCAAAATGAAGAAACTGGCCATTAAGATGAAATCCGACGGCGCGTTGTTCCCGGCCGGACAAGATGAGGCCCGGCCCGGCTGAAACAACCCCGGGAATTGAAGTTCGGGAATCCGGGCCGGGACAAGAGGAGCGCCCAGGCCACATACACGTATACGAGGAGCGTGAACGGCATGAACGGAGATGGAGATCTGAGCGGCAAAGTGGCGTTGGTCACAGGTGGAAGTCGGGGGATAGGGCGGCGGATCGCTCTTTCCCTTGCCCGGCGGGGCGCTTCCATAGCGATTAACTACCTTAAGAGGGAAGCCGAAGCGGAACGGGTTCTTTTCGAAGTACGGGATCTCGGTTCACAGGGCATAACGGTACGCGCCGACGTGTCCAAACAGAGTGACGTCGCGCGTATGACGGACGTCGTCACGGACAGGCTCGGCCCGGTCCAAATCCTGATAAACAACGCGGGAATAGCCAAACCCCAACCAATCCGGGAAATAGGCGAAAAGGATTGGGACGAAATAATCGACGTAAATCTTAAATCGGCGTTCCTGGCGACACAGGCGGTTTTGCCCGGAATGCGCGCCGCGGGATGGGGGCGCATAATCAACATATCGTCCGTGGCTGCCCAGGTCGGGGGAGTGGTCGGCCCGCATTACGCGGCGTCAAAGGCGGGCATGATAGGGTTGACGCATTATTACGCCTCCCGGCTTTCCAAAGAAGGAATTACCGTAAACGCCATAGCTCCCGCGCTGATCGAGACTGAAATGGTCACCGGCAACCTCAACGCGCGTCCGGATTTGATTCCCGTGGGACGCTTCGGGACCGTGGACGAAGTCGCCGACGTCGCGGTCATGCTGGCCTGTAACGGTTACATCACGGGGCAGACGATCAACGTAAACGGGGGCTGGTACATGAGCTGATGGTACGGAGCGCCGGGCTTTGTTGAACCCGGCGTATGAACCGCTGAGGCTGTCGATTTTGAACTTTACGGGAAGGAACTTTTTGAAAATGTTGCTATGTCGTTAACTCCGAAAAGGCGTACATGGTCTCCTTCTCCCTCTGGGAGAAGGCCGGGATGAGGGTTGATACATACAGCGGGGGAATCTCTCCCCCCGCGCCCCCCGTAA
>Ga0068712_1000289_pt1 | contig 102260 bp, 97 predicted proteins | sample MTBAKSrepl1MetaG_FD_62987 | JGI IMG/M metagenome (GOLD analysis project Ga0068712, IMG submission 62987) | Enrichment culture microbial communities from Arthur Kill intertidal strait, New Jersey, USA, that are MTBE-degrading - MTBE-AKS1... | ecosystem: Environmental > Aquatic > Marine >... | reverse complement strand
GTCCGCAAAGACCCGTATGGCCTCGTCGTCAGCCCGTTTCTTGGAAGCGAGGCGTATTTCCGTTTCCATGGAGAACGATAGCAGCCGCTTGTAGCAGTCTTCCGCGGCCGTCTGGACCTGCCCGGAGGCTCCCCCGTCTCCCTTGACAAACAGACCGGTCAGCAGATTGAGCGCCTCTTCCTCCGGCGGCCTCATCTGAAGCATGAGAAAACCCTCTTTTTCGCCGCGCCGCATGGCCAGAATCCGGTGCGAAGGCGCGCTGGCGGCGGATTCTTCCCAGTCGAAATAATCCCGGTACTTGGCGCCTTCGGTTTCCTTTCCCGGCACGACCTTGGAACGGATGACCGCCTTTTCTTCAAAGAGCGCCCGCATTCGTTCGCGGGTGTTCTGATCTTCGTTGATCCATTCCGCGATGATGTCCCGGGCCCCGGCCAGGGCGTCTTCCACCGTGGCCACTTCGAGCTCTTCGTTGAGAAAGGCTTCGGCTTCGCGCAACGGGTCCAGCGCCGCATCCTGTTCGAACAAAAGCGTGGCCAGCGGCTCCAGCCCTTTTTCGCGCGCGATGGTAGCGCGCGTCCGCCGTTTGGGACGGAAGGGAAGATAGATATCCTCCAGCGCGGTGAGCGTTTCCGCCTGGTCGATCTTTTCCCGCAGCTCGTCGGTGAGCAGCTCCCGTTCTTCCAGCGACTTGAGGATGGCCTCGCGGCGTTTATCCAGTTCCTCCAATTGGCGCAGCCGGTCCCGGATGTCGGTGACCACGACTTCGTCCAGCGATCCGGTTGCTTCCTTGCGGTAACGGGCGATAAAGGGAACGGTCGCGCCCTCGTTGAGCAGCGCGGCGGTGGCCGTGACCTGCCCCGCCCCGATTCCCAGCTCCACGGCGATCTTTTTGATGTGGTTTTCCTGCATGGCTGACAACACCTTCAACGTTAAAGAGTAGCGCTTTCCTTATACGATAATTTCCCGGAACGCAAACCGGCGTAAAATAAAAAAAGGTGTAAGTAGCGCAGGGGAATCGCTGCGCTCGAAATGACGGTCTGGAAAACCGCTTGAGCCCGCGATTCTTCATTCCCCCATGTAATCGGGGAATCCATACCTTAAAGGCTTTTTATCTTTTCCAGGTCGAACTTGTCCCAGACCTGTACGCCCAGATCGGCCATTTCCCTGAGCGCCGCCTCGGTGGTGTCCGGCGCCACGCCCCGGCTGAGTTCCTTGATGAGCGCCACGTTATAGCCGTGCTCCCGCGCGTGTTTGACCGTGAATAGCACGCAGTAATCGGTGGCCAGCCCGAACACCACCACGGTTTTGATGTTTTCTTTCTGAAGAAGACCGTGCAGCCCGGTTTCCTTGCCCCCGTCGTCCCTGAAACCGGAGTAACTGTCGTAACCCCGGTCCATGCCCTTTTTGACGGTATGGTTCACGACATCCGGGTCCAGAGTCAATTCCGCGCCGCCGCTTTCCCGCACGCAGTGTTCGGGCCACATCATCTGCGTGCGGCCGTCGGCCAAGGTATGCGGTTTGAAGATTTCGCCTTCCGGATGGCTGGTGTGGAACGAAACATGCTCCTCCGGGTGCCAGTCCTGAGTGGCGATAACCGGAAACCCGGCCCGTTTCAGTTTTCCGACGGCCGCTCTCACCGCTTCGAGGTAGTCGTGGTCGGCTCCCGGCACTGCCAGCGCGCCGTCATGCGCTTCGGTAAAATCTTTCTGTATGTCCACCACCAGAATGGCCACTCGCCCGCGCTCGGACATGTTCCCCTCCCTTACCGGCTTTTCGGATGTGACGTTACCGAGCGCAGTATAGGGCATTTGGCCGGGAGGGGCAACACCGTTGGAGCCGCGGAATGAGGTAACGAGGCCTTAAAATCCCAGCCGGGTGACCGTCTGGTCGAGATAGGCCGTCCAGGCGGGGAAATCGCGCTCCGGGTCTTCGCAGTAGGGGATATGGCCCAGAAAGGGTGTTTGGGAGAATTGTTCGATCAGGGCGGGATTGGAGGGGATGGTGGGGTCCGATGAGTCGGAAGCGCCGCAGGTAACAAATCCCAGGACCGGGATTCCCGACGTCTTCAGCTTGTCCAGGGTCAGCAGGCTGTGATTGACCGTGCCCAGACCGGGACGGCTCACCACCAGGACCGGCAGCGCCAGTTGGGAAATGAGATCCAGCACCGTGCGGTCATGAGTCAGGGGAACCAGCAGGCCGCCCACGCCTTCCGCCACCACGAACCGGCGGGCCGACCGCGCGCGTTTGACCGCGTTCAGGATGGCGCCCACATCGACGGACACGTTTTCCGCCAGGGCCGAGGCGTAGGGTGAAGCGGGAATCCTGAGCAGCACGGGACACAGGTCCTTGAGATCGCCGCTGACGCCGCCGTATTTCAGGACAAACGACACGTCCTCGCATTCGCCGTCCACCACCCCGGTGGCGGCGCTTTTGACGTACCCCGCGTCCACGCCGCGCTTGATGAGCGCCCTGAGCAGCAGCGCGGAGACAAAGGTTTTTCCGACGCCGGTGTCGGTTCCGGTTATGAAGACGCCGTCATAAGCCATGGCCGTTCCTGCGCGCCGCGGACTATGGTTTCCAGCGTGTTGAGAAGCGTGTCCACATGTTCCTGATCATGGGCCGCCGTGAGGCTGAGGCGGATTCTGCTCTGTTCCGGCGGAACCGACGGGGGCCGGATGGCCGGCGCCAGCACGCCGGCGCGAAGCAGTTCTTCGGAAAAACGCACGGCCTGTTCGTCTCCGCCGATTACGAGGGGAATAATGGGGGTGGGATCGTCGCCCACGGAAAATCCCAGGGTTCTGATCCCGTTTCGCAGCCGCCGAACCAGCGCGGCCAGTTTCAGGCGCAGTTCCGGCTGGCCGGACACGATGGCCAGCCCTTCCCGGGCGCCCGCGGCCACCGGGGCGGGCATGCCCGTGGAATAGATCTGGGTCCGCGCCTTGTTGATCAGGTAGTCGATAACCACGCGCCTGGCCGCGACGAATCCTCCCAGGCTTCCCAGGGCCTTGCTGAAGGTCCCGATCTGGACGATGGAAGCGTCGCGCACGCCCCGGTATTCCAGGCTGCCGCGTCCGGTTTCTCCCAGCACGCCGGTACCGTGGGCGTCGTCGATCAGGAGCAGCGCGCCGTAATCCCGGCACAGCGCGTGTATCTCCGGGATCGGCGCCACGTCGCCGTCCATGCTGAAAACGCCGTCGGTAACCACCAGGGTTCGCCCCGAAACCCGCGTTCCGGCCAGCAGACGCCGCAGGGCCGTGACGTCGCCGTGCGGGTAGATATCGATCTGCGCTCCGCTCAACCTGCAGCCGTCCACAATGGAGGCGTGGTTGAGCCGGTCGCTGATGATCCGGTCGTTTTTGCCGGCCAGCGCGGATATGACCCCCACATTGGCCGAATAGCCGGTGGGAAAGATCAGGGCCGCCTCGGTATGTTTAAAGGCCGCCACCTCGGCTTCCAGCCTGCTCACTTCGGAGTTGTTGCCGGTCACCAGCCGCGACGCGCCCGATCCCAGGCCGATCTCCCGCGCGGCGCGTTCCGCCGCCCGGCGCAACCGCTGGTCCTGCGCCAGCCCCAGGTAGTCGTTGGACGCGAACTGGAGCAGTCTGGCGCCGTTGACTTCCACCCAGGGCGGTTCCAGCGCGTCGACCACCCGGAGGGAACGGTACCGTCCCTGGCGTTTCAGAGCGGAGAGCGAATCTTCAAAAAAATCATCCCATGAAGCGGCCATTTCAGACCATGACCTCATTCAACGCCGTGTTTACGGCGGTCAGAAGCGCCGTGAGTTCGTCAGCGGTGATGGCCAGCGGCGGCATGAGCACGAGCACGTCCCCCAGGGGGCGTATGATGACGCCATGGGAACGGCAGGCCATGGCCACCTTGTGGCCGATGCGGTCCTGGGGCGGAAAGGGGGTTTTGGAAGCCTTGTCGGCGACCAGTTCTATCCCCGCCATCATGCCGCGGCGCCTGACATCCCCCACGTACGGATGATCCCGGAATCCTTCCAGCAATTCCGCGAAATGACTTGTCAGGGCGGGAAGCTTTTCCAGAACACGGTTTTCGGCGAACACGTCCAGGCTGGCCAGGGCGGCGGCGCAGGCCAGGGGATTGCCGGTGTAGGTGTGGCCGTGAAAAAATGTCTTGTAATCCGTGTACTCGCCCAGAAACTGTTCGTACACCGCTTCGGTGGCCAGGGTCGCGGCCAGCGGCAGATAGCCTCCGGTGATTCCCTTGCCCAGACAGAGCAGGTCGGGGGCCACGTCTTCATGCTCGCAGGCGAACAGAGCGCCGGTCCGGCCGAATCCCACCGCCACTTCATCGGCGATCAGCAACACGTCGTGGGCCTTGCAGGCTTCGGAAACCCGCCGCAGGTATCCTTCCGGCGCGGTCAGAATGCCCGCCGCCCCCTGTACCAGCGGTTCCACGATCATGGCGCAGATTTGCCAGCCGTTCCGGTCCAGTATGTGTTCCACTTCCCGGGCGCAGGCCATGGAGCAGGTTTCAGGCTTCAGCCTCAGTTCGCACCGGTAGCAGCTTGGCGACGGCGCCTTGAAGGTGGGGAACAGCAGCGGCCGGTAAATTTCATGAAACAGATCCATCCCGCCCACGCTGACCGATCCGATGGTGTCGCCGTGATAGGCGTTATTCAGCCGCAGGAAGGTCGTTTTATCCTTAAACGCGTCCCCCTGGTTCCGCCAATACTGATAGGCCATCTTCAGGGCGATCTCCACGGCGGTGGAGCCGCTTTCGGAATAGAAAACCCGCCGGAGGTTTCCCGGCGCCATGCCGATCAGCCGCCTGGCCAGCTCCGCGGCGGGCTGGTGGGAGAGCCCCAGCATGGTGGTATGGGCGATTTTGGTCAACTGTTCGGCCACGGCCCGGTCGATCTTTTCCACGTTATGACCGTGGATATTGGCCCACAGGGATGAAACTCCGTCGATATAGCGGGCGCCGTCCCGGTCTATAAGATAGACGCCCTCCCCGCGGTCGATAAACAGCGGTTCGGATTGCGCCCATTCCCGCTGCTGGGTGAAGGGATGCCACACGCAGTCCAGATCCCAACGGGCAAGTTCCCGGTTTGAGGGCGATTGGTTACGGTCGGATTTTTCCACTGGCGAATTCCCGTCGCTTCTGGCGCGATCGTTTGAAAAGCGGTCATATGGGGGGAGTGACGAAGGATGTTCTCAGCGCCCCCCTGCATTCAATTCAGAGGTTTTTCTTGCCTCACGCAGGGGGGGCTTGTCAACCCAATTATGGAAAAAGGTTAACGGCTGGCCGTGTCTCTATATCGGTTCCCAGGCGCACTGGAGGATGAGGCTTACCCGGAGGGTAAAACCGTTCATAATCAGCCTGGCGTCGGAAGCGTCCGTCTTCCAGACGGTCATATACAGACCGTTTTCAAAAATTCTTTCCGACCCCGGATTGAGCAGGCACGCTTCCTTGAAAGCCGGGTCGCGGCACAGCGATTTGTTGCCGAAGGTCTGATTGAGAAAGCTTTCGATTCGGTTGTATTGGTCGAGGTAGCGGTCTTTGTTGAAAATATTCAAATAATAGTTGGCCACTACTCTGGATAATTTTTCCTTTTCGAAAATGTAGACCACCACCGACTCTATGCCTTGAAATTTTTCGTGGTATACGAAACCGTCCTCATCGCTGTACAGGAGCAGACTGTCCTGACGCAGTTCCCGGACCTGGTCTCTGTTCATACCCCAGGTGGCGTCCCGGTAGCCTTCATCATCAAGGTAGGCTTCACCGGCGAAACCCGATGACGCGCAAAAAACAAGCGCCAACAGGACCGCCACAACAGCTCTGTGTATGTGGATTCTCGCTCTCATGGGCTTGTATTCTCTCTATGCTCTCTTTGGTTTTGAAACCGATTTCACGCTTGTTTCGGTTATTGATCCGTTTCCGGAGAAATCTATATTCAGAAGTTAATCCGTCGCTAGGGTAAGTCAAGAAAGGGGAACGGCGGGAACGCGTTTCTTTGGTCGCCTTGGAGGCTGTCGATTTTGAACTTTGTGTGAGGGAGCTTTTAAAACTTTAACTTATTGAAATTACTAATATTTAATGCAGGAGTGTTTGTCATTTCGAGCGTAGCGAGAAATCGCGCGCAGGGGGTGTGGGGGAAGAGATTCCCCCACATTATTCCTTTTCCACGCTTGTATCGACGCCCTCTGCAAGGAGGGAGGGGGAGAGACGGCGCTCCGCGCCGTGGCGGAGAGGGAGTTCATACCTCCCCCGCGGCCCATAACGCGTTTGACGCGAGGGGTATTATTTTCCGCGCGCGTTGTTCAAGGCGTTGTGTTCGTCGAATGACAGCTCTTCCTGGATCAACTCGTCTATTTTTTGAGACAGGTCCTTGATGCTGAAAGGTTTCTGAATAAATCCGTCACATCCGCGGTTTAATATTTCCTGCGCCTGACCGTCGAGCGCGTAGCCGCTGGAAAGGAGCACGCGAACCCTCGGATTGATCTCTTTCAGCCTGTCGTACACTTCTCCGCCGCCCATATCGGGCATAATCATATCCAGGATCACCAGATCGATCTCGGCCTGACGCTCCCGATACACTTCCAGGGCCCGTCCGCCGCTGTCGGCGGAATAGACCACGTAGTTCAGGTGTTCGAGCATGTCCTTGGCCACACTCAGAATGAAGTCCTCGTCATCCAACTAAGAAAATCGTGCCGGTTCCTTTCACGACGCCCTCCTTGCCATTTGCTGAAAGTTGCGGCTTATTGTCCGAAGCGGGCAGATACACCTCAAAGGTGGCGCCCGAATCGATTTCGGATATCACATCTATGTACCCGCCGTGGCCTTTGACGATCCCGTATACCGAGGCGAGACCCAGGCCGGTTCCTCTCCCCATCTCCTTGGTGGTGAAGAATGGATCGAAAACACGCTGCCGGACTTCCTTGCTCATGCCCACTCCGGTGTCGGTAACGGTCAGAAGCACGTATTTTCCGGGTTTGGGGTCGTAGGATTTCCCACTCATCTGTCTGTGGGTTACGCTGGATGTTTTCAAATAGAGGTCTCCGCCCCTGGGCATGGCTTCGGCGGCGTTGACATACAGATTGAGAAGAACCTGTTCGATCTGGCTCCGTTCCGCTTCGATTGCGGCCAGATCCTCCTCAAACTCGCAATGCACCCTGATTTCCTTTTTTGTCCGGCCCAGAGTGTTCAGGGTTTCCGAGATCATTTCATTGAGGTCGAGCGAGGTGATCTCATATTGCCCTTTGCGGGCGTAGCAGAGAAGCTGCTTGGTCAGCTCGGCCCCGCTTTCGGCCAGCTTCTGGATAACCTTGAGCCGTTCATGATGGGGGTGAAGGGAGTCCGTGTTCATAAGCATCAACGAAGCGTTGCCCATGACTCCCATGAGAATGTTGTTGAAATCGTGCGCGATGCCGCCGGCCAGCGTGCCCAGCGATTCAATCCTCTGCGCCTGTTGAAACTGCGCTTCGAATTTTTTCTGCTCGGTAATGTCCATGAGAAAGTTGAGCGTCGCCGGTTTGCCCTCCCAGGTAACGGCCACGGCGCTCAACTGCGCCCACGATATCTCTCCATCGCCGTTAAAATATCTGAACGTATAGGTGGGAGGGGTGTCCAATCCCACCAGTCTCCGCTGATGCCGTTCCGCCACCAACGCTCTGTCATCGGGATGAATCAGATCCAGGAACCTGATGGTGGTCAGCTCTTCCGCCGAACGGCCGATCATTTGCAGGGCGCGCGGGTTGGGGAATTTCAAGATCCCGTCCTGGGCGATGAAAATGGCGTCGTTGGAATTTTCAATGAGAAGCCGGTATTTTTCCTCGGATTCCTTCAACGCCTTTTCGGCTTGCTTGCGTTGCGTGACATCGCTCAGCATGCCTTTAACGCCGGTTACACGATCTCCTCTATAGGTGGGCTTGCTCGAAGAACGAACCCAGCAGCTTTTCCCGGAAGCGCCGACCAGCCGGTATTCGGTGGCGCCCAGCATTTCTTCAGAGTCTAATATTTCATGGAACCGCCGCTTCAAGACGGGCAGGTCGTCCGGATGAATGAATTCGTTAAAAGAGCGGCCGATAATTTCGGACGGCTCCATGGCGATCAGATGTTTGATAGCGGGGCTGATGTAGCTGATTATTCCCCGGGGGTCGGTGGTATACAGCGTCTCTCCGATATCCTCGACCAGATCGCGATACTTCTCTTCGCTCTCTTTCAATGCGGCTTCCGCCTTCCGGCGTACCGCATTTTCTTCGTCGAGGTCTCTCCATCGGCGATAGGAGAACCACACCAGTCCAAGGGAAAAGACAAGCGCGGACAGAATCAGCGCTTCCGTCCACTGCCGTTCAAGCGTGTTCAGAAGCGGATGGCTGTTTTCGTAAAGATCAAAATAGAGAAATATGGCCGTCACGCACAAAGTGATGGCGACGAGGGTGACTAAGTCCCGGATTCCACCTGAATGATCCGGCGGCTTACGCTTTCTTCCCATCATGAACGTGTAATCCGTGTCCCTTTTTGGATTCGAGCAAGGCCATCTCCGCCATGAGGCGCCCGAGCATGATCGTGATCGAATAGCTTCAAAAGAAAACCACCAAACGCTCCTTTCTGTATATCGGCTGTAACCTATTAAAACTAAATGGGAAAATTAAATCTCTTTTTGAATCTGCAATCTTTCGGGGTTGTGAGACGGGAGGCGCCCAATATACGCGTGTGGATGGCTGAATGTTTCGAAATCCCGCCATATGGGAAACCGAATCAACCGGATATCCGCATATTAATAAATATGCGATGTATATGAGCGTTATGTTACGCGCTCCCTTTTTATTCCACGGGCGTCTCCTTCCCGCGCAATTTTTTTCATTGACCGGCCCCGGAGGTCCATTCCGCTCTTGCAACCTGCCCGCTCTTTCATTATGGTGACCAATCATGCCTCTGAAAGCGGAAGCGTTCCAAGGCCGGAATGTTGTCCGGCGTTCATTTGGGCCCTCGGAGGCCGAGCAGGTTCTTCATGGTGGAAACTCATTTATGAAAACCGCTGCCAGTTGCGCTTTGCTCCTCATACTCATCCTTTTCGCGCCGGGAGGCTGGGCGGCGAGTCAGCCCCAGCCTGACGAGCACAGGGAAAAAACCCTGACCGTCGCCGTCTTTTTCGCGCCTCCATTCAGCATGAAGAACGCGAACGGAGAGTGGGATGGGATCAGCGTCGCGCTCTGGCGCGCCATCACGGCCGACCTCAATATTAAAACCGAGTTCAAGGAAATGGAGTTGGCTTCGGCCATTAAGTCCGTGGAAAACGGCCTGATGGACGCGGCCCTGCCGGCCCTTACCATCACCTCCGAACGCGAAACCTATCTGGATTTTACCCATCCCTATTTCGTGACGGGCCTCACCATCGCGGTGCGTAAGGAGAAAAAAGCGCGTTGGAGTGAGATTCTGGGAAGAATCCTTTCCCCGACCCTCCTGACCATAGTCTCCCTTTTATTGCTCCACGTCTTTGTGGTCGGCGCGCTGGTCTGGCTGCTCGAACGAAAGCGCAACCCCAAACAGTTCGGCGGCAAACCGCACCAGGGAATCGCCTCCGGTTTTTGGTGGTCGGCGGTCACCATGACCTCGGTGGGCTACGGGGATAAAACGCCGATGACCTTTGGAGGCCGCCTGGTGGCGGTGGTTTGGATGTTCATCTCCGTGGTCATGGTCGCCAGTTTCACCGCTCACATCACCACCACCTTGACGGTCACCAATCTTACGCCGGCCATTCACGGGCCGGAGGATCTCACCAATGTGCGTGTGGCCACCGTGGATGGTTCCACCAGCGAAATCTACCTGCAAGAGCATTTTATCGTGTATAAAACCTATGAAAACACCATGGAGGCTTTGCAGGCCCTGGCGGATGACGATGTGCAGGCGGTGGTGTACGAAGCGCCGCTGCTCCGCTACCTGGTCACCCATCAGATGGCGGGCAAGGTGCGCGTGCTGCCTTTGGAGTTTGAAACCCAATATTTCGGTTTTGCGCTGCAGGAAGGCAGTCCGCTGCGCAATCCCATAAACATCTCCTTGCTGCGGTTCATACAGGAGCCCTCCTGGCGCGACATTCTGCGGAGATATCTGGGCAAGGCGGGGCATACCTACTAGGTCAGGCGCCACGCGCGGGCTTGGCGCCCACGGTTCTCTTCACGTAACGGCCGGGGCGAAGTTCGGGTTGCGCGGTGCCCTCAATCCCTGTCTCTTCCGTGTTCTCTTTCCTCTTCCTCCTCTCCACCCTCGAAACCATCATCGAACTCATGGGCGTAAGCGCCCCAGCCGTAAGGAGCGCCGTACCAGGGGCCACCCCAGGCCCAAGGATGATAATCGCGCCAATAGCGTCCGCCCATATACGGAGAGTACGGAGAATAGGGGGTAGCTTCCTCGTACCCTGTTGTCGAGCACGCTGAAAAACCAAGTACCGATAGAATCAGCAGGAGTCTGAGCATGAAAAAAAATTTGACGACTATGGTTTTCATTTCACTGTCCTCCTGACGCGTTCGCGTGTTCCGGTTATCCCCCCGGGAGCGAGCTTCCTAAGAAAGCTTTGGATTTCTGTCGCCGCTCCGGGGTCGGCGCGGCCAATACCTTGTCGAAGGTCTGAACGGATTCCATCACCCTGGCCGATGAGGAGCGGCGAGAAGACCATAAGCGCTGTCGCCCCCAGGACGCTTGTCCTTCTTGATGGTAATGTATTCATTTTTTCTCTCTTTTCTTGGCATTGGAAGGAAGATACGGCGCTTCGGCCTCGCAATTCCGTGGAAGCGATACAATGCGTTGGAAAAGCCATCCGCTCTTATTATAATCTAAAAAACGGCGCTTACGGCATTGGGAAAAGTCTGTATAGTTTTCCGGCAAACTTTGTATTTTGGACGGACCCATTTCAGCTCGCTAAAAACAACCCCGCGCCTGCGTTTATCCGGCCAGGAAACGATATGGCGCCGTGATTCCCGTACAGGACAGGTACCTTTAATTCCATGCCGGCGCGCCCATGAACAAACTCTTTAGAGAGTTTCCTTTTCATGCTCCGGGTTTGGGCCTTGTTCATTTCCCGCGCCCGCCAAATCGAAATAAAAATAATAAAAGCGCCGATCTTGCCTCTTGAAAATGATCGCAATTTGCGCCAAGATAAGCTTTTATGCCAAGGGCAGCATAATATTTGTAGTCGTATTAATCATTTGGGAGTTTTTTAATCCGGATCTAAAGTTGACGGGGAGAGAAAAATGAAAAAGGTTATCTTGACCATCAACGGCCGACAACAGGAGGTTGTGGCCGCTCCGGACATGGTACTGCTGGACCTGTTGAGAGACGATATGAAATTGACAGGCGCCAAGCAATCCTGTGACCGGAAAGGCCAGTGCGGAGCGTGTATGGTGATTGTGGACGGTAAGGCCGTGCGCTCCTGCCTCGCCAAAGTCGTGTCCCTGGATGGATCGGACATCATCACCGTGGAAGGGTTGGGCACACCGGACAACCCGCATCTCATTCAGGAAGCGTTCGTGCTTTCCGGCGCCATTCAATGCGGCTTCTGCACACCGGGCATGATCATGGCCGCCAAGGTTTTGCTGGACGGCAATCCCGATCCATCGACCGATGACATTAAAAAGGCCCTGCGTCACAACATCTGCCGCTGCACAGGCTACAAGAAACTTGTGGACGCGGTGAAACTCGCGGGCCGCTTCCTGCGCGGCGAGATCACCCCTGACCAGGTGAAGCCCAAACCATCTGACGGTATGATCGGTGTTTCTCATCCCCGGCCTTCCGCCATGGCCAAAGCGTGTGGAACCGCCCATTTCACCGCGGACATCAGAGTTGACGGCGCGGCTGAACTGGCCGTGGTCCGCAGCGACATCGCTCACGGCGTCATCAAGTCCATCGATTTTTCCCAAGCCGAAAAAATGGAAGGCGTCCTGGGGATTATGACCGCCAAGGACATCAAGGGGACCAACCGCATAAAACTCATGGTCGGCGACCGGCCGGTACTGTGCGAAGACCGGGTCCGCTATATCGGTGATCCCATTGTGGCCGTGGCGGCCGCGACCCGAAAGCAGGCCCTTGCGGCCGCCCAGGCGGTGAAGGTCGAACTTGAGCCCCTGCCGGTCCTGGCGACCCCCGGGGAGTCCATGGCCGACGGAGCGGCCCAGATCCACGCCGATATCCCCAACATCTGCTTTACGCAGCCCCAGATTAAAGGCGACGCCCAATCAGCGCTGTCTCAATCCGTGGCGGTGGTAGAAGCGGATTTCACCACCCAGCTCAATCATCAGGCGGCCATCGAGCCGGAAGCCGGGATCGCCTACTTCGAGGAAGAGGAAGAAGGGGAAGAGCCCCGGCTGGTCATTATCGGCCGCAGCATCAACATCCATTTGCACATGAGCGTCCTGCAGGAAGCCCTGGGCTGGGAAAACATGCGGTACATGGAAGCCTTTTCCGGCGGCCAGTTCGGCATGAAGATCGAAATCACCTCGGAAGCCCTGGCGGGCGCCATGGCTATCCACCTCAAACGTCCGGTCCGCTATATCCCCAGCCTGGACGAATCCATGAAAATGACGCCCAAGCGGCATCCCTTCTCCATGAAGGTGAAGCTGGGCGCCGACGCCGACGGCAAGATAACCGCGTATTGCAACGACTTTGTGGTGGATAACGGCGCGTACAATTCCATCGGCCATATCGTGGTTAACCGTTCGTTCCTCATGCTGTCCGGCTCATACAACATCCCCAACGTTCAGGCCATGGCCCGGCTGGTTTACACCAATAATCCGTTCGGCAGCGCGGCCAGGGGCGCGGGGCCGCCGCAGGTTAACTTCGCCCTGGAATGCGCCATGGACATGCTGGCCGACAAACTGGGCGTGGACCCCTTCGAGTTCCGCCTTCAAAACTACCTGCAGCCGGGTCAGACCAAATCCACCGGACGCGCCGTGGAACAGTGGCCGATGGAAGGGTTGATGGAAGCCATGCGTCCGCACTATGAGCGGGCCGTGCGCGAAGCCAAGGAGAATCAGAACGGCAAGGTCAAGAGAGGCGTCGGACTGGGCACGGGATCGTTCGGCATCGGAGGGCCCGGCGACACGGCGGTGGCCGCGGTTGAACTGGACCCGGACGGCGGCGTGAGCGTGTTCGCGGCCGGGGCCGACCCCGGCGAGGGCAACGATTCCATGTTCACCCAGATAGCCGCCCATGTGATGAACATCCCCATGGATAAGGTGCGCCTGCACACCAGGGACACCGACGTGACCACGGCCACGGGCCCCTCGGCGGCCAGCCGTATCACCTACATGGTCGGCGGCGCCATGGTCAACGGGCTGGAACAGCTTAAAAAGGCCATGGAAGAAACCGGGGCCAAAAACGGCGAGGAACTCAAGGCCGCCGGCAAGCCGGCCCGGTACGTGGGCACGAAGAAAAACGAGGACGCCGGGCCGCTCGATCCCAAGACAGGCCAGGGCCCGTCGTTTGAAGCCCAGGTGCACGCGGTGCAGCTGGCTGAAGTGGAAGTGGACACCGAAACCGGCGACGTGCGGATCGTCAAAATGACCACCGCCGTTGACGCAGGGCCGGTGATTCATCCGCAAAACCTGGAAGGTCAGTTGGAAGGCGGCATGGACATGGGCGCCGGCTACGCGCTGCGCGAGCAATTTGTGGCCGGGCAGACCAAGGACTGGCAGACATTCAAGTTCCCCACGTTCAAGACCTCCTTTGACATGGAAGTCATCACCCGCGAAACCCCGCGGGTTCGTGGAACGCTCGGCGCGGTTGGCGTCGGCGAAATGACCCTGGTGCCCACGGCGCCCGCGATCGTTAACGCCATCAAGAACGCCACCGGGGCCTGGGTGATAAATCTGCCCGCGACCCCTGAAAAGGTCAAGCAGGCCATTCAATCAGCGTCCTGATCAACCATGAGCGCGCACGCCGGCAACTCGGAACGAACATCCGGTACGATGACCCGGCGTGTGCGCGTCCTCGCCGGAAAGGATATCCTTTTCGACGAGGAGGACTTTTTCTGGGACTACCACGAATGGTCCGAGGAGGCGGCCGAACTTCTGGCCAAAGAAGACGGGCTGCCGGGAATCAACGAACGGCAGTGGATGGTTATCCGTTTTCTGCGCGAGTTCTACAGCCAGAACGGCCGCGCCCCCTTGAACCGCCAACTGAAAAAGGGAACGGGCCTGACCATGCTGGAGCTGGAAGAGCTGTTCCCCGAAGGAATCAAACGAGGCGCCCGCAGGCTGGCGGGCCTGCCCAATCCCAAACACTGCGCCTGAACCCGCCTTTTTTCTCTCCTACCCGTTTATTATCGCCGCGCTTCGCGTCCCGTTTCTCAGCAGTATAAGCGTTGAGACCGGGATGGCGGCTAAAATCAGCCCGTAATCTTCCGCGCCGCCAAATGAAACCGCCGGGCCGCTTCGAATACTCCCCTCTTGAAACCAAAATACGGCGTTACCCTTAAAGATTTCCCTCGCAACAGTGTTTATCATGGAGTCTAAATCAGACGGACGGGAAACCGGGAGCGCCGTCACGGCGCGGGGAGGCACAGGTGATGAATCCGCTGACAAATCGCGCGTTCCGTATTACCGGCTGGATTGTTCTCGGCTTGGTATGCTTCATCGCGCTGGTTATGGTGGCCGCCTACGCGTTCAGCGAAACGATGCGTGATTACGCGGTCAACAAGGCCAACAGCCACCTGAAGACCTATGAAATCCGCATGGGCAAGATCAGGCTCCATCCGCTCTGGTTCACCGCGGAGGTCTGGGATTTCAGTATCATCCAGAAAGCCAATCCTGACCCTCCCATTCTTCTGATACCGCACCTGACGTCCGGCATATACTGGCCGCAGATTCTGCACGGCCGCATAGTCGGCGACACGGAAATCGAACGGCTGAAATTGCACGTGGACCCGCAAAACATCCAAGAGGAGGCGAAGAATAATTACCCCATAAAGCGGGAAAGCTGGCAGCAGGCCATCGAGTCCATATACCCGCTCAAACTGGACCGGCTCGTCATTCGGGACGGTGAGTTGACCTATGTGGAAAAGGGCCGGTCCAAACCATTGCAAATCACCCAGCTCAATATCGCCGCGCATAATATTCAAAATATCAGTTCACCGGACCATGTGTACCCATCCAGTTTCCGGATGGACGGCGTCATCTTTGGCTCCGGGACGATTTCCGTCGACGGTAACGGTAACTTTCTGGCCGAGCCTCACATAACCCTCAAGGCCGCCTTCGATCTGGGAAAGATGAACATGGACTATTTCAAACCCATGGCCGAGCGTTACAATCTGGCCCTCACGGCCGGAGTTCTTTCCACGTCCGGCGACGTCGAATACGGTATCGAACAACAATCCTACGTGGTCAATAAACTCACCATCGACGGACTTCGGATAAATTACTCGTACGACGTCCGGAGTTCCGGAGCCGGGAAGAAGACGGCGAAAAAGGCCGCCAAAACTGCAGGGGAGATGAGCGACAACGCCACGGTAACCATGCGGATTGACCACCTGCAGATCAAAGACGGCGTGTTCGGGTATATCAATAAATCAACCGACCCCAGCTATCGTATCTTCATATCCGACGCCTACATGGACCTGGACAACTTCAGCAATCAGTCCGAAAAAGGGCCGGCCACGCTCAAACTGACTGGCAATTTCATGGACTCCGGCGCAACGGAGGTACAGGGCGACTTTCGCACAAGGTCGGACGGACCCGATTTCGATCTGAGCATAGCCATCGAAGACACCCAGATGACGTCCATGAGCGATATTTTCCGCGCCTACGGTAACTTCGACATCAAAGCGGGCCTCTTTTCCTGTTATTCGGAAATGAAGGTCAAGGACAAACAGATCAGCGGGTATGTAAAGCCGATGTTCAAGAACATGGAAGTTACCGATATGAGGCCCGAACAGGAGAAGAACGCGTTTCGGAACTTCTATGTTGGCGCGGTGAACATCATAATCGAGGCGCTGGAAAACTCGGAAAACAAAGTGGTGACCAAGGCCGATATCTCCGGCACGCTCGAAGACCCCGACGCCAGCGTCCCGCAGATCATCGGGAACCTGCTCCAAAACGCTTTTTTCAAATCCATTCTGGCCGGCCTTGCGGAGAGTATCCCGGCGGCGCAAAAGTAGCCGGGCGCCTTGTAGAGAGAACGCCTGTAAGCATTCAGGTCAGACGCGACAGGCGTGAGACAGGTCAAACGGAGCGGTATGGAACATGCGGTAACGCGTATTTGTTCATGGGATACTCCAAGGCTCCCGCGTGGGATATTAATTTCCATTCTCCATTCGGGAGTTTTGTATAGACCTTGCAAACCCGGCCCTTCCAATGGAAATCCGCGCCTGTGTCCTTACGCCGCCATAACGTGTCTATGTCCACCACGGCGAACGCTCCGTCCTGTTCCTCGGAAACCACAACTTTGACGGTATCCCGCACATTATGAATCAGGTCATGCGTATCGAAAAGATCCTGCCAGGACGCTCTCCATCGTTCCCGGTTGAATCGGCCCATGACAAACACCCATTCCGCCGGGTCATGCGCGTCGGCGTGCGGGGGCCAGGGCCACACCATATCCGGGTGTATGATGGAAAGAAACAGATCCGGATTCTTGTTATTCCAGCCCTCGGTTTCCAGATCGACCAGATCCCGTATGCGCCGTTCAATTGATTCCGGCATGAGTATCCCTCCGTATGATCGCAAGGTCCGAGAACCTGGTTCCCGAACCGCTCGGGACAAGCCGGAATAGCCTACAACTTTTTCGTTCCGTCTGTAAAACCCTGTGACCCGCCCGCCTCCAGCAGCGGCGTGGCCTTTTCAGTCCGCGTTTTTTGCCCGCCGTCCACAATGGAGGACAGCTCTTGCACGATGGCGCGCAGATTTTCAGCGATGGCGTTCATTTCATCGGCCGCCTGGGTGGAGTCCTGGGCGTATCCCGCGTTTCGCTGCACGTTCTCTTCCACTTCCATCACACCCTGATTCAGCCGGTTTATGTCCGCCGACTGGTTCGACGCGGCCGAGGAAATATGCTTGATGAGCGAATCCACCTTTTCCGTGGCCGTGAACACCTCGGCAAACCCGGTTTGGGTCCTGACCACAATCTCCGCGCTTTCGCGAATCCTGGCCACCATATCCGCCAGCGTGCGTTGCGTGTCGCCCGAAGATTCCGCCGCCCGCTTGGCCAGGTTGCGGACCTCATCCGCCACCACCGCGAATCCTGCGCCCGCCTCACCGGCTCGCGCCGCTTCCACCGCCGCGTTGAGCGCCAGCAAATTGGTCTGAAAGGAAATTTCCTCGATGGAGTGGATTATTTTACCGGTGTCATCACCCAGCCGCTCGATTTCTTCCATCTTGGCGCCCATGTCCTTAATGGACAACTGCAGTTGCGCGATGTTCTCCAGCGCTTCGTCCGTCAACCGGTCGGCCTCTCGCGAATCGTCAGCCGTTTCCTTGACCACCGACGCCAGATTGCCCAGGGTCGACGCGCTTTCCTTCATGGCGTCGGCCTGGCTTGCGCTGCGTTCGGCCAGCCGTTTGCTGGAGGTGGATATCTGAGTCGAAACCGACGCGGCCCTGCCGGCCCCGCTTTGCAGATAGGTTATGATGCGGTTCACCGGCTTGATGAGCATCCGCGTGGAGGCGTAGACGATGAACCCTATGATGAGGCAAAACAGACCGATGGCGACCCCGCTTCCCCAGCGCAGGGAACCGAGCGTTTTCATGCCGCTCTGTTCTATCCGGTTCATGGCCTGGTTCTGTTCGCTGATATCCTGCGTCAGGAAGAATACGCCCACCTGGCCGCCGGAATAATCGTTAAGCGGAAACGCGGCCAGCTTGAGATTTCCGGCGGTAGCGGACGTCAGTCCGTTCCTGGCCGCGTCCAACAGATCGCCGCTGGCCCGGGCCATAACCGTTTCCTTATCGTCCGTGGCACACAGCACGTATTTGCCGTCCACAACCGGATACAGTTTGGGGTCCCGGAATTTGGTGGCGACCGAAAGCAGGTCGCTGTTCATATACACGCCGTAATGCTGGCCGGCGGCCAAACGGGCCGCCTTGATAACGTCGTCGAAGGACACCAGGACTTCATTGGAGCCCAGATGTTCCCCGTTTTTCCCCACCAGGGGCGCCAGACCGCGCAACGCGAAACCTCCGCGGCCCACCTCGATGCCGGTGAGCGGCGTGTGGGCGCCGCTGTTGATATCCACCACGCTTTTGCGAAAAGAAGAGATATCGTCGGAAACGTCCAGTTTTTTACCGTCGCGTTTGACCTGCCAGCCGTCGCGCCACAGGCGGACCAGGCTCCGTCCGTTGGGAAGATGAAAATGCAGTTTGAAATCCCCTGCTCCGGTGACCGACATGTAGCCCGCCATGAACGGCGCCAGCTCGCGCCGCAAGGTTTCCCGCGCCTGCTGAACCCGGGGGTCGCTCTCGTTGTTCATATCGCCTGAAGCCGCGAGTTCATACGCGCTCTGCACAAAGGGGAGCCGGGAAAAAAACGACGCCTGTTCCAGAGCCTTTTTGCTTTCGCCTTCAATGAGCGCGTTTATCCGCCGCGCCAGATCTTCCGTGTGGCGGGCAAGAAAATTTGCGCTCAGCTCCTGAGTGGCGGCGAGCTGATCCCGCGCCAGTTCTGAAACGGCGCGCTGCGCCAGAAAGTAGGCGGCGATACTGAGCAGCAAGACGCACCCTATGATGGGAATGAGAATTTTATTATGTATTTTCATAGCGGACCCTTTAGCGGACGGGTTTCGTTCGGCAAAACAGAGCTTATTGTTTTTTTAAAATAGTTTATAAACCCGTTTAGAGCATTATTCGTCAGGTTGGCTATTATTCTTAAGATTAAATTTCGCGCATTGATCGATTTTTTGAACCAAATTCATGCTGTCTTGAGCCAGTAACGCCCTCAAAAACCCGCGAAGGCGTCCCCCCCTGGTCTTTTTATAAAGAAAATCATTTGCAGCGGCTATGGATTCGCGGTTATGGTAATATGCGAGGCGGTTTGGCGAAGCGGGCGCCTTTCAATTCATTCGCAGGGAGGTATTCATGGCCAACTCGGACAGACCCGACGCACAGCCGTCGGACACGATCAATCTTCGCGACCATGCCCCGCAGGAACGAAAGCTGGACGCCATAACCATCAATGAGGTCCAACTGCTCCTGGCCGAAAAAAGGACCTCCCTGGCTACGTTGCGGACCGGCATTGCGGTTCTCGTTTTACCGCTGAGCTTCACCAGCTTTCTCATCGTCACGTCAAAATTTTATGACATAGAGCGGGTGGGCCATTTGCTCATTCCGCTTCTGGCGCTCAACGCGGCCCTGGTGGTTTTAGGCGCCTACCTGATTATGCGCTCCGTCAGGAAGCTTCGGAAATACGATCGCATTATCAACAACATAAAACTGAAATACAGTGAAATAGCGGAGTTTCTTGGTTGAGTTATCGTAAGATAGACGTGAGCCCGCCGCTTACGGCGCCGCGCCCTTCTATTCCCTGAACGTCTCATGCGGATACCAGCGACCAGACTATCCGGCGTGATCCAGCTGCTGACCGGCGCCGTCATGATCAGCTTCTCCGCCGTTTTTGTGCGGGTGGCGGACGTGGGCCCGTTCATGGCCGGATTCTACCGCATGCTGATCGGGGGGCTCGTCCTGACGTTGATCGCTCATTTGAGGCGGGAAGCGTTCTGGCGCGGCCCCCGGCCCCTGGCGCTCGCGCTGGCCTGCGGCTTTTTTTTCGCCATGGATCTCGCCTTCTGGCATCCCAGCATCCGCGCCGTGGGGCCCGGCCTGTCGACGCTGTTGTCCAATTTTCAGGTTTTCGCGCTTGCCGGGTATGGGCTGATCGTCGCCGGGGAACGGCTTTCCCTGCGACTCACCCTATCGGTCCTCATCGCCATGACCGGGCTATATCTGATCGTGGGGGTGGATTGGGGGGCGCTGACGCCGGAGTACAAAAGAGGGGTATGGCTCGGCCTGGGAACGGCGGTCTGGTATTCGGCCTATCTGATCACGCTGCGGACGTCCCGGGTGCTGCCGGACACCTTGAGCCCGTTCGCCAACCTGGCCCTCATATCGCTCGCCTCGGCGGCCATCATGAGCCTGATCGCGGCCGCGAACCACGAATCGTTTGTCATTCCCAACACGCGGAGCTGGGGGGCGCTCCTGGGCTACGGAATACTCGCCCAGGTGGCGGGATGGATGTTGATAGCGCGGGGAATGACGCTCGTGGAGCTGTCCGTGGCCGGTCTTATTCTGCTTCTTCAGCCCCTGCTGTCCATAGTCTGGGACGTCATCTTCTTTTCCAGACCACTCACCAGATGGGAAGTGATAGGCGCGGCGCTGGCGCTTTTCGGCATTTATCTGGGCTCCACCCGCCGCCTGAAAACCGGAGCCTAGCGCAGCAGCCCCCGTTTACGGCTGGATCTGCGCACGCTGTACCCGATGATCCAGCCCACGATAAAAATGGCCGATCCGATGAGCGCCATCTGAATCCGTTGGGAAAACACCAGTTTTTCGTATTCCGCGTTGACATTCTTGAATTCACTGGCCTGCGTTTCGCTGGACGCCTTCAGCCTGTCGTACTTGTCCTTGAGCGTCAGATACTGCTGCGAATCGGAACGCAGGGCGTTGTACTGCTCCTCGGTTTTCACCAGGTTGCCGGAGGTAACGCTCAACTCGTTTTCCAGCCCCGCCACCCGCTCTTTCAGGTCGGCCAGTTCTTTTTGCGCCTCGGTCAGCGAGGTCTTGGCGCGGGTGTTCTCCTTGCGGAACTGATCGACAAGCTGCGCCGCGGGCGCCTCATCCACCAGCATGCGGGATTGGGTCCACCCTTCCGTGCCGTCCGCGGTAACGACCTTTGTCCATCCGTCGCCGGATTCCACGACCTGCACCGGTTCGCCGCTGGAAACCATGGCCAGGATTCTGTGTTCCAGGCTGGGTCCCGAACGTATGTTGATTTTCAGCTTATCCGTCACGTACATCCGTTCCGCGGACCACGCCGGCCAGGCGTGAACCAACGCGCAGACTGACAATAGGGCGATCATCGCTACGATACGTACCCTCATGTTGATACCCGTCCCCTTTGGAGCGTGAAGCCGTTTGCAAGGAGCGCGATTGCGCGGGCGCCGGAATGCGGCCCAAACCTCCTTCGTATGGCTGTTATCTGCTTTCTTATGCGCATTAGCGCTATTTTGTAAATACTGTATAAGCGAAGATCGTCTGAAGCGCAAGTCCAAGGGATCGGGGCGCCCCGACCGGCCCCCCGCTGTCATCTTAATAAACTGCTTTATACGGACAATTGGAGACGCAGGCGGCCCGATACTCCAGAAAGCGCTTGCAAACCGGTTCCCTATCTATATATAACTTAAATCTTCAGTTCCCAAGAAAGGTGGTTCCTATGGGCAAAACGGCGGTGTTATTTCCCGGTCAGGGTTCCCAGTACGTGGGCATGGGCAAGGCCCTGTATGACGAATACCCTTTTGCGAAAGAATGTTTCGAACTGGCTGAAGATATAACCGGGAAACCCATACGAAAGTTGTGTTTTGAAGGCTCCATGGAAGAATTGACCGAAACCGCCAACCTTCAGCCCGCGCTTGCCACGGTGATCATGTCCGCGATGACGGCCCTGACCAGGGAGGGCTTCAAGGCCGATTACGCCGCCGGGCACAGTGTCAGCGAATATTCCGCCCTGTGGTATCGGTCGGTGATCAGCGCCGAAGACGCCTTGAAATTGGTCAGCCTGCGCGCGGACCTCATGGATCGCGACGCCAAGGCCAGACCCGGCGCCATGTCGGCCATCCTCGGATTGGATTACGATCAGGTCAGGGAAGTGGTCCAAAGCGCGCAGGATCAGGGAATCTGCGGTATAGCCAATTACAACAGCGCCGGCCAGATCGTGATTTCCGGCGAAAACGCGCCGGTGGCCGCAGCCGCGAAACTGGCCAAGGAACGGGGCGGAAAAGCCATACCTCTGAAAGTGAGCGGCGCCTGGCACAGCCCCTTGATGAACGACGCGACCAGGGATTTCAAGGAAGCCCTGGAGCCGGTCGCTTTTCAGGCGCCGGACGGCCCCATCCTGTTCAACGTCACCGGCGCTCAGGAGAACGACCCGGTGAAAATCAAGCGGATCATGAGCGAACAGATCAATTCGCCGGTGCTCTGGTACAAAATCATGCAACATATGCTCGACGACGGCGTGGACGTTTTTGTGGAGGTCGGCCCCAAACAAGTGCTGCAGGGACTTCTGAAAAAAATCGCCCCCAAGGACGCCGCCCTGGAAGTGTATGGGGTCGACGACCTCGACACGCTGAAGGCGTTTCTTCAGAGAGCATAAAAGAGAGGAAACTGGACTTTATGGCTAAGGTAGCGTTTAGAGAAGAACGGTGCAAGGGCTGCGCGCTCTGCATTGACGTCTGTCCCAAGCATATCCTGAGCATAACCGGGACCATCAACCGGAAGGGCTACCGCGTGGCGGGATGCCAGGATATGGATCAATGCACGGGATGCGCGTTGTGCGCGGAAATGTGTCCGGATATCGTTATCGAGGTCTGGAAGTAATTCCGGGAGGATTTTGTGTCTAAAAAAATATTGGCTCAAGGCAACGAGGCGATCGCCAGAGGCGCGTTAGCCGCGGGGTGCCGGTACTATTTCGGTTACCCCATTACGCCTCAGAACGAGGTGCCTGAATATTTGTCCAAACATCTGCCCGAGGCGGGCGGTGTCTTTATTCAGGCTGAAAGCGAAGTGGCCTCCATCAACATGCTGCTGGGCGCGGCGGCCACGGGCGCCCGCGTTATGACTTCATCATCCAGCCCTGGGATTTCGCTGAAACAGGAAGGTATTTCATACCTGGCCGGAAGCGAGATTCCGGGCGTTATCGTAAATATGTGCCGGAGCGGCCCGGGGCTGGGAGGCATCGGGCCTTCGCAGGGCGACTATTACCAGGCCACCAGAGGCGGCGGCCACGGCGATTATCGCACCATCGTGCTCGCGCCTCATTCGGTGCAGGAAAACTACGACTTCACCATACTCGCGTTCGATCTGGCCGATAAGTACCGCAACCCGGTCATCGTGTTCGGAGACGCCATTCTCGGACAGATGAAAGAGCCGGTGGAGCTGAAAAATCCCAGGCCCAAGACTTTCAAAAAGGATTGGGCGCTCACCGGGGCCAAGGGCCGGCCGCAGCGGATCCTGAAGTCGCTGTACCTGGCTGACGGCGAACTGGTGGACCACAACTGGAACCTGTACAAGAAATTCCAGCGGATGCAAAAGGAAGTGCGGTACGAAACGCTGCTTGTGGACGACGCCAAGCTGGTCGTGGTGGCCTTTGGCTCCGTGGCTCGTATCGTGAAAACCTCCATCGCCATGGCCCGCAAGAATGGGATGAAGGTCGGACTGGTGCGCCCCATAACACTGTACCCCTTTCCCACGGCGTATCTCCAGGAGCTGGCGCAGAGGATCGGCCATTTCATGGCCATGGAGATGTGCACCGGCCAGATGGTCGACGACGTAAAGCTGGCGGTCATGAAAACCGCGGAGGTCGGATTCTACGGCAGACCTCCGGGCTCCATTCCCACGCCCAATGAGCTGTACGAGGAAATCCGCAAAGAGTACAAGAGGATATCATGAAACAGGTTTTTGCGAGACCCAAGAGTCTCAAGGACGTCCCCACGCACTACTGTCCGGGCTGTCATCACGGGATTATTCACCGTCTCGTGGCCGACGCCATCGATCAGTACGGCTTGCAGGAAAAAACCATCGCGGTGGCTTCCGTGGGCTGTTCGGTGCTTTTGTACGATTATTTTGACGTGGACACGCTCGAATCCCCTCATGGGCGAGCCGCGGCCGTGGCCACCGGCGTCAAACGGTCCATGCCCGACCATTTCGTGTTCACCTATCAGGGTGACGGAGATTTGGCGGCCATCGGCACCGCCGAAATCATGCACGCCGCCAACCGGGGCGAGTTCCTCACCGTCATTTTCGTGAACAACACGGTGTTCGGCATGACCGGCGGCCAGATGGCCCCCACGACCATGATCGGCCAGACAACCACCACCAGTCCCGGCGGTCGCGAACCGCTGAAAGCGGGATATCCCATTAAGATGGCCGAAATTATAGCCAATCTGGAAGGGACCGCCTATTCGGCCCGTGTGAGCGTTCACGACGCCAAACACCTCATGACAGCCAAGAAGACGATCCGGAAGGCGTTCGACGCGCAACTGGAGCGGCGTGGTCTGGGTTTTGTGGAACTGCTGTCATCCTGTCCCACAAACTGGAAGATGACGTCGCAGGAAGCGAACAAACGCGTGAAGGAAGAACTCGTTCCCTATTTCCCCCTTGGCGTCTATAAAGACACCTCCGCCAAGGGCGACGAACAGTAGAGGAGCGCTTATGTATTTTGACACGATAATTGCCGGATTCGGCGGCCAGGGCGTCATGTTCATCGGTAACCTGCTGGCCCAGGCCGCGATCGAGGAAGAGAAAAATACCACGTACATGCCGGTGTACGGCGTGGAAATGCGCGGAGGCACGGCCAACTGCACGGTCGTGGTTTCCGATGAGGAAGTGGGCTCGCCCATCATCCACAACCCGGTCAGCGTGATCGCCATGAACCTGCCGTCCATGGAGAAATTCGCCCCCCGGCTGCAAAAGAAAGGGCTGCTGCTGGCCAACTCCTCGCTTATCGACATGGAGCAGGCCGCTTACAAGGGCGTGAAGGTCCTGGGCGTGCCGGCCATCGAACTGGCGCGGGAAGCCACCGGGCGCGATCAGCTGGCCAACATGATCCTGCTGGGCGCGCTGGCCAAACAAAGCGGAGCGGTAAAGCTGGAAAGCATCGTCAAAGCGCTGGAACACAATCTGCCCAAGCGCCTTCATAAGATGCTGCCCATCAATAAGCTGGCGCTGGAGGCGGGAGCGAACTACGTGACCAAAGCCTAGTGTTTGTAATACTTATACGCGTTAAGACCTTAGACCAAGAATTATGTTCTTTATGGTCTAAGGTCTTATTTTTTAGCGAAATAGCGATATTTGCTTGCTTTCTTGTTTTATCACGCTTTTTGGTGTCCACAAACCTTTCTTTTCTCGCATTCTCAATGATTCTTCTGTAAAGAGACAATTATAATTCTTTCTAATCTGTTCCAAATAATCATTATCTTCTTTGAGCTGCTTAAATCTCGCAATAATATCTTCGACAGGACCTAGTTCGATTCCAAGCCATCTTCGATCTTTTATCTCAGCCACAGCGTATGTGGTCCCGGAACCACCGAATGGATCAAAGACCATATCTCCTACCTCTGAAGACATCTCAATTATCCTATCTAGCAACTTAATCGACAGCTCGTTTGCGCCGTTCCTCTTTTTGTATTTGGCATGGCGAACTGGCGGTATATCCAGCCAGACGTCCGACATATTCACCCCTCTCGGATTCATCTTATCTTTATAACCACCATAATCTTTCAAATCACTAAGACAATGTGGACATATAGGCATTGGTAAGCGGTCAGGTTTAAATGTCTTAGGTTTCTCACCTTTACAATAATATAAAAGAGAGTAGTGCGACGGGTACAAACGTCCCGCAATTGGTAGTGAATATTTAATATCTACTGATATCCAGTGCCTAAATGTAAGAAAATTATTTAAAAAGTCAGCTAATTGTATGTTCCATTTTGGCAAGTTCCATATCAAAAGACTGCCTCCATGCTTAAGTAATCGAGCACATTCCTCAGACCACTCTTCACACCAATTGAGATATTGACTTTCTTTTAAGTTATCATCAATTTTCGAGGGGTAAACTTTGCTTAAATTGAATGGAGGATCCGCGAAAATTAGGTCTATACTTTCACTTTTAAGCGACCGCATAAGAGTCAGGCAATCACCCTTATAAAGTTTTCCCAGCTTGGTCTCATATGCAAGTTGAAACTCTGAATGGTCGGTCACTTGATTACATAGCTCTTCCTTGATAACTTCGAACACTTTGTCAGCCTGGCTTTGGATGGCGTCTTTGATCTTTTCATTTATTAACCCCATTTTTAGCATAAGATGAATAGGTTCTATGTTCACTTCCGAACAGATTCTATTCAGGTCTTCGCCTGTGGGTAATACGTTTCTTTTATTATAGTGCTGAAGTCTAGAGAATGGAATGCCGGTTGTCCTTGAGAATTCTTTAGCGACATGATCTTCCTTCAAGTCCAGCGCCTTAAATAGTAGATTAGAGCCCTTCATAAATACTTCCTTTTTGGGAGCTTTGTCCGAGCCACACTTTTAGCATGTTGTAACGATTCAGGCAATAGATTTTTGCAGACTATAGTCTGTGGTCTAATTTTTGCCGCTCCTGTATATCCATACCTTACTATGAAGAGGTGAAAAATATTGAGACCAGAGGTTGCTTTCGGAATAGTTCTCAGGAAATTCCGAAACCGAATCCATTTCTCGCAAGAAAGATTAGCTGCTGAAAGTGGTTTAGACAGGACCTTTATCTCTCTTTTGGAAAGAGGGCTAAGACAGCCATCCCTCACGACTATTTTATTTTTAGCAAAAGCTATGAATATATCAAGTAAAGATATTTTGTCAAATGTAGAGAATTTGCTTAATGAAGATCATTAAAATTGAAAATTTGATTAGTAAAGGTCACTTTAGTGAATCAGAGGAATATAAAGATATCTTATATGAAGTCATAACTGCAATCCGCTCAATTTGTTGGCCGACCAACAGTGATGGTTTCACGCTATATCCAGAGAAAAATGCTAACGGTGTAGTCCCAATAAAGAGAAGTTGCATGATTTCTCTATCTAAAAATGGCTGGAATCTTGAGCAAAGGATGAAAATAGTATCAAGCCTAAAACCGGGAAAAATTGACGCGATAAAAAGACTTAGCGACAATAAATATTTTGCGCTAGAGTGGGAAACGGGGAATATTTCGTCAACCCATAGAGCTTTAAACAAAATAGCGATAGGATTAATAGACGGCGTGCTTGCGGGTGGGATATTAATCCTACCATCACGTGAAATGTACAAATGGTTGACTGACAGGGTCGGCAATTATCAGGAGATTGAGCCGTATTTCCCCATTTGGCGGAACCTTCCTATTAAGGAGGGGGTTTTAGCTATTATCGTGGTTGAGCAAGACGCTACTTGCGAGGATGTCCCAAAAATAACTAAGGGAACAGACGGACGTGCGCTAAGATAGCATACTTTGCCGACAAAATGAGCCCGTATATAATGGTCTGATTTAATTTCGTAGAATGAATGACAGGTCGCATTTGGATTAAATTGTTTGATCAAAAGTAAATTACTTTTATGGTAATTCGATTTTAATTCGAGGTTTCCATCCTTTCACTGGTCCATCGTTCATATTTGTTCTTCCGGTTACAAAAATCCTTCCTCATTCCCACGCCGCAGCCCCTTTATGCGTAAGCGGATGTAACCCGGACCGGGGGCGTGGGAGTCGGCGAACGGCGCCCGGCGTAACCGAAAAGGCGGCGGGGGACGTCTTGTGTCAAGGATATGGCGCTGCCGTAATATGGCGCCTGTTTGACACAAAATGCGCCAGGTCCCGTTTGGCGCGCGTTCCTTCCCACAGTATTCAGACCGGGGAACGGGTGCCCTTGGCGCCACACGCCCCTTCCCGGCCCCGCCCATAAAGCGGTCTGCCCGCTCTGTTTCCATCCCGGTTTTTTATCCGTACGTCCTGTCCGGTTCCAGCGAGCCCGAAAAGTTGGTTTAAGTCTTGCATCTATACTTGCCGGCGCGACACTTTTCAACAAGCCGGTCTTTGGCTTGACTCATATTGAAAACGCGCCGAAGGAGCGTCGCGGAGTGGCGGCGCCTTTCTCGTCGCGCCCTCAATCCCGGGGCATGAATTTAAAATAAAACCTCTAATCAGAATGCGCTGAAATAGCATGAACTACATCCTGAACCAAGACGCAATTGACCAGATCGAAGAGACCCTAGCCGACGAACTGATTGCGATAGGCGTTCACTGCGTTTTCCTGAGCGATATGGCGGGTAACGTAGTGGCCTCGGTCGATAACGGGACTCAACAACCTGATATTTATGCGCTGGCGGCTCTTTCGGTCGCCAATTTCGGCGCCACCAATGAAATCGCCAAGCTCATAGGGGAACGGGATTTTACCCTTCTCTTTCACAAAGGCGATTCCGAGTCGATCCATTTCAGCCGGGTCGGGGAGCGATTTCTGCTCTGCACTATTTTCGGCGAAGGCACGTCCCTCGGGTTTGTGCGTCTGAAAATAGCGGACCTTGCCAGCAAGGTACAAAAATTCATTGAGGGGGAAATCATTGAAGCCGTGGAAAGCGCGATGTAAAGGGAGCGGAGCGGCGCACAGCGTATTTCATATCTGAAACACGATTCGGCGGATTTAAAAACATGGCGTTCATCAATCTCAAGAAAAAAGAAATCCAATGCAAGATAGTCTACTACGGCCCCGGCCGGAGCGGGAAGACTACCAATCTGGAGTACATCTACGAACGGTTTCGCGAGCAAATCAAGGGGGAGATGGTAACCATTAAAACCGAAGAAGACCGGACCTTGTTCTTCGATTTTCTCCCCATCGGTTTAGGCAAGATTCAAAATTTTGACGTTCGCATACAACTTTATACCGTCCCCGGACAGGTCATGTACAATTCGACTCGCAGACTGGTGCTCAAGGGGGTAGACGGTGTGGTGTTCGTGGCCGACTCGCTGGTGGACCGGCGGAAAAAAAATATTGTATCACTCAAGAATCTGCATGAAAACCTGCTGTCCTACCAGAAGAATATTTTCAAAATCCCACTGGTCCTGCAGTTCAACAAGCGGGATATCGGACAGAACGGCATACCGATACTCAACGAAGAAATTATGAACGCCGACCTGAACGCCAAGCTTAAAGCGCCTTATTTACTGGCGAGCGCGCGGCAAGGCGCCAATGTGGTCAATACTTTAAAATCGATCATAAAACTTACAGTTTCGGCTGTGGAACAAAATATTTTGCAGGGGGACAACCGTGTCTGACGGAATCAGCGCAGGCTCCATTGTGAGCGAACTCGATGAGAAACTTGATAGTATTTTTGGCAAGGAAGACGAGGTCTTTTCATTCGAGGAGAATTCCATCGCGCCACTCGCAGAACTCAAAGGTCTGATGCTTACCATCGACTGGGAAATCAGCGACGAAACAATCTTAGCCTTTGACACGGAAGTGGAACAGCTCAAGCGTCTTTTCGTAGGTGAAAATTACGCGCCGCCGCTCTTGAAAATGCTTTCGTCACTGACCGCCTACTTGAAGGCCAAAAAAGGCGACGCGCGGCCCGATACGCTGAACCTTTTTCAGTCGGTCTTTGACGCTTTGGAAAAGGTGGTGGAAGACAAGGGTCTTTCGCAGCAGGCCAAAAAAAGTGTGGTGGACGCCGAGATTCAAAATTTCAAGGGATTCAAAAAGGCTTTGCTGGCCGGTCCCAAAAGCAAAACCGCCGCCGCCAAACCCCAGGACAGCCGTCTTGCGCATGTGGTTCCGCAGGAACCCGTGAGCGCGCCGGAGCCTGAATTTTCCGCGCCGCCCCAGGATGAGTTCAAGCCTGAGCCGCAAGGCGAAATTTTCTTTGACGAGCGGGACGTAAGCGACTCCGCCATTGAAATTGAAGCCGAGCCATCTGCGCCCATGGTAATGGAAGAACCCGACCGGGCGTTTGCCGCCGGACCGGAAGCGACCGCCGCGCCGCAGAATACCCCCGATCTATCGGCTGTCATCGAGGAATTGCGCGGCTATTTGGGCGCGGAGATGGGCGCGCTTAAGGATTGGGCCGACGAGCTCAAACGGGAATTCAATCAGCTTAAGGAAGACGCCGGCAAAGCGTCACGGGCGGTCGAGGATATCGTTCACGCGGAACCGGCCCCTGTGGCCGACCCGTCCGCGGCGGTCGACAATTTGCGCGCATATATCTCGGACGAATTGAAAACCCTTCGGGAAAATCTGGACGCGCTCAAATCCGACCTCCATACACGGATAGAAGCCCACGCCGACGACGCGATTCAAGACCTCACCCAGGACAACGCCACGCCCTTCGATTCCTCGGCCCTTCTGGACGGGGTTCGCGAATATCTGGGCGGGCAAATGGATTCCCTCAAGAGCGAGTTCAGCGGATTGACCCAGGATTTCGGACGGCTGAAAGAGCTGATGGAACAGAAGGAGTCAGCGCCGCGTGAAGAAGCCGCTCCGGCGCAGGACGCCGAGAGTTCCGCCAGTGAGGCTCTTACCGGCCTGCTGGAGGATATACGAAGCTGCATTGGAAACGAATTTCTCGGATTCAAGGAACAGTTGGAATCCCTGAAAACGGAGTTCGACCAGCTTCGTGACGATGTGGGCTCGGTCAAGTCCGCGCTCGATACCTTCCAGAAGAAAGGAGAGCGATCATCCTCCCCTTTTTTCGAGGACTCCGATGAACCCGCGCGCGCCTCGAAACCAAAAGCCGCGCCCGGGGGACAGGATTTCGATCTTACCTTTCTGCAGGATAGCGCCGACTCGGATAACGCCGAAGACCTGAGCCGGGGATTCGACGATTTTTCCGTGATAGCGCCGCACGAGGAGGATATTGCCGAGATACCCGACTTTGAGGAGCCGGACCTGGGCGCCGACCTGGACCAGACCTTGGCCCGCGATGACGACGGCCAGGAAAACGATCTAATCGAAATTTATGAAGATGAACACGGCGTGACGGAAGATCGTGAATTCGAGATTTTCGCTCAAGCTGACGACCCCGAAGATCTGGTACAGCCGGACAAAGAATATTTCGTGTTCGAACTGGGCGGCGCGCGATACGCGGTGGACGGCCGCTTTGTCATCAAGGCCTGCAAAGGCGTTGACGGGCTGGCAAAAAAAGCCAGGAAAAAAGGCGCCCTGACCATCCTCGATTGCAAACCGCGATTCTCCGGGATCAGACGCGACCTGCAACCGGCGTGGTCCAATCTGTCCACCAAGGAACTCAAGGGAACCAAGTTTTCCCTGATCGACAGCGGGCGCCTGGAAGGGCTATCGGACTCGGCCGGGGGCGGCGCGCTCTTTCTTGGCAGCGGCCTCAAAAGAGCGGTCTTGCTCACCGACGACTTTCCCAAAAAGGAAAGCCTGCAATCCGACACCGAGGCGCGGGACGCGCTATCGAGCCGGTACGTGGTTGACGCGCTGAAAGTTACCTCTGACAACGATCAGCCCTATTTTCTCATCGACGCCGACAAAATAATGTAAGGTACGTTTTTCTATGGAACTCGACTCCGTTCGCGACTACGTGAACAATCGGCTGAAAGTCGCAGAAACTTATATGGAGCACGGCCTCATCGTGGAGGGCCGTGACGTTTACCAGCAGATATCGCGCAATCTCCACAACCTGGAAAAAAAATTAAACGGTTCTGACGATGAATTCCTGGAATGGTTCAGGACCGTTCAGGATGATGTGGGAAACAAGATTGTCAAGCTGGAAAAGGAAGTAGGCGCGAAAACCGAACTTGCCGGCGCGCCGCCGTGGTACTCCACGCCGAACAAGGAAGAAGAAAATCCCCGCACGGAATTTCTCAAGGGGATCGGTCTGAAAGATCTCGGTTTTTTCGACGACGCGCTGGAGTGTTTCAGGAGATCCCTGAATAACGGCTATTCCCCCCGCGACTGCCTGTCCGAACTTCTGGACATTTGCAAACAGAAAGAAGACTCGCGCGATCTCGCGCTCGAAGTCAGAGACATCCTCGACCTGCGCGATCTGCCGGAAGCGGAAAAAAGCGAACTCTGGCGCAAGCTGGGCATCTATTTCGAACGGGCCGGCATGCGCGATGAGGCTCTGCGCGCAAGCGAAAAGGCCAAGGAGAGCGCTTCGCCGTCATCGGATGAGGAAACCGGGGAGAGGGCGGAGCCCCTCAAGTCCTTGGAGTCCGAGCCCGCTTCGATTGGCGGCCCTGAAGAGGATCTTCCCTCCAAACGCGCGCCGAAAGAGGAGGAAAAGGTCGCCACTCTGGCCGTGCTCTCCGATTTGAAAAATCTTAAAATGGATTTAGACAATAGCGCCGCTAAAGGCGATAAACAGGAAGACGAAGGCGAACTGAGCGAGCGGGTTATCGAACTGCGCGAAGAAGTGGAGCGTTTGCGCGACGAGCTGGCCCGCGCCACGGAATTGGTCGGTGAATATCAGAAACGTTACACCGCCATTATGAGCCAGACCAACACGCTGCAAAAGGAAAACCGCGAACTCAAGGAAAAACTGGCCAAAACGAATTCCAAAGGCCCTCGCAAGGACGGCCAGCCCGGTAAGCCGGGAAAATAGCTTTCCCGCGGATAAGACCGGCGGCCCGCGCCTGTTTTTCCTTTAGGAACAAACCAGGCGCCGCCGCCTTTTTTTACGCCCGGCTTTGGCGTTTCTTTCTATCCGAAACATCCTTCCAACAGCAGAGACATCAACAGCAGGACGCCAAAAGCCGTGTCCAGCTTGGCGGTCCGGGCGTCCGCGTCGGGCGGACAATCCCCTGAAACAATGTGGAAAACAGGTTTTGCCAGGGGCAAGGCCAGCAGCGCCAAAAGGGACCAGGGACTCAGCGGCCCCAGAAGACTCATGAGCGTCACGCCCAAAAAAGCCAGCGCTATAAGCCCCCCGTAAATCAGACGTATCCTGGCGCCTCCCATGAGCACAGGCAGGGTTTTGATGCCCTGCTTGGCGTCAAAGGCCATATCCCGGATATTGTTGGCCAGCAGCACCAGTCCCACCAGAATGCCGAACGGAATGGATATGAGCAGAATGGCGGGGGAGATGGTTTGCGTCTGAACATATTGGGCGCCCATCATGGCCAGCGGACCCCACAGCAAAAAAACGGTGGGTTCGCCCAGCGCGTGGTATTTGAGGTTGAGCGGCGGCGCGGTGTAGGAAACGGCTGTCAGGATTCCCGCCACGCCGATGGCCAGGATCGGCCAGCCGCGGGTCGCGGTCAGGTAGAGGCCGATAACGGCGCCGAGACCATACAGAACAAGGGAAAAGATCAGCGTCTGCCGCAGCCCCACGGCGTTTTCCACCAGGGGGTGGGGCCGGTACTGCACCGTGGGGGACGAGGGGATGTCCACCTCGTTTTTTACGTCAAAATAGTCGTTCAACAGGTTGGCGCCGCCATGCAGGGACACCATGCCCACGAGCGCCAGAACATAGCCGCTAAAGGAAAAACTCTTTTGCATGGCCCACACGGAACCAATGGTGACGGAAATGGCCGACATGGAGAAGGACCAGGGCCTTGTGGCAAGAAACCAGGTTTTTACATCCGCCATGGCTGTTGTTTTCCTTTTCGCTTTTTTTAACCGCGCCGGCGGTACTTACCGGAGCTGATGTTCGATGGCCCAATCCGCCACTTCAATGGGGCTGTCCAAGACCCTCACGCCGGCGGCCCTGAGCGCTTCGCATTTTCCGGCCACCGTGCCCGCCGATCCGCGCACAATGGCCCCCGCATGGCCCATGCGCTTTCCCTGAGGCGAGAAGCGACCGGCAATGTAGGCGGCGACCGGCTTTTCCATGCGGGTGGAAATAAATTCCGCGGCCTGTTCTTCCTGGTCTCCGCCGACCTCTCCCACGATTATGACCCCTTTGGTTTCATCGTCCTGCTCAAAGCGTTTGAGGATATCGGACAGGTTGGTCAGGACCACCGGATCGGCCCCCATGCCCACCACCGTGCTCTGACCGACGTTTTTTTCCGACAGAATACCCGCAAATTCATAGGACAGCGTGCCGCTGCGGGAAATAATGCCGGTTTGGCCGGGAGCGAAAAGCGAGGCGGGCATGATTCCCATCTTGCATTTTCCGGGGACCAGTATGCCCGGCGTGGTGGGCCCCAGGGCGGCGACATTTTTTCCCTCCAGATAGGCCCGCATTTTGATAACGTCATGCACCGGCACATGCTCCGGCACAATCACGATCAGTTCCACACCCGCGTCCACGGTTTCATAAAAGGCGTCCAGCACAAAGGCCGCCGGCACAAAAAACACGGACGCGTTGGCGCCTGTTTCCTTTACGGCTTCGGCCACGCTGTCAAAAACGGGCAGCCCCTCGACGGTCGCGCCCCCTTTCCCGGGGGTGACGCCGCCCACCACGGCGGTACCGTATTCCAGCATCCAGCGCGTCTGCACGCTGCCGATCCTTCCCGTGATTCCCTGAACGATCACGCGGGTATGGTCATCCATATATATGCTCATGTAAAATCCTCATTATGCTCTTTTTGATTTGAATCCTGTCCCGGCCCGCATACCGGCGCCGCCTATACGCCGCCCACCAGTTCGACCAGTCGCGCCACGGCGACCTCCGTCGCCGCCTCGGTCACCACATGGACGCCCCCGGAACGGAGAATCTCCCATGTTTCCTCCTGGTGATTGCCCAGGGCCTTGGCCACGATGGGAATGGTGAGATTGTTTTCCCTGATGTATTTCACCACCCCCTTGGCGCCCTCGTGAATAGGATTGATGCCGCCATAGATATTGATGAACAGGGCTTTGACGCCCTTCTTGGCCGTGACCAGGTCCATGCATTTATAGAGCAGGTCGGCGGTGATCCCTCCGCCTGTTTCCAGAAAATTGGCCGGTTTGAGCGTCTTTCCGATGATGTCCATGCTGGCCATGCCCAGTCCCGCGCCCGAGGAGATAAGTCCGATATCGCCGTCCAGGTCCACGTAGGTGACGCCGATCTCCTTTCCTCTTCGTTCCAGGCTGTTTTCGATCCGTTCCCAATAATTGGGAAGCGGGCCCTTGATGCGCGAAAGCGCCGAGTTGTCTATTTCCAGGACGGAATCAACGGCCAGGACGCCTCCATTGGTCAGCACGGCCAGGGGGTTGATCTCCACCTGTAAGGCTTCGAAGCGCGTGAATATTTCGTATAACTGAACCGTTACATTGGCGCAGGCGATCAGGGTCCCGCCGGAAAGGCCCAGTTTTCTGAACAGGTTCCGCGCGTGATAGGGATACAGACCGAAGGCGGGGTCCACGTGGAGTGAAGCGATTTTGTCCGGGGACCTTTCGGCCACCTCTTCGATATGCACGCCCCCTTCGGCGCTGGCCACCACCACCGGCTTTCCCGCGTAGGTGTCGATGGTGACGCCGATATACAGCTCTTGGGCGATGTCGGCCTTTTCCGACACCAGAATCTTACGGACCTTCAGTCCCTTGATTTCCTTTGCAAGGAGTTCTCCAGCCAGGTCTTCCAGCTCTTCCGGGCCTTCGGCCATTTTGACGCCGCCGGCCAGGCCGCGTCCGCCCACAAGCGCCTGGGCCTTGAGAACAACCGGGTACCCGATCTCATCGGCGATTCGCACGGCGTCTTCAACAGATTCCGCGACGCCCCGCCGGGGCACGGGGATATTCATGCTTTCAAAAATATCGGCCCCTTCGTATTCATGGAGTCTCATAGCAGATCCGATTCCTTTCAAACATTTCCAGGTTTACTTTTTCAATTTACAAGTGTCTCATTTTTCGAGAACTTTTTGAGCCGCGCCGGGCAAAAACGGGTCCTCCAGAGGTCACAGAAGAGATCCGGCCGCAATCGGAGGCCAGCGGTAATCAGATGAATCAGGAATACCCTTCCAACGTAAGCGGGCGCCAATGTTACCGTTGTTTTGAAACAAGGTTTCCAAAATGCGTTCTGGAGGAAGTTAGGCCGGGCGGGATGACCAAGGCTTTTTTTTTGACCTCGTCTCATCTATTGTCCAGAAGATATAGGAAACATTCAGAATTATGTCAATAGCCAAATTTGCGCCCCTCAGGCGCTTCCCTCCCGCCAGAAACCGGGAGCGCGCGCGGGTTGCGGACCGGAAACAAGTCATGACTGCGGCGCCCGGCGGTCACTGCGTCCGATAACGTCCACGGTTGGCCCGGAAAATGCTAAACTAAATATCCCTTTGGTCGCCGACGACTTGGAGGCGTCTTAAAATTACGCGCCGTTGGACCGGAATTGCATATAGCGCGACCCGCGTTCCGGAAAAGACTTTACAATCTTTTGCGTATGATGTATGTAATTATATTTTTCTTACCGTTTTTTTATACGTCATATTACCACGAAGCGTATTACAGCAATCGCTTTCGCGGGGAGGAAAACGTGGCAAGGATAACCGTAGAAGATTGTTTGGAAAGAGTCGACAACCGCTTTACATTGGTCCATCTGGCGGCCAGACGGGTTCGTCAGCTTAAAAAGGGCGCGCCGCCTCTGTTGAAGTGCAAAAATCGCGAGGTGGTCACCGCTCTTCGCGAAATAGCCGCGGGCCTCATTACTCCCGAGACGCTGAAGGACATTGACGAAGAGATGATGAAAACGCACGAACTGCTGGTGGAGCCGGAGGAAGAGCTGGAGGAATAGGTTCGTGGCGGCAAAACACAATGAAGCGCTGAACTGTCTTAAGAAACGCGACATCCTGAACGACGAAAACGCCGATCAAGAGGCGCTGCGGCGGCAGGCCGACTGGTTCTGGGAGCAGGGATTTACCCAGGACGCCATTGATTTTTACGCAATGGCCGAGGATAAGGAAGGGTTGACGCGGACGATCGAGCGAGCGGTGAGCGAAGGGGATTTATTTTCCGCCAAAAACGCAAGCTCCAAATTGGGCGCCGCTTTAACCAGGGAACAACTGACCGCTTTGGCTCACAACGCTTTGGAGACAGGAAAATTGAGATTCGCGCTGCAAGCCTACACGTTATTGGAAGACGAAGCCAATATTGAACGGGCGCGAGCGCTCATTAATGAAAACCTCACTCAGTCATAATGGAAAAGCGCGATTATTACGAAATACTCGGTATCGAGCGAAACGCGAGCGCTGAAGAGATAAAGAAAAGCTATCGACGGCTCGCGTTCAGTTATCACCCGGACCGCAATCCCGGCGACCAGGAATCCGAGGCCAAATTCAAGGAAGCGGCCGAGGCCTACGAGGTCCTGCGCGATCCCGACAAGAGGCGGCTGTACGATCAGTACGGCCATGAGGGGTTGCAGGGCGCCGGGTTTCATGGGTTTCGCGGTTTCGAGGATATATTTTCATCTTTCGGTGATATTTTTGAAGACTTTTTCGGTTTCGGAGGCCCGCGTACGAGAACCAGAGCCGAACAGGGCTCCGATCTCCGCTATGACCTGAAAATTGACTTTCTCGAAGCGGCTTTCGGCAAGGAAACCGAAATTACCATACCCCGACTGGAAGCCTGCGAACGATGTTCGGCCAGCGGCGTGGAGCCCGGCCACGAACCGGAAATCTGCGCCACGTGCGGCGGACGCGGCCAGGTAACGCGAGCCCAGGGATTTTTCAGAATAAGCACGGTCTGCCCCGACTGCCGCGGAGCGGGAAAGAAGATCACCCATCCCTGCAAGGATTGCAAGGGTTTCGGACGGGTGGAAGTCAGCCGAACCATTAAGGTCAATATCCCGGCCGGCGTAAACTCGGGCACCCGCCTGAGAATACGGGGAGAAGGCGAACCCGGCCTGCACGGAGGCCCCCCGGGCGACTTGTTCGTGCAGCTCTTTGTGCAGCCCCACGAATTTTTTGAACGCGAAGGCGACGATGTCATCTATCACGCCGAGATATCCTTTGTGCAGGCCGCGCTGGGAACCAAAATCGAGGCGCCGACGATGGAGGGAACGGAAACCATCTCGATCAGCCGGGGAGCCCAGCCCCACGACATCCTGCGGCTGCGTGGAAAAGGCATCCCCCATTTGCGCGGTCTGGGCCGGGGCGATCAGATTATCGTGCTCGATGTCCGCACACCGACCAAGCTAAGCCCGCGCCAGGAAGAACTGCTGCAGGAATTGGCGGAACTGGAAGGCGCTGAAATAGATGAGAAAGGTCATCACTGGAACCTTTTCGGGAAAAAAGCCAAAAAAAAGAAGTAGGCTCAACTCTTGAGAAACAAGGTATTTGATCTTAAGTTATTTTTCTTAAGCATGAAGAGAGCAAGGTAACGCCAAACGCTATCGATAACGTTGCATTTTGCAGGTGAGAGGCCGGCGGCCATAAGATGGGCAGTGACTATGAAAAAGGAACAGGTTGATTATTTCAAAGAATTGCTCGAACAGCGATTACAAGAGTTGTTAAGTAACGCTGATGGAACCGTTACCGAGATGACCGTGGATGTTGAGTCTTTTCCCGACCCCACTGATCGCGCGTCGCTTGAGTCGGACCGAAACTTCACGCTGCGCATTCGCGACAGGGAACGTAAGCTCATCGGAAAGATCAAGGAAGCCCTTGAGCGGATCGAGGACGGAAGCTTTGGCGAATGTGAGAAGTGCGGCGGAGATATTTCATTTAAGAGACTCCAGGCGCGGCCGGTAACCACTCTGTGCATTGACTGCAAGAAAAAGCAGGAGGCTTCGGAAAAAGCGCGGGGACTGTAAACACGCGACACTGTTGTCTCTGCCTCATACGTGTATGAGTTTGGAGAAACAGCGATTTTCATCCCGCAAGACGTCCAGGGTCCGGGCTTTGGCCTGCCGCGCAGGGCGGCGTTCGGTCCGGTTTTCACGGTTTCATCGGGCTCCGGGGGTATTCCCCGCAGCCATCCGTTCTTACCACTGTTCACTCCGCAAGAATTGACTCCAAAACACCATTGCTACCGCCTTTAAACCGCCCCATGATTCAGCTTCAACCGGTCTGAAGCCGACAGGAAGCGAGTCCGGTCCACACGCTGATCCATACCTTTCAAAGGCGTAAAAACCGCATTTCTTCTATTTTGACAATACAGGCCAGGCGCACTAAAATATACACATATCGCTTTTGGAAGCGATTTCTCTTTTTCAAACCCAATCTCCATCTAATCTCCGCGACTCGGCTCATCCGACGCTTACCCCGCGATCTGTGATTCACGCAGGTTCTGAAAACCAGGCGACCGATTATCGCAATCCTGGTAGTGGCGCGCAGGTCCTTCAAACCCGACAAGGCTTAACGCAACCTGGAAATCCGATACCGTGCGCGATGATGACGGTGTTGTCACCGGGATAAACCGGAATTCCGCTCTTTAAGGATGTGCGGCTCTGATCTTGAGGAATACAACGCCCCCCGCGCATCGGCGCGATGAGGCGAGGATCTTTGTCTTGAGGGCGCTTATTCCCGGCCGGAATGTGTCCGACCGGGATTTCGCATAGACGCGCAATCCTTCAACAGCTTACCAAAAAGGAGGTCGATGATGGCCAGAGGAATGTCACTGCATATAGGACTTAACAAGGTCGACGCGGGTCACTACCTGGGCTGGAGCGGTCCGCTCACCGCGTGCGAGTTCGACGCGGAGGACATGGCGAGCCTGGCGAAAGAACAGGGTTTTGAACCTGCGCTCCTGAAGACGGAAGCGGCCACACGCGAAGCGGTGAAAGACGGCATCCGCAAGGCGGCCGAGGGGCTCGAAAACGGCGATTTTTTCCTGCTGACCTATTCCGGCCATGGGGGTCAGGTCGCGGATTACAACCGGGACGAGCCCGATAACAAAGATGAAACTTGGTGCCTGTATGACGGTCAGTTGATCGATGACGAGCTTTTAGCGCTGTGGCCTGAGTTTCAGGCCGGAACTCGTATTCTGGTGCTGTCGGACAGCTGTCACAGCGGGTCGGTCATACGAGTAGCCCCCTTTGAATCCGAGCCGGCGGCGCGAATTGTCCGCGTCGTGGCCGAAGCCATCAGCAACCAGGGATTCAACTTCCGCTACATGCCCCAGGAGGCGGCGGCCCGGACTTATCGCGCCCATAAAAAGTTTTATGACGGGCTGCAGAAGGATCTTCCCAAGACCGAAAAGCTTTTGCCCAAGATAAAGGCGACCGTGCGCCTCATATCCGGCTGTCAGGACAACCAGTACTCTCTTGACGGGGAATTCAACGGCCTGTTTACCGGGACGCTTTTAAGAGTCTGGGACTCCGGCCAGTTCGACGGCGCTTACTCGGATTTCCATCGGGATATCCTGCGGCTGATGCCCGCGACCCAAAGCCCCAATCATATGCTGCTCGGGAAGGCAAATCCGGTTTACGACGCCCAGAAGCCGTTCCAGATCGATAAGCCGTCCAAAAAATAAGCGCGCAGAATAGCGCAGAAATTGAAAGGCGGAGCATGATGCGAAAGACCATGAAAATAATCGCGATTTCTCTGGTGGCGTTCTTTCTGATGGCGCCGGGACTTTCATACGCGGCGGACGAAGAGTACGACGCGATGAAAGGGGTCAGCAACGCCAACGCCATGTTCGACATGAGAGACGGAGTTCCCGCGGTCGCGGCCGTCCATATGAAGCTTATACACGAAACCTACAAGCAGCTCACCGCCATGAAAAAGAATCCGGTCTTTGTGGTGGTGTTCATCGGAAGCGCAGTCAAGCTCATATCCAGCAACCGGGCTGAATTCAAAGCCGAGGATCAGCAATATCTCAAGGAGATCGAGGAAACCATATCCAAGATGGCCAAGGACGGCGTCAAGCTTGAGGTATGCCTGGCGGCGGTCAACTATTTCGGCGTTGACCCCGCTTCGATTCAATCGGAAATCAAACACGTGCCCAACGGTTGGATTTCAGAGATCGGCTATCAGGCGCAGGGCTACTCGCTGGTTCCCGTTTACTAGATTTACCCTGAGCTTGACTCCGCCATTGCGCTTGCCGTCCGGAATAACGGCGGAATCAACCAAAAGAGCAGGCTCGACCGGCGCCTTGCCTGCTCATTTTCGATTCTTTTTTTACCATGATGGGATGCGGGTTCGGGCGTCGACGGGACGGCCGCGAAGCTGTTCGGGCGATGCGGAGCCAGGGTTGTGGCGCCCCTGCTACTCAGAGATCAACCATACCCTTACATCCGCCGTCGCACAGGTCCACCGGCTGGTCTTGTTGTTTGCGCCACGCCGCCAACGCGTCCTGAAAATGGTTAAGCGCCAGAGGATACCGGTTAAGAAACGCGAGGTCAGTTACGTTTCCCAAGGGACGGCACGCTTTCTTGAACCGGGGCAGATGGCAGGGATACAGCGTTCCGTCGCGGGTTACATGGACGGCGGACCGGTACTGGGCGTCGAAAAGAGAGCATGTGGCCGGCGAGGGTTTGCCGCTTTTTCTCATGACGCTCTGGTCGAGGGGAGAAAAGACCAGCCCCGCGTCGCACACCTCGCCGTCGCAGGTACGGCCTATATGGAGTTCTTCCACGATGAGCGCGTACGGCTCGCGCTCCTGCCTGGTTCGCCGCAGCGTTTTTTCCAGCCCCCTGTTGTGTTTCCCGATTTCCTTGCCCATTCCGCTCGACCGTACGTGGAGAAAAAACCTGTTCATACACTTTTTGAGATCGTTCGGGTTCAGATAGTCGTAACGGAAAAGCGTTCTTTGCCCTTTTTCCAGAAGGTCCAGTCCGAAGCGAAAGCTCTCCGTATCCTTGACCGACACCTCCCAGTGATGGAACATGTCCTTCCGCTCCATCAGGGCGCGAGCGTTTTCAGCGTAATCATCGAGATATTTCCCCGACGTGATGATAACCATGTTCATGGCCGGGCCCTTGAGCTTCGCCGCGATTTCGCATATCTCCATAGATTCGGGATGGTTCAGAATTTCACCGCCAAAGAGGATCAGCAAGGATTCGGGACTCAGGAGGCCTGATTCGATGAGGTTGCCGAAATAGAGGGCGAACCGGGCGGCGGACATGTGCCCGCCTTCCGGACCGTAGTCTCCGTAACAGAAATAACAGTCGTTGGTACAGAATTCGGTAGTCTCGAACAGCACTCTGTCAATGCGCTCGGCGCCGGTCATGGCTTCTTCCCGTCCCCCAACGGGCGACGCTATCCAACTGGTAACGGGTCGCCCGTCGGGGTCCTTTTTAAGTGGTTTTTGGTCCGGAGCCGCCTTTTTCCGGCGGGCGTTTCGGAAAAAGGCGGCGTTCGGTTCAGATTCGAGAATCGCCCGCCGGGTCAGTTGCTTTCCATAAGTATTCTGGTTACCAGCTTCTGTCCTTGCTCCGAAAGGAGCCAGTCGATAAAATCCTTGACCTCGCCCACCGGAGCGCCTTTGGTCAACAGATACAAGGAACGGGCGATGGGGTATTGGAGATTGTCGGATTTCGGTTCCTGTCCGTCTACGGCCACCGCTCTGACGTTATCTTCTTTCTGTATGAACAATTCGCTGATCTGGCCAATGGCCCAGGGATTTCCGGAAACCCGCAGAGGAATTCCGGCGTACGGGTTGACCGTCACGCCCTTATAGGGGGCGCCCTCCAGAACCTTTTCCCTGAAGACTTTATTGATGGTGGAATTGGGGCGGGCGATCAGCGCTTCGATGGGATGATCCGGGCCGCCCAGAGCCTTCCAGCTCCCGATCCCGCCGGTGAAGATAGCCTTGAGTTGGGACATGGTCAGGTACTTGACCGGGTTTTCGGCGTTGACAATCACCGCGAGCGTGTCCCTGCCGATGAGCGTCGCCACCACCCCGGCTTTCTCCCATTCGGGGTCTAGTTCGCCCGCGACGCCACCGACGTCGCAGCTCCCCCTGAGGACACAGTCAAGCCCGCCCTTGCTCTGGGTGGTGACGTTCATCATGATGGTGGACTTGCCGTACTCATCCCGAGCCATATCGATCAACTTGCCGACCGTGGCCGATCCTTCGTAATGTATGGTTCCAGCGGTAAGATTTTGCGGGCCCGCCAGGAGAATCATCAAGGCCAACGCCGCACCAAGAAACGTTTGCAATCCCCCGTTCTCCCTATTCGTACTGGAAAACTCGAAAAGTGATTTCATAGGAAAATCATCCTCCTTGCCGTTCCAAACGCGGCGGCGATTGACCGGCGTCCGTACCCTTCATGGGTCGTTTGGCCGTATCCGCATGGACTACACACCGCGACTCAAGCCGCATGAACATGCGCCACCGGCCTGCGCCAAGACCCTTGTTTCCTTGCGCAAACACGTCGCGCCCGAGACTCACCACCGGACCGGCTAACCGGCTCAAACCTGCCGTTCGATCACTTCTTCAAAAAAGTTTCTGAAGAGGTAATGAGCCAGACTGGTAGCGATCCCCCAGATGAGGCCGTATACCCAATATCCCCAGCGATAGCCGGTCGGCTGGGCCACCGCGACCACGGTGATAAAAAACATCACCGCCCACAGTATGATGACGCGGTTCACGCGTGTTCTGCGAATCTTCATGGTTTCTCTTCCCGTCTACCTGGCGTTTGTGGCGGCGCTTTGCGAGCCGCTTCCGGAAATGGTTCCTCCCATCATCAGACCCGATTGCGCGCCGAGCAGACTAATGGAGAAATAGAGCAGAACGCCGAAAACAACCGCATAGGCGAAATACCGACACCCCCGCCTCCAGGGGCTCATCCTTTTCCGATATATTTCCGCATACCCCATAACGTTTACCTCCCCCCGCGGTTTTCTTGTTTCTTTTTTGCGTGGAGCAGAGCCGAAAACGCTTTCTGCGCTTCCTCATCCACGGTCTCTATGGCCTCCCGCTGCAACTCCAGGAACTTATGGCTGGCCAGATGTTTGAAGTCCCGCGGGCGCGGCAGGTCGATGAGCAGCTCCTTTTTCACCGAGGCCGGCCGCACGGTCAGGAAATACGCCTTGTCCCCCAGGAAAATGGCTTCCTCCAGCTCGGCGGTGATAAACAGTATGGTCACGCCGGTCTGTTCGAAAAGCCGTATGATGTATTCCTGCATGATTTGCCGCGTCATGGCGTCCAGGCCCCGGAACGGCTCATCCATAAGTAACACTTTGGGCTCATTGATCAAGGCCCTTATGAGTTCGGCTCGCCGCTGCATACCTCCGGAGAGCTGATTGGGATATTTGTCCTCGAACCCCGTGAGCGCCACCATGTTGACAAGCTGCTCCGCTTTATCGGCGATTTCCATCAAATTCTTGCCTTGCACCATGGGACCGTAAATGGTGTTCTCCCACACGGTCTTCCACGGCAGCAGCGCCGTTTCCTGGAAAACGACCAGCCGGTCGGAACCCGGTCCCGCCACGGGCCTGCCGTCGATGAGGCACTCACCGATATCCGGCGTGGTGTATCCGGCCAGAATATTGATAAGGGTGCTCTTGCCGCAGCCCGAGGGGCCGCACAGACAGGTGAAGGAGCCCTTTTCTATCTTGAAGGAAATGTTTTCCAGAACTTCCTTGCCGGGGCCGTATGATTTATAAACTCCCCGGATCTCCATCTCACCGGGTTCAATTCCGGTGACCTTGATTTCAGCAGGCATTGCCATTTTTCATCCTCCTCAGGGGCCTAGAAGAGATTTCTCCAGGGCATGACCCGTTTCCCTATGGATCGTACAATTGTGCTGAACAGATAGCCCGCCGCCCCGATGGAAAACATACCGAGGATGATGCGCGGATAGGTGATCAGTATGTATGACTCCCACGTCATGTATCCCAGCCCATAGCCTCCCGCGACCATTTCCGCGGCCACCACCATGACCCAGGTCAGGCCCATGGCCACCGTCATGCCGGTGAATATGGAAGGATAGGCGCCGGGCAGGATGATATGGATGAACACGTCCCGGGGTTTCGACCCCAGGGAAAGCGCTCCGTTGATGTAATTGCGAGGCACGCTCTCCACGCCCAGGAGGGTATTGAGCACCACAGGATAAAAAGCGCCCAGGAAAACCAGGAAAACAATGCTGATTTCCGTGGTCGGGAACATGATGACCGACAGGGGAATCCATGAAATGATGGGGATCGGCCGCAAAGTTTCAAAGGTGGGAAATACAAAATCCTTCACATGCCGATTCCAGCCCATGAAGAGCCCCAGAGGAATGCCGATAACACACCCCGCCGTGAAACCGACGAAAATCCTGCCCATGCTGAACAGCATATTATTTACAAACGTGTTGGTAGGAATGTAGCGAAGAGCTTCCTGCCACACGGAATAAGGGGTCGGAACCCGGGCAAAGGGAGGAATTTGGAAGGTGGTCACAATGTGCCAAAGGAAGATGATTATGATGATGGAAAGAACCTTCCTCATGTTCGAGACATTGATGATCCCGACCACAGTCCTCCTCAGAAATTTCTCCAGATTGGAGTATTCATGATACGCGCTCACGCGGTTCTTTCGGTGAATCGAAGCGCCATCAACGCCGACTGCTTCCTGACTTGCGACTTCAGCGCTCATTTGGTTTTTCCTTTCCATAACGTGTAACCTCTTGAATCGTCAGAAGAAGATCATTTTGCCAACTCTCGTTCGCCCCTCTCGAACGCTTTCAGCGCCTCCTCATGGACCGCTTCGATGGCTTCCTGACGAAGTTCCAGGAACCGTTCCGACACCCTGACCGTAATGTCCCGGGGTCTTGGAAGATCCACATCTATCCACTTTTTGAGCCTTCCGGGCCTGGTCGTCATGACGAAGACCCGATCGGCGAGATAAATGGATTCATCGAGGTCATGAGTTATAAACATGATGGTCTTTCCGATCATGTCGAAAAGATCCAAAAGATACTTGTGCATAACCGACTTGGTCATGGCGTCGAGCGCCCGGAAAGGCTCATCCAGCAGCAGTATTTTGGGCTCGTTGATGAGCGCCCGGACGATCTCGACCCTCCGCTGCATGCCGGAGGAGATGTTCATGGGGTACTCGTCTTCAAAACCGTCCAGACCGGCGATGTTGAGCAGTTCCCGGCCTTTTTCCGTCGCTTCCTTTTTACTCATGGCGCCCTGCATGATCGGTCCGAAACAGACGTTCTCCAGCACCGTGCGCCAGGGAAACAGAGCGCCCAACTGAAACACCACCACCCGGTCCGGTCCGGGGGTCAAGCGCATGGACGGAGAGGCTACACAAGCGCCATCCACGCATATCTCACCCTCGGAGAGGGTGTCGAAACCTGCCAGCATATTAAGAAGAGTGGTCTTACCGCATCCGGAGGGTCCGACAATGGCCAGGAATTCGCCCGGCTTGATTTCCATGCTGCACTCAGCTACGGCAAGCACATTCACTCCCAATGGCTCGTAAATCTTTGTCACTCCCTTTATTTCCACATGTCCTTCTGTCGCCCTTGCCATTGTTTTCCCCTCTCAGCCCGTCAACTGGTATATACTTTTCTCCAGGCCAGGTATTTGTTTGCCGCCGCCCGTATGAGAGCGCTGCAGATGTAACCCAATACGCCGATACTCGCCATGGACAGAATCACTTCCGGGTACCGGATGAGGTTGTAGCTTTCCCAGGTAAGGTAACCCAGCCCATACTGGCCCGCGATCATTTCCGCGGCCACCACCGTTTCCCAGGAAATGCCCATGCCCAGGGCAAGTCCGGTGAATATGGCCGGCAAGGCTCCCGGAAGAACCACGTGGCGGAAAACCTGCCAGGGCGACGCGCCCAGACACCAGGCCGCCCGAAAGAGCGACTTGTCTATGGACTCGGCGCCAAGCCTCGCATTGAGGGTGACGACAAAGAAGGCCCCGGTAAAGGTGATGAACACGATGCTATATTCAAGCTGGGCAAAGATGATGATGGAAAGGGGTACCCACGCGACGGGAGGCACCGGGCGCAGCATCTCGAACCCGGGCATGGTAAAATCACTGACCATTTTGTTCCATCCCATGAGAAGACCCAGGGGAATGGCAATGGCCGACGCCACGCAAAAGCCGAGGATGACCCGATAGAGGCTGTAAAATATGCTTTTGTAATACCACGCGTCGAAGATTCTATCCGCGCTCACGATGACCGTCTGAATCGGATCGGGAGTTTTGTCCATTACCGTATGGGTAAGCGCGTACCAGGCGAGAACAAAGACGGCCGCTCCGGCCAATCCCACGACGACCTGCTGTCTCTTTATCCTCTTTTCCTGTTCTCTGCGCTTGAAATACACCTCTTCGTATTTCTCCTGAACGGCCTCCCGGAGATAATTGGTGACGGTCCACTCTTTTTCCTTAACGCCTGCCGAGTTCACAGCTTTCCCCCTCAAACTGAAACCATGGGGATGAGCGGATTCAGTCGCCGCTCACCCCGATGATGATAAAGTGCGCCTAGACCTTAGAAGCGTTCCACGGCTTCTCCTTCAGTTCGATCTTTTCATATTCCTTCCAACTGTGCCGCTTAAGCTGGTCCGGCCTGGCCTCATTGGGGAATCCCGGCAACTGGTCCGACGTCCATTGACCGGAGGCCTTCATTTCCTTTATGGCCAGCCGCAGGTAGGAGTCGTCCGCCCACTCGTCAATGTACTTGTCGGGATCGGCCGTACGCTTGCTGCGCGTGATGCCGATATCCCGCCACATGCGGGAAACGCCCTTAAGGTGCTTTCTGCACTCCGGAGTGATCCGGCCGTCCCACACCATCATGTCCAGATTCACCCGTACCACCGAGGGCGGCACTTCGGTGATGTCCGTCCAGATGTAATAGGCGGCGAGGTCCCGGTCGTTCATAAGCATGTCGCGGCATTCTTCCTCGGATTTAAGATAGGCCAGCATGATATCGGGCCGGTCGCGCAGCCAATCGAAGATGGCGAGTGTGGACCCGACGCATCTGAAGGTGTGATCGACCGCTTCGGGATAGTATTTCTTGCAGGTGCAGGGCATATCCTGGCCGGTGATCCAGCGGTCGGCGATATCCCGTTGCTCCAGCCACGTGGGATAGGGTTCCCAGGTGATGGCCGCGGCGATGTTGTGAGCCCTCAGGTTGGTTACTTCCAGCTCGATCGATTGATCCAGGAAATTCGGTTTTATATCGTTCTGGTAGGCCCAGGTGAGCGATTGGCGGTGTGAGAATGATCCGAAAGGGGTGCCGATCCGCTGCTTATCCAGGTCCTTGGCTCCTTTCACCTTTCCTTCCTGCAACAACTGCCGGTCCACGCAGATGCTGCCGGTTTCGCCAACGTCGTAACCGGTGACCGAAACCATATCGCAGTCGACCGTATCGCCGGACCTCATGGCCGGTGTTTCGGCCATGTAGCCGAACTGGTTTTTCCCGGCGTACATGTTATTGTTGATTAGCGGTCCGGAAAGCGAACGGAACCATACCAGCTTGCTGCCTTTGGGGAGGTATTTCTCCCACATATTGGCCTGCTTGTTCACCGAAGACGTCCAATATGGCGTACAATACGGCTGATACCCGATGGTGAGCGTCACCGGGTCGCCGATTTTGCCGAATTTACCTTTGGGTTTGCCGTACTTGCTGGCGAGCTGCTGCAATTCGGGCGAGAGTTTGTTTTCCGATTCGGCGTAGGCTTTCCATCCCAATCCCGATAAGGGAGTGCTTGGAACAAGGCCGACGATAGTGGGGAACGCGATTCCGGCTCCGGCATATTTTAGAAACGCTCTTCTACTGTGCTTGACAGTTTCCTTGATCTTCTTATCCTCCGCCATTAGTGTCTCCTTTGAAGTCCTTGCTTTCAAGGGCAATTGAGGTGTACGAGTCAATATAGAACAAGGTCACACGATGAATACACAAGGATAATCTGTTCTTAACATCCCGATTAATTACACTTCACATTCCTCTGTCCTAAAACAACGTCGAGAGATCCCACTCCTGAACACTTTATAAACAACATTAAAATACGGTAAAAAAACAAAAGGGAATTTGAATCTCTTCAAATTCCCTCGATTGCTAGCTACAGGTACAAGAGTATCTCCTCATTCTATCCCGACCGGAACATGAAATTGTGATAGTTCCCATATGGCGCCTGATTTGTAACTTTCTTGAACTACATGTAGCCCAGCTTGCGCAGCCTATCCATGGCCTGCTCTTTGTCTTGCCGTCTTTTGGCCCGCTCCTCGGTGTTTTCCAGGTCCTGTTCCCAGGCGGGCACGCCCTCTTCGTAGATTTCACTGGTCGTTTTGGCGCCCAGGGAGCGATATCCTTCTTCGTAGAGCACACAATACGGGATATTGAACGCCGCATAGGTGTCCCACAGGTCCTTCTCCGTAAAGTGAAGAATGGGCTTGATCCGGGTATGCTCGGGAATGAGGTGCGCCGCTTCCTTGGGTTCGAAGTACGGATCGTCGAATCTGGCCGGATGTTCGTCCCAGCGAAGTCCCTGGAATACCGCCTTGATCTTGTTGCGTTCCAGCCACTGATTGAACACCACGGTCTTCATGAGGTGGTTGCCGCAGTACGATTCCGCCTCAAAGGGGAATTCGTCTTCCGCGAAATCGATTCGTTTGAGTTCCGCCTGATTGCGTTCGTTCAATACTTTTACCCGGACCGGCGCCCCCAGGGTGTAGTTGGCCGCCATGAGCACGTCCTCGTTGCGGCACACTTCCAGGGGAACCTTCCACTCCTTGGAAATCCTTTCCACGAACTCTTCAATTTCCGTGAATTCATCCCCTTCGCCGATGATCATGGTCTTGGGGATGGGAATCCCTCTCTCCTCACATACCTGGCGAATAATCCAGAGCCCCAGGCCGCTGTCCTTCCCGCCCGTCCAGGTGATCCCGATCTCGTCGGGTTTGAACTTGTCGAAAGCCTCTCGCACCACTGCTTTGGACAGTTCGCAAAGCTTGGCGCACTGGCGTTTTCTTTTCTCGCTGATGGTCATGTTTAATGGCATTAGTATCTCTCCTTAATGAGCCTTCCCGTATGTCGGCCGTATTTGCGCATGATTGGTCAGCAGGGGCCCCCACCCCCCTGCCGACCGCGTCGTGTCCTTAATCAGTGGTGTAACCCAGCCGACGGAGGCGTTCGGCAATGGCCTTCTTTTCGTCATCGGGCATCTCACGGCGTTTTACGCCGTAGTCCAGTTCGCGGTAGGCGTCGTTCACCTGTTCGCGCATCTCCTGCAACCAACGGGGAGCGTGATTTTTCATGCTGTCGATGAGGTTGACCTGCTCCCCCGGATCTTTTTTCAGGTCGAAGAATTCCTCGTACATCCTGGAGGAGTAGCGGATGTACTTCCAGTTCTCTTCCCGAAGCGACTGGCGGGCACCCATGCCGTACGCCGACCACACTGTTTCGGAGTAGGCCCTTTTGCCGTGTCCGCGCAGGTTCTCCAGGCAGGGAACCACGCTTTCACCGTCAAAAGGATCCTTGATCTTCTCTTTGGGGAAGCCCACGATATCCAGCACCGTGGGGACGAAATCGACGGACCGCACCTGTCCTTCTATTACCTGGCCCTTGGCCTTTTCCGGCATTCCGGGATACTTGATGATGAAGGGAATCCTCAGGTCCACATCGTAAAGACTGGAGTGGGTGTTATCCAATTCGCCCACGTCGAGGGGTTCATAGATATAATCGCCCATGGGCCAGCAGTCTCTGCGGAGGGTCGTCCCATGGTCACCGGTGATGATGATCAGGGCGTTGTCATAAAGACCTACTTCCTTGAGGGTTTCGATGACCGAGCCGATCACTTCCTCATCGGCCAGTCTGATCTTGGCGTCGTAATAGGAGTTCTCGGCCATCACGCCCTTTTTCAGGCGTCCCGACCGGACCAGATACTCCTCGGAGCCGGTGTGGGTTTCATAGTACTGGTTGTAGAGGTAGAAATTGCCTTTCTTGTTGGCCTTGATGAAATCGATGTTCTCTTTGACGTAGTATTTTCCCACCGGTTTGGCGTGAAACCGGCTGTCGACGTTCACGCCGAGATGCTGCCAGTGTTCGACGCCGTCACCCCAGGTGTCGGGGGCGTTGGGGTCCGTCGGCTCCACGAAGGTATCGAAGCCGAAGTTCATGCCGATTCCGGAACCGGCCACGCTTTGGCTCATGCACCCCTGGGTGGCCCAGCCCATCATTTTGATGTATTCCTGCAACAATGCGGGTTGAACCATGTGGAAGGGGTCTCGTACGCCGGTATGCGGTCCGATCATTCCGGTCCACATTATGGGAGTAGCGGCTCCCGTGTACGAGCTTCCCGCGATCGTCTGATTGAACGCCGCGGCTCCGTCCTTCACCAAAGCGTCAATATTGGGCTGGTTGCGATGATAACCGTATACCGATAGATGGTCGTACCGGACTTCATCGAATTGAAAGATATATACACATTTGATTTCCTTGCTCGCCATTACCCTTTCTCCTTTACGCGATGATGGTTTGTTTTTTTTTGCTAGAGGCTCGGGCCCGTGAGCGTCTGGCTACTAAATAAGAGAAAACCTGCTATAAGTCCAATTCATTATTTTCATTATCATGATAACTTTTTGTTATATCTTGTTTTCCCACCTGCGCACCCGCGGTTGAAGTTTTTGCTTCATACGGGCGGACTGGTCGGATTCGCCGATAATGTTGCGCGTTTCCCGGGGATCGTCCTGCAAATCGTACAGCTCCCACTTCTGGGGACCTTCCCAATACATGATCTTCAGGTTTCCCTCGCAGAGCATGTACACGGGCTTTTCATCCCCCTTTTCGCGTTCCCCGCGCTTATCCACGGCTTCGGCGTAGATATCCCTTCCGGAGTTGGAGTCCAGGGGGAGCAGGGAACGCCCCTGAAAACGCTCGACCGGCTCCAGTCCGAACAGACTCAGAATGGTCGGCGGAATGTCCACCGTACTGACCGGCGTTGGGGACACGACCCCTTTTTTCAGGGAGGGGTCATAGATAAGCAGGGGGACGTTCACCAATTCGGAATACATTTTTCCGTCATGGGACAGGCCGCCGTGTTCGCCGAATTCATCCCCGTGATCGGCGGTTATGATAATGACCGTGTCTTCCAGCATGTCATTACGCCGGAGAATGTCGAAAAACTCTTTGACATAGTCGTCCGCCTTGCGGACGCCTGCCAGATACAGCTTCTTCAGCAGCTCCACCGTGGCGCTGTCGGACACATCCCTTTTCAGGAGCGAATTTTTGAACAGCGCGAACATTTCGTCCTCGGAAAGACGAATCTCCGGGTCTATGATGTCCACGTATTTCCTCGGCGGCACATAGGGTTCATGCACGTCCATGTAATGAACCCACATGAAAATCCGCTGCTCCGTTCCCCGCTGTTTTTCCAGCCACTCGGCGACCTTGCTGTTCAAAAGTGGCGCTTCTATATACGGCCGCTGGTCGGTCACTTCCTCTTCCATGGAGTCGTAGAACCGCTTCCATCCGCGATTCCATCCGAAGTAGCCGCACAGGTAGGCGTTGGAGTGAAAAGCGGCCGTGGTGATCCCGTGCCGCTGCAACGGTTCGGAAATGAGCGTCCGGTTGGGGTTGAACTTCTTTTCCTTGGGATATCCGTAATCAAGGTAGTATGAAGAGGTAAGAATTCCAGGGAAGCCCGACTGTGTGTACGAACCCGTGGAATAAGGGCGTTCGAAGCGGATAAGCCGGTCCTGGATGGAGTCCATAAAGGGGGTGAGTTTCGGGGCGCCCCCATAGCATCCCAGGACATCCTTGCGAAGCGTGTCTATGGTCAGTAGTACGACGTTTTTCATATATAGTCCCCTCGCTTTCTGGCGCCGAATAGTTAGGGAGAATGCTCAGGCGCGGTCCATTTCTCCGATAGCCTTGTTTTTGAAAGCCGCTGTATTCCTACATGCCGTAAAGTGGGCCAATTAGTCCAATTCATAATAATCATGCAGTCCATAACAATTAGTTATAGCATCGACTGGAGCCATGCGGACAGCCGCCGGGCCGGGGCGGCGGGAGACCGTAGGAGGAGGCGCGTTACGGAAAAACGCGGACGGATTTTGCGGAGTGATTGGAATCCGGAATGGTCATTCCTGTTTTATGGGAGGACGCCGATAAAGGCGTGGAAAAGGAATCGTGCGGGGGAATTTCTTCCCCCGCAGCACTTAGCAACCCTCATCCTGGCCTTCTCCCAAAGGGAGAAGGAATCCATTTACTATCTTTCGGAGCTAACGACATAACCACTTTTCCAAAAAGCTCCCTCCCACAAAATCCAAAATCGTCAGCCTCATTGGGGAGAAAAATCCTCGATAAATGAGCGGGTGAGTCTAAAATACGCCCTTGAACGCCTCGGGCACGGTGGTGGGCCCCAGGCTCAATCGGTTGAAGATGGCGGAAAGGAAGATTTTCTCCACCTGCGAGAATTGTTTATTCGCATAGTGGCAGATATAATAGTATTGAATAGGGTCGAAATAAGGGAGCGAAAGGACGGTCATTAAATCCGCTCTGACTTCGTATTCCACGCTGCACCAGGGCAGTATGGAAAAACCCAATCCCGCCTGAAGGGCCTGCTTGATGGCCTCCGTGCTGTTCAATTCTATGGCGGGGGCGATTTTAATGCCTTTATCCTGCAGGATGGTTTCATACGCCTCCCGGATATCCGATCCTCTTTCGCGGCCGATGAACGGTATTTCCAGGAGATTTCTCCAACTGACGGTCTTTCCTTTTTTATCGTAATTTTTCCCGATAACCACGACCAGTTTGTCCTGATAGAAAACGTTCGAAACGATCATGGGCTCTTTCAGATTTTTCCCGGTGAACCCGAAGCTCGCCTCTCCCCCCCGGATCATTCTGATCACGTGGTCGGTGTTGTCGAGATACGCCTCCACCGTGATCTGCGGATAGACGTTCCGGAAAAAGCCCACAATCTTGGGAATAATATATACCCCCAGAGTGTAGTTCGAGAGGATGCGCAGATTTCCTTTTATATCTCCGCCCTCCTTGACTGATTCCAGAGACTCTTCCACGAGATCCAGGATTCGCGTGGCGTAATTGACGATGGCCTTTCCCGCCTCCGTCAAGGTAAGCTCCTTGTGGCCGCGGTTGAACAGTACCCGTTCGTACCGTTCTTCCAGGGCCTTTATCTGTTTGGTGACCGCAGGCTGGGTGAGGAATAATTCCTCGCTGGCCCTGGAGATATTCCGGTGCTTGGCCACAACCAAAAAAGTTCTCAGCAAGTTCAGGTGCATTGCGCGGCGCCCGTATCGTTTCTGTTGAATGGTTATAAAACCGAGTATTATTCCATATTGGAATGAAACGGATTATCCCATAACCTCGCCTAATCCTCAAATGTTTTTTTGTCGTCATTGATAAGCAACGCGGGAGGAATTTCTTTCCCCGCGCTCGAAATGGCGGACGCGCCCGAGGGCGCATGGATGATAGCGCGGACAACCGATGGATCTCATGGCGCAAGAGGAAAAAAGTCCGCTGTTTCGCGGCTCACGGTTTAAAGATGCTCGCATGCGAACGAGCCGTATTGACAAGCATTGTGAAAATCTCTTTCATGAAGCCAACGGTGGAAAGCCGAAGGGAGGCGTTCCGGCCGGGTTGAGAGTGAAAGGAAACCGCGTCATGGATATGAATGGAACCTGGACCCAGGAGATACCGCCCTGCGGCGGGGAGTTGAACAAGACGGACATCGTCATGTGCGATCATGAGGGGGATGCGGTAAGCGGATTCATAAGAAGAATCCTCCCCGAATCGCAACGCGCCAGGAAATGGCGTTTTGCGGGAAGGCAGCGGGGTTCCTGCGTATTCGGCGTCTACTGGCCGCACGAGGAGGACGCCTCCGGTGTGGCCCTGGAACACGGGACCTTCCATCTGAGTCTGCGGGACGACACGGTTCTGGAGGGAGCGCTGGTCAGCGCCTCGGCCGTTGACCGCGAGTCCGGCCCCGAAGGCCAATCGAATCTGCAAACCGTAACGGTCAAATGGATACGGAACGATACCTAGCCGGTCCCGGCGTTTCCCGGCGGGAGTATAATGAGCGCCGGATTATGTTTGGTTCACATAATCCGGCTTCAAAGGATAAAACGCCTTCCAGAGACGGTTAGACCCAACGGGCGGTGACCGTCTTTTCGTCCATAAACAGCTTCATGGACGCCAGTCTGGACTTGGCGGTCCCCATAAAGGAATCTCTCCTGGAGCCCAGCGGAAAAAAGGCGTACGGCTGGGCGACACCCACATTCACGCCCACGTTGCCCACGTTTACCTCCCTGGTAAACATTCGCGCGCTTTTCATGCTGCCGGTCATAATGCAGGCGGAATGGCCCAGGTAGGTCTTGGTGTTGATCCACTCAATGGCCTGTTCCAGGCTGTCGCCCCGAACGAGCGCCGCTACCGCGCCAAAAGCCTCTTCCTTTGCCATGGGCATGTCCACGGTGACATCCTCGAGTATGGTGGGGCCCATGAAATAGCCCTGGGGATACTCTTCCGACACGACGGAGCGACCGTCCAGGACCATCTTGGCGCCGTCTTCAAGTGATTTCCCGATCCACGTCAAGACCTTTTCCTTTCCGCCCGGAGTGGTGTAAGGCCCCATTTCCGTTCTTTCATCCAGCCCGTACCCGAGTCTCATTGCCTTTGCGGCGGCGGTCAGCTTTTCCTTCAATTCGTCGTAGACGTCCCCAATCACCACCACATTATCGACCCCCAGACACCTCTGACCCGTCATGCCGAAGCACGCGCGCATGAGCCAGGGGATGCAGGCGTCCAGGTCGGCGTCCGGCATGATGACCACATGATTCTTCCCGTTGCCGTTGATGGAGGAGGTCTTGCGCAGTTTTCCGCAGGTTTCGAAAAGCTCGTGCCCCGCGCGGTTTGAACCGATAAATCCCACTCCCTTGATTTCGGGTTGCTCCAGAATGGTTTTGTTGATCTTTCTGCCCCCATGAACCAGATTCAGAACCCCTGGAGGGAATCCCACCTCTTGCGCGACGCGCATAATCGCTTCGGCCGCCACAGGGTCCTGTCTGCTCGGACTCACCACGACCGTGCAGCCCGCGGCAAGCGCGTAGGGGACAAAGGATGACCAGGCGTGCATGGGGACGTTGCCGGGGGTTATGATCAGAAAGGCGCCCAGGGGTTCCCATATGAGATATTCGTCTATGCCGTTGGCCAGCTGATCCATATGCTCGTTCTGCTTTACCAGCCCATACAGCGCGGAGCAGGCCGATTCCACATTTTCGATTACCCGGCTGACCGATCCCCTGGATTCGCCGATGCTTCTGCCATGGTCCTGCGTCAGTATACGGCTGAGGTCCTCATGATTGGCTTCCAGGGCCGCATGAAGCTTAAAAAGAAGCCGGGCCCGATCCCGCATGGCGACGTCCTTCCAGGACTGGAACGCCTGGTGAGCGCTTTTTACCGCCGCCAGCGCCTCTTTCTCGGTGGCCTGTGGGAACTCCGCGATCGCCTGTCCGGTGGCTGGGTTCACGCTGGTTTCGATATCCGTGGACGTGGAGTCAACCCACGTACCGTCAATAAGAAGCTTTAGTCTTCCGTAGCGCTCCTTGACTTCAGTTAAAACGGCCATCTGAAAAACCTCCTCTACAGATTAGACTCTACGGCCTGATCGCTTGGGCCCTTACGAGGGCATAAAGATATACGCGCAACGTGTGTCGCTTACATAAGGTTTGCGCAAGACGAAGGGGAATGTCCTTGGACGACCAATCCTGTCGAGCGCATCTACAAACTGCTCCAATGGCAAAACCAAATCTATGAGGAATTTTGTCGGCGCATGTGTGTTTTAGACCCTGTTCGAATTCACGCGCCTGGAAAAGACGCTTACATGGAAGTGGAACCTCCCGGGAAAGAAATCTGCCGGCTTGCCGTTTTCAAAAATCAGGTTGAGATCAACTTTGCCCACTCATGCCGACATTACATACTATTATGCCGCCTTCGGCAGATTAACTGTCAGGTATTTATTATATTTTCGACGGTAAATACGTAATCATTTCAGGGAACAACATAAGAATCAATAGCGTAAACAATAGAACCAGAATGAACGGAAGGGTTCCATTGATAATTGTCTTGATCGGAACATCCGTTACCGCTTTTAGGACAAAGAGGTTCAGCCCCACCGGCGGCGTAATCATCCCTATTTCAACCGACAAGGTCGACACAACGCCGACCCATAACGGGTCAAAACCAAGCGCGATAAACGTGGGAAAGAGAAAAGGTATGGTCATGACAATCATACTGGTCGGGTCGAGGATGCATCCCAGAACGATCCACAACACCCAGCTCGAAAGGAAAAAGACCCAGCGGTTAATGCCAAGCTCGACGATCAGATTCGCCAGGCCGTGGGCTATCCCCAAAAAGGTTACCACGTAGCTTAAGGACATGCCCGCAAAGATCAGGAACACGATCATGACGCTTATCCGGGCGCTGCCCGCGCAAATGTCAAAAAATGACGTAAGACGCAGTCTGCCCATCAGCAGGATGATCAGAAAGGCTCCCGTGGCCCCCACTCCCGAAGCCTCCGTCGCCGTGGCCATACCGGTGTACAGCGCGCCGATCACCACAACAATCAATATCAACGGAGGAAGTATGATCTTGAGGTCGGTCAAAATGCCTTTCAACGGAGTGGTAACCGGGGAAGCGGTTTTCACTTCAGTGGTTTGAGGGGTATGCGTAAGATCCGTTTCAACGCCTTGACCGACCAGTTTGGGATTGATGATCGACCGGACCATGATAAACGCGCACAGTAAGAGGCTCATGAGCAAACCGGGCAGGATTCCGGCAATAAACAGCTTTGCGATCGAGGTCTCCGTGATGATTCCGAACACAACAAAGGCCATGCTGGGAGGAATCATAATGCCCAGTGTGCCGCCCGCGGCTATGACGCCCGCGGCAAAACCGGGATTATATCCCCTGTCAATCATTTCGCTGATGGATATCCTGCCGATGGCCGCCGCGGTCGCCGGACTCGATCCGCATAAGGCCGCGAAGATGGAGCACGCCAGGGCCGCGCTCACGGCGAGCCCGCCCTTCATCCTTCTCAACCATTTGCTCAATACGCCAAAGATATCGCTGGCGATTCCGCCCTGGGACAGTATCTCGGCCATCAGAATAAAGAGCGGAGCGATCAGCATGGTCTGACTGGTGGACATACTGAAGGCGATGGTGCCAATGGGAAACAACTGATCGACCGACAAGAAAATCATCGTGCAGAGTACCGCGACAAACCCCAACCCGAACGCCACAGGAGTTCCTATCGATAAGACGGACAATAAAATAACCACAATTATAATTACAGGCGCGCCTGTGGCCATAAACAGAGCCTCCCCGGACTAATCACAGATAGTCGTCATTTTTGCGGAGTAGATCGACTATGATAAAAATTACCACCACCGTCATCAACACGCATCCAAGCAGCATTCCGAGGTAGAGATAAACCACCGGTATTTGAACGACCGCCAGGGTCAGCTTGTCGAGACGCAGGGCGTCCATGATAAAAAATATCGTTGTCACCAATAAGACCAGGATATACACCAGGGAGAACAGGTAGCCGGCGACGGCAAGGACGCGGCCCCATGTTTTCCCGAATCTTTTTACGACCATGTTCCGTACGAAATCGACGGACACATGCGTTTTTTCCTGGATCGCGGCCGCCGTGCCCAAAAAGAAAACCCATATGAGAAAATAGGTTGATATGTCCAATGTCCAGGTGGTCGGGTGGGATAATACGTTCCTGGCGATGGTCTCCCAGGCGCATAAAAAACTGATCAGAAATATAATCATCCCGGAAATAACGGCCGCGATGTGATTGATTTTACGGATCAATGAAAAAGGCGTCATGGTTCCTTCCATTTTCATATGGATGGGAAGTGGCCGGCTTAAAACGTCGCCGGCCACTTCATTTGTTTTAATTCAGGGTTTTCAACGCCTCCATCAATTCCTTGCCTTCAGGACCCGCGATAGGCGCGATCTGTTCCCACAGAGGGTCTCTCACTTTTCTGAACTGCTCGTTTTCCTCTTTGGTGAGAGGATAAAGATCGCAACCCGCGTCTTTCACCGTCTTTTCAAATTGTTTTTCCATTTTAGCCGAGTTCTGGATATTGAACTCCATCCACCGTTGCACGGCCCGTTGTATCGCTTCATGCTGGCTGTCATTCAAGCTGTCCCACGCCTTCTTGCTCATCATAATACCCCGGAACATTTCCGGCATTTGGGTGAGCGTGACATAAGGAGCCGATTCATACAGCTTAAGAGCGCCGGCCAGCTGCCAACCGATATAACCCACGTCCAACGTGCCCCTTCCCAACGCGGTCGGTAGATCGCGCAGGGGAACCGTGACAGGACTACCGCCCCACAACTTGATCGCTTCTCCCGCCCACTTTCCGGAAGCGCGCACGGTGTGGCCTTTAAAATCGTCCGGTGTGGTAACAACCTTGCCGAAACGTTTTATTCCCAAAAAGGTCATGGTGCCGGCGTCGTCCAGACCAAGATACTGTATGTTGTATTTTGCAAAGATCTTATCGAGGATGGGATGAGTAGCCTTATCCAGTTCCAGATAATGGCCGCCGGGATAGGCGCCGGGCACTTCAAAAGGCACCAATTCCTTCATGGTGGGACTGAGATAGGCCACAAAGAAATGCCCGATATCGACCGTGCCCCTTGATATGGCGTCAAAAATATCATGGTCCGAAATTAGCGACCCGGCGGGAAATGTTTCCACTTTTACTTGCCCTTTGGTTTCCTCATTCACGGCTTTTGCGAAGAACTCATAGCCCTGTCCCTGTATTCCGGTGGCCGGCGGCGCGTAGCTGAATTTTAAAACGATCGGTTTTTGCGCCTCGCATATGGAAGTCAACAGCGGTAGAGCGATAAAAAAGCAAAGCAGCAGCGACACAGTTACCATTTTTCCCGTAAATCTTTTTTCTTTGCCCATTTTTTCCCCTCCCTTTACTTTTTCATAGGACGTTAAATGACCACGAGCTATAAAATCAGCCCTTTTACAAGCCCCTCTTTTCCTGCTTTATCTCTCCTCGGAAGTAAAAGCCGCGCCATGAGCTGTCGCTCATAGAGAGGTCGCCTGCCCAATAACTTTTCCGTACTCTCAATCAATCGTTCAGGATGAATAGTAGTGAAGTATGCCAAAGCCAACAACGGTGTCGAATGGAAAGAGGATGAGACAACATGGTCCCTGAGACGTTATGCCCTGATTATCTCCGGGAGTTGCGGAATAAAATATCGTCTCACCACCCGATTGCGCCATGTGAACAATCGCCCAGGAAACAGGTACTTGTTCAGACCGGCAATCCGTTCTCCACCATCATTCCGCCACGTTCGGCTAGGCCGATAATTTCTTTAAAGCCTCTTCCAGGGTAAGTCCGCCGACTCGCGCCAAGGGCCTTCCCGAATCCGAGAAAGCCACGGCCACCAGGATTTCGTCAGGTCGCGGGGCGTCGTGGATTCGGACTTCCATGGTGTCAAAATGCGACCGCACCCGGGCTTCGTCCTTGTAATGGAGCGGCACGTCGATGGGCGTTCCCGCGGGTCCGATCTTCTTGGCTTGCGGAATGAGCGCTTTTCCAGCGTTCAGCACATCGCGCATGGTCAAACCCAGCTTGGGATGCAAAATGGCCCCGGTATGTTCATATTCACCGTTCAGGCCTACGATCGCTCCTTTTCCAAAGTTATGAATATCCTTCGGCTCGACTCGTAAGGCATCGATGGCCCGCTCGGTAAGAATCGTACCCAGCTCCGCGCCGATTTCGACCAGCTCATCCAGGTTCTCCACATACTTCCCGGCGCAGGGGTTTTTAAGTACCGCCACGGAGGCCACTTTCCGGTGGGGAGTTGCGAATTCCCGTTCCATTTCCATGAGACTTTCTTCCACCAGTACAACGAATTTACGCACTTTCATAACAAACAACCCTTTCTATATTTCTGGCTTTTAAGCGTCTAATACAGGGCGTACCGTAGGATTCGTCACTGCTCCTCACCCTACTTCTTCTCGATCTCTTCAAGGACTTCGGACAACGGCCGGATGTTGTCGGTATGCCCTCCGATGGCGATATAATCCTTCAGGGTCATGGTGTATTCCATGGGCGCGACAATCGCCGGCGTCGGAACCCAGTGATAAAACCCCGACGTCACCTGTTCGACATCCACCATAAACGTGATTCCTCCGCCGGGCATGATGAAGGTGGGCGCGCCGCCGATGGTCAGTCTGGCCTTACGCGCCTGAATAGCCTCGTTCAGTTTGAGCGGTTTCCTGGTGACCCCTGAACGGGACGCGCCTCCCGCGCCGCCGACAAACATGGCCGAGACTCGTGATTTCTCGCAAGCGGAACGCATCTCGTTTACCGCCGTCAGAATTTGAGGAGTAGGACCGGCTTCGACGAACGCGCCGTTCTCGAACCGGAACAGGGAATAGAATTCTCCGGTGGGTTCGGTTATGAGCAGTGTCAAACCCGGCCGGATGTCGCTCCTGTCCATGTCGATGATATCAAGCGGATTCATCACGTCGGTTCCGCCAATGCCGCTCCCCTTTACCCCGAAGTACCGGCCGGGGGTCGATTCCCGATATTTAAGCGCCACACCCGAGGGCCGTAGCTTGAAATACCTGCCCGTGGCGTGGGCCGAAAATAAGCCGGTGAGCTGATGATCCAGAATAATCACTTCGTCGGCGGCCTCCACGAGCAACGGAGCAAAGACGCCGACCGTGGCGCTTCCACACCCGGACGCTATTATGTCCTTGGAAACTCCATTGATCACAGGCGGTTTGGAAACCTGGAGCGCCAGCTTGGCCCCGCCCTCAACAGCCAATGAAACCTTTTTCTTGTTGGCGATATCCGTTATTGCCTTGACCGAGAATATTCCGTTCACCCCGCCTGTCGTGCGCAGACCGCCCAGGGACAGCATTTGAGCGTTGTATTCTTCGGTGGTCACCATTCCGATACGCCGCTTGAGATAGGTTACCGAAGCGCCCTCCTCTCCGATGGGCAAATCGGTGTCAATCTTGACTTTCAATCCGTTGACCGTGAAGGGACACTCCGTTACGCAGGTAACACAGTCGACGCCGTCCACCTTTTCCTGGACAATGAAGGGGGCGGGCTTAAAATCCGGCGACGTGGTTCCGGCGCCCATTCCCGTGATGAGAGGCTTTTTAATTGCGGGATGGTATTCCTTGGGGAGCAGGCCGGCGACCTGCTTATAGAGCACCGGCGGAATTTTTCTGGTGATTTTTGCGCCTTCGTTGACGTACCGCAGGCAGGCTCCCGTTCCACCCACCGGGATCGCGCAGCCCACGGGACAAGACGCGCATACGATGGCGCCCGCTCCGGCTGTTTCCCCGGTCTTAAGCAGCGCGCCTTCCGGACAGACCTTGACGCACGCGCCGCAGTTGACGCAATGCTCAAGGGAGCGAGCTTTCTTATCGGTAACCTTGATCGCCTGAACCTGGCAAAACTGCTCGCAGATTTTACATCCTACACATTTTTCCAAATCGACTTTAATCACAACCCACTCCGTGCTTTTCTGAGAAAATCGGATCGTTCACACGCTTTGCAACCGATCATTTATCGCGCCCTGCTTGCCGCGCCAGACACAGGACCGCCAAAGCGTGAACTTTGCCGCGCTTTTCAGGGTTCGGAATACGTCAGAGCGATCACCCGCGCCGGCGCCGCGTCACAGTCCGAAATCTTCAAAGGCAGACAAACAAACATTGCCCTACCCTGTACAGCGTCGAGGTTGACCAGGCATTCAACCAGAGGAATTCCCGCTCCGAGAATGGTATGGTGCGACGGGTGGGTTTGATTAGAGGCCTTTCCGCCTGTCCGGTTGAGTGGATCCAGGGACGGCATGTCCACGCCCAGGCATTTGATCCCACGCTTCACCAGCCACTGGGCGGCTTCGGGGGCGATAGTGCAGAAACCTCCGGCGTCCGCGCATTTCTCAAAGCCGGTATTCAAAACCACAATGTCATTTTCCCGAATATTCGCGGCGTATTTATTCAGGTCATCTTCGGTTATCACGCTTCCCGGCGCCTTGTAGGTCAAATCCAACACCACTCCCTCGCCGACAAGCTTATCAAGCGTGGTCTCACTGATGGTTGCTCCGCCGTTGATGACATGTCGGGGAGAATCAATATGGGTGCCCGCGTGTACGACGGTTTCAAGCTTGGTGACTTGCAGCCCGTTCTCATCGTGCGTCCGCACCCTCACAAAATTAGGCTCGGGAATGCCGGGGAAAAGACGCATGCCCTTTTCTATGGACATGCTTAAGTCTGTTATTTTTTCCAATTTCATGTTTCTTTGCTCCTCTTTATCGTGCTGAACAGACCTGTTTTGCTTTTAGCTTGCTTTTTGAGACTCGATACTTGTCGCCGGAAAGCCGACATTCATACCTTGATTCATTTTTTTATGAAGCTCTTTCAATTAAACTGTCCGATTGTTCTCGCGCGCTCTGCAAATTGCGGATCAGTCTGTCCATGGAATCAGTGATATGTTTCTCGAAGCTTTCCCGGATAACGGGCTTATTTCCTTCAATAAGGGCGTCCACCAGAACCTCATGTTCCGCCATTTTCTCCGATATATCGGTTCTGAAGCCTACATTTATTGCGGAAAGCATCCGGGATTGCGCGAACAGACTCTTCCAGCTCAGATGAAGTCGTTGATGATCGGCAAGTATGAAAATTTCTTCGTGGAACTGCATGTTGAGTTCGGACGCTTCCGCGGCGTCGACACTGCCGCCCATGGCTTTTATCAGGTCTCTCAGCCTCTTTTCATCGTCCCGCTTGAACGCGTCCGAAGCTAAAGCGGCCGCCTGACCTTCCAATAAGGCTCTCAGCGTGTAAATTTCCCAAATGTCTTTTTCCGTAAAACTTTTAACGTAGGTCCCCCTTCTCGGATAGGTCACGGTCAACCCTTCCCGCTCCAGCTCCACGAGGGCTTCTCTCACCGGAGCGCGGCTGATTCCCAAAGATTGAGCGATTTCCGATTCCAGGACTCTGTCATTTGGTTTAACCGCGCCTGAAAGAATTTGATGCCTCAAGACCTTTACGACCTGTTTTGAAAGGTTGGAACGATCAAATTTCCGTAGCTTCATATAAAGAGTTAACCTCTCTGGTATATTTTGATTTAATCCCCTAGAGTCTAAATCCCTAAAGCTTGCTCCGATTGTACCCGGAGCGGTAACACGCGGCTTGCGGTAAAACTCTTTTTTTGTCGGCTGTCGACAATCGACCTTTCCATACTCCCAATCCCGTTGTCAAGGAAATTCCGAGGCGCACAATCACAATCGGGCGCCACAAAACCACAGACCGAGGCTGTCGATTTTAAATTTGTGGGAAGGAACTTTTTGAAAATGTGGTTATTGCCTTTACTCCGAAATTGTGTTTCCCAAGTGCGCAATGCGCTCAATTCTGCTTGGTCGCAGTGGTCGGCGGTGTCATCCATGCGCGCTCAGGCGCCGCCTCTCATTTCGAGCGTAGCGAGAAATCGCTTACGAGGGGCGCGGGGGGAGAGATTCCCCCGCTGTATTTATCAACCCTCATCCCGACCTTCTCCCAGGGGGAGAAGGAGACCATGTACTCCTTTTCGGAGTTAACGACATAACCACATTTGAAAAAAGTCTCTTTCCACGCCCTTCTTTAAAAATTTAAGTTATTGATAACAGAGGCGTTTCATACTTCTGAACCTTCAATGTCGTACCGGGATTTCGTTATAAGCTATAGAAGCCTGGCGGCGTTTTGTATCGGCGCCCTCTATCGTGGGTTGGAAGCATGGCTGCGGCGTCGGCGCAGGCCGGTTCACTTCTGACAAACAAGGCGGCGCGTGGCCATCCGGTAAGCGACTCGCGAGGCTTACGGTTGGCCGCGCGCCAAACCAATCAGGGAAGCCATAAGCCCCTCATTGACTAATAACAATATAACCTTTCAATATCATAAGTATAATTGGAATATACAGCCTTTATTTCCTACTTTAAAAAACAATAGAATAATAAGAAGTTGCAATATATTTGATTCTGTGCTTGAAATTAATGAAAACAAATAACTTTTTGTTAGCTCTGCAGCGTTCGGTTTCAGTAACGTCTTATAATCCCCTTTATACCTTGACATTGAAAATGTTTGGTGAGATTACTTGGGTCTGGTTGTATACAGACCGGCGTCTGATTATTGGTATGTCCTGGAATATGCTTAATATTTTCATAATCTTCGGACAAGAGAATTGTCATGACGAGCAAAATTCAGCTTTTGGATCTCATAGAAAAGGAACGGCTGGATGAGCTTTTAGCCGGATTCACGGCTGTTTCAGGAATATCTTCCTTCATTGTCGACACTTACGGCCAGCCAATCAGCGATCAACACAATTGGACAACCTTATGCAGCGACTATTGCCGGTCAACCGCCGAAGGCAGACGGAGGTGTTATGAGAGTGACCGGTATGGCGGGGAGATGTCCGCGAAGTTGAAAAGGCGGTTCATCTATCCGTGCCTCAATGCCGGTATTATCGACTGTACCTCACCGATAATTGTAGCAAATTACCATATCGCCACCTTCATGTGCGGTCAGGTTCTGCACAAACCAATCGATGAAAACGAGGCGATCAGGCACGCCCGCCAGATCGGAATCCTCGACATAGACGGGTATATCGAAGCGCTCAGCCGGATCCCCGTGGTGAGCAACGAGCGTTTGAACACCATCGTGAATTTCATGGAGGTGGTAACCAGGACCGTCAGTGAACTGGCTCTGAGCAAGTACATTTCTTCCAAACAATCAAAGCGCTATCTGGACAGACTCATCAACACCCTTTCCGACAGCATCATATCCATCGACGCTCACGGGCGGATTTCCATGGTGAACAAGGCGTTCGGCAATTTCGTCGGGGAAGGCAGACATCAGATCATAGGCCAGCCTTTTACCCGATACATCCCGGATGAGGCGTCCCTGAAAGCCTACAACGCGGGGCTCGCCGTGGTGCGTCAATCAGGGGTCGGCCGCGCCTCCCTCAACATCGCCGACTGCGACAATCAAAGAATCCCCGTCCAGATGGCCATTGCGGAAATCCGTGACGAAGATGGCGATCCGGGCCTGGTGGCGGTGCTGAGAGATGTGTCGGAAGAGGCTAAAATCGCCCAGTTGAAAGAAGACCTTATCGGCATGCTGACCCACGACCTGGGAAATCCCATATTCGCCATCCAAAAGGCCATGCAAATTTTCATGAGCGGCGTGCTGGGGCCCTTGAGCGCGGCGCAGGAGGAGATCGCGGGGCTGACCATGGCGACCGCCCAGCAGCTTTCGGGCATGGTCATGGATTACCTGGATATCTATCGCCATGAAAACGGAAAGTTCCGGCTCCGCAAAGAGCTGCTGGATATGCGGGACATCATAAGCGAGAGCATCAAGCAGTCGAAATTATTCTGTGAGGACCAAGGGGTGACCATCCGATACGTCCCGCCGCCGGACGCCCTGAATTTCATGGGCGACCGGATGCGTCTTTTCCGTATCTGTTTGAACCTTCTGGGAAACGCCATAAAGTGCAGTCCCCATGGCGGCGAGATACACGTGCAAACCAGGCTGGTGACCAACAACGATGGAATCCTGTGCGAAGGCTACTACAGCAACCACAATCAAACCAACCGGCCCGAGCCCGGCCAGGAATTCGTGTTGACCGAAATTTCCGACTCAGGGCCCGGAGTTCCACGGGAGTTCCAAAACGCCATCTTCAACAAATTCTTTTCCCTGAAACATAAGGATTCCAAGACCCAGAGCGGCATAGGATTGGGATTGGCGTTCTGCAAACTGGCGGTGGAGTCCCATAACGGCCTCATCTGGGTCAAGTCTCCCATCCATGCGGACCCGCAATCGAAAAGGCCCGGCAGCCGTTTTTACATAGCGTTGCCGGCGCAGGGAAAAATCAGCATGGATTCATTCGGACTGGAAATCTGAACCGGACGCGCTTCAGGCCGCCGGCTTGAGAACCGTCCGAAACGATACTGCGCGTAACCTCAACACGTATCTGTCGCACGGCGCCTACCATGAATGAACTCAAAACATCAAAGGTGTTTATCGCCGACGACCATCCTTTGTTTCGGGTGGGGCTCAAGTTAAGCCTGAACCAGAAACGAAACATCGAGGTGATTGGTGAAGCGGAGAACGGATTTTCAGCGGTGGAAAGAATTTTGAGGGATCTGCCCGACATTGTCCTGATCGACGTGGATATGCCGGGGCTGTCGGGAATCGGGGTAATTCCCATGCTGCGCAAGGCCCTGCCCGATCTGAAAATCGTGGTAATCTCGGCCTTCGATGACGACCACTATGTTCGGGACTCCATGAGAGCCGGCGCGGACGGCTATGTGCTGAAGAGCATCGATGTGGACGCGCTGGTGCAAATCATCGAATGTTTTTGCAACGGGCAGCCGGTGATCTCCCCGTACCTCCTGAACCTGTTGATGGATAACGCCGGCAGGGCCGAGGCGGATTCCACGGACCAGAACTTTGCCCTGACCGTACGAGAAAAAGAGGTGCTGCGGTATCTTATCGAGGGGAAAGGCAACAAGGAAATAGCCGAAATCCTTTCCATCAGTCCTGAAACCATAAAAAGCCACATCAAAAACATCTATAGAAAACTCAACGTGACCAACCGAATAGAAGCCATGAAGGTGGTCACGGAGCATAATCTTCTGTAGTCCCCTACCCTCTTACGGACTTTCCGGCCTACAGTCCCGGGCAATTGGCGCGGCGGAATCTTCTCCGGGAGAGGAAAGCCGCCAGACGGCGCCCACATGCTCCACCTGACTCCACAGACCGTCTTTTTTCCGATCTTTCACTGGTTATCCCCCAAAAATCACCCGATTGGGGGGTGCACTTTCCTACTTCCGAGTGATTTACAGAAATCCATTATTTATCTTAATGTTTTAAGCATATCCAATCCTATTCGCCATGATCTTTAGCGGAGACTTGTGAGGGGATACTACAGCCGCCGGTTATGTTCGCGGCCGTTTTCATCGACAACTCCTCCGGTCATCGATGCGCGTCAACGATTACTCGGCGACAGACTGAATCGTTAACCCATTTTGCGAACATAACAAATGCGGTCATATCACACATAGTACAGACAGAGTCTTCTCCCCCTTCGGCGCGGGCTGAGGGAGGAACTATGGATGTAAATCTTCACCGAGCCGGAAACGGCTTTTCAGAATCATAGTCAACGCATATCGCCCCATAGGACGGGCCTGAACAACGTTGTGGAGATCGGCGCCGGGCCGGCGCGCCAGGGTATTTGGCAATGGCGCGCGGTTCGAAAGCCCGACTCGGGATCGTACGCTGCTCCTCGCCCCGATGAAGCGGCCCGATCCGTATGGAACCGACCAACGCCGAACACGGCGAATCCGCCTGGATTTGCCTCAAAAGATTGTCGTTACCAACGAAATTGAAACCGAGAAGGAGGTACTAAAATATGACAAACCTAGAGGAACGAGGCGGCCCCAAGCTGGTTACCCTGCGGATAAACGGCGATGAGCACCGCCTGGTGGTTGAGCCGCAGGAATCCCTGAGAGAAACGCTGCAGGACAAGATCGGACTGACAGGTACCAAAGAGATGTGCGATCGGGGCGCATGCGGCTCCTGCACGGTGATCATGGATGGAAGACCGGTTTTGTCGTGCATGATGCTGTCCATAGAATGCGGCGGCCATGAAATCGAGACCATCGAGAGTATCAACAGCTCGAACCATCCTCTTGTTGAAGCCTACGCGAACAATCACGCCATGCAATGCGGATACTGCACTCCGGGATTTGTGGTGACGGCGAAAGCCTTGCTGGACAGAAATCCGGATCCTTCGGAAGAAGACATTAAGACTGCTCTTGAAGGCAATATCTGCCGTTGTGGAACATATCCGGCGCACATTTGGGCTGTCCAGGAAGCAGCCGGCAAGCTTAAAGGATAAGGAGGCGATCTAAATGTCCGATGATGTGAAAATTATGGAATTTGAGCCGTTGGTTCGCGACCGATTCATCCCGGAGGATTTCCAGTTCCTGGGAAAACGCGGCATATCCCGAATGGACGGCAAGGAAAAGGCCGGCGGATCCGCGCAGTACACCCGCGATGTAAGACTTCCGGGAATGCTCTTCTGCAAGATTCTGGCGTCTCCTTACGCCAACGCGACCATTAAAAGCCTGGATACGACCAAGGCCGAAGCCCTTCCCGGCGTGCGGGCGGTGTTGAGATTCGACGATCCCGAACTGGTGGGCAAGAATCTGGAGGGACTCAACACCAAGTTCAACGCCGGACATCAGGCCAGCGACGGCCAAGCTTTTTATAAAGGCAAGGAAGAGCTGGCGGTAACCCAGGAGCAATGGATTCAGGGCGGCGGCCGGGTTCTGGACGGTTTCGCCTGGTGGGAAGGCGCCCCCTCCGGGGTGGCCATAGCCGCGGAAAGTCTGCAGATCGCCGAAGACGCCATACGGCTGGTTCATATCGAGTGGGAAGAACGGCCGGTGGTGTTGAACCCCATTGAAGCGCTGAAACCCGGAGCGCCTCCGGCTATTCCCGAATTGAATGACCGAAGCAACCTGCTCAGGAAGGTGAGGATCGAGCACGGCGACGTGGAAAAAGGATTTCAGGAGGCCGACAAGGTCATAGCGTTCGACATCCGCAGACGGCCCTACAGTGTGGCGGACGCCGAGCCCATGAGCAACGTGATCCTGTGGAGGGGCGATAACATGGAGATCTGGGCCCATCAGCAGCAGGCCTATGACGGGAAATGTCTCCTGAACGCGGTTACCGGCATTCCGCTCAACAAGATCAAACTGCATATCCCCTATCAAGGGTGCCATTTTGGCGGCGGTGGCAACCCCTTTATGCACCATACCCACGGGCTGCACGTTGTGAGCGCCATCCTGTCCAAACGCGCCGGCAGGCCGGTCAAGACCGTCTATAACCGAAGGGACAATTTCTACTCCCTGTCCCAGGACGCGGATTCCAATACCCATTTGAAGGTCGGGTTCAAAAACGACGGAACCATTACCGCGGTTAAGATCGACAACATCGTGGCCAAAATGGGTCAGTACGGAATCGATCATTTTGAGGATAACACCCGCATTCCCAATCTGCTGCTCAACTATGTGGAAGCCCAGACCAACTTCGCGCCGGCATGGTGGTTCAGATGTGAGCAGAACCACAATTGCTTTTGCTTCAGCGCCGTGTTCGCCCATGTGGCCGACGCCCTGGGAATGGACCCCACCGAGGTCGCCCTGAAGAACGACGGCGTGGAAGGCAAGGACATGGCCTATCTGTCCAAATTCAAGAAGGATCACGGTTTCCCGGATCGCGACAGCCTGGCTGAAATCATTGAGATCGGCAAAAAGGCCATAGACTGGGATAGCAAATGGCACAAGCCCGGCGCAAAGCGTCTACCCAACGGCAAGCTGCACGGAATCGGTTTTACCTGGGATCACGAGTGGGACGATAACCGGGGGGCCGCCAGCGCCGGGATGATTATGCACTGCGACGGAACCGTGGATATCCTGGCCCAGAAGTCCGATGACGGCGTGAATCCCATGACCACCCACTGTGAAATCGTGGCCGAGGAACTGGGATTGAAGCTGGAAGACGTCAACTTCAGGTTTTTCGAAGAGGTCGGTTTCCAGATGATGACGCCGGACGGTTCCTGCAACCTGTGCACGGACGCCTACGTGAGCTGCAACATGGCCAGAAAGGCCAAGAAGACGCTGCTCGAATACGCGACCGAGTCCATCAAGCTGATCGAAATCGAGTACCCGCCCGCCTTTCCCAACCACAAGCCGGAGCAGCTCGAGGTCAAGGACAGCATGGTCTTCGTAAAGGATGACCCGGACAACAGGGTTCCCGTGGCGGAAATCGTCAAGCGGGCCACCTTGAACCAAAACGGTACGCGGGCTCCTCTCTTTGAGTGGGCCTACCACCGCCAGGGAAGGTACGGCTGCGAGCATGGGCGGCATCGTCTCTGCCGGCAAGGCTATTTTGCCGAAGTGGAGATCGATCCCGACACCGGTCAGGTGGACATCAAGAAAATCGTCAACATCAATGACGTGGGCAAGGCCCTGAGCCCGGAGACCTGCGAAGGTCAGCAGTACGGTGGAGCATACATGGGCGCCGGGAGAGGCATGGCCGAAGAGGTGATCTACGATCCGAAGACCGGCGTGAAGCTGAACGGCAACCTGGTGGATTACAAGGTCTGGACATTCCGGGATATCGACCGGACCGAAAACATTCTGGTCGAGACAGGCATGGGTTACGGCCCCTACGGTTTGGTGGGCATCGGTGAAGATTGCGCCACGGTCGTTCCCTTTGTTCTCGGCAACGCCATCCAGAACGCCATCGGCGAATGGGTTGACGATCATCCCATGACACCCGCGAAGATCATCAAAGCCATTGAAAAAGCCAAAGAGAAGGGGGTCCTGTAAAATGATACGGTTCAAACATTTTGACGCCTCGACCATAGATGAAGCGGTTTCGCTGTTATCGCAGTTCGAGGGCCGCGCAAAGGTAATTGCCGGAGGGACCGATATTCTCGGGCTCTACAAGGATAATGTCCTCCACAAACCCTACGAGGCGCTCGTCAACATAAAAAACATCCCCGGCCTGGAAGAGGTAAAGGAAGAAAACGGGATGTTGAAGATAGGGACGCTGGTCCGGCTCGAGGACTTGGGCCATAACGCCCTGCTGAAAGAAAAATACACCGCCCTGGCCTTGTCGGCCAGATACGCGGCTTCTCCCCACATCCGGGAAATGGGGACTATCGGGGGCAACGTTTGCCAGAATTCCAGGTGCTGGTATTACCGGTGCCCCAACAACCGGTTCCCCTGCGCCAGAAAGGGCGGGGACGAATGTTTCGCGGACGACGGAGACAATCGCTACCACTCCATCTTCGGCGATGTCAAAGACTGTCTGGCGGTGAATCCCAGCGACACCCTGCCGGCTCTGGTCGTCCTGGGCGCCCAGGTGGTTACGTCAAAACGCACGCTCCCGATCACCGATATCTTCCCCGAAAAAGACCCCACCAGAATGACCATTCTGGATGCCGATGAAATTATCACCGAGTTTCAAATTCCGGAACCAGTCAGCGGCATGAAGAGTTCCTGGAAGAAATTCGCCATACGCAAATCCATCGACTTCCCGGTCGTGAATTGCGCCGCGGTGGTGGTGAGTAAAGGCGCCGTGGTGGAGGACGCCGGAATTTGCCTGAACGCCGTCCACTACAAACCCTACGTGCCCGCTCGCGCCGCAGATTACCTCAAGGGAAAGGCCCTTGACGAGGAAGCGGCGGAAACCACGGGCGAAGCCGCGGTATGGGGGGCCAAACCGTTGTCGATGAACGAGTACAAGATTCACATTGCCAAAGGCCTGGTCAAACAAACCCTGCTGGATTGCAAGTAATCCGCGCGACAACGCTAGCGGGGGTTCCGCGCAACGCCAACCGGGTCCTGTTTTCCGGTCCTCTACCCGGAACGGGACCCGGTTGAAATCCTGCGCGGGAGTAAGGATTCGGCGTCCGAACGGCGTCATGACGCGGTTCCCTGGTTGAACGTGGAGGAAAGATCGGCCGATCCGGTCCGAGCAACCCCATAAGGAGTCTTCGCTTTGTCACAACAATGGTATCAGCATTATCAGGCGCTGCAAAATTTCATAGGCGAACATCCGGGAGTGGAGGTCGGGGAAAACCTGGTCAGCATCGACGAACGGACCCGGCCCGATTTCTACAAGGCGTTCAACCGGGTAAGGGCGTCGTTTCTGGCTCAGAACTATTCGGCCTGGCTGGATGAAGCCGAATTTCTGAGCACAAAATATATGAAAGTGGAGAGCGACCTCAAGGAGAGGCTCCGTCTGGAAGACGTTCTGATGCCCCTTGAGCTGCGAAGGTCGTTGTCGGATCCCATGAGGCAGATGGTGCGCGAACTGTTCGATCCTCTGTTCGAACTGCTGCAGGAAAAGATCGAGCCGGAGGAATTCGAGGAAACCGCTTTGGAAACCGTCCACGGATCATTCCGCAACCTCTATCAAAGGGGATATATCAAGTGGTTTGTTCTTTCGCTGATACAAAAACTCAATCCTGAAAAGCTCTACGAAGTCCCCATTCCTCAACCGTCTTCAAAGGAAATCATCAAACAGCGTCAGGACTTTCGGCAGACCATTCCCTTTCCGGAAGAAACAAAATACCTGGGTTTCGAGGTCGGCCGGAGGGATATCCTGCTGGTTCCCGATTTCATAGTCCGCAGCGCGCTGCTGGAAAAATATGTCGCCTTTCGCACCGAGATAGGAAAGGCCATCTGGCGAGCCGTGTACCACAGCGACAAACGGGAATGGCTTTCCATCGCCTCCATGGTTGAAGACCAAGGAGTGTCGGAACTGAAACCCGACCTGCTGCTCTATGTCGGCGACAACCTCGAGGACGTGTCCCTGGTGGCGGACTCCGAAAAAATCTGCCGCCCCGATATGGCCGTTCTATTCCTCGATCAACTGGGAGCGGATGAAGATAGTCTGGCGCGGCGGTTCGACACTATCAAGCTGTATCACCAGGTCTTGAAGCCGGTCAGAGGGACCTGCGTGATCTCCAAACATCATCCGCCGGAACATCTTCTGCAAGGATTGGACGAAAACATACGGGTCATTCATTTCGGTTTTAACAATTTGAAGTGGGATATCGCGCTGAGTCTCCTGCGGAGCTAACCGCGCCTTTTCCAGTGAGGCGTCTGAAGTACGTACGGCCATGGAGGAAGAAATGCTGCCGCTCAACATCGTTGTTTGTGTGAAACAGGTCGCTAATCCGGACTATTTCTCTCAAATTACGCTCGATCCGGAGACAGGGGCCATTCAAAGGGAAAAAGTGCCTTCCATATTGAACCCCATGGATGAGAACGCGCTGGAGGAAGCCCTGAAGCTCCGCGACAAATATTCCGGCAAGGTGACGGTCATCAGCATGGGCCCGCCCCAGGCCAGGGAAGTGCTTGAATGGTCCCTGACCCTGGGCGCGGATGAAGCCATTCTCTTGTGCGACAGGGCTTTCGCCGCCGGGGACACCCTGGCCACCGCTCATGTCCTGGCCGCCGGAATACGGGAAATATGCCCCTGCGACATCATCTTCTGCGGAAACGAGGCCGCCGACGGCGCGACGCAGCAGGTCGGCCCTCAAATCGCCGAGCTTCTGGGATTCCCCCACATTACCAATGTGAATGAACTCGTTGTGCGCGAGGACAAAACCGCGGTCGTGAAGCGGATCATAGAGTACGGCTATTTGAAGATCGAGGTTCAGTTACCGGTCCTGATCGCTGTCTCACGGGAGATAAACCAGCCCAGAGCGGCCACGGCCGAGGGAATACTCACCCTCGGCGACAAGGTGTTCAAGACCTGGACGCTGAACGAAATCAAAGTCAACCCCAAGGATATCGGCCTGGAAGGCTCTCCCACACGGGTGAGCGGCGTGTTCGAACAGAAAAACGAGCGGCGGCGCGAGGTCCTTCAAGGCGCTTTGGAAGATATGGTCAATACCGCCATCGAAGAGCTTAGACAAGAAGAGCTGGTGTGAAAGCGAGAGAATACATATGAGCGCGAATAAGGAAGTCTGGATTTGGGCGGAGCAGCGCAATGGGCGGCTGATGGATGTGTCCCTGCAGATACTGGGAAAGGCCGGTGAATTGGCCAGGGACATCGGGGGAAGCGCCGCGGCCATACTCATAGGCGATGAGGTCCGGGGATTGGCGGAGGAGCTTATCGCTCATGGCGCGGACAAGGTGTTTACGTTCTCGGACCCCCGACTGCGCCTTTATCAGAGTGACGCCTACACCCGATTGATCAGCGAGCTTGTCGAGGAGCGGAAGCCGGAAATCATGCTTCTGGGCGCGACCAGCATTGGTATGGATCTGGCCCCCAGTGTCGCGGCGCGAGTCGGAACCGGACTCACCGCTCATTGCTGCGGCCTGAATATGGGCGCAATCGACGGCCAATTAAAATTGATCGCGTCCGTTCCTGGTTGGGGAGGGGGAATGATCGTCAACATCGTGTGTCCCAAACACGTTCCTCAAATGGCTACGGTCAGCCCCGGAGTCGCTCAAAAGCCTGAGAGATCCGGGCAAAACAACGGCGAAATCATCGCGATGAAGGCGAATCTGGATGACGACGATTTCCGCGCCCAAACCGTGGAGATTTTTGAGGAACAGCCGAACGGAATCCAGATCGACCAGGCTGAGATAGTCATTTCAGGCGGTTACGGCATGAAGTCCGCCGGTGGGTTCGGATCGCTCAAGGAACTGGCCGCTTTATTGGGGGCGGCGGTTGGCGGCACAAGACCTGCGCTGGATGAAGGCTGGATACGGGAAAGCAGTCTGATCGGGGTCAGCGGCAAGATCATCAGCCCCAAACTGCTCATAACCATCGGCGCTTCAGGGGCCAATCACTACACCGCCGGCTTTGTCAAAGCGGGCATGGTGGTAGCCATAAACAATGACCCCGAAGCCGCCATATTTGACGTGTGCGACATGGGAATTGTGGGCGATTGCGCCGAAGTTCTTGACGTCATGATCGAAAAGCTGAAATGAAGCCCGTTCCGCGCCGGAAGGATGAGTAAACCGAAAAGGACCATCAGACATGAGACATGACGCCATCATGATCAAGGCCGGGGACAACGTGGCCACCGCGCTCCGGGACCTGGACGCGGGCCGGCCGTGTCAGGTCGCGGCGGGAAGGGACGTTCGCAGCGTCACCATCAGCGAGCCCATCGAATACGGGCATAAGTTCGCCGTGGTGGACATACCCAAGGGAACCGACATCATCAAGTACGGCGAGGTGATGGGGAGGGCGACCGCGGATATCCCGGCCGGGGCCCACGCGCACGTGCAAAACATCGAAAGCCTGCGAGGCCGCGGAGACCTGGGGAAGGAAGGATAATCCATGGAATTCTACGGATATGAACGAATCGACGGGTCCGTTGGAACCAGAAACTACGTGGGCGTTTTGTCCACCGTGATCTGCGGCAACGAAGTGGCCCAGAATATCTCCTCCCAGGTCGCCGGAACCACCGCTTTTCTGCACCACCAGGGCTGCTGCCAGACGCCCGTGGACATCAACCGGGTGAATGAAGCGCTTATCGGTCTGGGGAAAAACCCCAACCTGGCCTCGGTCCTGCTGGTGAGTCTGGGCTGCGAAAGCACCAACATCGACCAGGTGGCCGAGGCCATCGCCGAAACCGGCAAGCGGGTGGAAAAGGTTCTCATTCAGGACGTGGGCGGCGCGGCCAGGGCCGCGGCCCAGGGAATCCTGCTGGCCCAGTCCATGGTGGCCACGGCCAGCGAGCAGAAGCGCCAACCCTTTCCTCTGAGCGAACTGGTCCTGGGTCTCAAATGCGGGAGTTCGGACACCACCTCCGGGTTGTCGGCCAATCCGGTGGTGGGGATACTCTCCGATCTTATCGTGCGGGCCGGCGGGACCTCCATCCTGGGGGAGGTCACCGAATTCATCGGCGCGGAGCATCTGCTGGCCAAGCACGCCAAGGATGAGGAAACAGGCCGCAAGATCCTGGCCCTGGTGGAACGGATGGAACAGCGGGCCATGGCCATGGGCTTCGACATCCGGGGCGGCCAGCCCACCGGCGGCAACATCAAGGGGGGGCTCACCACCATCGAGGAAAAGTCGCTGGGGGCCATCGCCAAGGCCGGGGTTTCCCCCATCCAGGCCGTCTACGAATACGGGGTGAAACCGGACGTCAAGGGGTTGGTGGTCATGGATTCGCCGGGCCGCGAACCGGAGATCCTGACCGGTCTGGCGGCGGCGGGCGCCACCATGATCGCTTTTACCACCGGACGCGGCGCGCCGCAGGGTTTTCCCTTTGTCCCGGTGATCAAGCTGACCGGAAACGAGCGAACCTGGACCAAGCTGCAGGACCACATGGATTTCAACGTCTCCTCGGTGATGGATGGGCTGGAAACGCTGGAAGAGGCGGGAGAACGGCTCCTGGCCGACTTGATCGTTTTCGCCTCGGGCAAGCGTACCAAGGCGGAAATCTCCGGCTACACCAGCTCCATGGATATCTACATGGTGGGACCCGTGATCTGACGGGGGACATGCGACGTTTCAAGCGGGGGGCGCGGTAGTTCCCTGCGCCGGCGCCCTTACGGTCCGCCGGAAACGCGGCGCAACCGCATGGCTGATCCTTTTCTAACGGCTTTTCGTCATCGCGCGCGATGACTCTAGTGATTCTCAGGAGGAACTCATGCGACAGAGCATTCGGAATATCCTCGTGGCCATCGATCTGTCCGATTATTCCACGGAAACCATGCGGTTGGCCGCGGAGCTGGCGGAGAATTCCAAGGCCACGCTGATCGTCGCCAATGTCATCAATCAAAGGGATGTGGAGGAGTTCGAGAGGCTTGCGGAGAAAAGCAGCTACTCGTTGGGGGAGTTCCTCAAGCATCGGGAAGAGGATCGGTCCGAGCGTATCAAGACCCTGATGGATAACCTCAAGTGCTCGAGCCTTCCCCACAAAATCGTATTCAGCGTGGGAGTTCCCTATCAGGCGTTGCTCGAGACTGTCCAGGAGGAAAACGCCGACCTGGTCGTTATGGGCCAGAAGGGTCGCGGCAATCTGTCCGACATATTGTTCGGATCCAATGCGGAAAAAATGTTCCGTCACTGTCCGGTTCCGCTGGTGAGCGTGCGGCGCAGGGACTCCGAACGTAAAGACGGCGAGGTATAGGACGGGAGGAAAAGAGATGTTCGTACCACGAATGACCTGGGGAAACTGGCTCTATTGGGGAATCCTGGCCTTTGTAGGAATCAACTTCTTATGGCTCGGATGGCTGGAATTGTACATCCCCCAATGGATCGGGGCGCTGGTGGGACTCATGGCCTTCCTTGGCGCGCTTGTCTACGGTCCGCGTGAAAAGGAACAGCAGGAAGAGGGAGAGGAAGAGTATGGCGGGAGTAAGGCTTGAAAATGTGACCAAGAAATACGGGCAAAAGCTGGCCGTTGACAACTTGAGCTTCGAATACAGGGAAGGCGAGTTCTTTTCCATAATCGGACCGGCCGGGGCCGGAAAATCGACCATTTTGAAGATGATCGCCGGCATCGAACCAGTGACTTCCGGCAAAATCTATTTTGATGACTACGAGGTGAACGCCCTTTCCGCCAGGGAAAGAAACGTGGCCATGGCTTTTGAAACCTACAACCTTTATTCGCACCTTTCCGTGTATGAAAACATCGCTTTTCCGCTGAAAGCGCCCGGGAGAGAAGAGAAGTTATCCAGGGACGAAGAACGGCGCAAGGTCGAGGAAGTGGCCGATTTTCTGGGGATCAAAAGGCTCTTGCATCGAAAACCGGCGCAACTCAGCGGAGGCGAAAAACAGCGCGTTTCCCTCGCCAGGGCCATGGTCAGAAAATGCGAATGTTTCCTGCTCGACGAGCCGATCGCCCACTTGGACGCCAGGCTGAAATTCTCCACGCAAACGGCGCTGAAAAGACTCTCCGTAAAACTGGGAACCGCCATCATTTACGTGACTCACGACTACCGGGAGGCCCTGGGCCTGTCGGACAGAATCGCCGTCCTGAGAACGGGAAGATTTGAACAGATCGGCGCGCCGCAGGAAATCTATAATCGGCCGGCGACGGATTTTGTGGCCAACTTCATTGGAGATCCTCCCTGTAATTTAATAGACGGAAACTTATTCGAAAAGGACGGCTCTACCTGGTTCAGGTCCGGGAAGGACTTCACAATGCGGCTGCGGCAGGACTCCGTCGCAGCCGCCCAAAAGGTCGCCGCCTCATGCCAGGATGGAGAGATTCGTCTGGGCATTCGGCCCGCCCGCATCAAGGTGGGCGCCAAAAAAATCTCCGATTACTCCTTCCAACTCCCCATCTACGCCATCGTTCGCAGACCAGAAGGCAGTGTGATCACCTTTGAGTTGGAAAAGTGCTTTTTCAGGGCAACCGTGAAAGGCGAAACCAGTTACAAAATGTCGGAAAAGGTCTGGCTGGATTTTGACCAGGACAGCGCCTTCTTCTTCAAAAAGACCATCAGGATCTCCAAATAAAAAGGGGTGGAAGGTGAGCAGAGTCGACATCAACAACGTATGGAAGATTTACGACGGAAATGTGCAGGCGGTCCAGGACCTGTCCTTCTTCATCGAAGACGGCGAGTTCCTGGCTGTCCTGGGGCCTTCGGGGTGTGGCAAAAGCACCACGCTGCGCATGATCGCGGGGCTTGAGGACATTACCAAGGGTGAGATTCTGTTTGACGGAAAGGTCGTGAACAAACTGAGCCCCAGTCAAAGAAACCTGGCGCTGGCCTTTGAGTCCTACGCGCTCTACGCCAGGCTGAACGTCTATGAAAACATCGCCTTCCCTCTGCGGGCCAAAGGGATGGACAGGGCGGAAGTGGACAAGAAGGTGCTGTGGGTCGCCGACGTGCTCAATGTGACGGACATCCTGGGGAAAAAACCGGGCAACCTGAGTGGAGGCCATCAGCAACGGGTCAATCTGTGCAGGGCGCTGGTCAGGCAGCCCAACATTACCCTGCTCGATGAGCCTATATCCCACATGGACGTGCGGGTTCGCGCCAACATGAGAGCCCGTATCAGAAGGCTGCATGATGAACTGAAGCTTACAACCATCTATGTGACCCACGACCAGGAAGAAGCGGTTTCCCTGGCGGACCGGGTGGCGGTTATGAATCACGCCAAGCTCCAGCAGATCGGAACCGTGGATGAGATATGGAATCACCCGGCCAATAAATTTGTGGCCACCTTTGTGGGCGAACCTCAAATGAACTTCATGCCGGGGATAGTGGAAACCGCGGAAGAAGTCGCAATTCCCACACTGGAAGGAAGCGCGCGCTTCACCTTTAAAGGCCGCGCGGACGCCCGGTATATCGGCTCGGAGATTACGGTGGGCGTAAGACCCCAACAGATTATCCTCTCCCGGGAAAACGGGGAGCGGAGGGCGATTCCCGGAGTAGTCGATCTTCTGCAGTTCCAGGGAGAGACGGTGATCGTGACGGTTATCCTCGAAAACCGGGAACGTACGGAAATCAAAGCCGTTATTGAAACAGCGTGGTTGCCCGAGATGGGAGATAAGGTCTGGGTGGAGTTCAACCCAGAGACAATCCATCTCTTCGACGATGAAATCCCCATCCTGCGATAAACGCTTCAAGGACAAATATATTCAGAGGTCATTCTGATCAGGCCCCGACCGCTTAATCCTCATTCGGGTTCTGTCAGACCAGGTGTGAGCCTTAAAGCCAGAAGGCGCGAAGGAGGTGATGAAAAGTTTTGCCGAACCGGTTCCATGCGTCAAACTTCAACCAACTTAAGGAGGTAGCGATGATAAAGAAACGTTTGGCTCAGGCGTTCACATGTTTTGCCCTTGGAGGATTGCTGGTTCTGGGCGTGGTTGCTTTTGCGTCGGCGGACTGGCTGGAAACACCGACCCCGAAATTCAAGCTGGCCGATATTCCGGAAATTAAAAACAAAAAACAGATTCACGTGGCGCTTTTTGGCGGCACCAAGCAGTTTGATATCGAAGTGCCCAAGATGATCAAGAAGTTCGAGGAAAAGACCGGGGTCAAGGTCACCTTCGAAAAAATGATCATGACCAGCATCTACCCCAAGATCAACGCCGAACTTATGTCCGCGTCCGGAGCCTACGACTGTATCGTGATGGAAACCTCCACCACCTGCGAATGGGCGCCCTACCTTTGGGATGTCAGGGAACTGGGCAAGCAGTATGAGCCGAACGGTCTGGCGGGTCTGGAGAGCGACCTGGCGGGACACGATCCGGCTCTTCTGCGGACGACCTGCGACCGGGAGGGCAAACTCCGGGGCATTCCCTACTGGAACTATGAGCAGGTGCTGTACCACCGGATCGACTGTTTCAAAGACCCAGCGGAGAAGGAAGCCTTTAAAGCCAAATACGGTTACGAACTCAAGGTTCCCGAAACCCGCAAACAGCTCTACGACACCGCCGAATTTTTCACCAGAAAAGCCGGAGAGAAATTAAAAGGCGAAACGCTCGAAAAGGACGTCTACGGCGTGGCGCTCATGGCCGGAAGATATGAAATCAATGATGAGATCAGCGCCATGCTCTGGGGCGCCGGCGGCCATTGGGCTACCCTGGTCCGCGATGAAAACGGCCAGGCCAAGGAATTCGTAATTACCAAAAGAGACAAAAGAATCCAGAAGGAAGCCATAGAGTTTTATGTCAGCCTGCTCAAGTTCGCCTCCCCCGGATGTCTGACCGGATTCTGGGATTTCTGCTGCGCCCAGTTCGTGGAAGGCCAGGCTATCATGCTGCCTTATCTGTACCTGGTGGTTGAAGACTGGACCTGGCAGGTTGAGGACAAAGTTCCGGGAGCCCAGAAAGGCATGGCGCTGTGTGTCGGCCGGCAGGGTTATATCGGTGACTTTGCCGAATGCGTGGCCAAGGCCAGCAAGAATCCCGAAGCCGCCTACTGGTTTATTAAATACCTGGGTGGATACGAATGTCAGAAGGAGCTGATGGAAGGCGGGTTCCCCGGGGTGCGGATCGATATCATGGGCGATCCCATGTATCAGGAAGACCCCAAATGGAAAAAGCCAATCGGCGACAGAGCCTACATCAACTCGCTGGCCCTGCAGGTCCAGAACAATTATGTGAACGACTACATTCACTTCAATAGCGCGGCCATGGGCAAAATCTATGAGATGCAGATCGTCGAACTGCATAACGCCGCTATCAAGAAATATACACCTGAAGAATGCGTGGACGTCATAACCAAAAAAACGATGGCCCTGCAGAAGAAATTCGGGCAATTGCCCATCCGGGAAGAGAAGTAACAACCAAAGGGGCATCCCTTGGTCAGGCTGTGGACAGGCGCGGGGATACCGTTAAGGCAAGGGCATGTCCCTTTACACTTTTAAGCCGCCGGGAGATGGACGACTCCGGCCATATTATACGATTCAAATGGTTGGAAACGCTGCGTTGATCGACAAGACAGCGGCTTGGAAATGATAAACAGAGAGGTGATTTGAATGTCGGATAATGCGAGTGAGGCCGTGATACAGATAAAGGGCATTTCCAATATCCGGGAAAGGACTTTTTGGGACGTCCTGAGTGACGACAGGTACTATAAATGGATTCTTTTAATCCCGCTGCTATTGGTGCTGGCGACATTCATGCTGTATCCCCTGCTTTATTGCATGTGGTATTCTCTGCATGAATTCGGCATGGTCAAGGCCGCCACATTCCAGGGTTTGGAAAATTACCGGGATGTGCTGCGTGATGAAGAATTCTGGCTGGCGCTGGGACGCACGGGAATTGTTTTGGTGATAAGCATCGGCGCGGAACTGGTCATCGGCATGGCCATAGCCATTTTGTTCAACCGTGAGTTCCGGGGCCAGAACCCAATCCGCGGGCTGATCCTCCTGCCCTTACTCATTGCGCCCCTCGCGGTGTCCATGATGTGGAATTTTTTCCTACAGTACGATTTCGGTATCGTCAATCTGGTCTTGGGCCTGGCGGGCATCCCGAAGGTAAGCTGGTTCGCCCCCGGCATAGGTCTGTACACCATTGCGGCCATTTCCGTATGGCAGTGGATTCCCTTTTCCATATTCGTCCTGCTGGCCGGTCTGAAAAGTCTTCCCAGGGATTCCTTCGAAGCCGCCAAGGTTGACGGCGCTTCCGCCTGGTACACCTTCAGACGGCTCACTCTGCCGAATCTGGCGCCGCTCATCATGATCATAATTCTTCTGAGAACCATGTGGCTGATACGGCTGTTCGACCCGCTCTATGGAACCACCCGGGGCGGCGCCGACACCGAGCTGCTGGACTGGCAGATATACAGGAACACCTTTGTCTACTTCGACATCGGCCGAGGCTCCTCCCTTGCCATCATATCCCTATTCCTGACCATGATCGTGTGCGGCGTCCTCTTCAGGCAACTGATGAAGGCGCTGTCGGCCACAACCAAATAAAGGGGGCAAAAAAATGAAACGGGTCTGCTTTTGGATATTGACGCTGCTGGTGATATTCACCTTTGTGTCTCCTTTGGTTTGGATGTATCTGACCTCATTTAAAACAAACGCGGACATTTACACTCAGGACCTGGTCAGGATGTTCTATTTTTCACCCATACTCGACAATTACATGAATCTCTTTTTTAAGACGGTCTTTTTTCGCGAATTGGTGAATACGCTCATCATTTCCATATGCAGCACCATCTTGGTCATGCTGGTGGCGCTTCCCGCGGCCTATAGTTTCGCCCGTTATGAAACCGGGCATGGTCATCTGCTCTTCGTAACCATTTCAACCAGGATGTTTCCCGCGGCGGTGGCCGCCATCCCCTTTTTCATGGCCTTCAAAACGCTGGGGCTTCTGGACACCCGCATCGGGCTCATATTGTTGTATCTCTACTTCAATGTCTCGTTCGCCGTGTTCCTTTTGTATGGGTTTTTCAGGGAAATTCCTCATGAGTTGGAGCAGGCGGCGACCATAGACGGGTATGGGCGGATAGATATCTTCCGTAAAATAATATTTCCCATGATCAAGCCCGGCGCCGCCATTACCGCCATATTCTGCTTTATCTTTTCATGGAACGAGTTCCTGTACGCCTTTCTGTTCACCCGCAATCTCGCCAGGACGCTGACCATGGGGCTGGCGTCGTTCTGGGCTTCCGGACAGGTCGACTGGGGAACCATGGCGGCGTGTGTGTGTCTCGCCATACTGCCTACCCTGGCCGCCGCCTGGTTCATGCAGCGCTATATTATCCGTGGTCTGACCTTTGGAGCGGTAAAAGGCTAGATTTCCTCCAGGTATGACTCATCGGCCCGGTTATGGGGACCTTATAAGTCTTGGATCGGCAGGATATTGGGGAGTGGTTTTATGGCTAGCAAGTTCAAATCATCGGCGACCGTCATACCCGTTGACGAAGCGGTGGGGACCGTTTTGGCTCATGACATCACGGAGATCAGGCCCGGCCAGTTCAAAGGCCCCGCCTTCAAAAAAGGGCACATTGTTACGCAGGCGGACCTGCCGCATTTAAGAAGGATTGGCAAGGAGCATCTCTTTGCGCTGCAACTGGGGCCCGGAGAGATTCATGAAGACGAGGCCGCCACACGGCTCGCGGCGGCCCTGGCGGGTCCGGGCGTCATGTTCGATCCCAAACCGGCGGAGGGAAAGATTTCACTGCGAGCGGCCCATAGAGGCCTTTTGAAAATCAAGGTCGACGCGTTGATCGGTCTCAACCTGGTCCCCGACATCAGTTGCTCCTCCAGACACCGGAATACGCTGGTGGAAAAGGGCGATATCATAGCGGCCGTGAGAGCCATACCGCTGGTTATCGACGAGACCATCCTCGATGAAGCGGTACAGGTTGCGCAAGAGGCGGGGGAAATCTTCTCGGTGAAACCTCTGTCGCGCCCCAAAACCGGATTGGTCATTACCGGAAACGAAGTGTTTACCGGACTTATTGAAGACAAATTCGCCCCGCTGATCCGGCAAAAGCTCCGGAATTTCGGCTGTTCCCTGACGAGCGTCGCGTTCGCGCCGGATGACAAGTCGAGGATCGTGGATGAGATCAACAAGCTTCTTCACAACGGGGTGGAAATGATTCTGGTCGCCGGGGGCATGAGTGTGGACCCCGACGACCTCACCCGCGTGGCTATCGCCGAAGCCGGGGCCAGGGACCTGGTTTACGGCACGCCCGTTCTTCCGGGGGCCATGTTCCTGTATGGCCGTTATGACTCCATTCCGGTCCTGGGACTGCCGGCTTGCATTCTCTTCTACCAGGCCACGGTTCTTGATCTTATATTACCCAGGATTCTGGCGGGAGAAGGCGTAAGCAGAAACGATCTTGCGGCCATGTCCCACGGGGGGCTGTGTCTCGGTTGCGATCAGTGCCACTTCCCCCGGTGTTCATTTGGCAGGTGATGGAAGCCCAAAGTCCGGAACAAGAGGAACCGGTCGCCTGTCACGTAACGAATGCCCCGGACAAACCCGCGAATCCCGGTTATTCTGTTCGTGGCCTTTCTCCAATAAAGCCGGCCTTCCAATGTACGCGCGCTGGAATACGGCGCCAAGGAGGGCGCGTACGCTCCGTTCACGTTCAAATACATTGGCATCCGATATCCGCCATTGACATTCGGACCAAAAATGAATTATCAGAATAGTGCAGAAGCAAGACGCCACGAAGACGTTATTGAAAAACCGAAATCGATGTTTTCAGAGCGGGCCGTGAGGGTGAAGCTGCAATCAGCTCTCGGGCGCCTGTTCTTTAAAGCCGGTAGCATGGCTGAAGCGCCATAACCGGATCTGCCATAATCCACGATTAAAAAGGCCGGGAAGGTCGGATTGGAAAGAATTCCAATATCGAACTTCCCGGTCTTTTTTTTGGCGCGCCCGACTCACGGAGTCGAGCGCGACGTATGACGGGAGGCCGTTTAATTGAGACGTTTTATGGTGTCGATTTGCAGTTTGGCGCTGGCGGCGCTGTTCGCCTGGCCTTGTGGGGCCGCGGAGAGCGATATCAGCGGCGCTGTCAGGAAAACTGTCGATAAGGCCATCGAGATCCGGCAATCCACTCAAAAGGATGAAGAGCGATGGAGACAGGAAAAGGAAAAACTCACGGCTGTGTATGAGCGGCTGAAAGGGGAACAGGAGATTCTGCAAGCGCAGCACGACCGGCTGAAGCAGGAAACCACGGCGGCCAGGGAACGGGTGGCGGTCAAGGAAAAGCAGTTGGCCGATATCGAACGCATGGCCGCCGAAATCGATCCCTTTCTGCGGGAACGGGTGGAGCGTCTGCGGCGACTGGTGGCCGACGATACGCCATTTTTAAAGGCCGAGCGGGAACAGCGGATCGCCCGGTTGGACAAGATGATGGAAGATCCAGAGGCGCCGGTCAGCGAGAAGTTCCGCAAAACCATGGAGGCCCTGCTGATCGAAGCGGAATACGGAACCACCATCGAGGTTTACCAGGACACCATAGAGCTCGAAACCCGCCCCACCCTGGTCAACCTGTTCCGATTGGGAAGGGTCAGCCTGTTCTACCAAACCCTGGACCACAAAACATGCGGATTTTACGACGTGGCCGCACGCGCGTGGCGGCCTCTCCCCAAATCGTACAATCACGCCATTCAAACGGCCATTGAGATCGGCGCCCGGCGGCGTCCGGTGGAACTGTTGACGCTGCCGCTGGGAAGGCTGGCTGCGCCATGAGAATCAAACTGCGATGGGTGATTATCCTGTTTCTGGCGGCGGCTTTCGCCGGGGGATCGGTTTACGCGGAAGATATGCGCGCGGCGCATGAACAGGCGCGTGAAACTAAGCGGAAGCTCCTTGAACAGGCCGCGGCCGAAAAGCAGGAGGCTGAAGCGGCGGCCGCGGAAAGCAGGAAGCGTATTGTCAACGATCGCGAGGCCCTGGAAAACGCCGTAAAAACCCTGACAACGGAAAACGAGCGGTTCGAAAAAGGCATGGAAGCCATGGAAGCCGAATCCCGCGCGCTGGAGCAAAAGGAGCGCGATTTGGCTGCGCGGTTGGACGAAACGGACAGCATGATTCGTGAATTGGTCGGCGTCATACGGGTCAGCGCCAAGGACATCAACGCGTTGATCGACCGGAATCCGCAGTCCGCGCTCGTTCCGCTGCCCGACGGTTTTTTGGAAGCCATCGCCAGTCAGTCCCAATTCCCGGCCATGGAGGATGTCCAACGGATGGCGGACCTTCTGTTTGACCAGATCCGGTCGTCAGGCGAAGTGAGCCTTCAAAAAGGCCCCCTGGTGAATCGCTCCGGGGAACAGATCGAGGCCGACATTCTCATGTTGGGCGTTTTTACGGGCGCCTATCGAACGGACGGGGAGATCGGTTTTCTGAACTACACGCCCACCGGCCGGAAGCTTTTCGCCCTTTCGCGACTGCCCTCGGCGGGAATACGGGAGCGGATCGCCGGGTATATGAAAGGCCAAAGCGAAGCGGCGCCCATCGACATCTCCCGCGGGGCGGCGCTCCGTCAACTGGTTCACGAACTGAGTCTGTGGGAGCAGATACCCAAGGGCGGCCCTCTGGTGTGGCCGATCTTAACGATTTTGGGTTTGGGTATCATCATTATCATCGAACGGGTGGTCTTTCTGCTGCGCAGGCGTTTCGACGCCGACGGGCTGCTCAGCCGCATCGAGACGCTCGCGTCCGCTCGGAAATGGCAGGAATGCGCCGCCGCGTGCGCCCGATACGCGCGTAAACCGGTGGCTCGGGTGATGAGCGCCGGACTCGACGCCCGCGATATGAGCCGCGAGGAGATGGAGAACGCGCTGCAGGAGGCCATTTTGAGGGAAACGCCCCCCATGGAACGCTTTTTGTCGACCCTGGGCATGCTGGCCGCAATCGCTCCCCTGTTGGGTCTGTTGGGCACGGTCACCGGAATGATCAATACCTTTCATGTGATTACGCTCTATGGAACAGGCGATCCGCGCATGATGTCCGGTGGCATTTCCGAGGCCTTGGTGACCACCATGCTGGGGCTTTCAGTGGCCATACCGCTGCTCCTGGCCCACACGCTGCTCAACCGGTCGGTGGATAACGTGGTGGGGCAGATGGAGGAAAAGGCGGTGGCGCTGGTCAACATCGCGCACAAGAATCGAGCCGCCGCGTGATTGACCTGCTTCAGAGCCAGTATTTTCTCCTGCGCGCCTATATGCGCGCAGGCGGCGTGGTCATGCTGCCTTTGGCGGCGGTCAGTCTGGTCATGTGGCTTCTGATCGTGGACCGGGCGCTGTTCTTCAGACGGCTGCGTCAAAAAAACATGAGCGCCCAGACGGCCTGGGAGCATGTCAACGCGGGCCGCATGCCCGATTCCAAACAATATCGCGGGGCCGTATCGCTGCTGGTGGCCCGGTTTCTGCTCCGCCGCAGCGGCGACCGCGATCTGGACCGTTTCATCCTCGACGAAACCGTCATGAGTCTGAACCGGTCGTTGGGGGCCTATCTGGCGGTCATCGGCGCGCTGGCGGTCATCGCGCCGCTGCTGGGTTTGTTGGGAACGGTTACGGGCATGATCGCCACGTTCGATGTCCTGGCTATTTTCGGCACGGGCAACGCCAAGGCCATGGCCGGCGGCATTTCCGAAGCGCTGATCACTACTCAGACCGGACTGCTGGTGGCCATTCCCGGACTGTATTTGAAAGGTTTTCTGGACCGCCGCGCCCGCAACCTGCAGCGGCGCATTTCGGTGGTGGGATATTATCTGAGACGGCATTTGTAAGCCGGAGTCCGGCGGTCGCTGTCGATCGCCGCCGGTTGGAGAGACAAAACATGCTGAATATAACCGCGGCCAGGAGGAGCAACCGCTCCACACTGGAGCTGAACATGGCTCCGCTCATAGATATGGTCTTTATTCTGCTGATCTTTTTTCTGGTGACCACCAGCTTTGTCAAGGAAACGGGTGTGGACGTCAATCGGCCCACGGCTTCCACGGCGGTCAGCAAGGACAAGGCGTCCATTTTGATCGCCATCGACCAGAACGACCGTATTTTCATGGATCACCGGGAGATCGACGCCCGGGCCGTGCGCGCCAATGTGGAGCGGGCCCTGGCGGAAAACCCGGACAGCGCGGTGGTGGTGGTCGCCGACAAGACCAGCACGGCGGGCGCGGCCATAGTGGTCATGGACGGCTGCCGCATGGCGGGCGTTAAAAATGTCTCGCTGGCGGCGCGCCTGCCCGAGGGACAATAAGAGAGAGGCCGCCGGGCGCCGGAAAAATACAATGGGAACGCGGACGGAACAGAGAACCTATTTTGACGCCTTCAGCCGGAGCAACTGGACTACCTGGCTCTGCGCCCTGATGGTCGCTTTGGCCTTGAACCTGACGCTGTTCAGTTCCATGCCGCGACTGCTGAGCCGGACGCCGGTCAAGCCGCAATACGACCAGTTTACACCCCCGGTTTTTGTCGTGCGCGTCCCCCGGCCCGAACCTCCGCCGCGAGAGAAGCCTGTCAAACGGCCCGAGCCTCCACCGGAAAAAAAGCAAAAGCCGAGCGCCAACCCTGAACCTCGCAAGGCGCCAAAAACCAGGCTGAGCCTCCCCTTTGAGATCAACCCGAGCCTGCCCAGCGCGCCCGGCGCGTTGGAACTGCCGCCCATGGAACGGGCGTCCTTTGAAACGCTTGATACGCAAGAGCTATTCAGCGTGGGAAACCTGGACGGACCCCTGATCGTTCTGGCGCGGGTTCCTCCGGTCTATCCCTTCAGCGCCAAGCGGCGCGGCGTTGAAGGCTGGGTCAAGGTCAGATTCGTGGTCAACGAGCAAGGTTCCGTCGAAGACGTGTCCATTATGGAAGCCAAACCGCCGGGCGTTTTCGATCAAAACGTGATCCGATGCGTACTGGGCTGGCGTTTCAAACCGGGCACGGTGGGCGGCGTGGAGGTGAAAACTCTGGTGGAGACAACGGTGCGGTTCAAATTGGAACAATGATCCCAGTGGAGAGTAACCATGTCGAATCATACGTTTCCCTATAAAGCGCTGGCGGCTTTTTCGCTCGCGCTGACTCTTTGCGGTCCCTGCCAGGCGCTCGCCGCTTCATCCGTGGACGAAATCCCGCTGGCCGCCCGTCTGGTCCTGACCAAAGCCGGCGATCTTATGAATAAAAATGAATATGACCGCGCCATTAAGACGCTCACCGAATTTCAGGCGCGCGGCGGCGCCACGCCGGAGCCGGACGATCCCGATCCCAAGGGATACCATCATTTCATGGTCTGCTTCGCGCTGGGCAATTGCTATCTGATCCAGAAGCAATACACCCCCGCCGCGACCGCCTACCGAAACGGTCTGAAACGCAACCCCAACCACTGCGCCAGCTGGCTGAATCTGGCCAACGCCCTCTACGAATCCGAGCGATTCGGCGCCGCCGGTGAATGCTTCGCCAAGGGCTACGATACCGCCGACGAAAAGAAGCCCGATCGTTTATATTTCAGCGCCGCCTCCTTCTATATGGACGGGCAGTACGACCGCTCCATAGCGGCTTTCGAGCGGCTGTACAAAAATCACGGTCCGGACATACAGGCGAAATGGAAGGAAAGTTTCGTCCATGTGCTGCTGGCCGCCGAACAACCCCGGCGGGCCCTGCCCATCGTCCGGGAACTGGCGCAAGAGCATACCGGAGAAGACAGGATACGCTGGCAGGAAACGCTCCTGAGTCTGTATCTTCAGTTGAACATGCGTGAAAAGGCTCTGGATTACGCGATGGAGCTGACGCGCGACAATCCCACCCTGCCCAAATGGTGGAAAGCCCTGGCCCATGCGCAGTTGAATTTTTCCCAATACCAGCAGGCCTTGACCTCCATGACCGTGTACGCCTGGCTGACCCCGCTCAACGACGAGGAACAAAAGCTGCTGGCGGATTTGAACCTGCAATTGGGTATCCCGGTCAAAGCCGCTCCGCTGTATGAGACGCTTCTGAACCGCAAACCGGACAAGCGGCTGTTGAAAAGCCTGGCGCTGGCCTGTCAGCAACTCGACCGGCCCGACAGGGTCCTGAGTTACATGGAGCGGTTCAAGACCGGCGACAAGGACGCCGAACTGCTGATGCTCAAAGGCGATCTGCTCTACGCCATGGGCCGTTACCAGGAAGCGGCGCTGAGCTACCGGCGGTCGGCCGAGGGAAAAGACAAGGGCGCTGGCCGGGCCTGGCTCATGGCGGGCTACGCGGCCCTGAGAATCAACGACCTGGACGCCAGCCGCCACGCCTTCAAACAGGCGGCGGACGATCCGAAACAGAAAAGCGCGGCGCTGGCCGCTTTGAAACAGATCGACTGATCGAGGCATAAGAGAACGAATCATGAAAAAGAAGCGCGTATGCGTTATCGACGGTCAGGGCGGCGGTATTGGCGCGGTCCTGATCAAGTATCTCCGACAGAGCTTCCAGGATACGCTGGAGATTCTTGCCCTGGGGACCAACCCCATCGCCACGTCGAACATGATCAAGGCCGGGGCCAATCAGGGCGTCACCGGAGAGAACGCGGTCATTCGCAATATCGCTTCAGCCGATGTTATCATCGGCGTCATTTCCATCACCTGGGCGCACGCCATGCTGGGAGAAATCACCCCTCTCATGGCCGAAGCCGTCATGGCCAGCCCGGCGGTCAAGATCCTGCTGCCCCTGACGCAGGAAGAGGTCATTCTGGCGGGTATGAACCGCGAGCCGCTGCCTCACCTGGCCGAGGAAATCGCCGTCACCCACGTCGCCGCAGTATTGAACAAACCATAGAGCCCTCTTCGGACGGCGCGCCGAAGACGAGGCGCGAAAGGAACGATCATGCTTTTCAAGCCATTTATGAGGGAAGGCTTTATGCCGTTGCCCGTAATCTTTATCTCCACCATCGGCGCGGACGGAATACGAAACATTGCGCCCTACTCCTGCATCATGCCGGTGCTCCGCCCCCTGGATCTGATCTGCCTCGCTTCGGCGATCAAGCGTGACACCCTGAAAAACATCCGGGATACCGGCGAGTTTGTGGTCAATCTGGCCACCGCTGATTTTATTGACGAAGTAATGCTGACCGCGCAACATACTTCGCCCGAAGTCGACGAATTCGAACTGGCGGGGCTGGAGGAAAAGCCCTCGGAAACCATACGGGCGCCGGGTATAGCGGGCTGCTACGGCTGGATGGAGTGCGCGCTGAACAAGGAATACGAGGAGCCGAATTACGTCCTGCTCATGGGAAAAGTGCTGCGGCTGGAGATTGCCGACGACGCGCTGAATCCTGACGGGACACTGGACGTGACCAAGGCGAAACCGCTCATGGCGACGGGCGGCAAGAAAGGGTTGCGTTACGGCACGATCATGGATCTCGGCAGAAAGGACTCGTACGGCGCGATGTTTTCCGACGGCAAGGACCCGCTTGCGGGTCTGTATGAACAAGATTGAGATCCCCAAAGGAATAACTGCGAAAAAACGCGTTAGCAATTGATCGCCGCACTCGGCGGCAGGGACACGCCCGTTAAGTTCTTGCGGGCGACCAGTAAGGAGATAGTCTATGGATACTGTTGAAAAGGCCAAGGTGAGGATGGAAAGCTGGATCAGGCATAACGATCACCACAAGGAAGAATACGATCTGTTGGCCGATAATCTGGAAACGGCCGGAAAGTCCGAAAGCGCGGCGTTTGTCCGGGAGATGACGGACCTCATGGAAAAAAGCAACGAATCTTTGCGCAAGGCCTTAAAAGCTCTTTAATAATTGAAAGGCGCTTTCCAGTTCCCGGAGAAGCGTCGACAGAGAGCGCAACGGAGCCCCAGGCTCGTGAGTCTTTTTTCAGAACAGGAGCTTAACGGATACTCCCGAGCCGGGGAATGAACGCTATCCGGCGCTATCCTCGATCATCCGCCATATAACGGCGTTTACCCCATCCACTTCTCCCAGAGTCAACTTTCCGGTGGGCTCGGGGCGCAGCCGTTCATCAAGATACTCCCGCAGCCGGTCCATTTTCTCTTCGGGCAGTTCCATGCGTTCCGACCAGACACGCATGGCGTGATCCATATCGTCGTATATAAGGCTGCGTTTGGATTTAAAGATTTTCACATTGGCGTGTACGCCCATGTCATAGAGCACGTTATACAGGTGGATATAATCCGGGCCGGCCGAAGGCGGCGACACCCCGAGCATCCCGGCCGCCTCCCGATAAATATCCAACTGATTGTTTCTCCCATAAATGAGGATGAGCGTCTTTTCGGCCTTTTGCGTCATTTTTGCCAGGGCTTCCCGCACCTCGTAGAAAACATACATACAGCCCGCCGCGAGAACCACATCGTGCGGCTCCTCCTCGGCGTCCTCCCACCGGCGCTGATGAACGTCCACGTTTTCTATTCCGCTCGACCTCAGATTACGCTCGAGAGCCCGGATCATCGAAGGAGACGGCTCCACCACCGTCACCCTGCTTACCTTGTCCGCGATATGTTTGGTGTAAGCACCGGTTCCCGCGCCGATTTCCAGCACGCTCATTGACGGCGTCAGCAGGCTCAGGACGAGTTCCAATTCCCTGTCCACTCCCCTGCCCCGGTTACGCCGGAGGTCGTAATTAAGCGCGTACCTCGACCAGTGCGACTCTTCCTGATCGGCGCGTACGGCGCGATAGAGCGCCGACCCGTCCTGCAGCCGTTTCCATTCTTCAAGCGGATTCATTGCCCTGCGCCCCTTTATTCCGGGATTTCAAAACAATAGGAGGCCCAATAGCTTTCCCAGTCGCTTTCGTCCATATGATCGCAGGGGTAAATATTGGTCAGACGAACCAGCCACAAACCGGGCTCTTCAATGTTAAAAACGGCCGCGCCGTCTTCATCCGTGGTCACGGTCTCCTTTGACGCCTCGCCGTTAACAGGAAGCTTGTGCGCCGCGACGGACTTGTTCGCCAGCGGCAGGCCTTCGAAAAGGACCTTGACTCCCATCGATTGGCCGGGTTTGCGTTGATAGGGATTATTTTGCAGGAGGATTTCCAGTTTCTGGCCGGTCGAATAGTCATGGAAGGCGCCCGCCCCCTGGCCGCCCACCTGAACCAGGGCTTTCATGCAGCGGGCGTAGCGTTCTTTTTCCTGTTCGCGCTGTTCCCAATTGTTGTGGAGCGCCAGAAGGTCCGTGTGATGTTCACGATCCAGATATGAACTGAACTGCTCTCTGGTCAGCGTGATGTCGGTAAAATCCTTATCCATTACCAGCAGCCCGTGACCTTCAAAATCAGCGCGATATTCGATCACCGGGGTTTGCCCCTCCCGGGAGAGCGGAAGCAGGTCGGTCGGCCCCGCGCTTGTATAAAGCTCGGAACGGGGTATGGCCGCCTTTTCGAACACAAGCTCCTTGAACGCTTTGAGCCGGTGGCCGGTCAAGAGCCGTACCAGAAGCAGACCTTCAAGGCCGATCCGGAAAGAATCCGGCTGCAGCCAGCAGTCGTGCGCAAAGGTGGTGGAAGGTAAAGCCAAAATCAGCAGCGTGGTCAGAACTATGATATTCAGCATGGTTCCTTTCCTCTCGTGGTATGTTGTTTTTCGCTCTTAAGCGGCACGATAAACGGTTTCCCGAGCTCTTCCCGCACCGCGGCGACCACACCGTACACGGATAGAATGTTGGGGGGTGTCAGCACGGATACGGAATCGCCGGCGCTGTGAATCCTGCCGTCCTTCATCATGATGATTTTGTCCGCGTAGCGGGAGGCGAGATTAAGATCGTGCACGGCCATGATCACCGACAAAGACTTTTCAACGACCAGGCCCCGTATGATCTCCATGACCTCCAGTTGATGCCGCAAATCGAGGCTGGAAGTGGGTTCATCCAGCAGGAGGATTTCGGGCTCCTGGGCCAGCGCCCGGCATATGATCACCTTTTGCCGTTGTCCCCCGCTCAGTTCGTTGAAGTCCCGCAGGGCCAGGTCTTCAATTTCCATCAGTTCCAGTATCTCGATAACCTTTTCCTTGTCCGTTTGGCTGCTTCGCCAGCCAAGATGCGGTCTTCTTCCCAAGAGCGTCATCTCAAAAACCGTCATGGAAAAAACGCTGGTGAGATTCTGCGGCACGTAGCCCACGCGCCGCGCAATCTGCATCATGCTCATGTTCCTGAGTTCCCTCCCCTCCAGCTCGATGCTCCCGTGGGGCTTCAGGATTCTGTTTATGCATTTGATCAGGGTGGATTTGCCGACGCCGTTGGGGCCGCAGACCGCCGCCATCTCCGAGGGAGCGAGTTCCATGGATATATTTTTTAAAATCCGCGCGCTGGCGTAGCTGAATTCGACATCTCTGATTTTCAATCTCATCGCGTTCTTACCAAAACTCTTTCTTCTTTCTCACGATAAGATAGAGAAACAACGGCCCGCCGACGCATGAAGTGATAATACCGACCGGGATAATTACGGGCGCCATAATCGTTCGCGCGACACCGTCCGCGAAGAGCAGAAAGGCCGCCCCGAAAAGTCCCGAAGCCGGGACCAGGAACCTGTTGTCTCCTCCTATGATTATCCTGCAGATATGCGGCGAGACTAATCCTATGAATCCGATCATCCCGGTAAAACATATGATGGTGGCGGTGATGAGCGAGGAGATCATCATGATGTAAACCCTGTTGCGCTCGACGTTTATGCCCAGGGATTTGGCGGTTTCGTCTCCAACGCCCATGACATTCAGGTCCCAGGATTTCCAGACCAGCAGGGGAACGCCCAGCGCAAGTACCACAAAGGCCGCGGTTATATCGCTCCACCCGGCTTTTCCCAGGTCGCCCATCAGCCACACAACCATGCTCTTCAAGGCGTTATCGGCCGCAAAATATTGCAGCAGCGAGGTGATGGAACCGAATATGTAGAGCATTCCGATCCCCGCCAAAACCATCATTTCAGGCGTGGATTTCTTGAACCGCGCCAAAGCGAAAATCACCACCGCGGGGATCATGGCGAAGACAAAGGCGTTCCCGATCAGAAGAAACTTTCCTCCGGTCATCCCCACTCCGGCGAGAATGGCCAGAGCCGCGCCCAATCCCGCGGCCGCGCTGATTCCGATGGTGGTGGGGCTTGCGAGCGGATTCTTTAAAATCGCCTGCATTACCGTTCCCGAAATCCCCAGCCCGATCCCGGCCAGGATACCCATCGCGATACGCGGCAGCCGCAGGGTCCAGATCACGGTGGCTTCCGGGCCGGCCACAAGTTCATTCCCAAGGATTTTGGCGGACAGAACAGAAAAGATCTTCAGGACGGATACGGGGTAGGTCCCGATGGACACGGAAACGCCCGTAACCATAAAAATCAGAAGCATGGAAAACAAAATGAAGGCGATTTTCCTCCAGGCGAACTTCCGGTACCCTTCATGTATTTTCTTTCTCGTTTCCATGCCCATTTCAGAAGTCTTGCCCCTGGTAACGATCGGGAATTCCCATGAGGCCGTTCTTAGTTTCCAGCGGCGGATATACAAAGACGCCGTGTTGATTCAGGTCATAGTCCAGCCCCTGCATGTTCAGGTATTCCTGATGAATGGCCTCGGGGTCCAAGTCCTCGAACAATTCCGGGTGGAACATCTTGGCCATATAGGCGGCCCCCACCACGCCCCCGCTGGCGTCGTTCCGGAAATGGCCGTCGAATATATACACCCTCCTGTTTTTTATGGCCTTGATGTCGGCCAGCTCAGGCCGTTCCATGAACCGCTTCAGCGCTTTTCGCAGTTCCGTTATGTCGTCCGCTTCATACCCGTAGAGGTCCACGCGATCCACGGCGTGCAGAATCATGATGTCGGGGTTTTGCGCGATCAGCCACTCCGGGTCGACCTGTATCCCCGTTCCCTGCTGGGCGAACTCCGGCAATTCGGCGGCTACGGATTTGCCCCCGGCTATGACGCACGCCTGGGTGAGGGTGTCTTTCATGGGATAGGTGCTGTAGGTCGACGTCCCCAGAATGGGGGCGTTGGCTCCCGCGATGAGGACCTTGGGCTTGTCATCCTCGGAAAGATTCCTTGTCTTCTCGGTAATGCGGTTGATCAATCCCAGATGCCAGTCAATATAGTTTTGGGCGCGCTCCGGGACGTCGAGGATGTTTCCCAGATTTCTTACTCCGCGTATGAATTTGGATTTTTCGGGGTGAATGAGATCCGGGTAATACAGCCCCAGGAAAACCACGTCGACGCCGGGCAGCTTGGCTCGTTTTTCCGTGGTGTCAAATGCGAATGACAGCAGGAGGTCAGGATTCAGCTTGAGAATGGCCTCGTAATCCATCAGCCAAAACATGCCCACCGACGGTTTTTTCCTCAACTCGGGAAACTGCAAGACGCATTGTTCGAAAATGTAACTGTACCCGGACACGCCGACGATTTTATCCTGCTGGTTCAATAGCCTCAGTAATTCGGCGTTATCCACATACTCGACGATTATGCGCTTCACCGGCTTGTGGACGGTAACCTCCTCACCATTACCGTCTATGATGGTGATCGCGCCCGAACCTTGTTTTAACGGCGCCTGCGGCCGGCTTTTCTCCGCAAAAACAGGAACAGTCGCGGAGAAAATCAGGATCAGCGCCGAGACAATCGCATTCATAAGAACTTCATTTTTTTTGCTCATCGCCGTCTCTCTTACCGAATTTCCGGTCCAGATAGTCCGTCATGGCCTGAAAATATTCTTCGCGGTAGGGCCTCTTGAAACAGGCCATGGACATCTTTTCCCGAATCCTCGTTTCCCAATCCGGGGCGGTCTGCTGAAAGGAGTGGTCCGCTTCGGGAATCGTTTTCAGCTCCACGTCGATTCCCGAAGCTTTGAGGACCTTGGCAATATCAAAGGCGTCCCGCAGGGGGACGTTCATATCGTTTTCAGCGTGGATAACCAGCGCGGGACGGTTGATGAACTTAAACTGGCGTTTCGGTCTGTTCTCTTCCGCGTACACACGCTGGTTGATGGACAGAATCCAGGAGTGGGCTTTGTAGGTTATGGCGCACCGCTCCCGTCCCTCTTTTATGGCCTGAAACATCGCGTCGACGTTCAATCCCATGGCCAGCCCCCACAGACAGTGTTCCTCCACCCACTCCAGGTTTTTTTGGCTTTCCAAAGCGTAATCCCTCACACGATGAAAATTGAACTTCATCATGTCCTGATAATCGCGGTACAACCCGCCGCTCAGGATATAGAGGGCCGGCGTCTCGCCTTCCCTGGCCAGAAGCGAGGCCACATACACGCCCGCGCTTTGCCCGAAAACAGCGATTTTGTCCCGGTCCAGTTCCTCCCGGGCGCGCATTACCTTGAGGGCGTTGCGCGCGTCTTGCGCCTCGGTGAAATAATCGCCCGGAGCGCCCGAACTTTTCCCGAACCCTCTGCGGTCCCAGGAAAAGGTGGCGTACCCGGACGAACAGAACCGACTGGAGATTTCCCGAAAGAAATTTTTGGGAGGAACCTCTCTGTTATCTCTGGTTTGCAGCAGGTTTCCGTCCCGATCATGCTCCAGCGAGCCATGAATGAGAAGAACCGAGGGCACGGGCGCCTCCGCCCGGTCGGGCAGGCGCAACGCGCCCTCAAGCTCCACGCCGTCGCTGTCGAAAGATAGGATCTTTTCTTTCAAGTCGTCTCCAATCAATGCGTTAGAAGCTGTATGAATATTCCAGAACGGCGTTTCTCGGCAGGCCGTCAAAGTGATACAGATAGGTCTCCCCTTCCGAATTCTTGCCGCTGTAGTAGCGTGTGGCGTATTGTTTATCGAAGATATTCTCCACGCGCAGGACCAGGCGGTGACGTTTTTCCTTGCCCAGCTTTACAAATACGGAAACGTCGGCGATAAAATAGTCGCCGTACTTGACGTCATCGTAGTAGCTGAGCCCCCGTTCATAAATAGACCCCGTGTAACGGGTCAAAAGATCGCCCCCGAAGTGGCCCGAGGGGTGCCGGTACTGGAGATTGAACTTGGCGAAGAATTTGGGTATCAGCTCCAATTGATCGCCGGTGTCCTTGTCCTCGGCGTTGGTCCAGGTCGCGCTGGTATGGAAGGACACTCCCTTGAACGGTCCTATCCCCACGGATGCCTCCGCGCCCTGTATCTTCGTTGTCCCACTGGTGTTTTCATAGGTCCTGCGGCCGTCATCAAGCGTTACAGAACTGATCATGTCCTCGATTCCGCGATAGAAATAACCGACATCGACGTTTATGTAGCGCCAGGCCACTCCTACGCCGGTTTCCACGTTGAAGCTTTTTTCGGGATCAAGATCCGGATTTCCGTATCGATTGGTGAGCGGGTTGGTGCCGTACATCTGTTGGACATTGGGAAGCGTAAATGCGGTGTTCACCACGCCTCTGAAATAGGTCGGTCCGTATATGGGAGTTTTCACGCTGACATCCCAAACCGTGGCGTCCGTATCGGACGTCTTGTCATACCGGGCGCCCAGGGCCATTTTGGTTTTGGGAGAAAAGGGCAGATAGGGCCGGTAACTGGCGAAAAAACCAAAGACAAGCTCATTTTCTCCCCGAAAATTTGCCATCCCGAAATCGTCTTTTCCCCAGTAATCCTGGAAATCAATCCCCGCGATGACTTCCTGTCCTCCGCAAAACCGCGTGCTGGTCATGAGGTTAACCCCGTAGTCCTCATACCCCCATGGCGCGGCGTCCGACAGATACGAGCCGTCCAGATTCTGGAAAGTCGCTTTCGACCACCAGGTGTGGGCGTAGGACTTGAGATAATAGGAAAAGTTGTCGTTGACATCGTGGTCCCACTTCACAAAGAACAGCTTTTCTTCCCAATCACTAAACACGTCATCGTAGTTGGGATAACCGTAGTCGAAATGTCCCTGCTGTATGAGGCCCTGCGCGTACACGGTGGCTTTACCAGCCAAATCAAATGACTTCCGATATTTCGCCCCCACCGTCTGGCGGTCGTAGCCGGTGGATTTCTTCTTGTTAAAGTTGAGAACGTCTTCGTAAGCCTGATCGTCGCAGGCCACATACCCGTCCCACTTTTCCGCGCTTGCATAAACCATCATACCATGGCCGCTATAGGTTCCCGTGGCGTGGCCAAAGGCGTCCATATATTCCTTGGCGCCGTAGGACCCTCCAACCTCGCCGCTTGTCTGTTCGGTAATTTCTCTGGTGATGATGTTGATGACCCCGGCGACCGCGTCCGTGCCGTAATACAGGCTCTCGCCGCTTTTGAGGACCTCGATGCGCTCGATGCTATGCGGGCTGATAAAATTCATGTAATTTTCCATGGAGTTTCCATAGATGCGGTTGGAGATTCTGACGCCGTCCAGGAGCAACAGAATTTTATTGCTGCCGTGAATGCTGGGGTAGGTGTAGCTTCCGCGGCCCGCCCTGTTGCTGGTCCAGAATCCCGGTACCAGGGACTCCAGGATTTGGGCAAGATCGACAAAACCGCTGTCTTCTATTTCCTCGGAAGTTATAACTACGAGCGGATGGCCGACTTCGGCGAGTTCCATGGGGATTTTATCTTCCATGTCCGGCGCCGTGTCCGCCTGCCCGGTGACCACAAGCTCATCCAGTTTTTCAGCCTTTTTGCCCGTTTCTTTGCGTTCTCCCTCGGTTTCCCCCTCGGCGAACGCGATTCCGGGCAAAGCCAGGAGCGAAGCCAAAACTATGAATATGGCAAGTGTTTCAAGTACTCTTCTCATCGTAAACATCCCCCTCATTTCCTTACGCGGGTCGGCTGAAAAACAGCCGGAGCCTCTCAGGAAAATTGTTCAGCGTTGTAAATGCCGGACTCGGGGCGGGAAATGAGGGAATGGAATTGTGTCTGTTGACACCGATACGATTCGAAGATACCATTCAATGGAAAGCATCCCTCACCCCGAGGGGCTTGAACGGGAAGGCAGCCTCAACACTGGCAGGTGTCGCTGTCTTCCCTCTTTTTTTTAAATTCCATAGTTGCCGTCTGAAACTGCTTTATCACCCCCTCTTGTATGTATTCGGCCACAAAAAAAGCCACGCAGGTAAATCGTCCGATCCTCGAACGACGGCCTTCGTGGCTTATTCGACAATTGTGGAAAAAATATACGTACTTACGTTAGCGCAACTTCATGGCGCTCTTAATCAGTAGCTAATATACAACGGCGCTTTGTCTGTCAATACCAAAACGGCGTTCATACAAGTTCCTCGTACGCCGCGCCTTGATAAATAATAATTTCCATGGAAATTCTATACGTGATTCCCAATGATCCGGGGCGTAAGATTTTTGGGGCGGCGGAATCAGGAACAAATCCGTAGAATTCGTACGGGCGCGTTTCCAGCTCGTCAAGGGAATGCGCGCCAAGGCGGGTAGAACTCATTAAACGCCCTAAAGCGGCCGGTCATATCGGGAAATAAACCATGAGGCCAATTGGGAGATAAAAATCATGCAAGCAATCTCAACGCTTCAAATCGATAACGAACGGGTGGTGGTGACGGAGTGGCGATTCGAACCCGGAGCGGAAACGGGGTATCACACGCACCAACGCGACTATGTGGTAGTGCCGCTGACAACCGGAGCCCTGCGTTTGGAAGAACCGGGGGGTATTCGAGAAGTCAGCCTGCAGGCCGGCGCGTCATATACGCGGTCGGCGGGTGTCGCTCACAATGTGACCAATGCGAACGATTACGAGTTCCGGTTCGTGGAAATCGAACTCAAGTGAGGGGGAAACAAAATCGGCTCACTGGAGATCCCGAAGCAGTCGCTGGAACTCCTTTGATTCCGTCAGGATGAGGCGGGCCGCGGCCCTGAGCCTGTCCACTTCTTCAGGCTTCAGCGAGAACGAAGTGGGCAGGTGTTTCAAGTAGTCCCGTTCGGCGTCATCGTTCAAGGCGGCAAACCTCACCAGAACCAGGTAGAATTCAATGTCTCCGCAGGCGCCCGGCTCCGTGGAGATGGCTTCCGAGCCGCATCGTCCTTTTCGGATCTCCTCGGCCCATCGGGAGAAGCTCTCACTCAGGAGCGCCACCGTCTCCATGTTGTAGCGTTCGATGGCTATGGAGGAGTACGAGTCGAGCATGGCCCCCAAAGAGGGGACCGCGCCCCACCGGTCCCACTTGTCGTCGATCTCGGTCTCGGCGTTCACCACCACGAAGACGATCTTATGCACGTTTTCCATCCTGGCGTATTGCAAGGTGGACCAGGGGTCACCCATCAGCGTGACACGCTCCAGCGCGGCTCGAAGGCCCAGGTTGTCGGCCACGCCTCCGTCCACCAGATGGATGTAGGGCTTCTCGTGGGAATCCAGAAAAGGCGCCATGTTGTTGGCAAGATCGAAACGGCGGGAGCTCACGTCACGGGGCGGTTTCATGGCCTGCGCGATCGCCGGTGGCAGCTGGTAGCCACACGAGCCCGCGTAGTTGCGCAGGGTAATGGGACTCAACACCATAGGCACCGCCGATGAAGCCGCGCACGCGCGGGCCACGGAGAAGGCTGACAGGTCCGAACAGATCAGGTCAAATACATCCTGAACAAAGGCGAAGCGCGTTCCATGAACCATATCCGTGGCGTTGATGACAATCATCGGCTCTTTACGGGCCAGCAGATCGCCAAAGGTCTTTCCCTCGAATACATTCTTATTGTAGTAGTCCGCCGCCAGGTCGCTGCGATCATAGTATGACGAGAAAAGCTTCCCCCAGTTGACGGGGTTGAAGAGTGTGGCGTCGGTGAGGTCGCCTTGAATGTCCTTCTTCAGGAACCGGGCTTCATAGTCCTCAAAAGTTTGTTCCCTGAACAGACCGTAATAGGCGGCGGTGAAGCTTCCGCCGGAAACGGCGGAGATCCAGTCCACTTCGTCCAACAGCCGCCTATCCTTTCCTTGAAGGCGCACCTGGGTATCCCGGAACGTTTCCAGCACGCCGTAGGAGAAGGCGGCGGCTCGTGTCCCCCCGCCGGAAAAGGAGAGCAGGAGCAGTAACTGGTCATCGTTGGTGGGACTAATCAGATTTCTGGCCCGATAGCCCGCCTGAGGGTCGGCCTGTTGTAAAGACCGGTTGACGGGATAGTGGGCGCATCCGGTTACCATCATGCCGAAAACCAGTCCCCAGATCCAAAAACATCTGAGCCCGCGCGATGAAGCGCTTTTTAATCGTCGGTATCCGCCGGGCCGATCCATTGCGCATCTCCCATATTGTGGATTTTCTCTCTTGCCGGGAGGAGCCACCTCTGTATCTCGTATGGTATCAATCAATAGCTAAATTCGATTTTCTTATCGACATGCTCGGTGATCTTGACTCCCCGCAGCGCCAGTTGTTCCTTGGCCAACGGAGTCACGGTCCCTGTCACCCATAAAGCAAATTTCCCCTTAGAATTCGGATCAGAAGCCTCGAATGACTTGGTGGCGCCGTTGACAACCTGGTCCGCCCGTTGACTCCAGACACCATGATCCAGTGGAAGAGGAATC
>Ga0068712_1000285_pt1 | contig 103288 bp, 86 predicted proteins | sample MTBAKSrepl1MetaG_FD_62987 | JGI IMG/M metagenome (GOLD analysis project Ga0068712, IMG submission 62987) | Enrichment culture microbial communities from Arthur Kill intertidal strait, New Jersey, USA, that are MTBE-degrading - MTBE-AKS1... | ecosystem: Environmental > Aquatic > Marine >... | reverse complement strand
AATTTGAGATTCTGAAAAAATGTGAAACACCGTTGAAAGGTAGACTAAATCAATTGAAGCGGCTTTCAGCCTGGTTGGTTTTGTAATATCGCCAACAAAGGCTTCTATATTGGTCTTTTCAACTTCTTTTTTTAGATTGGCAATAGCTCCTCTATCCGGATCAAGGGCATATATCTTTCCGGTATTTCCCACCCGCTCCGAGAATTTTTTGGCCATATAACCGTTTCCACAGCCAGCATCGAGAATTGTGTGGCCGGCGCATATATTCAAATTTGCCAGTATCGTTTCATCGTTTAATAAACCTTCTGAAAACTTGCCCATTTTAACCAGACTCTCCTCAGAGATCTAACGGCCCCGCGGATCAGTGGCGGCCGGGCTCGCGGGCTTGCCCGCGTAAACGGGCGTCCGCTGCAGCCGCGTGATGGTCGGCGCGAAGCGCCGAGCATCATGCGGTTGGAAATACGCGGGGCCGATGGCGTGGCGCGAAGCGTCCGCGCCATCGGCGCAAATCAGGCGGCGCCTCAGCGATCGGCTGAATCTGCATGTAGCCGCTGACGTTATTTTTCTTAAGATTCTCCTGCCCATTGTTCCGCCTAAAATAGAACTTGTACATAGATGATAATGGCTTTATCAAATGTCTGAAGATTCCCAACGATGGAACAATGAATTGAATGGTATTTCTCGAAGGGAACTCTTCTATAAAATGTGGATTCTCTCTGTTGACATAGTGGTCAATTTCATGCCCCAAGATAAGGCCGATACACATGACCGGAAAAACATAAGTTTTCTTCAAAAGCCAGGGTTGCCAACCCACTATTTCCTCTAAGTATAATTCTATCCGTTTTTCATCTCTTATATAGCATCCAAAGCATTCTTCGTTAGATCCAAAAAGCGTTATTTCCGTCAGGCCATTTAAGGTGCGATGAGGAAGATAGTCAACTATCCTCTTTACGATCGCAGCTGAATTGATTCCGTTCACGGAATACTTCTCAACTATTTTAGGCAACATTTATATGATCCAATGAGGCTAACGTCGCTAATCAGCCGCGCGGTTTTTTGCGTCGGCTGCATTAGCCTTGGTTGGGCAATCATTTAATTTCATTTCTGACACCATCCATTTCAGATATAAATCTGAAAAAATGTTCTCTACAGAATTCAATCAACAACCATATAGAGGATGATGATAAAGACTTACAATCGCTGGATCAGATAAACAAATACTGGCAGGCGGCTTTCCTCCTTTATTTTGTAAAATCGTGGCAAAAGTTCTCTCTTTTTGGGAGTTTCCTTTAGCGGTGATATGTATACTGTCCCTTTTGATTGTTTTTTCGAATCGGCATGTTTTAAAAGGTCCGCCAAGGAGCCTTCATGCTCAGGTGATAAATTGTCTCCTGCGACGAAATTCCCAGTGACTTCTATTTGATCAAAAACCGCATTGATTTCTATCATTTTTTCAAAGGCTTCTTTTACCTGTTCAGAAGTAATCGGCTTACCGATCAGTGCGAGGGTCTCTGAATCAATGGATTCAAATCCAATATTAATATAAGTGTAAAAGGGCAATCGATTCAAATGTTCAAACAATTCCAGCCTCGCCTCTAAGAACGATCCAACACTGCCAAAGAGATACAAAAACGGTTTTTGATCCATGCGCTGCCTAAATCCAAATGCCTGATAGGCTTCTTCTGCAGCAAAACAAATCAAATTCTCACCTGCGGCAAGGGCGTCATGATTGGCAAGGAATAGAGCATGATAATTGACTAAATCTTTACCAAAATGATCTTTCAAAGCCCTAATCTGTTCATAGATATTCTCTTTTGATCTTACCTGAAATTTTTGTTCTGTTTTAACACAGCAAAATTTGCAATGATAAAGGCATCCATCGGCAATGGTCAAAGGAATGATATCATAATCTACATGCCGCGTATCAGGCGGAAGTACTGAAACCCTGCCGCCGATAATCTTGTTCAACTGCTGGGAACGTTCGTAAAGAATCCGCTCATCGTTGGCCAGTATCCGTTTTATAAGATCCTTTGCATGGGGGTACAATCCTTTTGAATTTGCCATATACAGGTTTGCAAACGATTGAGACCATTCTGCTAATGCACTCATAACCACGGGATTGGAAAAATATTTAATTTCCCATACTGGGTTGCTGGAATATGGCAAACAAGGCAGATAATATTCCCCCATCCAGGAAATAATCCCATCATCGCCGCTCTTATCACCAACAGTATAATAGATCCAATCATTTCCGGCTGTTCGCTTAAATTGCTCGGCTGGATGGGGCCAGTCAGGCTTAAGTCCTCGAATAGATTTGATCTCACCGTTTAGATTAAAGCAAAACTCAAAATCTGGCGTTTTGATTTCTGAATATTTACCAAATCGCAAAGGAAAGCTTTGCTTGACTAATTTATCAGGGCCGGCTTTTTCAACACTGATCATTAAATGCTGCTGCTGAATAAAATTCATCTGTTTCCCTTTTGTCATCGTTTGCGAAAACCGATGCTCAGATGCCCAACGTGGCCTTCAGCGGCGCGCTCTTTGCGTCCGCTGAAAGGCAAGATTGGAACCTCTTTTTATATATTTACTTGGCGCTCCCTCTTCTTATGAACCTTTCGCAACATATAGCTTGCAGAGTCATATAATTGCCGACAGGTGCATATTTTGGATCATTGTGTTCCAAGGGATTTGATTCAAGCCACTCTATTACCACTGATTCTTTGTTAATTATTCCTTCAGATTTGGCCCATGAGCAGAATCCCATATCAATTTCATCGATAACCAAGTCAGTTCCGACAGCAACTACACGAGCCAAGGAATCTAAATTGGGGCCACACCCGACCATTATTTCATCACCGAGCATTACTTCAGTACCACACTCATATTTCATCGGTAGTTCCAACAATGATTAGGTAGTTTCTCTATAACATTCTGATTGTTTCGATCGCGTCATAACACCCTGCACCAAAAAGCATCATAAAATCTTTGATTTCTGTATGTTATGGCAATTTTGTCGATTACTCGAGGGTATATATGGTTTCTGCATAACACGCCGCCCTTACAGGTCGTCCGCGGGACTCTTGACGCCCTTGCCTCCCCGGTTCAGAACATGGGCATACATCATCGTGGTTTTCACGTCCTTATGGCCGAGGAGCTCCTGGATTGTCCGAATGTCGTAGCCCCTTTCCACAAGATTCGTCGCAAAGGAATGCCGAAAGGTGTGGCATGTGGCGCGTTTGGCGAGAGCGGCTTTTCTGACCGCGCCAGCACGGCCTTGACTTCATCGCGAGTCATCACGACGGGCAGGCGCTTGGGCTTGCGAGCGCGTATAGTTTCCAGATAACACCCAATAAAAAATCTTTGTCCCTTCTGACCGTCTATACGCGTGGCCTTCCTAACGGTATAACTCCACCGGATTCAGATTCGGAAGAGATGCATACCTGCATGCGGGTCGGTTGTGTCGGGACCTCAGCCGTTGCCCTGTGCAGGTGGTTCTTTCGGGGCGGAAGGCCCGGGACGCTTGTGGTGGATCTTCAGATGAGGCCAGGGAGCGGTCATGTTCGGGCATGCCATGGGAGACGTGGATGGAGAGGGGAAGGGGGTGTCGGCGAGGAACGGCGGACAGCGGGTTGCGGATCGTTTCGAAGGTCGAAGCCATGGATATCCTCTCGGGCCATGGGCCCGGATTCAGATTATCCGGCCGTGATCAGGCTTGCTTATGGAGTCTTCGAGGTCGGTTTCATGTCTTTTATCGTGCCATGGGATGGAATTCAAGGAAAAAGCTGAACAGCCCTATTCGACCGGGACCGGTCCTCCCCTTTCGTACGCCCCGCGGACCATTCGAATGCGAAGGCCGGTGGGAAGGTGTTTCTCGTGAAGCAAGGGCTCGGTCCCCGCAATGGCCATGGCCCCTTCCACGCAATGGAGGAGTTCACGCACGTTCCCCGGCCAGGGGTATTCCAGGAGGGCCTTCAGGAACTCCGGGGAAAGCCCTTTGGCATCGTTTCCATTCCGTTCGCACAGGGCCATGACATGATGAATGGCCAGGGCGTGGATATCCTCGGAACGTTCCCGCAGGGGCGGGAGTTCCATGGTGAACGACCGAAGGGGAAACAGGAGGGCCCGGTTTCTCCGGTGATCAGGATGTTCGCGTCCGTGATCGCCGCCGCGGCTGTGCCACTCGGGGGCAAGAAACCGGACTCAGCCCCCGGGCATGGGGCCTACCGCCCTTGAAACCGGGGCCGCCGCTTTTCCAGAAAGGCTCGGGCCGCTTCCCGGTGATCCTCGGTCTCGCTCAGCAGGGCGATCTGACTGGAGATGTAGTCCAGGTGGGCACGAAGGGTGCTCGCCAGGCCCTGGTACACGGCCCGCTTGGTCATTCGGACCGCCAGGGGGGGCTTTTCCGCCATGACGCCCGCCAGGGTCAGGGTCTCTTCCATGAGCCGATCATGGGGCACCACGCGGTTCACGATGCCGAGTTCCAGGGCGCGGGTCGCGGTGAGGACCTCTCCGGTCAGAAGGATCTCCAGGGCCCGGGCGCTTCCCACAAGGCGGGGGAGGTAATAGGCCCCGCCGTCCCCCGGTACCACCCCCATATTGATGTACGACTCGGCAAAGCGGGCCCGGTCCGAAGCGACCCGCATATCGCACATGAGGGCCATGTCCATTCCGGCGCCCATGGCCGATCCGTTGACCGCGGCGATCACGGGTTTGTCCAGGTCCTCCAGGGTCAGTGCGATCCGGTGAACCCCGTCCCACAAGAATCGTTTCATGTCCCAGGACATGAGACGGCCCTCGGCCATCTCCCGAATGTCACCGCCGGAACAGAACGTGTCACCCAGGCCCGTCACCACCACCACGCGGACATCCTCGTCCGCGCGGGCCGTTTGAAGGTACTCGTTCCAAAGGCGGATCATGGAAGGGCTGAAGGCGTTTCGCGCCTCGGGCCGGTTGAGGGTGATCAGGGCCACGCGATCGCGGATCTCATAGAGGACGTGGGCCGAACTCATGCACAACTCCACAGGGGTCTGCTGTCAGACGGGGAAGAGCCAGTCACGAAACCTCTCGTCCCGGCCCGCCGTGATCTCCGTCATGAGGGACGCGAGAGTCCGGGTCACCGGCCCGGGGGTCCCCTTCACATCCCGCTCTTCGATCTTCCTCACGGGCAGGACCTTGTTCGGCGTGCCCGCAAACAGGATCTCATCCGCTCCGAGGAGGGTCTCCGGCTCGATGCGGACCTCTTGGGCCTCCAGGCCCAGGACCTCGGCCGCCTGAAGCAGGGAACGGCGCGTGATGCTCAAGAGGACCGTTCCCGCACACGGGGTCATGAGCGCCCCGTTCTTGACCATGAAGACCGACTCGGTGCCTCCCTCGGCCACGAACCCCTGGGTGTCGAGCATGATGACGTTGTCGTATCCCCGCGCCTTGGCCTCGGCCCGGGCCATCATGCCGTTGAGGTAGTTGGCCGCGGCCTTGGCCTCGATGGGAACGGTCTGCGGGTCGAGCTTGCGCCAGCGCGAGAAACACGCGGTGGCACCCTGGTCAAAGGGGAACTTCAGCCCTCCCAGGTCCGCCGCCGGATCCACCACGAAGATGGAGACATCCATGGGCACATTCGGAGGAAGGATCTCGAACGCGACCTGTGAATGGAAGCAGATCACCTTGATAAACCCCTGGGACACCTTGTTTCGCCGAACCGACTCGAGGCAGGCCTCGTGAATCTTGCTGCGCCCCAAGGGGATCTCCATGCCCAGCAGCTCGGCGGTCCGAAACAGACGCGCCATGTGTTCGTCCAATCGGAAGACCACGGGCCCTTCGGGTGTCTCGTGAACGCTCATGACCTCGAAAATGGCCGCCCCGCGTCCAAAGCTGTGGCACATGACATGGGCCTTGGCCTCATTCCAGGGAATAAACGCGTTGTTCATAAATACCACTCGGTCTTCAAGCATCTCTTGATTTCCCCCCTCCTTCATCGTCCGCAATCGCACCGTCCACATATGCTTTCAGAATGCGGCTCTCTTCGGCCGCCAGATCCAGAAACCGTATCCCCATGCCGGCGGCCTCGCCTTTGGAATCCCCCTCCGCTTCCCGTGCCCAGGCCACCTCACTCTGGATCTTCAGAGGCTCGGCAAGGTTCGGGAGCTGAAGCTTGAGAAGAAACCGCTCCCCCTGAGCGAGGGGTTTTCGTGTCCGGACGAACAGCCCGCCGGTGCTGATGTTCCCGCTGTAGGCCTTGACAAAGGCGTCTCGATCCTTGAACGCCAGGGACAAGGCCTTTTGAACACGGTGATCCCGGCGTTCCTGAAAACTACTCGCCCGCTCCAGCATCTTCTTGAAGCGTTCCACCACGGCCGCGAGGATAAACCGGAATTCCGAGGAAAGCTTGTTGAACTCGTTGTCGAGAAAGGACCGGTCGATGACGCCCAGGGTGGTGGGCCCCACGGCACGCGCCGTAGCCGTACGCCGGATGCGCCCGAGGAAACCGAGTTCCCCGAAGACCTCCCCCTCCCCCAGGACCTCGATGACGACCCGCTTGTCCTCCACGGTCTTGGAGATCTCCACGGCCCCGGAAATGACGACGTACACCCAGTCACCGGTGGCGTCTTCCCTGAAAACCACCTGACCATCCTCATAGGTCTCTTCGGATGCCACGTGATACATGGGCGTCCTCCTTGGAAAGGCGGCATGTCCGCCCGCGGAATGCACCGCCTGGACAGGGGGTTGAACTCCCTGATGGAAATAGATTTTTATAGGCCAAAACACCTGGTGAGTCAAAGGGAATCCGGAATGGGACCCGGGAGAGAAGGCCGGAGATTCGAGGAAGAGGAGTAAGGGAAGGGAAGAAGGAAAAACCATCGGAACAAAACTTTTGACTCAAGAGAACAGCGCCGATTGCCGAATACTGTATTTGAGGACCCCGATCAGCTACGGGCTGCGGAAAAGGTCCCGTGCCCGGGCTGGGACGGGAATGCCTCGACAAAGGAGGCTCCGCATGAAAATCAGCACAAAAATCATGATGTTGGTCACCGCCGCCTTGATCTTTGCGGCGGGGGTGGTGGGTTCGATCGCCGTCTGGCAGACCCGAAAAGCGGGAGACGATGCCATGGCTCGGCTCGAAAACCTGGCCTACCGGGACATCGAGCGACTCCAACAGGAGGGGAAAGGACAGGTCCAGGCCTTTCGAGAGGACTATATGGCCCAGAACAGGGCCTACCTTCAGGACCAGATCAAGATCGTTCTCAGTGCCATCTCCAGGAGCCTGAAGGAGGCCCAGGAGATGAACGACACCTCCGACATGGACGAGCGCGTCAAAGAGGCCATCATGATGGAACAACAGGCCGAGATTGCCGCCTTTGTCGGGGAACTCCGGTACGGCCCCGAAAGCGAAGACTACTTCTGGATCAACGATCTGGGTCCCACCATGGTCATGCACCCCTACAAGCCCGAACTCAACGGGCAAGATCTCTCCAACATCACCGATCCCACCGGTAAACAGCTCTTCATGGAGTTCGTGAAGGTGTGCAGGGACAAAGGGGAGGGATTCGTGGAGTACATGTGGCCGAAGTACGGTGCCGACGAACCCCAACCCAAGCTCTCCTTTGTCAAGCTGTTCCCCGAGTGGGGCTGGATCGTGGGAAGCGGGATCTATCTGGATGACGTGAATGCCCGGGTGGAGGCCAGGCAGGCCGAGATCGAGGCGCGGGCCGCCCGTACCGAGGCCGATGCCAGGGCCCTGGTGGAGGCCACCAAGGAAGAGACGCAACAGGGCGTCCGGGACATCATACTGCTGATCGGGGGAAGCACGCTTTTGGTGATCGCCCTCGTGCTGCTTGGGGCCTTCCTCTTCACCCGGCAAGGCATCGCGCGCCCCATTCAACGCACGATCGAAGGCCTAACGGGAGCCGCCGACCAGGTGGATGAGGCGTCCGGCGAGATCTCTTCCGCCGGCCAGTCCCTGGCCGACGGGGCCACGTCCCAGGCCGCGTCCATCGAGGAGACCTCATCCTCACTGGAGGAAATCGCCGCCATGACCCGCCAGAACGCGGACCACGCGGCCGAGGCCGACCAGATCATGCGGGAGACACGGGGCACCGTGACCAAGGCCCACGAGTCCATGAACGAGCTGACCTCGGCCATGCAGGAGATCTCCCGGTCCAGTGACGAGACATCCAAGATCGTCAAGACCATCGATGACATCGCGTTTCAGACGAATCTTCTGGCATTGAACGCGGCCGTGGAGGCGGCCCGCGCCGGCGAAGCGGGAGCGGGATTCTCCGTGGTGGCCAACGAGGTCCGCAACCTGGCCATGCGGGCGGCGGATTCGGCCAAGGAAACAGCGGCACGGATCGAAGACACATCCAGAAAGGTGCATGACGGGTCGACCTTGGTGACCCGGACGGGGGACGCCTTCAACCGGGTGGAGGAAGGCGCATCCAAGGTAGCGGACCTGGTCTCCGAGATCTCCGCCGCATCGGGCGAACAGGCCCGGGGTATCGATCAGGTGAATCGGGCTGTGAGCGAAATGGACCATATCGTCCAGCAGAATGCCTCCCAGGCGGAGGAGACCGCATCGGCATCCGAGGAGATGCGAGCGCAGTCCGCACAACTCAAAGGCATCATCGATGAACTGGGGAGGCTGGTCCGGGGAAACCGGGACCACGGGCACGACGGTGACGTGGAGCGAGTTCGAGTTACCCGGGCACAACGGTTGAATACGGCCCTTGAACCCCGGGGCTTACCCCGGGGAGAAGGCCGGCGCCGCATCGCAGGGCCCGCCCCGGACCGGGTGGTCCACTGATTTCCGAAAGGGGGCGATAACTGCACGACGCCTGGCCGGCAATGAAGAACATACCAGGGTCAGGGCCTTTCGACGAACCGGGAAGCCGCGTTACCGGCTACACGCCGATGTGCTCTTCTACGATTCGAATGAGTTCTTCCGGGTCAAAGGGCTTGCCCACCACGGCCACGGCCTTCTTGATGGCCAGTTCGGGCCGCGCAAGACCGCTCACCACGATCACGGGGATTTCCTTGAGTGAGGCGTCCTTGCTCATCTTTCGGTAGAACTGGGGGCCCCAGACTCTGTCCATCTGAAGGTCCAGGGTGATGAGATCCGGAACGATCTCATCCAGGACCTTGAGGGCATCGGCCCCGTCCGTGGCGGTGATCACCTCGTACCCGTGGTCCTCGAACAAGGCCTTCATGTACTTCACCACGGCCTCTTCATCATCCACCACCAGGATCCTCTTGGCCACGTCGCACCTCCTTCCCCTCGAATGGAGAGACGCCTCGTTCCCGCCGGGACGGGACCATGCGCCCCCGAATGACCCCATCCTCTTTGCCTGAATCGATCTCCCTTTCACCACCGCCCGGATAGCAGGCCGTTGAAAAACGCTCATCTGCTGCGTTTTGCTCATCCCTCGTCACTGCGGCGTACTGGCTTGTACGCCTCATTCCTCGGGATTTCGCACGCCTTGCATCTGGACATGTTGAGTCAGCCTGTGAACATCGGATTTTTCAACACGCTGATAAGGCCCGGGCGCCGCTGGAGACAGGGCTCAGGGTCGCCCGGATTCAGGCCCTTCCACCTCGGCGGACCTCGGTATTCGAATGTCCACCACCGTCCCGCGGCCCGGTTCCGAGTCCACGGAAACGGACCCGCCGTGCTGGCGGACGGTCCGATCGGTGATGTAAAGCCCTAACCCGGTCCCTTTTCGATCTTTGGAAGAAAAAAAGAGGGTGAACATCTTTTCCCGGGTCTCGGCGTCCATGCCGATCCCGTCGTCCTCCACCCGGAGGACAACGTGGTCCTCCTGCGGAAGAACGTGAAACGAGATCCGGTGGGACGACGTCTGCACCCGGTCGTCCAGGCACGCATCCACGGCGTTTTCGAGCACGTTCACGAGAGCCGTGCGAAGGAGCCGGGCATCCACCTCGAATTCACCGGCATCCATGGGGCACGTCAGGACGAACTCGATCCCGTGTTCCTCCACCAGAGGACGAATTCCCCTGGCCGCATCCTCGGTGAAGGTCGCCACCGAGGTCCGCTCTTTACGCAGGTCCCGGTCCTTGGAGAAGAGCAGCACGTCCAGGACCATGTTCCGAATTCTGCCCACCATCTCCTTGACGACGCCCAGGCCCTCCTGGATCTTGTCCTGGTTCTGCCTGCGAAGCCCGGAATCAAGCAGGTACATGCCCCCATCCAGCCCGGTAAGCATCCCCTTGATGCTGTGGGAGATGGAGCCCACCATCAATCCCAGCGCACTCAGGTGGTCCTGGACCTTCTGGAGTTGGGCCATGTCCGTATACAGGGCGAGCACATGCGTGGTCTCCTCCCCGGCGGTGCGGATCGGAGAGGTCCAGATCAGGACCTCGTGCCTGGCCCCGTCCGGCGTGGTGATCTCCCCCTCGCCCTCCTGGCTCGTCCCTGTGGCAAAGGTCGTCTGAACGGGACAGTCGGTACACGGGGATGCGGCGTTCTTCAGCACACCATAGCACACCTCACCCACCCGGTCACCAAAGTCCCGCCGGAACTTGCGGTTCAATGCCGTGAGGACCAGGTCTTCATCCATGACCGCCACGTGGCAGGGAAGGTCCTCGAAGAGTCTCTGGAAGCGGCGAAGGACGTCCGGGATCGTCTCCCCTTCACTCTCCAGGCGTTTCTCCAGGTCAACCAGTTTTTCCGTTTTTCGGTGGACCAGGTCCTCCAGGGATTCGGTGTACTCCCGAAGCTTCTTCCGGGCTGAAATCCGCTCCTGAACCCGTTTCAAAGAGGTCTCCAGGTCTTCCACATTGATGGGCTTGGTGATGAAGTCCGTGGCCGCGTGCTGAAAACTCTGGATGGCCACCTCCATGTCGCCGTGGCCCGTGATCATGACCACCTCCGTGTCGGGGTCCTCGTCCTTGATCTTTCTGAGCAATTCCACGCCGTCGATGTCCGGCATCTTGATGTCCGTAATGACCATGGGAGGGCGTTTCTCCCGGAAGAGACGCAGGCCTTCCTTGCCGTTCTCCGCCGAAAGGACCTCGTAGCCCATGTCGGTCAGGGCTATGCCCAGGACGAGACGGATGTCTTCCTCGTCATCCACCAGGAGGATGGTCGGCCGGCTCATAATCTTCATTCCTTGACAGGAAACGTCACGATAAAACTGGCTCCAGGGCCTTCGTCCGGCCCCATCCGGATTTCCCCGCCGCAATCCTTGACAATTCCGTAACTGATGGAAAGCCCGAGACCGGTGCCCTTCCCCACCTCTTTGGTGGTGAAGAAGGGGTCGAAGATCTTGTCGCGGTGGGCCTTGTCGATTCCCGTCCCCGTATCCCTTACCTCCACCATGACCTGGCCGTTTTCAAACCTGCTGGTCACGGTGATCCGTTTATCCCCCGGTTCCACATCCCGGCCCTCCCATCGCTCTTCGATGGCATCCCGGGCGTTGATCAGGAGATTGATAAAGACCTGTTCCAGGCGGTCCGGGTCCGCCATGATGGGAGGAAGATCCGGGGCATACTCCCGGTTTACCTCGATGCCCCTCACCCGAAGCTGCTGGGTGAAGATGTCAAAGGCCCGGTCCAGCGGATCCGTGACCCGGCACTCCACCAGGCAGACCTCCGATTTCCGGGCAAAGAGGCGCATGTGGGTGATGATCTTGGTGGCCCGGTCCACATTGGAATCCACCTTGGCGAGCATGTCGTTCAAGGTCTTCGGCTGGATCTCCTGGCCGCTCTTGATCTTTTTGATGAAAAAGCTGGACACGGTCTTGATCACGGAAAGCGGCTGGTTGAGTTCATGGGCCACCCCGGTGGCCATCTCCCCCAGCGTGGCGAGCTTGCTCGCCTGGGTGAGCTGCTCCTCGGTCTCCAGCCGCTTGGTGATGTCGCTCGTGGTCACGAGAAGCACCTTTTGTCCGGTATATTCGGACGGGGATACGCGGATGTTCACGAAAATCCGGCTGGACGTCTTGTGGAGGTGCTTCACCCGGTCGAGGACCTTGAAAGACTTCAACATCTCTTCGAACCTGGGGCGTTCTTCCGGCTCGTGAAACTCCATGAAAGACCGGCCCAGGACCTCCTCCCTGTCGTAGCCGTAGACCAGGGACATGCTCTCATTGCAGTCCAGGATCACCAGGCTGTCCGGATGGAGAACGAACACGGGATTCGGAATATTGTTGAAGATCGCATGGTACTTCTGTTCGGATTTTTCCAGTTCCTGCTCCAGGAGCCGCCGGTCCGTGATGTCCAGGCTGATCTCCATGGCCGAATGGATCTCCCCGTTCTCGTCCTGCAGAGGGGAGGCGATCACGATCCAGTGGCTGAGGGTCCCGTCCCGGTTGACGCCGCTCTCCTCGCTCCGGTGGATCCCTCCGTCCTCGAAGACCCTCTCCACGGGACAGGATTCGCACTTGGTCGTCCTTCCTTTATAGGCATGATAGCAGGTATCCAGAGGCCTGGGATCAAACTTTTCCGCAAAGGCCCGGTTGTAATTGAGGAGATTGAAGTTCCGGTCCTGAACCGTAATGATGACGGGGACCAGTTCAAAGAGGTTCCGGTATTCCTTTCGCTGCTTGTTCAGGGCGGCCTGCTTTCGCGATATCTCGCGGCCCATGTAGGTGATCGCCTCTGCGAGCTGCCCCATCTCGTCTTCCTGAGACACCTCGATATGAACATCCTGCTCCCCCCGGGCGATGCGCCGGGTGGCCTCGATCATCTTTCTCACGGGCCGGTTCACGAAGTGGAGGACGAAAAGGAGCACGGCCACGGCCGTGACCAGGAGAACCAGCAGGGTGATGACCATGGTCCGCTGTCTGTAGGCGGCGATTTTCGCGTCCGTGGGCCCCAGGGTGAGGACCACATCCAGGGCCCCCAGCACCTCCTTCCCTTCGGGATGGACGTGGCACTCGGTGGACGAACACCCCGGCTCGTTGTAGAGGGCGCTCAGGATGCCCAGAAGCCTTGCCCCGTCGTCACCGCGGAAGATCCGGGTCCTCTCCGACAGGTTCAACTGGACCTGGGGCGGATCCGTCCGATGGCACACGAAACAGGCCTCGTCCTTGATGTTCGTGGTCTCGCCGATCTCCCTCGTGTCGTCCGAGTACGTGATCTGCCCGGACTTGTTGTAGATTCGAATCGCCCGAATATCCTGTTGCCGGCTGATGTTCTTGATGGTCTCGGCGATGTCCTCCCGGGAGTTGATCATCATGGCGTAGTGCGTGCCCAGCTTGATGGTGTTGCTCAGACGGTCCGCCTCGAGGGAGAGGTTCCGCATGGTCTCCTCTTCCTCGTATCGAATGTTGGAGTAGGACCAGGCCGAGATGCCGACCAGCAGGGTCAACCCCACGGTCAGGATCAGCTTGGACACAAGCCTGTGCCAGAGCCCCTTGATCCGGTTGAACACCATCGCTCCTTCCCGGTCACGCAGCCTGGTTTTTGAATGCCTCGCCGACGGCGAGGTTGAGGTCGAGCCGGACGTCTTCCTTGGAAAGACCCAGGGCGAGACCGAGGAACTGGGGGAGGTAAAGCACCGTGGTCTTCAGGTCGCTCCCTCGGGACCTGGAGGCTCTTCCCTGGTAGGCCTCCAGGTTCATCTGGCACATGGGGCAGACCGTCACGACGGCGTCGGCCCCGGCCGCCGCCTCCAGGATCCCCGCCACCAGCTCGATGCCGATTCCCGGCTTGGTGGTCATGTGGGACGCCCCGCAGCAGTGGGCCCCCGCAGACCAGGGAAACACCTCGGCCCCGGTGGCTCGAATGAGAGGCTCCATGCTCCTGGGATCCTCGGGATCGTCGAACTCCCCATAGGGCCGGAGGCACTGGCAACCATAGTAGGGAGCGATCCGAAGACCTTCGAGACGGCGACGGACGCGGCCCTTCAGGAGATCTCCGCCCACGTCCCTGGAAAGCACATCCAGGAGGTGCCGGACCCGGGCCGTGCCCCGGCAGGCCAGACCCGCCTCGGCCAGGACCTCATTGATCTCACGCCGGGCATCCCCACCCTGATGGACGGCCTTCTCCGCCCGCTTCAGGTTGAGATAGCAGGCACTGCACGGGACCAGGATATCCAGGTCCTCGCCGGTCGCCTCGGCCAGGGCCAGATTCCGGGCCGGCAGCGCGAGGGCCAGCAGGCGGCTCACCGCGGGGGCCGCGGTGGCGCCGCAGCAGGTCCAATCCGGCAGATCCACCAGTTCCACGCCCAGGGCCTTCAGCAAGGCCCGGGTGCTCAGATCGTACTCCCTGGCCGTCCCCTCCAGAGAACATCCCGGGTAATAGAAATACTTCATGACGCACTCTCCATGGATTCCACTTTTCGAAAAATCGGATCCAGCACGCTCTTTCCCGAGAGGCTGGGAAGGCTGATTCTTACCTTGCCGCGGCTCATGAGGCGCATGCCCAGAGGGGCGAACTGAAACGGCAGAATGGGGTTCTTCCGGCCGGCGAAGTAAAAAAACATGAACTCCATCTCGTCCACCCGGCCGTGCCGCCGCACGCTGTTCATGAACTGGCGGCTGAACTCCACGCTGGACCGGTATCGATCGGGGTAGAGCCGGGCGGCCACCTGTTTCAGCCCGGCCATGGCATCGGTCACGGGCAGACTTCTGGGGCAGCGAAGGGTGCAGGTGTAGCACGACGAGCACAGCATAAAGGTGCGGCTGTGGAATATCTCCTCGACCTCCCCGCTGAGGACCAGCCTCCAGAGCATGCGGGGGGTGTAGTCCATGGCGAACTCGTTGGGGCAGGACCCGGAGCACGTCCCACACTGGATACAGGGCTGGATCATCCGCCTCACGGCGGCCAGAACGTCCGCCACATCCGGTTCGGACCCGCCTTCCGAATGGAATCCCGGTTTCCTTGTCCGTCTTTCCATGCTGTCATCTCCCGGCCCCGGCCGGCGGGGCCCGTGTCCCTGAGGCGATCATCCCAGCGATCAACCCATGGCGGCATCCATGGCGGCGTCGATGGTGTCCAGGATTCGGCTGTCGTCCAGTCCCTCGAGGATGGTGGCGCTGTTCGGGCAGACGGCCGCGCAGTTCCCGCAGCCCTGGCACACGGAGGCCTCTACCAGGACCAGGCCCTTTTCCGGGTCCACGAATCGAGCCCCGTAGGGGCAGGCGTCCAAACACTGCAGGCATCTGGAACAGAGCGCCTGCCGGACGCGCGCCACGCGCCGGTCCACGTGAAGCCGTTCCCGGCAGAGGATACGCAGGGCCCTTTCGGCGGCCGCGCCGGCTGAAGCCACGGACTCGGGAATGGTTCGGGGGGACAGGGCGAGGCCGCAGGCAAACACCCCTTCCCGCAGGCCGTCCACCGGACGCCACTTGCTATCCGCCTCCTGAAAAAACCCGTCCGGATCCAGGCCGGCGCCGAAGGCCTCCGCCAGGGGGGCCGGAAGGAGGGGAACCACGCCCCCCGCCAAGACCACGAGATCCGCCTGAATCCGGATCCCCCGGTCAAGGACCGGCTCATGGGCCGTGACAACGGCCCCTTCGGGTCCCGGTTCCACCCCGGGCCTGCGCTCGGGCGTGTACTGAATGAAGTGCACCCCCGCCTCTCGGGCCTGGGTGTAGTATGCCTCGGAAAATCCCGTGGTCATCATATCCCGGTAGAGCACGAAGATGGACACGTCCGGGTTGTTTTTCTTGAGGAAGAGGGCCTGCCGGATCGCTGTGGGACAGCAGACGCGGCTGCAGTAGTTCCTCGGTTCCGTCCGGGTTCCCGCGCACTGAATCATGACCACGGATCTCAGTCCGGCCGGGTCCAGCGTCCCCTGGGAAAGGGCCTCCTCCAGGCCTTTCTGGGTCACAATCCGATCGCTCTCCCCGTACCCGTAGCCATCGGGTTCGCATTCCCGTCCCCCGGTGGCCAGGATGGTCACCGCGTGCTCCAGGGTCCGCCGAGTCCCGTCGGCATGCTGAATCACGGTATGAAAACGGCCCACCCGTCCGCCCGATTCCAGCACCTCCGAAGCGGTGTGCACCTGAATTCCCGGGTGCTTCTCCACGCGGGCCATGGTCTCCTTGAGAAACTCGCCCGGCTCGTGTCCGTCCAGGGTCCGCGGAATCCAGGTCAAGTTCCCGCCCGGGTTCGTTTCCCGTTCCACCACCTCCACGGGGAAGCCGTGATCGGCCAGGGCCAGGGCCGCGTGCAGACCGGCGATACCGCCGCCCACCACCAGTGCCCGGGCCTCCACGGCCGATGTTTCCTCTCCCAGGAATACGGGACGCCGCACGCGGGCCAGTGCCATGCGGATCTCGGACCCGGCCAGGCGTCTCGCAGCATCCGGATCGTTTACGGAAAGAAGGGGTGTCCGAAGGTCCACCACGTCCATGTATGACGGGTCCAGGCCGATTCTCCTTCCCAGTTCACCCAGCCTGCGTGCATAGGCATAGGGCATGCAGGAACCCAGGAGAATCCGGTTGGGCCGTTCCCGACGGGCCGTCTCCACCAGGGTGTCCCACCCCTGCGCCGTACACAGGTCGTCGATGGCCTTCACCCGTTTCACGGCCGGATCGGTCTGAAGGTCTTGAATCAGACCTTCCAGGTCCATGCCCGGCACGGTCTCCCGGGTGCAGCGGCAGACAGCGATCAGTACGCGTGCCGGCTCCCGCGACACGTCCCGGTAATCGACCTCATGGGGCTCCTCCCGGGCCGCGTCCCCGCCCGAGGCATGGAGAAGGCGGGAGGCCTCCAGGGACGCGCCTCCGGCGAGAAGAACCGAGTCGGCGATGTCGCTCGGGTTGGCGACGGCGCCGCTCAGAAAGACGCCCTCCCGGCTCGACACGGCCGGGTTCATTCCGGAGGATTGGACAAACCCCCATTCGTTGCGCTCCAGGCCGAGCATCTCGGCCGTCTCCGCAATCCCCACGGACGGCCTGGCACCCATGGCGAGCACCACCAGGTCGAAGACCTCCTCGTGAAGGCATCCGTCCTCCCCGGCAAACTGAATGGCGGGCAGACCCGTTCCGGTCTGCGGGGTCACGGAGTGGACCCGCACCCGGTGGAGATGGACCCCTTCGGCCTCGGCCTCTTCGGCGTAGCGCTGAAACCGCTTCCCGGGCGTTCGAAGGTCCATGTAGAAGATGTGGGTCTCCACCTCTCCGGACGTCTTCCGTCGAACCAGGCGGGCCTCCTTGAGAGAGATCATGCAGCAGATGGAGGAGCAGAAGTCGGCCCCGACCTGCCGGTCCCGGGACCCCACGCACTGGAGCCACGCGACACGCTTCACCTCCCCCTGGTCCGAGGGTCTCGCCAGCCGGCCTTCCGTAGGACCGGTCCCGCTGAGGATCCGCTCCAGTTCAAGGCCGGTGACCACGTCAGGCATTTGGCTGTAACCGCTCCAGGAAAACTCCTTCGGATCCGCGTAGGACATGCCGCAGGCCAGAACGATGGCCCCCACCTCCAGGGTCTCCCGCCCCGTTTGGCGTCGCTCCTGGTATACCCTCTCCACCATGGGAACGAGCTTTTCCGGGTCAAACGGCTTGGTCAGGTAGTCGAGGGCTCCCATCTTCATGGCCTCTACGGCCGTGTCCACCGTGGCATAGGCCGTGATCATGATGACCGGAAGATCCGGCCGGCTCTCCCGGACGTGCCGAAGGACCTCCACCCCGTCCATGCCCGGCATCTTGATGTCCACCAACAGCAGGTCGAACGGGTCCTTCTCCAGCCGTTCCAGGGCCTCCGGGCCTGACGCGGCCATGTCCACCCCGAAACCCACGTCCTCCAGCCACTCCTTGAGGGAGTCCCTCACGATGAGTTCGTCGTCCACCACCAGGACCCGGAATTCCTTCCGGCCCGGATCGGTCAGGTGAACGGCCCCGGTGGGACATGCCTTTTCGCATTCACCGCATAACGTGCAGGCCTCCACGTCGATGACGTAGGGGTTGGGCACGGCGTGGGGCACGGGCAGGTAGACCGCCTTCCGCCTGCTGAGCCGTTCGTTGAACGAGTCCGGGACCTCCACCGGGCAGGCCTCGGCGCAGTCCCCGCACCCCAGACAGCGGTCGGGGTCGATTCGAGCCCTCCCCGTGCTCAGCGTGACCTCGAAACGTCCCGGTTCGCCTTGAACATCCTTCAGTTCGGTCCCCAGCCTGAGATCGATGTTCTCGTGAAACAGGCCCTTGCGCAGGCAGTACTGACCGGAGGCATCCCGTTCCAGCATGGGCAGCATGCGGCACATGCCGCAGGCGTCCGTGGGGAACTGGCGGTCGAGCTGGGAGAGGACGCCTCCCAGGTGAGGCGCCCGGTCGATCAGGGTGACCCCGTAGCCGGTCTCGGCCAGGTCCAGGGCGCTTCGAATGCCCGCGATGCCCGCCCCAACCACCAGTGCCCTGCCGATCCTGTGTCTCATAATCCCACCACCTCGCCGAATTCATCTTCGCGAAAGACCGCCAGGGGCGGCGCTTCCTCGACGTCCCGGCCGGGCTCGTACTCGAAACTCTTCTGGACGCGGTGGGCCACGGTTCGGAAGAGTTCCATGACCGGGATGTCGTTCGGGCAGGCGTTGGAGCACTGGCCGCACCCCACGCAGGAGGCCGTCATGTGCGCCATACGCGTGAGATGGAAAAAGACCGTGTCCGTAGGTATCTTCACGGCGCCCTTCCGATCGGCCCAGTTCATGTACTGCCGTGGCTCGTGCTCAAAGACGTCCGTGCCGAACACGCACTCCCGGCAGTAGCAGACCGGGCAGGCCACCCGGCAGTTGTAGCAGTTCACACAGGATGCCAGGTAAGAGGCGAGCTTGGCCACACCGTTGGTGGCTTCGCGGGTGCGCTCGAACATGGCGTCCCGTTCCCGGACGGCCTTCTCGATCCGCCTTTTCACGGCCTTGGTGCGGCCCTCGGGTTCCTCGGCCTCGGTCAGGCCCATCCCTTCGAGCAGGGCCATGCCCGCCTCGGTCCGGGCCTCGATCCAGACTCCCCCATCCACCGGGACACCGTACAGTCCGATGGCCACATCGGCCCCGTCCGGCGTCACGTGCTCGCAGACCCGACAGGCCGGGGCCGGCTCGAAGCCGGTGTCTGTTTCCTCTCCTGAAAAGGCCGCCTCTCGAAACCGCCGGGTCAGATCCCCGGCCTCATCCACAGCGGCCTCCTTGCGGAAGTCGTCGTTGGATAGGGCCCCGGCGCAGTCGAGGCCGATCAGGACGAGTCCGTCCCTGGAGGCCTGCTTGAGCTTGATCAATTCCACAAAGGCCCGGATCTCGCACGGCCTCAATACCGCCGCCAGCCGGCCGCCCGCATCCTGGCGGGTCAGACGGCTCAAGAGCCTGGCGCCGCTCAGGGGATAGGCGGGGGAAAGGGGGTCGGCCGCATCCAGCCGTTCCGGATCGGCCACAAGGGTAGGCATCACAGCCCCGTTGAACGGCAGCCGCAACGGCGTGAACACCGCTCGAATCTCTTCTCTTTCCAGGATCTTGCCGAGAAACTCCCGCAGGGCGGCCTCGGCGCCCCCTTCCTTCCCCTCGATTCGGTATCCCTTGGACATGGCTTCCTCTCGCGTTACAGGACCATGGTCTTCCTGGTCTCGATGGGGCCGAGTTCCTTGATGGTGGAAACCAGCCCATCCACGGTGTGCGCAAACTCCAGGCCGTCGCTTGCTCCAATCCACGTGAGCTTGAGCCGCTCGGGCTCGAACCCGAACTGGGGCAGAATTTCTTTGAGCAGCTTGACCCGCCGCCGGGCCTTGAAATTACCGTTGATGTAGTGGCAGTCGCCCGGATGGCAGCCGCTGATGAGCACCCCGTCGGCCCCTTCCAGAAAGGCCTTGATCACATACTTGGGGTCCACCATTCCCGTGCACATGACCCGGATCAGTCGCACGTTGATCGGGTAGATCAGCCTGGAGGTCCCGGCCAGATCCGCGGCCGTGTACGTGCACCAGTTGCAGACAAACGCAATGACGGTGGGCTCAAAATCATCACTCATGGCTCCCCCTGTTCCTCGTGTGTGTTCCATCCCTGAAGGCCTCACCGCACCCGCTTGAAGATGCCTTTCACCGGGCCCTTCTTCCAGGCACCCTGTTCCCCGCGGGACTCGTGGCAAGAGGTCCCGTTTTTTCTCTTACCTTCCCACCTCATAAATGGCATCGAAGATGCCGTCCATCTCCGCAAAGATCTGACGGCTCTTGAAGCCGGAACACCGGGCCGCGCCGCTCGGGCAGAAACCGGTACAGCTCCCGCACCCCTTGCACAGGGTCTCGTTCACCACCGAGACCATGCGCTGCTCGTCGAACTCGATGGCGCCATAGGGGCAGAGTCCGATGCAGATCCGGCAACCGGCACAGATGTCCGGATCGATCCAGCTCGTGGTGGGCTCGATCTCCACCTCTCCCAGCGAGGCCAGGGCCAGGGATTTGGATGCGGCCCCCGATGCCTGGGCCACGGTGTCCGGCACATCCCGAGGGGCCTGGCAGGTACCGGCCAGGAAGATGCCGTCCGAGGCCGTGGAGAGCGGCGCCAGCTTGGGGTGCTCCTCCAGGTAGAATCCGTCCTGTCCCTGGTTGATCCCGAAGATCCGGCCCACTTCGGTGGCGTCGGCCCGGGCCTGTATGGCTGCGCACAGCACCACCATGTCCACTGGAATGCGATACCGGCGACCGAGCAGGGTGTCTTCGCCCACCAGGACCAGTTGATCATCCTCGGGCAGGATCTCCGCAGGTTTTCCTCGAATGAACTGAATCCCCTCCTCCTGGCACCTTCGGTAGAATTCTTCGTATCCTTTCCCGAAGCACCGCATGTCGATGTAGAAGTCGTAGATCTTCGTGCCCGGACCCACTTTGTCGTGGATCAGGTGGCCGTACTTGAGGGCGTACATGCAGCAGACCCGGGAGCAGTAGGCATGATACCTCTCGTCCCGGCTGCCCACGCAGTGGACAATGCCCACGCTCCGGGGGGGATCGGTGAAAGCGCCGGCCCCGTCCCGCATGAGGATCCGTCCTCCGGTGGGACCCGTAGCGTTGTTCAGCCGCTCGAACTCCAGGCTGGTGAAGACGTTCGGGTACCGCCCGTAACCGAAGGGCTTGATGATCGTCGGGTCCATCTGGTCGTAGCCTGTGGCCAGAATGATGCTCCCCACCTGGAGCTCCACGTCCTCGTCCCGCATGGTGTGGTCGATGGCCTTGGCCTCGCAGACCTTCACACACTCCATGCACTCGGAGCAGACCCCGCAATTGAGGCACCGATCGGCCTCGGCCCGTGCGGCTTCCTCGTCCAGGGCCTGCTCGACCTCGGCAAAGCCCCTCACCCGCTCCTCCGGGCCCATATGGGCCGCGTGGGCCCTCGGTTGCACAGGCAGATCCCGCGGAAGGGGATTCCAGTCCTTGCCGACCTGCGGCACGTCGGCCTCTTCGGATTCCCGGGAGAGATCCTCCCCGTCCAGGAAACGGAGGATCCCCAGGGCGGCCCTGCGCCCCGCACCCACGGCCTCCACCACGCTGGCCGGACCGGTCACGGCATCGCCCGCGGCAAAGACGTTCGGAAGGGAGGTCTGCAGGGTCCGCGGGTGGACGTCGATGGTACCCTGCCGCATTCGGTTCAGGCCTTCCACCCCCTCTGCCCAGGCATTGTCCACACGCTGCCCGATGGCCGTGATGATGGTATCGGCCGGGTGCACGTGCTCGGTCCCCTCCACCGGTTCAGGCCGGCGCCGGCCGCCCGCATCCGGAGGCCCCAGGCGGGTCTCGATGCACTCCAGACCCACTGCGCGTCCCCCCTCCACCTTCACCCGGACCGGGGCGTCCAGAAAGGCGATGCGAACACCCTCGGTCCTGGCGCCCTCGATCTCTTCAGGATAGGCGGGCATCTCCTCTTCGGATCGACGGTAAACGATGGCGACATCGGCGGCCCCCAGGCGCCGGGCCACCCGGGCCGCGTCCACGGCCACGTTGCCCCCGCCCACCACCACCACGCGACTCCCCACGTCCACGGCCTCACCCAGGTTGACCCGGCGCAGGAATTCCACGGCCTTGAGGACACCCGGACTCTCCTCGCCTTCCACCCCGAGAGTGAGGTCCCTGTGGGCCCCCACCCCGAGAAAGACCGCGTCAAATCCCTCTTTCTCAAGGGTCTTCAGGGTCAGATCCCGGCCGAAGGCCGTGCCCGTCCTCACCTCCACCCCCAGGTCGATGATCTGTGCGATCTCCCGGTCCAGGATCTCGGACGGCAGGCGATAGTCCGGAATGCCCACGCGAAGCATGCCGCCGAGACGATCCAGGGCCTCGAACAGAGTGACCTGAACCCCTTCCAGGCGGAGATAATAGGCCGCGCTCAGCCCGGCCGGACCGGAGCCGATGACGGCCACCCGTTCCTTCCGCTCCTCGATGACCGGTTTTTCCCACGTGGACGAATCCGCATGGTCCGCGGCGAACCGCTTGAGTTCACGGATGGCCACGGCCGTATCCTGTTCGGCCCGCCGGCACACGGTTTCGCAGAAGTGGGGACAGACCCGGCCCAGCACACCGGGAAGCGGCAGCCGTTCCATGATCAGGCGTACGGCGTCGTTGTACTTGCCCTGCCGGATGAGCTGCACGTAGCCCTGAACATTGATCCCGGCCGGACAGGCCGTGGTGCACGGGGCCCGGTCGCGTTTGTCGATCACAAAGGTGATGGGAACGGCCTGGGGAAAGGACCGGTAGACGGCTGCCCGTCGAGCCAGCCTCTCGTCCCACTCGCTCGGCATGGAGACCGGGCAGACCGTGGCGCACTCGCCGCAGCCGGTGCACACCCCCTCCTTCACATATCGTGCCTTCTTGCGCACCGTGACCGTGAAGTTGCCGATGTACCCGTTCACCTCCTTGACCTCGGCATAGGAAAGCAGCTCGATGTGCCGGTTCTGGGCCACTTCCACCATCTTCGGCGTACCGATACACGCGGCGCAGTCGAGGGTCGGGAAGGTCTTGTCGAACTGGAGCATGTGCCCGCCGATGGTGGGCTCCCGTTCCACCAGGTAGACTTTTCGGCCGGCGGACCCGATATCCAGGGCGGCCTGAATGCCCGCAATGCCGCCACCCACCACCATGACGTCCGGATGAACCGTGGCGTGGCGGGGAAAGAGGCTTTCGTGAAGGCGGACGCGGTTCACAGCCCCCCGCGCCAGGCTCTTGGCCTTGTCCGTGGCCTCCTCGGGATCCTTGGTGACCCATGACACCTGTTCCCGGACGGACGCCATCTGAAAGTAGTAGGGGTTGAGGCCCGCGCGCTGGCAGGCGGCCATGAAGGTCTTTCCGTGCAGCCGGGGAGAGCAGGAGGCCACCACCACGCGGTTAAGGTGATGACGTCGAATGTCTTCGACGATCATCTCCTGCCCGGGATCCGAGCACATGAACTTGTAGTCCCGCGACACCGCCACGCCGGGAAGTCCGCGGACATAGTCGGCCACGGCCTCCACGTCCACCTTGCCGGCGATGTTGATTCCACAGTGGCAGATGTAAAATCCGATTCGTATGTCCATCTCTCCCGCCTCAGAGGCCGACCGGGCGTTCCGGGGCCCCGGTCTGGGTCAGGGTGTGCAGGAGCCCCGGAAGGTCATCCGCCTCCGGGGGCTTGGCCGGAACGCCCTCGGACCGTGACAGGCAGCCGCTCCTGGAGACTCCGGGAAAGGCCCTGAGCTGACACAGGGTTTCCTTGTAGATGGAAGACAGAAGGCCCGCGGGCATGTGCGTGAGGTCAGCGTTCAGCTTGAGATCGTGGAATAACGGGAGATGGCCCTTCTGGTCGAACATGACGGCCGCGACGATGGCATCCGGCCCCTCCCCCGGGGCCTTATGGAACCCTTCGCCGGCGGTGGATGCCGGAATGGGCTCATACCCGCCCGGTCCGAGGAGCCTGGGGAAGAGAATGCGCTCTTCCGGCTCATCGTCCACCACCAGGACCTTCTTTGTGAGGGCGGCAGGCTGCATGGTCCTCGCACTCCGGTCCGGCGAATGATCGCATAACCACCGTTCACCGCATGGCATGGCTCGATTTTCGGTTTTCCGAAAGGAGAGAAGGAATCGTGCCACGGACTACGGGTAACACAAATGACCTTGGGATTCAACATATTGAGGACACTCCAGCCATCACCTACTCACGGCCGGGCGATTTGGACGTTGCGTTTTTGCGCAACATATAGATGCCTTGTCGATTTAACTATTTGATTTACCATCGTTTTTTGCTTTTCAACACCGTCTGTTCCGCGCTACGCCGCCCTGCAATACCCGGTAACCCCGGCCGTTCGGGAACACCGCCCACCGCCGTGAAACACCCATATCGCGCCAATGTCTTTGAGCATGGGCTTCGGGTCTGCTATGTTGAAGAGGCTGAAGGAGACATCCCAGCACCTGCGGGGACAAGAAGGGAAAGGGAGGATCCCGACTCATGACGCAACTCGTGCTTTCCGTGGCTCTGGCCATCGGCATTTCCGCCGTCTGCTCCCTGTTCGAGGCGGTCCTCTATTCTGCAACCTCCGGACAGATCGAGGTCAAGGCGCAACAGGGTCACCCGGCCGGCCTCATCTTCAAGCGCCTCCGGCAGGATATCGACCGGCCCATTGCAGCCATTCTGTCCCTCAACACCGTGGCCCACACGGCCGGGGCCGCCTTTGCCGGCTCTGCGGCGGCCGGCGTCTTCGGGCACCACTGGCTGCCCTACTTTTCCGCGGTGTTTACCGTGGCCGTTCTCGTGTTGTCGGAGATCATCCCAAAGACCCTGGGCGTCGTGTACGCCGGATCCATGATGTCGTACGTGGCCTATCCGCTCCGGGCAATGGTTTGGGTGATGACTCCCTTTGTATGGATGAGCGCCTCCCTGACCCGGCTCATCGCCCCGGGAAGAAGAGAGGAGGTGGTGACGTCGGCGGAGCTGAGATACCTGACGCGTCTCAGTTTTCAGGCGGGACGAATCGAGGACTACCAGGAAAAGGCCATCGAGGCCATTCTGAATCTTCGAAAAAAGCGGGTCAAAGACGTGATGACCCCGAGGACGGTGGTGGTCTCTTTCAGCGAAGATCTGACACTGGAAGAAGTGACCAAGGCCCACGGGCGATGGGAACACAGCCGGTATCCCGTGTATGACGCGAATCCCGAAGACATCGTGGGAGTCGTTCTGGTCAAGGAGATCTTCGTAGCCTTTTCCCGGGGTCGTCATGACGTCCGCCTGGCCGACCTGAGCCATCCAGTCCACTATGTCGTCGAAACAGCGAGGCTCGACCGGGTGCTCATGGAATTCCTGGATCGGAGGGAGCACCTTTTTGTCGTGCTGGACGAATACGGCGGGCTGGACGGGGTCGTTACGCTGGAGGACATTCTGGAAGAGATCCTGGGGCGGGAGATCGTGGACGAGTTCGACCGGGTGGCCGACAAGCGGGAATTGGCCAGGTTGCGACGCGAACAGGCGACCGGTGGGACAGACGGACGGTCCGACGTGGAGAAACCCAAAGGGAAGTGAAACGAAAAATGATTCATCCTCGTCAAACGGGATGGCCTTTTCCGGGGGCACTTCCCTGCCTGTATGCCCCGCTGGTCCCTTGGAGCGGTGCGTCATCGGGACGAGGTGCGCATGATGGGCCTGGACGGATCGAGAGGGTATACCGGAGGGGCGGCCCGCGCCACCAGGGTCGAACCGTCCTGAACCTTCCTGGTGGAGCCTTCGATCAGGGCCGATGTGTTCCTGGCCGTCTCTTCATTGCCTGTCGCGGACAGCTAACGCTCTCGGTTTATGGAGGTTTCCCCTTTTAGGGGTTTCCCCTGGGCCGTCGATGAGGCTGTACAGGCCGGTCTCTCCCGTCTGGAAGTCAACGTATTGCTGGTGGACGCTTGTCGCTGTGGACCACAACGACCACCCGGATGTTTTTAAAAGCGGTGTCATGTTTCGAGTTCCAAGCCCTGGGTGATACAAGGACATCAGTTCCTCCACGCTGGCAAAGCGCCACCCCTCCGCGCCTCCCGCCATTTCATTAATCCACTCCTTTGCTTTCTCCAGGGAGGTGTGTTCATCCGGTCCCGCCATCCATTCCAGGCCGGTTTCGGTATCCCAGACCACTCCGGTTGAAAACAAAACGAATCGGCCATCCTGCTCAACGACGTCGGGTGAGGGTAGTGTCTTGGATACCTTAATGGAATCCTTTGAAAGGTTCGCTGTCTTCGTTGCCTCCATCTGTCTCTGTTTTTGCTCCAAGTCCACCTTCAAGCGCTCCAGTCTTCGGCGTTCCTCCTTCAGTTGTTCCGCATCCGTCCCCAGCGGTGTCTCTCTGCCCTTCGCCCCGACCGTCAAAGGCAGCGCCCCGCCCTTACCCGCCAGGTAGTACCGGGGAACCGGCGTCTGGGAGGTCCATGGCACCTGGGCCTCCATGGTTTCCTCCATCACGTCCAGGCCCGCCTCCAGGAACACATCCTGAATGCTCAGGCCCGGTTCCTTCAGTTTTTCAAGAAGGTGTTTGGTGAACACCCCGTTCCTGCCCGACCCATCCGAGGCCACCGATCCCGGGGAGGTGGCATAGGCGATGATCGTCCCCTTGGGCGCGTCCATCTGAGCCAGCCCCCGCGTCCCTGTGCGGAAGCTCCGCTTGAAGGGGTTGTCCCTGCACGCATCCAGGACCACGATGTTCAGCCCGGCGCCCCCATCCTTCATTCTGCCCACGACCCGGCCTGCGGGCAGGGCCTCCCACCGGACATCGGATTCCGACACCACGTGCGCGTTCACCGGAATCAGGTAGTTTTCGCCGCCGATCTGCATGCCGTGCCCGGCAAAAAAGAAGAGCCCCAGCTCGGCGCCCCGGAGCGCGCTATAGAACGCATCCATCGCCTCGAACATGCTCCGCCTGTCCGCGTCGATCCGGTGGATGACCTCGAAGCCCAGGGTTCGAAGGGCTTGGGCCATGTCTTGCGCGTCATGGGGAGGATTCACCAACGGGGCGCTTGCGTATGCCCCGTTTCCGATCACCAGGGCCACCCGCCGGGGTGCCTCGGCCCCGGAGTCCCTCCACAGGCCGCACACGATCCCCAATGCCAGGATGCACAGTCCCGTCACGCGGACCGGCCGAATGATCTCTCTTCTCATCTTCTTGTACCTCTCATTGAATCCAGGTTCGTCTCTCTTCCGGCCCTCACCATCTCGTGAAACAGGCCGTCCCCGTCCGCCTTCGGGAATCCCGCCGCCTCGAGTGTCACAACGGAAGGTGGATCCTGAACTCCGCACCGGTTCCCGGGCTGCTCTCCACCTCCACGGTTCCGCCGTGACGCTCCACGATGCCGTAGACCGTAGAGAGGCCCAGGCCCACCCCGTATCCTTCCTCTTTTGTGGTGAAAAAGGGCTCGAAGATGTGAGGAAGGGCCTTGGGGTCGATCCCTGTGCCCGTATCCCTCACCACCAGGATGACCTGCCGCTTATCCGGGTCCAGGGAGGCCCCGATGAGGACCCGCCCCCCCTGGGGCATGGCGTCGATGGCATTGAAGATCAGATTGATGAGACACTGCTGGAGCTGGTTCGGGTCCCCCTGAACGGGCGGCAGGCCGGAAGGGACGTCCACCGAAAGTTCGATGTTCTGAAGTTCCAGCTTGTGATGACTCAGGAGGACGGCCCGCTCCACCAGCCGGGGCACTTCTACCGCCGTCGACTCGGGCACGGCCCGCCGTGAAAACGAGAGAAGGCTCGACACGATGTCGCTGCAGCGAGCCGTCTCGCTCTCCACGAGATCGAGATATCCCCGGAATTTTCCCAGGTGCTCTTCCGTGGGGCGGCCCCGTGCCAGGATCCGTTTCATGAGCCGCGCATAGTTGAGGATGCCGGCCAGGGGATTGTTGATCTCGTGCACCACGCTCGCCGCGAGCCGTCCCAGGGACATCATCTTGTCCTGGTGAAGGAGGTTGGCCTGATCCGCCATCTCCCGTTCCAGGCGGCGGATGTCCCGAAGGTCCCGAAAGAAGCAGACCAGGCCGTCCCGCTCATCCCGTTCCAGGATCTCCGTGACCGAGACCTGGACCGGGATTGCCAGACCCTTCGGGGTCCGGATCCGCGTCTCGTAGCGGAAGAGCGTTCCCGGGCCGCCATACCGATCGGATGCCAGGTCATCCTGAAAGGCGACGAAGTCCTTCTCCTCAAAGAAATCCTTCAGGAGACGCCGGCCCAGGACCTCATACCGGGACACGCCGAACAGGTTCTCCAGGGCCCGGTTGAAGGTGACCACCTTCCCGTCGCGGTCGCATCCGAGGATACCGTCCATGGAGCTGTCGATGAGCCGGCGCTGAAAGCGGATCGCCTCCAGAAGCTCTCGAGTGGTCTCCACGCTTTCCTGTTCGAGAAGCGTGGTGTAGTCTGCGGCCTGTCTCCGGGCATTGTACCGTTCCTGTGCCCGCCTGAGGGCGAGCTGAAGGCCGTCTTCACTCACGGGCTTCACCACGAAGTCCGAGGCGTCGAGCTGAAGGGCCCGAATGGCCACCTCCATCTCGCCATAGGCCGTGGCCACGATGACCTCGATATCCGGATGGGCCTGTTTCACGGCCTCCAGGACCTGAAGCCCGCTCATGCCGGGCATGCGGATGTCCGTGATCAGAATCTGAGGCCGGAAGTCCTCCACCAGCCGCAGGCCCGATTCCCCGTCGAAGGCCGTGGCCACCTCATACCCCGCATCCTTCAGGGTGACGGACAGGACCTCGCGGATATCAGCCTCGTCATCGATGAGAACGATCCGCCATGGACGTTCTTCCTCCATGGACCTCCTTTCTTCACCGGGGCCTGATGAAAGCGCAATAGTTGCACTAAGTAGATAGCATACCGAAAACACAGGGGATTGAAAAGGAGGAACAGAACGGGGAGTCCGGCAGGGACGTCACATCTGCCTGAACACGCCGGCGAAACGGCGGCTCGCCGTGAGGATCTCCTCCCGGTCCTTGAGCCGAACCGAGGCCCCGCCGGTGATGGACGGGCTGACCCGGGCGATGCCCCGCGCGTTGACGATGGTCCCCCGGTGGATCTGCCAGAACCGCCTTGAATCCAGTTCCAGGGCCAGCTCCCGGATCGGCTTACGAATGAGCGCCTCCCGGTCTTGCGTGACCACCCTCGTGTACTTGTCCTCGGCCTGAAAATAGCAGACGTCGTCCACGGGAATGAGGCGGATGTCTTCCCCCACACGGGCCCGGATCCATTGAAGCGTCTCGGGCTCCCCCTGACTTTCCAGACCTCGAACCAGGCGTTCCACCCGCTCGGAGAACCGGTCCCGGCCGGCGGGGCCCTCTTCCAGGCGCACCTTCAGGCGTGCCACCGTCTTTTCCAGCCGATCAACGGTGACCGGCTTGAGGAGATAGTCCACGGCCTCGTTTTCAAAGGCCTCCACCGCGTGTTCATCGTAGGCCGTGATGAAGACCACCCGGCAGGCCCCCGCACTCCTTCGGGCCACCTCCATGCCGGAGAGCCCGGGCATGCGGATGTCCAGAAAGGCCACGTCCGGGGCCTCGCTTCGAATGAGGTCCAGGGCCTTGGGGCCGTTTTCCGCCTCCCCCACGATCCGGAGCTCGGGCCATGCCCGGGCCAGGCGGGCCTTCAGGTAGTCCCGCAGGGGTGCCTCGTCATCCGCTATGATCGCTCGACAGGGGGGCAAGGGGAACCTCGATTACGGCTCTGAGACCGGTGGGCGTGTTGTCCTCCAGGTGGAGTCGTCCCTGCTCGCCGTACAGGGCCCGAAGACGATCCCGAACATTGCTGAGCCCGGTCCCCGGTACGCTCCACTCTCCCATGCCGGCCCCGGTATCGCTCACGGTAATGCGCAGGACGTTGTCCGCGGCCTCGGCTCGAATGCCGATTCGGCCGCCTTGCATGGTCTGCTCCAGGCCGTGGCGGACCGCGTTCTCCACCAGGGGCTGGACCAGGAGCGGGGGAAACGGGTGGGACCGAACCGACTCGGGAACTGCCATATCATAGCACAAACGATCGCCCATGCGAATCCCGGTGATCCGCAGATAGGCCTCCACCAGGTCCATCTCCTGGCCCAGCGTGGTTTCCAGCTTCCGCGTCCGGGAGAGGGATGTGCGCAGATAGGCCGTCAGGTCCTCGAGCATGGCACGGGCCTTTTCCGGCTGCAACTCCATCAGACCGAGCACGTTGGACAGGGTGTTGAACAGAAAGTGCGGCTCGATCTGGGCCTGAAGGAGGCTGAGGTTGGCCTGCATGGCCTCCTTTTCCCCGGCCAGGCGCTGAATCCGCTCTTCCCGGGCCTGAATCTCGGAGGCCGCGGCCCGCTCCAGGGAGGCAAACCCGTAACAGATGGCGGCCCCGAAGAAGACCCCCAGGAACACGACCTTGAGAAACACCCCCTGCTCCCCCAGGACGTGGTCCGGGCCGGCGCCGGTGATCACATGCCCCAACCACGTGCCGACCGCGGCGCCGACCAGGATGGACCCGGCGATCAGGGGCCACCGGAGACTGGAAGGGGCGTGCTTCCACCCGTGGCGGACGGCCAGGACGAGAAGGCAGATGGACAGGCCGATGCACTGGGAAAAGACGAGGTTGATCCAAATGCCGCCTCCAAACCCGATCCCCGTCAAAAACAGGGCGATCACCGTGTTCAGAGCGGCGGTGTACAGAATGGTCCGGAGGGGGGAAATAACGGATTCGCCCCACGCATCCCTGCCGAGTGACATCGTTATGGGCTCCCCTCCGCCATTCCTGTGGATGAACCGCCGGTCAGGTTTTTCGGGATCGAAATCGGGATCGCTATCGAAATCGAAAAACATCCGCAGGCCGTTCGATCTTCTTCATCGGCTGCCGAAATGCCGTCCTCATCATGTACGTGGTTTCTTTGTCCCATGGTCATTCGATTTCGATAGCGATCCCGATTTCGATCCCGACATAACCCAAACCTTCTGCGGCAGCCCCTCGAAATCAGGTCACCCGCCCCAGTCTTCCATCAGGTGCTGAAAGGTCATCTCTCCGGCCCGAAGAACCCCGCCGTACCCGCCCCCCGGGTTTCCCCAGGCACTGGCCAGGTAGAGCCCTTTGACGGGCGTGCGGTTCCCCATACGGTTCATGAAGGCGTTGTCCATGGACTGCTCGAACCCGTAGATGGCCCCCTCGGTGTTTCCGGTGTACCGCAGGCAGGTGAGAGGACTCGCGGCCTCCCGGACCTCGATCATGGAGCGGAGCCCGGGAATGACCGATTCTTCCGCACGGCGGATCAGGGTCTCGGTCCACCGCTGTTTCTCCTCTTCGTAGGCCTGCTTTCGCCCGGCCCGATAGTCCGCCTCGAACCGCTGCCACGGCCCATAGCCCGAGAGGCAGAGGAGCATGATCGAGGAGGTCCCGGGACGGGAGTATCCCTCGTAGAGGTTGTCGAACAGGGTCACACTGAAGCCGCATCGATCCACATCCCCCTGAAGGCAGGAGGCATAGTCGTCCTCCGGGCCCCGGCCTGTGGCCACACTCGTGCTGAATCCCGGAATGGTGCCTCGGATCTCCCGGTTCAGGCCCAGCCACACGATAAAGCAGGAGATGCTCGGCCGCAACGAGGAAAGCCGCTTCATGGTTTCGGCCGGGACCGCGTCGGACGGCACCATATCCTGAAGGGTGGTCAGGGCCGAGGCATTGCTTACCACGGCCCGGGCCGGAAGGACTCGGCCGTCCGCGGTCTCCACGCCGGCGACTGCGCCGTCCCGCAACTGAATCCTCTTCGCCTCGGTCTCGTAGAGGACCTTCCCGCCCCCCTGCTCCACGGTCTCGGCCAGGAGGTCGCTCAGGGCCTGGGACCGGTCCTGAATATAGTAGGAGCCGTTCTTGAGATAGCCGCCGGTGGCCACGGCATAGTAGAACCCGGAGAGCCTGGACGGCGGCAGGCCGTAGTATCCCCACATGGCGGAGAGCATGTCCCGCGCCTGCGGGTCTTGAACATGGTCGTCCAGGAGGTCGGAAAGGGTCTGGTTCCTCACGTTCCACATCCGCCGGAACTGGAGCGGGAAGATCGGCTTGAGCACGGTCTTGAAAAAACCGGACTGCCGGCCGTATTTCTCGGTCTCTTCAAAGATATTCAGGACCTCTTCCACGAATCCCCGAATCCCGTCGGCCTCTCGGGGGAAGAGTTCCCCCAGAGAGCGAATAAAGGCCTCCGGATCCCGTTGGGGAAACGAGACATCCATGCCCGGGGCCTTGACCCGGTAGGTCTCGGGGAGTTCCACCAGGCGGAGCTTTTCCAGGACCCCGAGTTCCGAGAGGGTCCGCTCCACGTGGTTTCCCCGAATGGAGGTCCCGTGTAGGGAGACCTCGAACCGGTACTTCCCCCCTCCCCGGTCAAAGGCGGTGGCGTACCCCCCGGGGATCTCGTGCTTTTCGAGGATGGTCACCGGGATTCCCTGACGCGCCAGAAAAGCCGCGCAGCAGAGGCCGCCCAGCCCGGCCCCGATGACCACCGTGGGGTAGTCCTCCTTGGGGCCCATGCGGGCCGCATGGACGGCGATGCCCCGCCAGTCCACGGCGAGCGATGCCGCGGACATGGCCGAGATGGTCAGAAAACGCCTTCGTGTCATGCAGGGAACTGCCATGGTCTTCGTCTCCTTTCGCGCAAGCCGTTGTCTCACATCCCATGATGAACGAGTATGGGACCGATGCGCGCCGGACGCCATCCCTTTGAGACAAACGGAGCCCCTGAGGGGGCAGGCGGGGCCTGGGCGGCGTGACCGGCGGATGTTGCACCATGTCTTCCCTCCGGTCCGTTTCCATGTCCCGGGGTGAAACCGGCCGGATCACAGGCCGTTCAGACCGGGTGCGGCACGATGAATGATGAGGAGTTGAACACGGCGGGAAGGGGCATGAATGCCCTGCCGACGTCGACGGGTCCAGGGAATCCGGAGGCGACCGCTCGCCATGCCGTCGATCCCCTCAATGCCATCTTCGAATGGAGACAAAAAGGACCAGCCCGAATATTTCCAGACGCCCCAGCAGCATGACCACAGAAAGGACCCAGAGACCGGGATCCGGAATGGAACTGAAGTTCGCCATGCTCCCCACCTTTCCAAAACCGGGCCCGACATTGCCCATGGCAGCCGCTGAACCTGAAAAGGCGGTGAAGGCATCGACCCCCATGAACGCCAGGATCAGGGTCGAAGCGAACACGACCCCCAGATACAGGGAAATGTAAATGAGGGTCGATTCAACGAGGCTCTCTCCCACGGCGTCGCCTCCCATCCGAACCGGAATGACGGCATTGGGATGTTGAATCTTCCTCATGTACCGGCCCACCGACTTCCAGAACAGGACGATTCTGTCCGCTTTGATTCCCCCGGAAGTGGACCCGGCACAGGCGCATTGCAGGGTGAAAAAGACCATGACGAGTTGCGCGAAACCGGGCCAAACAGACGAATCCGCCGTAGCGAACCCTGTGGATGTCCCCAGAGACAAGACTTGAAAGGAGGCGCGTCGAAGGGACTCGGGCCATGTCTCATACACCTTCCCGTGGACGCTGATGGCGACGAGAATCGTTCCGATGATCAGGGCCAGGACATAATAGCGGGCGATGGGGGATCGAAAGATGTCGCCGGACTTATCCGCGATGGCAGCGAACAGAAAACCGAAATGCAGCCCGGAAAGGACCATGAATACCATGATGACGCTTTCTATCCATATACTGCCGTAGTGGGCCACGCTGAGGTTTCGAGGCGAAAACCCCCCGGTGGCGATCGTGGCAAACGCCGTGGTGACCGCGTCAAACCATCCCATGCCGCATGCGAGCAGAGCGAGCGCCTCCAGCAGGGTCAGGCCCAGATACACGAAAAGCAGGATCTTGAGGACCTTCCGTGTCCTGTAGTTGAAGGTATCGACCGCCACCGAGGACATTTCGGTGCGGCATAGAATCATCCCCGCACGGCCCGCCGAGGGAAGCACTGCAAGGGTGAAGACGATGATGCCGATCCCTCCGATCCAGTGAGTGACGTTTCGCCAGAAGAGCAACCCGAGGGGCAACGCCTCGATGTCCGAGAGAATGGTGGATCCGGTGGTTGTGAATCCGGAAACGCTCTCAAACCAGGCCTTCGTGAATGTGAATTCTCCTCCCCAGAGGACAAACGGGAGAAGCCCCGAAAGACACGAGAGGAGCCAGCTCGCAACAACGATGATCAGGCCTTCTCTTCCGGAGAGGTCTTGAGTGGCCGGCACAAATAAAACCGGGAATATCCCGAAAAGGGCGCATATGACGGCGCTGTAGACGAGAGAGAAGAGGGCGCCGTCTCCTTCCAGTGCGGAAACAAGAGACGAGACGAATAAAAAACCGGCGTTCAGAACGAGAACGAAGCCCGAATAGCGCAGGATGACATGGAGTCTCATCACACGTTTTCCTTGGTCCTCTTGGCCAGGAGGTCCTGAATCGCCGATGTGAGGTCGAAAAGTTCATCCTGAGTCTCTATGTGAACATTCAGAGCCTCTCCTGTTTGAACGTGTTTCTTGATCCCTGCAGTCAGCTTCATAATCGGATTGACCACGTAATAATTGATAAAAAAATTAAACACAAAGGTAAAAACCAGCGCCGCAATAATGGCGACAATACCGGGCATCGCCGCCCTATGGGCACTGTCCTTTAACTTCGTGGCGGTCTCATACATGGCTCGATCGTTCATGGCCATGAGTTTCTCTACATTGAATTTCGTTTCCTGAAATGCGGGATGGATTTTTTGAAAATACCACTGAAAGTTTGACTCGTGGTCGGTTTCTATCTCAGGATGCTCCCAGTTTTCGCGATAAGCAGCATACGCTGTGCTTATGCGGTTGATCTGTTCTTCTTCTCCGGGTATGGTGATGTTTCCCCGAGCCGCTGTGTATCCGTGTTGAAAAGCGGCATGGGCGGATACCAGGATGTCCATCCCCTCTTTTTTTTGCCCTGAAAAAAGTAACAGCATGGCGCTGTCCTCTCGTTCCAGTGCCTCAATCATCATCCTGGCCGCATTAATACTCCGATAGTTATCATCCAGAATGCGCTGGACAGAGGCCCCGATGGTCCTGAGCTGGTACATGGACCACGCCCCCGCCACAAAAAGCGTGGCCGCCAGAATGATGAATCCGGACAGGATCTTGAATCGTAGTTTCATGGTCCATCGTCCTCCAGGGACCCGGTTCACCGCTGATCAGGACACCGGGTGCTGATTCCAAGTGGAGAGATATACGGGTCTGCCCCTGTCCGCACAGGGGCGCCACATGGAGAGGAAAGCGGCATTCTATATCCAACCGGGTCATTCAGGCAAGGCCGGTCACGCTTGAACGGGATCACGCTTGAACGGGGTTGATCACTGGTAGGGGTTCATGTATGCTCTCTCAATACGTCGTAGCCGCCCGCCGCCTCGGAAAACCGTTCCAGGGCGTCGCCTCCCATGTGAGGGTTTCTCCCATGGACCTGACCGCAGCCGGAGAGTACCTTCGATCCAGAGAGGACGTGGTCTTTGCCTACCTCTTCGGTATTTGAGGAGAGCCGCGCCTGCCGATCAGCCATGATCCGCTCAACGCATTCTTATCGCTCGATCGCGACGCCTCGGACTCGACGCCCATGAGGCATCTTGACTCCAGGGGCCTCGCGTGCTTTGTCACGCCCCACGGTTTCGGGCACGCGGCCCGGGCCTGCGCGGTCATGGAGGCCCTGAGGGGACTCCTGCCGGACCTGAGCCTGGACATCTACACACGCGTGCCGCACCGCTTCTTTGAAGACTCCCTTTCCGGACCGTTCACCTACCACGATCTTCTATCGGACATCGGGCTTGCCCAGAGAGGCCCCCTTGCGGCGGATCTCCCGGAGACCGTGCGCCTCCTGGACCGGTTCCTCCCCTTTGACGAGGGGCTCGTTGCGGGCCTCGCCCGGGAGGTCCGCGAGCGGGAGGCCCGAATGGTCCTCTGCGACATCGCTCCCTTGGGGATCGCCGTGGCCCGAAAGGCGGGCCTGCCATCCGTGCTGCTGGAGAACTTCACGTGGGACTGGATTTACGCGGGGTATGAGGGGGTTCCCGGGCTGAAAAGGCATGCCGAAATCCTGGCCCGGATCTTCCCGCAGGCCACCCATCGGATTCAGGCGGCGCCCGTGTGTAGCCCTGTGGACGGGGCCATGCAGGTGGCGCCGGTGAGCCGAAGACCGAGGACCCCGGCCCGCGAGACCCGGGCCGCCCTCGGGGTTGGGCCGAAGACCCCGCTGGTGCTCGTCACCACGGGCGGCATTCCGGGCGTCCATGGATTTCTTGATCGTCTCGAACAGGTCCCGGAGGTTCGATTCGTCCTCCCCGGATCACCTGAAGACCAGGAGGGTCGCGGCAATCTGATTCTCCTGCCGCATCACTCTCGATTTTACCATCCGGACCTGGTGGCAGCGGCGGACGCCGTGGTGGGAAAGGCGGGTTACAGTACTCTGGCCGAGGTCTACCAGGCCGGCACACCCCTGGGTCTGGTGCTGCCCCGGGCATTTCGGGAGTCCGGGGTCCTGGCCCGGTTCGCAGCCGAGCACATCCCCTCGATTCCCTTTTCCGAAGAGTCATTTCAGGAGGGTAAATGGCTGAACGACCTGCCCGCGCTCCTGGCCCTCGGGCGGGGCGATCCCCCGCGCGAAAACGGGGCGGACCAGGCCGCCATCCTTCTGCGGCGCATGCTTGAGGTCTGAACTCTGAAGGCGCGCGGCCCGGTCACGGCTCCGGGACATAGAGATCGACCCGTCTCCGGTCCATTTCAGACCGCCGTTCCTCGCTCACCCTCCGTTCAGGCCCCGGATAGAAGCGTTCCGGCCATCGCCGGCGGTCCTTGCCCGACCGCCGGTCCTTTTCCTGCCTTCTCTCTTCTTTTCCAAAAGGACGCATACCCGGCTCCTCCTTTCATGAAAAGAAGGGGTGATGGTTTTCGATCGACTGCGGAGAGGCGGACGGAGACGGAGATGGAAGGCGCAGGCGTCGACGAAACGCCCCCAGGATCCGACTGCCGGACTGCCGCAGGCGACCATTTGGAAATCGAAGGGGTGTGTGAGTATGGAATGAGGATACGAGGATTTCTGTTCAAAGGCAAGGGGATTTGTGACGGGGCGCCCGTGGAAAAAGCGATCCCGGACGCCGCGGAACACATCGACCGCGGCCCGGGACCCGTTCCCCCTGGGTCTTTCCATTGAACATCCGATGCCGCCGGACCCCATCTCCCGTTTTTCGGGCAGGCGCCCTAGATGATTTGTCGGCCACCAGGTTCAGGCGCCCTGGAGCATCCCGATATAATCATCTGAGGTCATCAGGGTTTCGAATTCTGATTCGTCCGATGGCCTCATCACGATAAGCCAACCTTTCTCGTAGGGACTCTGGTTGATCAGTTTCGGTGAGTCATCGACCGCGTTGTTCACTTCGATGATTTCGCCTCCCACGGGCATGTAGAGCTCGGAAACCGTTTTGACCGACTCGATGGTTGCGAAAGATTCGTCCTTCTTGAATTCATCCCCGACTTGCGGGAGTTCCACAAATACGATCTCGCCGAGCTGGCCCTGAGCATAATCGCTTATGCCCGCCCTTACATGGCCGTTTTCTTTTCGTATCCATTCGTGATTTTTCGCGAATCGAAGATCTTCCGGAATGATCAGCTCGTCGATTTCTTTCATTTCCCGGTCTCCTGTATGTTTTTATCCATGAAGGGGTTGGTCCATGGCCTTCAAGGAGGTCTCCATCATGATTTCAGGCAGGGTGGGATGGGCGTGAATGGTCTCTGCCAAGTCCCTGACCGTGGCCTTCATATGGATTGCCAGGGTGGCTTCTGCGATCAGGTCCGTGGCGTGCGGGCCGATCATGTGAACCCCCAGAACCCGGCCACTGTCGATCTCTGAAATGATCTTGGCCTCTCCGGCGATTTCCCCGAGTGCCTGGGCCTTGCCGAGTAGTCTGAACAGCGCGCTGTCAGCGCGCACCCTGTACCCTTCTTCCCTGGCCCGGGTTTCTGTGAGGCCCACGTTGGCAACCTCCGGGGAAGTGAATATGGCTCCGGGAACCGTATCGTAATTCATGCTTTTTTCCCCGCCCATGGCGTTTTGTGCCGCGGTCATGCCTTCTGACCAGGCTACATGGGCAAGCATGATTTTTGTCGGGCCCAGGATGTCTCCGACGGCATATACATCCGGGTTGCCTGTCTCCAGCTTTTCGTTTGCACGTATCCATCCCCTGTCGTCGGCCTTCACGCCGAGGGAGTCGAGGCCTTCAATCTCTGAGGTGACGGGGGTGCGCCCGATACAGACCAGTATCTTGTCCACCTGCTGAAAATAGGGTTCTTCGCCTTTTTTTGAAGGATCCCCGCCGAAAGGCGATGGCCGGATTTCAACATTCAGCTTTCCGTCCCTTTCTTCCGCCCCTGCCACGGTGCGGTTGACCATGAAACCGATTTTACGTTTTTTCATTTCCCGCTGGAGAATCTTCGAGCAATCCTCGTCAACCGAGGGGAGCGGCAGCATGCGGGACATGGCCTCAACCACCGTTACGCCGGCCCCGAGCGCAGAGAGAAGGAATGCAAACTCGCAGCCGATTACGCCTCCGCCCACGATCAGGACGGATTCCGGCACGTCATGCAGGTTCAGGGCATGATCGCTGGAAAGGATCCTTTCTCCGTCAAAGGGAAGTTCCGGCAACTCAAAAGGGCGGGTGCCGGCGGCGATAATGAATTTATCCCAGGGGACCTGGTGCTCTTCGCCTTGGTCCGTGCGCACGACCGCAAGATGGTCTCCCCGGATCCGTCCGGTTCCCTGGATGTAGTTGACCCGATGATGCTTGAGCAGATTCCGTATCCCGTCCGTCTGGATTTTTACGATCCGGTTCTTTCGTTCCATCAACGCCGGCATGTCAACACGGGCGGAACCTTCCAGGGCGATGCCGTATGAATCGGCTTTTTTCATTTTTTCAAGCAGTTCCGCAGTGGTGATCAACACCTTGGAAGGAATGCATCCCCGGTTGAGGCAGGTTCCGCCCGCCGTGTCCTTTTCTATCACCGTGACATCGGCGCCCATCTGAGCCGCCTTCACGGCCGCTGTGTATCCTCCCGGTCCGGCGCCCAGTATGGCTATTCTGTTGGTCATGAGCTTTCCCCTGCCGGTTAAAGAATCCCGATAACCCGGTCGCTGGATTCCATCAGATCGACCAGTGAGTCAAATGAACCTCCGGAAAACCGGTTGCCGGGGTTATCCGTATCCATTCCGCGCAGCCCGGCATCCCGGGTCAACACATGGATGTCCAACCCCTTGTCCGCCAGCGGCTCCATCATCCCGCCCCACCTGGAGTTCGCAGCCGGGTCGCAGAACCGGACTCCTTCCTGCAGCAGAAAGAGGCTGACGCTGTGGCCCGCTTCCAGCATGTCCCCGGAAGTCTGCAGGGCGCGTTCGGCTTTGTCGGTGCCGGGTCCGCTTTTTAAAAGAATGGCTATTTTCATGCCGCTATCCTTTCCTAGAATATCAACTGAAGGCTGTTTGACGCCAGGAGTTCAGAGACCTTGGCGTGATCGATGATTTCGAGATCTTCGACCAGGTCGTTTTCATCCAGCCCGCGTTTTGCGAGCGATTCTTTTTCCACGTAAAATTCAGCAGGACTCTCCTTGATCTCGTAAAGCCCCCTGGCGACGATTTCTTCCAGTGTCTCTCCGAGAGGCAGCCACTCGCTGTCTCCGGGATTCTGGTCCGCCTTGGCAAGATAGACCCCGTCGTCGATCAGGACAAAAACAGGACGGAACCCCATGGAAATGGCCCCGTTGGCATGCCGCAGACCTTCGGGTGCCTGAAAGCTGCCGTAGGGTCCCCGGCGAACAACAATCAACACGTCCTTTTTCATGGCGTATTCTCCGGCTATCGGCGTTTTGAAACATCCGATGTTCACAGGCTGACTCAACATGCCCGAATGCAAGGATTGCGAAATCCCGAGGAATGAGGCGTACAAACAAGTACGCCGCAGTGACGAGGGATGAGCAAAACGCAGCAGATGGGCGTTTTTCAACGGCCTGTTATGGGTTGATACTCAGTCCGATATCGGTCTCTTCCAGGATCTGAAAGAGGGTTTTCAGTGTTCCTGAACTGGCGCCGTCGATGAACTGGTCTTTTCGCAGACCGCGAAAACTGAAGCAGGTCCCTCAAAGATCGATACGGACGCCCCGGGCGGCAAGATCTGCAAATCCCTTTTCTGTATTGGGAGCCCCTGATGCTCTCTGCCCCTTCAAAAAACAGTACGTGCCGTCACCCGAACCCACCACCGTGACGTTGTGGCCTTTTTTTGCCGCCGCATCTGCTATGCCGAGCACTGTATCGGCATCCTGGCCGCTGTAAGGCGGCGATCCCAGAATCATGGTGATTTTTTTCATAATCCCTCCAAAATATCGTATAGTTCATGGACATCCAAAGCCTTTTGACTTTCAGTATTCTCGATTACCTTTGCTTTCTTTTAAATCGGTGCCGTTACCCCATAAAGGATCATTACCGAAACGATCAAGCCACCACTCTTCAGGTGATAGATGTCTTTTTATCGTTTTTTCAGAGAAAGAATATTCATAATTTTCACAATAATCCACGATTACCTCATATGCAGAAATAATCTTGCGAGTCATTTCAGCACATATATCTTTATCTTCCGTGCATTTGTCCGGATGCCACTTGGCCAGCAATCGCCTGTAGCTTGCTTTGATTGAAGTCATGGTCGCCGTTTCCGGAAGCTCAAGAATTTTCCTTGCTGTGGCAATTTCCTCGTACTTATTCATTGGATGAATTGGGTTCCTCTCTTATTGCAAGTTTGACGAACCCGTAAAAACTGTTTTTCACGCAGAGACGCGGAGAACGCCAAGAAATAACTTATTAATACCAATAGGTTATCTTTGCACTCTTTGCGGTTTGGCGCGAGAATGTGACTTTTTACGAGGACATCAAGTTTAGAGCCGATCAACCCACCGCTTCCATTTAACAGGAAAACACATGGGATCCCGGGCTATGCACGGGAAGGGCTGCTCTCCCGGGGTACCCCCCGGGTCATCGGGTCCGGCCCAGGACCAGTTCCCCCTGGGTCTCTCCCTTTTTCACCGGGTGCTGGTCCTGGCCCGAGGCCTCGGGGACCTTTCTGGAGAGGTACCCGAACACCTCGCTCACCGTGATGATCCCGTCCCCGTCCGGGTCCGCCTCTCCTTCGAGACCTTTCAGAAGGTAGTAAGTGAAGAGCCCGTGCCCCAGACCGTCGTCCTCCTTGCTCACCTCGTTGGCCGAGCAGGCCGACAGGATCACCCGGCCCTTCCCCTGGCTGACCCGCTCGAAAAACTGTTCCGACAGGGCCGCACGGGTCTTGGAGGCCAGCATGCTCCGCCCACCGCTCGCCCCGCTGTAACAGGTGTCCGCGATGAAGATCAGGCGTTCGGCCCGAATCCGCTGGAAGATGGTCTGAATCTCCTTCATGGCGATGGCGCTGGAGTAGAGGTCGTCCAGCCGGGCGTCCTGGGGAAGGAGGTACTTTTCGAACCCGTCCCCGTCCAGGTCCAGCGGATCCGTCTCAGCGGCTCCGTGCCCGGCATAAAAGATGATCACCGTGTCATCGGCGGCGGCCTTTCGCTTGAGGACCGTGCCCAACAGGCTCTGGACCCGGTCCCTCGTGGCCTCGCCGTTCTCCAGCACGAAGATCCGTTCTTCGGGCACCTCCAGGGTCTCCCGAAGATACGCCGCAAAGGCCCGTGCATCGTTCACCGCGTACTTGAGGTCCCGGGTGTGGAGATAGTCGTTGATCCCCACCACCACGGCCCAGATTCGGCCTCGGGCCTGTTGCCGCACCACGGTCACGGCCTCCTCCGTGGTCATGTTGTCCGTGTCCACGGCGGTCACGGTGATCCGGTTCTCCCCGTCGGCCAGGGCCACCCGCTCCATGACGTCCACTTTCTTGGGTGGGTCCTCCCCGCCGGCCCCGGTCACGTGAATCCCCCGCTCCGATTCCAGCCGAACCGGTCTTCCATTCACCGTGATCTTCAGGTCCTTCAGGCCCCGGTCGTCCACCACGATCACGTGGAGCACCGACGATTCGGTCTCGATCCGCACCCCGCTCTCGGGGGAGGAGATCACCACCACCGGGGCCATGCCCCGCTCCAGGAGTTCCTGGAGGTCCTCCACCTGCTCTCGAAGGGCCGCCTCCCGTCCCCGGATCTCGGCCAGGGACTCCCGGGCCTCTTCGGTCTCCCTGCGGGTGGCCTCGGCTGTGGTGCGGAGGGCCTCCACCTCGGACTGGAGCCGTTCCCGCCTCTCCTGGAGTTGCCGGGCCTCCTGTTCCCGTTCCACCCGCTCCCGTTCCACCGCGGCCAGTTCCTCCTGATCCGCCGTGTCGGACCGGTCCTTCCGGCGAAGGGCCTCGGAGCGCTCGCGCAGCCGCTCCAGTTCCTCCCGGTTCTCCTCGGAGCGGCCCTGGGCCTGTTCCAACTGGAAGAGCGTGCTCTTGAGCTGGCGCTCTTTTTCATAAAGCGAGGCCACCAGGTCCTCCTGCCGCCTGAGGGCCTCTTCGCGATCCCGAAGCGAGGCCTCCAGGCTCCGCTTCACATCGGCCTCGTTCTCCAGTTGGTTCTTCAGGGCCTGCTTCTCCACCACGGCCTTCTGATAGGCCATCTTGGACTGGTAGACATCGTCCAGGGAGAGCTTTCCAGCCTTGCTCTTCCACTCCCCGATCCGCCCCTCGTCCACGCCCAGCCGTTTCAACGTGGCCTCGGCCAGAGCGCGCACCTGCTCGTCGCGGTCGGCCAGGGCCAGGCTCAGGAGGTCGATCACGTCGTTCCCGCCCACGGTACCCAGCACGTAGACCGTCTTCCACCGGATGTTGGCATCGTCGTCAAAGAGAAGGGGTTGCACCTGCTCCAGGTACGGGGAGGCGCCGAGCCTTCCCAGCGTGTCCAGGGCCTGCCAGCGGACCTCCTGGACCTCGTCCTTCAGGTACTGGACGGAGGCCCGGGCCGCGCGCTCTCCGCCGATGCCGGCATAGGTCTGGAGGAGGACTATCTTGAGGTCCTTGTCTCCCATGTCGTTCACGTGGAGTACGGCGTCGAGTCCCCGGGGGTCTCCTACCCTTCCGAGGGCGCGGACGAGGGCGCGGATGTCGTCAACCGTAAAAATCAAACGCTTCATCATAATTCCCGAGCCGGTGAGCGCCAGGCAACCCGTCAAGGAATCCACGGCCTTTCTCCGCTCCAGTTCCTCCACCACGGCCATGCGGGTCCCGATCTGGCCTTTTCGCCAGCTCTCTTCAAGTTCCTCGTTACTCATCGTCTGCATGGCTCGCGTGGTCACGCACCCGGCAACGGTCACGGCCAGCAGGAGGGCCAGGCCGGCGATCCGAAGCACTGCCCCGAACATCTTCTCCTTTTCACGACACCTGGTATCGTCCACTCATCCCATCCTTTCCGCCTGCGCCAGCATCTCCCGAAAGACGATCATCCGCTGGATCTGATTGGCCCCCTCGAAGATCTGGGTGAGCTTGGCGTCCCGGAACATCCGCTCCACGGGAAAGTCCCGAGTGTATCCGTACCCGCCCAGGATCTGGACCATGTCCGTGGTGATACGCATGGCCGCGTCGCTGCAGAAGTACTTGGCCATGGACGCGAGCCCGGTGTTTCTCTCCGCGGCATCGAAGGCCCGGGCCGCCCGTTCCATGAGTCCCCGGCCCGCCTCGATGCTCGTGGCCGCATCCGCCAGCATGAACTGGATGGCCTGATGACGGACCAGGGGCCGTCCGAAGGTCTGCCGCTCCCGGGCGTAGGCCAGGGCCGTGTCCACGGCCCCTTGGGCGATGCCCACGGCCAGGGCCGCCACCGCGGGCCGGGACATGTCGAAATCCTCCATGGCGATGGACCACCCATCCCCTTCGACACCCAGGATCCGGTCCGCCGGAAGCACCACGTCCTCCAGGATCACCTCCGCCGTATTGCTCCCCCGGAACCCGCATTTGTCCTCGAATCGCCCCACCGACACCCCTTTGCATTCCCGCTCCACCAGGAAAAACGAGAATTCGTCCTTTCCGGTTCGGGCCAGGACCGAGTAAAGGCCTGCCACCCCGCCGTTGGTGGCAAAGGTCTTGTGCCCGTTCAAGACCCAGGTCTCCCCGCGCCGCTCGGCCCGGGTGGCCACGGCCGACACGTCCGATCCGGCCCCGGGCTCGGTCACCAGGTATCCCATGAGCGTGCGCCCTTCGGAGATGCGGGGCAGGAAATCTCTGTGCTGAGCCGTGCTGCCGGCCACCACCAGGGGAAAACTCCCCACGGCCTGGATCACCAGGAGGAGCGCGGACGAGGCGCAGGACCGGGCGATCTCCTCGATGCAGAGGCAGAGGGTGTGGCAGGCCGACTCCGACGGCCACCCTCCGTACGGTTCGGGCAGCATGATCTGAAGGAGGCCCAGGTCCCAGAAGAGATCGGCGATCTCCGGGTTGAAGACTCCCCGACGGTCCGTCTCGGCCGCAACCGGGGCCACGTGTTCCCGGACCGCCCGCCGGACGGCATGGAGCAGAATACGTTGTTCTTCGGTGCAGGATTCCATGCGCTTCATTCGACGCCCCCGGGTTTCCCGGCCCTCACTCCCAGGAGCCGAAGGTAGTTTCGCGGGTTGCAAAGGAGGTCGCCGTACCTGCGCGACCCCGTGATCACCAGGCCCATGGCCTCGCTGAGCCCCTGCCCGTGAAGTCGAAACAGGGCGTTCCGGACGCGGGGCCAGTCGTAGAAAAACCGGGACAGCCCTCGTGAGACGGTGAGGTCCCCAAGGATCCTCTCCCTCAGCCCGGCTTCGTAGACCTCGCGAACGGCCCCCGGTTGAACGTCCCCCGCAACCAGGGCCCCGGCCGCAAGGAGGCCGCTTTGAAGGGCGGCATAGATCCCCTCTCCGGTGAGGGGATCGGCCAGGCCCGCCGCATCCCCGGCCAGGAGGACACGACCCTTACAGAACCCCTCGGGCCGGGGCGAGACCGGTATCACGGCGCCCCGGCGCCGGATGGTGGGGCAGCGGTCCAGGCCGCATTGACGCAGGTATTCCCGAAGCCGTTCCGGAAGCCGGGAGGGGCCGCCCCCGCGAAACACGCCCAGGCCCACGGAGAGGTGGGCCTGCTTGGGAAAGACCCACGCATACCCGCCCGGGACCCCGCCGAAATCGAATCTCGCGGTCCCGGCCGGCCCCTCCAGGACCTCGGGAGGGGCCGCCAGTTCCGCCTCCACGGCCAAGGCAAGACGGCCCGGGCGCCGCCACCCCGCCCGGGCCGCCATCCGCCCCAGGGCCCCGTCCGCGGCCACCACGAACCGGCAGAAGACCTCACCCCGGCTTGTCTCCACCCGGACCCCGTCGGACCCGGGGTAAATCCCCGTCACCCGGCACTCCGAATGGACCCGGGCCCCTGCGTCTTGAGCCGCGGAGAGCATGGCCGCATCGAACCGGTCCCGCATGACCATGTACAGGACGGGTTCTTCCCGGCGCACCCGGAAACGAAGCCCCGGGGAACCCAGGTCCAGGACCACCTCGGTGCAGGACCGCTCCAGAACCCCGGCCACCGCCGTAGGGAGAAGGCCCATGGCCCGCCCCGTGATCCCGCCTCCGCACGGCTTGTACCGCGGGACCGGGTCTTTTTCAAACAGCGCGACCCGTGCACCCCCTCGTGCCAGGGCCAGGGCCGCGGACGAACCGGCCGGACCGCCGCCGACCACGGCCACATCGAACCGGCCGGAGACGTTTTTCACATGGAGTGCGGCACCGTGTTCCATCCCGCCCTACCTGGAGACCCGCAGCGGGTTGAACCGCGTGTCATGGTCATAGACGTCCAGCCCCTCTTTCCGCTTGAGCCGGTTGACCACCACATAGGTGAGGGGAGTGGCCGCGGCCTCGTAGGCCGTCTTGGCCAGCCACTGGACCACCACGGCGGTGACCAGGGCCGTCCCCGGAATGGACCCTGCAAAGGCGACCGTGATGAAGACCAGGGAGTCCAGGCCCTGGCCCACCACGGTGGAGCCGATGGTTCGAAGCCAGAGCCATCTCCCCTGGGTGGCGATCTTCATGCGGGCCAGGACATAGGCGTTGGCGAACTCTCCGACCAGGTAGGCGAGAAACGATGCCAGGAGCAGGCGGGGCGCATACCCCAGAATGCGCTCGTAGGCCGCCTGCCCGTCCCAGAACGGAGCGGCCGGCAGGATTTGGCCCACCCAGACCGCACCGACCGCCACCAGGTTGCAGAGAAATCCCAACCAGATGACCTTCCGTGCCCGGCCGTAGCCGTAGACCTCGGTGAGCACGTCCCCCACAATGTAGCTGATGGGAAAGATGACGATGGCCGCGGGCAGGACCAGGCCCTTGATGAGCACGAGTTTGACGGCCGTGATATTCGCCGCGATCAGACAGGTCACGAAGACCGCTACGAGCACGACGAACCGGCCGGAGAAGCTTTGGGTCTGGGGACCCTGTGCCTGGTTCATGAAAAAGCTCCGGATGTCAGGGATGGGGGGCAGGGTTTCGGGCCTGAAGCGTTTTCTTCATCCGCGCCGTCCCGTGGAGAGGCGCCGGGCCCGGGGAGTTATTCGCCCAGCATCCCCTTCTTGAGCCCCGAGTCCGGGGGTTCATCGCCGAGCCAGATCCCGAAGAGGGCCTGCTTGAAATCGAGACCCGGAATGGTCCCCATGTCCTTGCCGCCGAGGATCGTCTGCACGCCCTTGCCCGGGATATACACAAAGTCGTAGACCTCGTCCGTCTTGGCCTCACCCGAGAAATACCCGTTGAAGGTCTGAATGCGGTCCTGGATCGGCCCCAGGTTTCCTCCCGTGGATTTGACGAAACCCTCGTTCCAGGCGTCGACGATGTCCTTGGCGGACACGCCGTTGTAAATGAAATGCATGCGTGCGGCCATGGGCTCGTCCGCCTCGATGATGCGGCGGGCGTCTCCGGTCTTTTCCGGCAGATAGAGACCCATGGCATAGACCTTGATAAACAGTTTCTTCCGAAGCCCCGCCCCGTTCAACACCAGGTCCTTGCCGTCCACGGACAAGGTGTCGGGCAGGCCGGCCCCGCCGATCTCCAGGGCCGGGCACGGCGAAGCCGCCAGCAGCACGGCGAGCATCGGTACCACCCATCGCATAGCCTTCATTCTGTCCCTCCTTTGCACACATCGGACTCGCATCTTCCCCTTCCGCCGTCGGGGCATTCCGGGGGTCTTCCATTCCCATGGTCCCACCGCCCTCACGGAAAGGCGGCCTGAATGACGTATGATAGACGGAATCCCCATGGACCTCAAAGGGTTTATGATGGATTCTTCGGTCGGCGCCTTCGCTCTCCCCTTCGATTTTAACCGGAATGGCACATCTCAGGCGGCACATATTTCCCGTCGGGGTCTCTCTCCAGCCGGACGTTCCCGGCCTCGGGATGTGACCCACTGAAATCACTGCCCAATTTATTTATCGCGTGCCGCCCGCTCATGGCAAGCCTCTTGCATCTCATGACCTCACCATCAACCGGCCAACGGCCAGAGGATCCATGCATGGATATACAGAACATCCCCTTCACCTTTATCGCACCCCCGGACCACTCGACGACAGGACCCGGGGCCTCCACACGGCCCGCGGATTTCCAGTCCCGCCTCTTGGAGCAATCCAACAGCGCGGCCGCGGCCCGACCGACCGCCGCGGCCGAACCTCTCCCTTCCCTGTCGCCGCTGGATCGGATCGCGGTGGCGTCCAGAGTGATGACCGCATCTTCCCCGCAGGCCGACCCACCTGCGGTGTCGGCGGGCCGGGCCGCCGGGGCCTATGAAAAGCAGGAACCCGTCGCCCAACCCGCCGGGGGCTTTGGGAGCGACTGGGCCAAATACAAGGACGACCAGCTCCTGACCAACCCGGGTGGGGACCACTACGATCTGGACAACAAACGGTACGTGGCCGACCCCCCCGAGCAGAAGAGTTTCCTGGGCCGAATCGGAAAGGACATCAAGGACGCCTTCAGCAACGTAAAAAATTTCGTGGGCGACCTCCTGTTCGGATCCACCATGCACTACCGGGACGAGAACGGCCGGATTCAGGAGACCCGAAAACGGGGCCTCGTGGGGTCGGTGGTGGACTTTTTTCAGGACCTGGGAAGCGCCCTGAGCTTCGGTGCGTGGCGGCCGGACGGAGAAGAGGCCCCCAAGACCTTGGGCGACCGGGTCGGGTTCTTCTTTTCCAAGCTCAAGGAGGCCGTGTTCGGCGACCTGGTTCAAGGGGTTGCCGGCAGCGTGGTGAACATGGGCGAGGACATCCTCCTGGCGGGATGGAACCTGGCCGAGGTGGTGCCGGACGCCACCGTAGGTAACTTCGAGGCCGGGCGGAAGGCCACCACGGCCGTCTTTGACAACGGCCAGGTAGCCATCGACTACCTGACGGACATCCTTCCCGGAGGCGAGGCCTCCATCCGCGTGCACTCGCCGGACTTCGCAAAACGCCGGTTCCCGGTCCTGAACAACATCTCCATGCCCGAGAGGAACGCCGGCGACGAGCGCTGGAAGTACGTGCGAAACACCCCGTTCCGAAAGGCCATCGAGACCGCGGGGTCCCTCGTTTTTGACATCCTGACCCTCCGTTTCCTCGGAGATTTCCACTTTTTCGGCGAGAAAAAAGACACCCCGGAACCGTGATCCCCCAAGGTCCCCGCCCTCTTGATGTTTAAAGGGACAGGGCTCACCCCCTTCCCGGCCTTCCCCCGACAATAGACAATAGCTGTTGAGGTGTTAAGCTGTTGAGCTGTTGAGGGAAGACAAAGGGCCATGCGAATCCCTGACCACCCCCTTCCCGACCTTCCCCCATCGAGGGGGAAGGGGGAAACCCGTGCCTGGGTTGGAGTGTTGGGTTTTTTGAGCGGAATAGGCGCATTCCAGGCGTTTAGAGGACCCCGGAGCTTCTTGGAAGGTCCCCTCCACCTTGACGGGGGAGGGACAGGGTGGGGGTGGCGATAAGGCACTGCCTGACCACCCCCTTCCCGGCCTTCCCCCATCGAGGGGGAAGGAGAAAACCCGTGCCTGGGTTGCGGCTGGTGCTCCAACATCGCACGGGAAGGAGCAAACCCGTGCCGGGTTTATCGCTATCGAAATCGGGATCGCTATCGAAATCGAGATTCCATGGAATCGGCAAACCCGTAAGGCGACGCGTATGGCTTCTCTGCAAGCCATGCGAAAGATGGAATGACGTGTGGATGCGTTGCGATTTCGATCCCGATTTCGATAGCGATCCCGATAGGACTTGAACTCCTGCCTTGGCTGAGATGCCGTTACGCCACGCCTCTTTTGGTGTTGCACCCGTTCCCCTTTTTTGTCAGCATACGAGGGCTCCCGGCGGCGAGGCCGTCTTTTCCGCACCGGTGCACGGAGGCGCAACCGACAGAAGCACGGACCTCTCAAAAAAACATGAACCCCAAGCAATCAAAATCATCTGAAGACTTAAATACAGCCATCTTAATCACCTAACCACTTAATCACTTAATCACATCATCTCTTAACCACTTCATCCCATGAAGATCGCCCTGTTCGCAGATGCCCCCCACCTGGACGCCCGGCTGGAACAAAAGCCGGGCGCGGCACGTTACCTCCTGGTAGTGGACACGGAGACCATGGCCTTTGAGGCGGTCCCCGGGCCTGCCCGGTCCGGCGGCCCCGGGGCGGGCGTCGAACTCCTGTCCATGGCCGCGGGCATGGGGGCGCAGGCGATCCTGGTGGGCTACGTGGCCCCGCCCATTGCTGCGGCCCTGGAGAAAAAAGGGATTCGAGTGATCACTTCGGTCTCGGGCCGCGTCCGCGATCACATCGAGCGGTTTCGAGAGGGGATGCCGACCCCGGAGGAGGACGGGGTTCACACCGGGGATGAGAACGTAGCGGACCCATCGCCGTCCCCGTGGAAAGAAGCTCTTCAGAAGACCTCCCGGCAGGTCTTGGGGATGCTGCCCATTCTCACGGGGGTCATCCTTCTACTCGGTCTTTTCCACGCCTTTGTGCCCGAGAGCGGCCTGACCGCCTTCTTTTCGGGACAACGCGCCCTTGACATCCTTCGGGGGGCCGGCGCCGGGAGCGTCCTGGCGGGAAACCCGGTGAACAGCTACGTGCTCGGCCGAGGCCTGCTGGACATGGGGGTGAGTCTTTCCGCCGTCACGGCCTTCATGCTGTCGTGGGTCTTCGTGGGACTGGTTCAACTCCCCGCCGAGATGGCGACCCTGGGGGCGCGCTTCGCTGTGACGCGCAATGTCGCGGCCTTTGTGTCCACCTTGGCGGCCGCGCCCCTGATCGTGTGGCTGGCCGGGGGGTGGTGAACATGCAAACGGAAACGACCCGGAAGACCCGTGTCCCCGCTTCGCTGAGACCATGGATGTTCGCCCTGGCCGTAGGGGCGGCCTATGGCGTCCTGGGACTGACGATGCCGGACCGGACCGTTCACGCGCTTCATGCGGCGGGGCGCATCACGGTCCAAGTGATCTTTCCCATCGCCCTGGCCGTCCTGATGATGTTCCTGTTCAACCGGATGGTCACGCCGGCCCACGCCACCCGTTTTCTAGGCCGTGGATCCGGGGTGACGGGCGTTCTCCTCTCCTCCGCAGCGGGAATCGTCTCCATGGGACCGGTCTACGCCTGGTATCCGTTTCTCGCCTCCCTGAAAGAGACGGGGGTGACCGGGTTCCATCTGGCCAATTTCCTGTGCAACCGGGCTGTGAAACCCACCCTTCTTCCGCTGCTGATCGCCTATTTCGGCTGGCGCTTTTCCCTGGCCTTCACACTGGTCAGCGTGCTGGCCGCGCTGGGAACGGCAACGGTGGTGGGGCTCTGGAATCGGGGAGAATGAGGAGGATACGCCCACGTCCCGGCCGAAGATCCGCCGGCCCGGCGGGTCATGAGAGAAGGAGAAGGCATTGATCACGGCAAAGACAGTCAAAAAGCTCCTCTGGATCGGGGGCATACTGGCCGGCACGCTCGCGGCGGGGGCCCTGACCCTCTATGCCCTCCTGGCCCGGTACGACGTCAACTCCCTCAAGCCCCGAATTCAACAGGCGGTCCTGGAGGCCACCGGCCGCGAACTGGTTCTGGGTGGCGACATGGAGGTGAAAATCGGTCTCCGGCCCTCGCTGGTGGTCCGGGATGTGCGTCTCGCCAATGCAGAGTGGGGGTCCGCCCCGGACATGGTCGCCATGGAGCGGTTCGAGGTCCAGGTGGCCCTGGTTCCCCTGCTGACCGGGGACCTGCAGGTGAGCCGGCTCGTGTTGGTGCGCCCGGACATCCTGGTGGAGACCGGTCCCGGAGGACGGAGCAACCTGGTCATGACGCCGAAGGATCCGCGGAAAGACCCTGCGCCGTCTTCCCCGGATGAAACCGGGGTTCGGCTCCCGGCCCTGACGGTCTATGACCTGCGGATTCAGGATGCGGACCTGACGTACCGGGACGGCGGGATCGGGAGATCCTGCTCCCTCTCCATTTCAGACTGTCAGGCCCGGAGCGCATCGAGCCGGAGTCCCATGGCGCTGGAATTGACCGGGAGAGCCGGCCGCACGGGGTTTCGCATCACCGGCAACCTGGGCTCGATCCAGTCGCTGACGGATTCGACCGAGGCCTGGCCCGTGGACCTTGCCGTCGAGGGGGCCGGGTTGCGGATAGACATCGCCGGGCGCATTCGGGATCCTCTGGCCTTTCGAGGCCTGTCTCTGGATCTGTACGCTCAAGTGGATGCACCGGACAAGCTGAACCAGGCCCTGGGGCGCCGCCTGCCCATGGAGACCCCATTCACGGTCAGGGCCCGACTCAAGGACCCGTCGACACGGGTCTACACCCTGGAGGACGTGGACATCCACCATGGCCGGTCTCACCTGACCGGCTCCTGCACCATCGGCCTGGCAGGGCCCAGGCCCTCGCTCTCCCTGGATCTAACATCCGACCTCTTGGACTTGGCCTGGCTGACCGGAGACCTCTACGCCGAAGGCGTTTCCACGTCATCTGAAAAAACCGGCGGCGGCCGGAACACAGACCGGGTCTTTCCTGCAGATCCCCTTCCGGCGGATGGGTTGCGAAGCGTAGATGCCGTTGTTTCCCTTCAGGCGGGGGAAGTGATTCTGCCCTGGGCCTTGTTTACGGATGTCCGGATCGGGATGGAACTGAAGGACGGCCGCCTGACCATGGATCCGTTCCAGGCCGCAACCGGGGAGGGGCGCATTCAAGGACGAGTCCGGGCAGAGGCCGTCCCATCGGGCCTGAAGACCACCCTTGCCCTGCAAGCGGATGACGTGGATCTGGAAGACCTGGCCGGAGGTTTTCAGGGCGGGGAACGGTTCTCCGGCCGGCTCAAGACGCGCATGGACGTTCAGGGAGACGGGCGCAGCATCGCCGCCATCATGGCCGGGCTGGACGGATGGATCAAACTGGCCGTGTCCAACGGGACCCTGGACGATCGCTATCTGGAACTGCTCGGCTCGGACCTCTCCGCCGGAATTCTCCGGCTGCTCAATCCCGTCAAGGACAACGGCGAAACGGTGCAGGTGAACTGTCTCATCTCAATGCTCGAGATACACCAGGGTCTGGCGGAGATCGCCGTGCTGGTCTTTGACACGCCCACCATGACGGTGCGGGGGGGCGGAGACATCGACCTGCGAACCGAGGCCCTCAACGTGGCCCTGGACCCGCGGCCCAAGGAGGGCCTGGATACGGGCGTGGGGGGGCGGTTGAGTCTGAGCCTGGGTGAATTGACCAGGAACTTCACGTTGGGGGGCACACTGGCCCGGCCCAAACTGGCCCTGGACCCGACTCAGACCATGACCACCATCGCCAAGGGGCTCGGTGGCATACTCCTTTTCGGCCCGGCCGGGCTGGCCGGCGTCCTCGCGTCCACCGCCGAGGAGGACGGGGACCCATGCCTGTCGGCTCTGGATTTGCTGGAGAAGGAACAGGCCGCCTTCCCATCGGGAGAGCCCCCGGACCCGGATTCCGAAGCCAGTCCCGGTCCCGTGGAAAAGGGGGGCAAGGCGATCCAGGACGCGGTGAAAGGCGTTCAGGACTCCTTGAAGAAGCTCTTCGGTGACTGAATGGGGGCATCCCCGCAAATCAATGGAAATGGACCCGTCCTCCGTCAGGCCCCCTTTGCATTGAAGATTTCTCCGGTCCTGTCGATAATAGAACTGACGCGAACACCCATGAGCCGGGAGCTGGTTTGCCCGTTTCATAAAATAATATTATACCTATTATGCAAGAGGTAGAAGGCCAGGCATCATGACAGACCCGAATCCCATTCGATCCACGATATTTGTCGCCTCTCTCGGGATCGACGTATCCATTCAAATTGGGGAGGCGGGAAAACGGTTCAAAAGCATTCTTGTGGGCATGCAGGATCAACAGTACCTGATCATCCATCTTCCGCAACCCCTGTCCCTGGGCCAGGAACTCCGTGAGGGTATGGACGTGATTCTGCGGTATGTCCACTTCGGATCTGTCTATGGGTGCGTCGTCACGGTGCGGGGCCTGATCCTCAAACCATTTCCTCTCCTGTTCCTGTCCTACCCGAACCAGGTGGAATGCGTCGAACTGCGAAAGGTCAAACGGGTGGAATGCATGCTGCCCGCCACGGCCACGGGCGCCCGGTGGAAAACCAACGGAATGATCCGGGACATCAGCAGCGGGGGCGTTCTTTTCTGCGCCAAGACAGGCCCCCGGCATGAAACCCCGGCCGTTGAGATCGGTGAACCCATTCTCTTGACCTTTCCTCTGTTGGGGATGGAGGGCCGACAGGAGTTCCCCGCAAAGATCCGGCGGATCACCCGTGACGGGGAGGAAACAGGCATGGGTGTGGAGTTTGAGGATCTGCCGCCGGATATCCTCAAAAAAATCGAGGCCTATGTTGCAACCATCAGCAGCTACTAGGAAACAAGGGGATGTAGATGCGGGGGTAACGGCACGGCCCGCGACCACGAATCCATGTCCGACTCATGGGTGCGGCGCCCTGCCTCTTGCTGTGGACACGTCCGTCAACCCTGGCCCCCTGCCGGTCTCGACAGCCGTTCGGAAAGGACCCTGAACGTGAGCAACACACGGAAGATGGCTTTCGGAACCATACGCAAGACCCTGACCCTGCTGGTCAGTCTGGCCATCCTGCCCGTCCTGATCCTCATCGTCTACTCCGGCCTGGAACGGCGAGGCGAGGCCATTGAAAACGCCAAACGCGAGGTAATGTTCCTGGCCCGGACCATGGGGGACGTGCAGAAAGGGATCACCCATTCCACCCACCAGATCCTCGCCGCACTGGCCCAGATCACCGAGATGCAGGGCCTGGACGGCCCTGAATGCAGCCGGATCTTCCGGGCCGTTGTGGAGAAAAATCCCGATTACATCAATATCCTGGCGGTGGACCTGAATGGTGATGTCTTTGCCTCGAGCATGCCGTTTGACCGGGTCAACCTGGCCGACCGGCGCCATGTCCGGGATGCTTTGGCCCGCAAGGTTTTTTCGGCGGGCGAGTACATCGTCACTCGGGTCGGCCGGACCCTCCCATCCTTTACCTTCGCCTACCCGATCCTGGATGCCCTGGGCAACCCGCGAGCCGTGCTGACCGTCGCACTCCGCCTGGAACGTTTCGCCCACCTGTTCGAGACAACCGAACCCCCGGAAAACTCCTTTCTGGCCGTGACCGACCGGAACGGAATCCGGATCTTTTATTACCCTCTCCGGGAGAAGACCAATCCCATCGGCCGGCCCATCACGCAAGCCGCATGGGATGCGGCCCGGGGCTCTCGGGATTCAGGGATCTCGATTCATGAGGGATCCGACGGGGTGCGCCGTATCTTTGCCTTCCAGCCGGTCCGCTTCAACGATGGCGAGGATCCCTACATGTGCATGTGGGCGGGGATTCCCGAAGCCCACGTGCTCAGACCCGCCAACCTGAGCCTGGCCTGCAACCTGGCCCTGATGGCCCTCGTCGCCGCACTGGCCTTGACCATCGCCTGGCTGGTGGGCCGTAAAACCCTTGTCTCCCCTATCAACCGCCTGGCGGCCGCGACAAGGACATTCGCCGGAGGAGACCTGCACATTCGAAGCGGCATGAGCCATGTCGAGGGTGAACTCGGGACCCTCGCCAGGGCCTTCGACGACATGGCCGACGCCCTGGTGGACAGCCAGGAGCGACTGCGCACCATCGCAGACCACACCTATGACTGGGAGTACTGGATGGCGCCGGACGGCCGGTTGATCTGGGTATCGCCATCCTGCGAAAGGGTCACCGGCTACACCCCGGATGAGTTTATAGAGGATCCTGAGCTGATTGCACGGGTGGTGGATCCGGCGGACATGCGTCGATTCAAGGCCCATGCCGCAGTGGGAATAGGAGACAACGAGACCAGGGAACTCGATTTTCGGATCGTCCACAAATCCGGTCGAACGGTCTGGATCGACCATCACTGCGTTCCCATCGTCCGGCCGGACAGCACATTCCTGGGGAGGCGGGTGAGCAACCGGGACATCACCGAGCGCAAAGACATCGAGACCCGCCTGAATCAGGCCCAGAAAAGCGAGGCCATCGGGGCCCTGGCCGGCGGCATTGCCCATGACTTCAACAATCTCCTGTTTCCCATCATCGGTCTCTCGGAAATGCTGCTGGAGGACCTGCCGGCCGGGAGCCCGGAGCGGGAAAACATGACACAGATCATCAAGGCGGCCCGACGCGCCGAAGACCTGGTGAACCAGATCCTCTCATTCAGCCGCCAGGCCGAACACAAGAAGATCCCCATCCGGATTCAGCAGGTCTTGAAGGAGGTGGGCAAGCTGGTGCGCTCCACCATCCCGTCCAACATCGAGATCCGGCAAAGCATCCAGGCCGATTGCGATCCGGTCCTGGCCGATCCCACCAACCTGCACCAGATCGCCATGAACCTGATCACCAACGCCTATCACGCCGTGGAGGAGAACAGCGGCAGCATCTCCATCGAACTGCGACAGACGACGCTGGACCCGGAGGACGGGGCGGCCGAGGACCTCCAACCGGGGTCCTACGCCGTGCTGTCCGTATCGGACACGGGTCACGGCATCCCCCGGGGCCTTCTGGATAAGATCTTCGATCCCTACTTCACCACCAAGCCCCAGGGGAAAGGGACCGGACTGGGCCTCTCGGTGGCCTATGGGATCGTCAAGGAGCACGGGGGAGAAATCCGGGTCTACAGTGAGGCGGGCCAGGGGACCACGTTCAAGGTCTACCTCCCGCTCTTGGCACAGGACGAGACCTCCGACGGGCAGCCGGTCACCGTTGAACACCCCACAGGCCACGAACGGATTCTGCTGGTGGACGATGAAGCGCCCATCGCGTACATGGGAGAGCAGGTACTGAAGCGCTTGGGATACCGGGTCACCGCATACACGAGCAGCACGGACGCCCTGGAAGCGTTCCGGACCGATCCCACGGCGTACGACCTGGTGATCACCGACATGGCCATGCCCAACATGACAGGGGACCGATTGGCCCGGCAACTGATCGCCCTGCGGCCCGACATCCCTGTCATCCTGTGCACCGGGTTCAGTGAAAATGTGACGGCAGCCACGATCGAGTCCCTGGGTATCAAAGGCCTTCTGATGAAACCGATGGTGCGGGGCGAACTGGCGGCGATGATCCGCCGTGTGCTGGATGAAACATAGGGAAAAAGAGTGGGTTGTTCAACATCGTGAACAACCTCCCCCGATGGCCTATTGTCCTGAAAAGACCTCCGTCCGGTTTCTCCCTCCGTCCTTAGCCCGGTACAGGGCCCGGTCGGCGTATTCCACCAGTTCCTGTACGTTGTTGTTCGGGTCCGGTGATACGGACGCGCATCCGAGGCTGACAGACACGGTCTCCGCGATGGATCGGTCCGCCGAGGGTATTCCCAGGTCCAGGATGTTCTTCCGAATGCTCTCCGCCAGGGCCACGGCCCCCCGAATATCGGTGTTGGGAAGGATCACGGCGAACTCTTCCCCGCCGTATCGCGCCACCAGGTCCGCGGGACGCCGGACAGAGGCTTCCAGGGACCGGGCGATCCGTTTGAGCACGTCATCCCCTGCAGGGTGGCCGTGCCGGTCGTTGTACTTCTTGAAGTAATCGATATCGAGCAGGATCATGGAGAGAGGCGTTTTCTCCCGGACGGCCCGCCGCCATTCCGTCTCCAGGTATTCGTCCAGCCTGCGGCGATTGGCGATACCGGTCAGGGGATCCAGGTAGGAAAGGCTCTGAAGGGTGAGAGCGGTGCCCTCCAGTTTGGTCTTTTCCTGAAACAGTTCTTCAATCCGCACAAAGGCCCGGGAGTAACGCCGCGCCAGGGCCACGGACTGCATAAAGATAAAGATGAGAAACCCCGTGGGCACGATATACGCGGTGTAGATAACCCGGTTGTGATGCAGGGTGTCGTTGATGATACAGATAAAGCAGAGGGCAAACGCCGTGAGAAAAAGGGGCGCATCCTCCCGTTTTCGGAGGACCGCCCGCATGAAGACCCATAGCGCGTATACGCCTCCGGCGATGATGACCCCCTGAAAACCCTGGACCAGCCCGGTGAAGAACGTTACCGGGGCCGCCGCAATAACGAGAGAATAGGCGAAACCGGCCCCCGCCAGAATCCAGAGGGCCGGTTTCGTCATCTCCCGCCCGTACAGGGAATAGAGGAAAAAGGCAAAGACCGATACCCCCAGCGAAAAAGGGAGGTACGTGATCCGCACCAGCGCATCATAGGAGATCTCCGGGAAGAGCGACACCAGGTAGAACTCTCCGATCACCAGGGAGCGCACCGCCATGAGAAAGCAGAAGAGGCCGAAGTAGAGGGCGCTCCTTTCCTTTCGGCGCAGGATGAAGATCACCAGGTGGTAGAGGGCCATCACGAAGAGCCCGCCGAAGGTGAAGAGCTTCATGGCCACGCCCTTTTCGCGCATATCCCGAATGGACGCGGCATCTCCTATCCATGCCGCCTGGCCGAACCCGCCCCGGGCATGGTGGAAATTGGAGACGTGCATCACCAGATCCAGGCGGTCGCCTACCGGCCGAAGATCCACGATCATGGGCCGCCATGTGGGAACGGATGTCCCGCGGTCCGTCCCAGCGATCCCGGCCGAGGCCACGGCCGTGCCGTTGACAAACAGGGTATAGGCCGTATCCATGGCAGGGGCCAGCAGGGCCCGCCGGTACCTGTTGTGCGGGTCGAGGAGGACCCTCAGGCGGTAGGTGGCAAACGCGGTTCCGGGAAGGGTGCGACCCGAGGAGACAACCCCCTTCCAAGTGGAGGGGACCGGGATGAAATCCGCTCCCGGAAGCGCTTCTCCCGGGGGAAACGCCCCAGGGGGCACAAACCGGCCGTAATGGAACTCCCATCGGCCGTTGAGTTTCACAGGTCCGGTCTCTCGACCGTCATGACCGCGCAGGTCCAGGACCCCCTTCTCGGCCCTCGGCACGGCGTCCGCCGCGGCCTGAAGAGGCGATACGAGCACGATCAGAAGGCTCGTGATGATGATAACGGAGATGAGAAAACGGATCGGCATATCACCATCCCTGGTTTTGAGCCGGAACGGATTCGCTACGGCCTGACTGGGCTCTGTTTTCGAAAGGTAGAGAAACCAAGACGGGCGTCGGGCAAAACGGGGAGATAATAGTCGACATGCAGAGCGGGTGTCCACAAGAAATCCGGACGGATTGGACCGATCAGCCTTTCGGCATGGGGGGCGGCCAGGGTCTTTCCGGTGCCCCGGCCCGGGCTGAGCCCTGGTTTCAAGGCCGTCAAAAAAGGTTGACAGGCTCGGCCGGGCTCTGATATTTAATGGCTTAACAACTAAGGCCTTTCTTTCCGGCTATAACCTATGGAATTATCAACGAATCAACCAAAAATCAATTATCTTTGACATATAAATTGGCATTAAATTACACTAAAATACCCTTAACTAGAATCTTTAAGCCCTTTAATGTCAATGGCTTTGGAGATGACCCCATTCAGCCGCAACCCGGGTCCAGGGGCCCCCGAAGGGTGTTTCCGGCAGACTATGTCAGGGAGGGAAGAACTTGGGACAATACGGCTATACCAGCAACATGGATATCAGCGAAAAACTGCTGATCGCCATCGTCCGAGTATCCGAGGCGTATAAAAAGGATTCCTCCGCCATTTTCAAGAATTACGGCCTGACCTTTGCGCAGTACACGGTCCTCAGGGTCTTGGAGGGCTCTGAAAATGGGCAGAACACCATGGGCAACGTGAGCAAAATCATGCTGGTCTCCGGAGCCAACACCACCCCGATCGCAAAGAGGCTGGAGAAGAGCGGATTCCTGATCAAGAGGAGCGATCCCAAGGATGACCGGCTTACCATCCTGGAGATCACACCGAAAGGGCGCCAGACCATCGCAAACATCGAAACCGAAAAAAATGAGTTATTGAGCCGGTATCTGCCCGGATATACCGACGAACGGAAGACCGAAATCCTGTCATCCGTCAGAGATATTCTCTACAGAGTTAAAAATAATGGAGGCGCAAGAGGCACGAATTCTTCAGAGACGCCCTAGCCTCTCCAACAGGGTGCGTCTCTTCCAGGCGCGCCTGAGAAGTCATTCATGAAGATATCCATCCTGAGACGGAACAAACCAGGGAGAAGACGTCGATGAGCATCGCCGGCTCAGTGGAATACGACCTTCAGGATTCCGAAAAATACAACGACTTACGCTGGTGGCTCGGCCTCACGTGGGGCGATGTGCTGGACAAGGCCACGGACCTCTACCCCCACAAGACGGCCGTGGTGGACGACGCCGGCCGGCTGAGTTTTGGAGAACTTCGCCGACAGGTGGACCGGCTGGCAGTCGGTCTGGCCAACCTGGGCATTGGAGAACGGGACCGCGTCCTGATCCAGATACCCAACTGGAAGGAGTACGTGGTCACCTTCTTCGCCCTGCAGAAGATCGGCGCCATCCCCGTGCTGCTGTTGCCCCGGCACACGGAACTGGAGATCGATCACTTTACGAAACTCACCGAACCCACGGCCTGGATACTCCCCCTGCAATACCGGCGGACGGATTACCGGCCGATCATCTCCACGATCCTCCGGGCCAATCCCTGCCTGAAACACGTGATCACCGTGAGGACGGACGAAGGCACTCCGTATCCGGGGATGGAAGACCTGATCGAGCAGACGAACCTGAAACCGGCCGATCTCGATCTCCTTGCCGCAAGAAGGCCGGATCCCATGGAGGTGGCCCAGATCATGCCCACGGGCGGGACCACGGGACTCCCCAAGGCGGCGCCGCGGACCCACAACAGTTTTCTCTGCAACGTGGAGTACCACTCCAGGGCATGGGAGATCACCAGTGAGGACACCATCCTGACCATCGCCCCGGTCTCCCACGGCCAGGGAATGCTCTGCGGCATGGGCGGCGCCCTGTTCAATTTTGCGAAATTCGTCCTGATCGATTCCACCCATCCGGAAGACATCCTGCGGGTCGTCGAGACGGAAAAGGTGACGGCGATCCCCACGGTGCCCGCCCTGATCAACCGGCTGGTCCACTTCGACCGGCTCGAGGACTACGACATCCGTTCCTTGAGGAAGATCTACGCCGGCGGGGCCCCCAGCACCCCTGAATTGATCCGGAGTGTTTCGGAAAACATGGGATGCCGGTTCGTATCCGCCTTCGGATCCGTCGAAGGGACCAATGCCATGACCCGGCTGGATGATGATGTGGAGCTCCTGTACACCTCCGTGGGCCGGACATGCTGCCCCTACGACACCTGCAAGATCATCGACAAGGACGAGAAGGAACTCCCCCCGCTTTCAGAGGGTGAGCTGGTGAGCAAAGGTCCTGGAATCTTCACGGGGTATTTCAAATCGGCGGATGAACAGGACCGCATGTTCACCCGTGACGGGTTTCTCAAGACAGGCGACCTGGCGAGCATCGACGAGCAGGGGAACATCCGGATCACCGGACGGATCAAAGACATCATCCTTCGGGGAGGGGAAAACATCAGTGCACGGGAGATCGAGAACCTCATCAGCGCCCACCCGGATGTCCAGGACGTCGCCGTCATCGGCATGCCGGACAAGGAGATGGGCGAACGGATCTGCGCCTACATTCAGAAAACCCGGAACGATGTGGACATGACGCTGGAGGGCCTCGTGGCGTTCCTGAAAGACAAGGGGGCGTCCGTGCTGAACTTTCCGGAACGAATCGAATTCATCGAGAACATGCCCCTGACCAAGGTCGGCAAGGCGGACAAGAGATACCTCAGGGAAGACATCAAGAGGCGTTTGGGGGGATCGGCAGATGGCCTGTAACCACCTTTTTGCTCCGATCGACATCGGAGGGTGCCGGTTTTCCAATCGGATCATGTCCACGGCCGCCGTCACGCGTCTGGCGGGGGAGGACGGCACGGTCACCGAGGCCCTGATCCGCCGGTACCGGCGGATCGCCCGGGGCGGCATCGGAGCCATGGTGGTGGAGGCCGCTGTGGTGCTGCCTTCCCGTAGCTCCTTCAACCTCAGGATCAGCGACGACGCCTGGATCGAACCCCTGCGCGGTCTCGTCGAGGCCCTGCGTGAGGAGAGCCGGGACCTGTGCGTCGGTCTTCAGATCATGCACTTCCTGAAGATCGCCCGCAGCGGGTGGCGCCAGCGGGTGGACGACCTGACCCGGGAAGAGATCATGGAAATCCCCGGTTTGTTCGCCGCCGGCGCGGTTCGCGCCCGGGCCGCGGGGTTCGATTTCGTTGAAGTCCACATGGCCCATTTCACGACCCTGGCCTCCTTCCTCTCCCTGAGCAATGGGAGGACCGATGCCTTCGGGGGCGATCTGAGCGATCGACTGGCCCTGCCCCTGATGGTCGTGCGGGAGGTGCGGGATGCGGTAGGCCCGGATTACACGGTGGGCGTACGCATCAACGGAGAGGATTTCACCCAAAAGGGAAACACCATCCTCCACAGCCGGAATATCGCTCTCGCCCTGGCATCGGAGAAGACGGATTACATCAGTGTCTCCGCGGGAGAGCGTTTCGAAGACGCCGCCACACCCCCGGATGGGGAGCCGCCCCGGCCCGGGACCGGTTACAGCGGGGCGCGAATGAGTCCCCGATGGTGGAGTCCCGACGGCACGCAGGTCCACCTGGCCCAGGGGATTCGATCCACCCTGAGGAACGCAGGCTACGGACTCCCCGTGGTGACCGCCGGAAAGATACGCACGCCGCAGTTCGCCGAGGAGATCCTGGAAAACGGGCATGCGGACATCATCGGCATGGCCAGGGCCTTGTTCGCCGATCCGGACTGGCCCAAAAAGGCCGCACATGGACGAAGCGACGACATCGTGCTCTGCGCCGCCTGCGGATATTGCAGTGAATCGGACGATCGCATGGAAACCGTGCGCTGCATCCAATGGCCGAAGGACGCCCCGGATCCTCCTGACCCGTGGCGTCACCTCCCCCCGTGTCAGGTGGGGTGCCCGGCCGGGGTCAACGTACGCGGGTACATCGAACTGGCCCTTCAGGGGGACTACGGGGCGGCCCTGCGTCTCATGAAGCGGAAGATACCGCTCCCCGGGGTCCTCAGCAGGGTCTGCCCCGCGTTCTGTGAGCGGACATGCAACCGCGGCAGGTTCGACGAACCCGTCGCCGTCAATGGGATCAAGAGGATGATCGTGGACCGGGCGGGCCTCGACAAGGAAACGGTCGAGCCCGCTCAAAGAGACCAACCGGAGTCCGTGGCGATCATCGGTTCCGGACCCGCCGGACTCAGCGCCGCCTACTACCTGGTGGAGAAGGGGTATGGGGCCGTCATCTTCGAGGCCCTGCCGGTGGCCGGAGGCATGCTCACCGTCGGCATCCCCGAGACGCGGCTGCCGCGGTCCGTGGTCCATGCCGAAATCGAGAACCTTCGGCGGTTCGGGGTGGAGATCCGGCTGGAGCAGCCCTTAGGGCCCAACGGGAGGAGCATCGAGGATCTCTTTTCCGAAGGGTTCGAGGCGATCTTCCTGGCCACGGGAATCCACCGGAAACACGAGATGAAACTCCCCTCCGATCCCTCGCTGCCGGTGGTCATCCCCCACCTGACCCACCTGGGTGACGAGGAATACGGGTTGGGGGCCAAGGGACGGATGTCCGCAGAACCGGAGAGCCTGGCCACCCGCAAGCGAGGGGTCTTTGCCGGAGGGGACCTGGTTTTGGGTCCCTCGACGGTCGTCCAGGCCATGGCCCAGGGCCGCCGGGCCGCGAATGCCATCCATCATTTTCTGAGGGGGTTGCCCGAGGCCGAGCCGTGCCCCCCCGCCACCACCATCGCCATCGAAGAGGTGGACACCTCCCTGTTCAAAAAGCGACCGAGGCTCGGTTCACCGGGCGGGGAGCCGGAGAACGGTACGATCCGGCCGGACTCAAAGGAGATTCAGTTGCTGCGGGAAGCGGAGCGCTGTTTCCGGTGCGGCATGTTTCCAAGGAAGTAGTCTTTGTCGTTCATTCATTCTCGGGAAGAGCGGAGTCATGGAACCATCCACCGGCCATACGCGCATTGAAAAGTCCGTCTGCATGCTGTGCTTCATGGTGTGCGGAATCGACGCCCACATCACGGGCGGGAAACTCGTCAAGGTGGAGGGGATGAAGGAACACCCCGCCACACACGGGGTCCTCTGTCCCCGGGGCCTTCACCTGCCCGACTACGTCTACTCCCCCGATCGGATCAAATATCCCATGATGCGGGATCCTCAGGGAAATCTGAGACGCGTCTCCTGGGACCAGGCCCTCGACACCGTGGCGGAGAAACTGGAGGCCGTGAAACAGGAACACGGCCCCCGCGCCGTGGCGGTCTCCGTGGGGTCCATCGGCGCGGAAAACATCCTGATCTCCGCCTTCGCCCAGAGATGGCGCGCCGCGTTCGGCACACCGAACTTCTTTTCCATCGAGGCCCACTGTTTTCGGGCGCGGATCATGGCGCGGCTCTTCACCTTCGGCACCTACCCCCTTTCCGACCCGGACCGGGCCGAATGCGTGGTGTTGTGGGGACACAACCCGGATGCCTCGGAGCCGCCTGTGGCCGCCAGGCTGCACAAGCGTGTGGATCAGGGCCTCAAGATCATCGCCATCGATCCCAAGCGGATCCCCCTGGCTAAAAGGGGCATTCACGTGCCCATCCGGCCGGGCACGGACGCGGCCCTGGCCTTGAGCATGATTCACGTGATCATCCAGGAAGGACTGTACGACCGGGATTTCGTCGAGAAACACACCATGGGTTTTGACCGGCTCGCGCAACACATCGAGTCCTACCCGCCGGAAACGGTCGCCACGATCTGCGGCGTTCCCGCGACGGACATCCGCAAGATCAGCCGCATATTCGCGGGGGCCGACGGTGCGTGCATCGAACAGGGGATCAACACCCTCGACCAGCACATCAACGGGTTTCAGAACAGCCGGGCCCTGGCCATCCTTCAGGCCATCACCGGGAACTACAACCGGCCCGGGGGCTGGTGCGTCAATCCCTTTGCCCGGTTCAGCGATCTCCGGCTTCCCGTGGAAGGGGAGCCCCTGGGCGCGGAGGAATTTCCCCTCTTCCGGTCCTTCTGGGGCATGACGTCCCCCTACGGACAGCAGATGGTCCTGCCCCAGGCCATCCTCTCGGAAAAACCCTACCCCATCAAGGCCATGCTGGTGAGCGCGGGCAACCCGGTGGCGGCGTGGCCGGATTCCCGTAAGACCAAAGCCGCCCTGGAAAAACTGGATCTCCTGGTGGTCTCGGACCTCTTCATGAGCGAGACCGCCCGGATCGCGGACATCATCCTGCCCGTCTGCTCCTCGGTGGAGACCCTGGGCCTGGCGTACAACTACGCCCTGACCATGGGAATCCCGTTCATGATGCTCAGCAAAAAGCTGATCGAGCCCATCGGCGAATGCCGTCCCGACTGGTGGATCTACTCCGAACTGGGGCGCAGGATGGGGTATGGGGAGCTTTTCCCATGGAAGACCGATGAAGAGGTGGTCTCCCACATGCTGGAGCCGAGCGGGTTCTCTCTCCGTGAACTCCTGGAGGAAAGGCCGACGGGTGTCATGTTCGGCGAGAGAAGCACCACCATGCCGAAGAAGACGCGGACGCCCTCGGGCATCATCGAGCTCTTTTCTCAGTCCCTGGCCGATTTCGGTGAAGACCCGATCCCGGTTCACAAGGAGCCCACCCAGAGTCCGGTGGCCGCGCCCCAACTGGCCAGGGAGTACCCTCTGATTCTCGTCAGCGGGGCCCGAATCCCCGAATACACCCACTGGCAGATGAAGAGCGTCCCCCAATTGAGAAGCCTGGCCCCCGACCCCGTCGCCTGGATCCACCCCGGTACGGCCCAACAGGCGGGCGTGGTGGATGGGGACGACATCTTCGTGGAAACGAGAAACGGCAGGATCCTGGTCAAGGCCTCCATTACCGACGACATCATGCCCGGGGTGGTGAGCGTGGCCCACGGATGGGAGGAAGACGCCAACACGAATCTGTTGACCGAACTGGAGGCCAAGGACCCCATCACCGGGTACTGCGAGTTCAGAAACCTCGCATGCAGAATCAAAAAAGCCGATTTGTGGTGAGCCGAATCGATAGAGCGACAAAGAGGTGAGGGCCGTGTATGGCATTTCTCGAGATTGAACACCTGACCAAGACCTTCGGCGGACTGCTGGCCGTCAACAACGTGGATCTGATGGTGAATCAAGGGGAAATCCTTGGCGTCATCGGTCCCAACGGCTCGGGAAAGACCACCCTGTTCAACCTGATTTCCGGGCTTCTGAAGCCCGACAAGGGTCGGATCGCCCTGGAAAACAAAGAGATCACCGGCGTCAGCCCCTATCGCATATGCGAGAGCGGAATCGCCCGGACCTTTCAGATCGTCAAGCCGTTCAAGGAAATGACGGTCCTCAAAAACGTGATGGTGGGCCGGGCCTATGGCAGCCGGCCCATCAAGAACATGGACCGGATCCGGGCCGAATCCGAGGAACTCCTCCAGTTCACCGGACTGACCGACAAGCAGTCCATGGTCGCCGAGAAGCTCAATCTCATCGACCGCAAGAGGCTGGAACTCACCCGCGCTCTGGCGACCCAGCCCAAGCTGCTGCTGCTCGACGAGGTGATGGCGGGCCTGAACTCCGCTGAGATCGATGAGGCCGTGGAGCTGGTCCGGCGGATCAGGGAACGAGGGGTTACCATCATCATTGTCGAGCACGTGATGAAGGCCGTCCTGAACCTGTCGGACCGGGTGTTTGTACTGCATCTGGGAGATCGAATCGCCGACGGCCCTCCGGAAGTCGTCATGAACGATCCGAAGGTCGTGAAGGTCTACCTGGGGGAATGAAAGGCATGCTGAGCATTCGAAACATCGACGTCTACTACGGCGATCTCCAGGCGCTCTGGGATGTGAGCCTCGACATCGAAGACCTTAAGATCACGTCCCTCATCGGGTCCAACGGCGCGGGGAAGAGCACCCTTCAACTGGCGATCACCGGACTGGTCACGCCGAAAAACGGCACCATTCACGCCGGAGAGAACCGGCTGGACAATCAGCCCGCCCACAAGATCGTGGACCTGGGCATTTCCATGGTGCCGGAGGGGAGACGGCTCTTCCCCGACATGACCGTCCTGGACAACCTGGAGATGGGGGCCTTTTCCCGCAAGGCCCGGGGGAAACTCGGGGAGACCATGGAATGGGTCTACGGGATCTTTCCCAGATTGAAAGAGCGCATCCACCAGAGGGCCGGCGCCTTGAGCGGAGGGGAGCAGCAGATGCTGGCCATCGGAAGGGCCCTCATGTCCCGGCCCTCATTTCTTCTCATCGATGAGTTGTCCCTGGGCCTTGCCCCGCTGGTCGTCCGGCACATCTGCCGGATCCTCGAGGAGATCAATCATTCCCGTGGCATCACCCTCTTCGTGGTGGAACAGAACGTCCGCATGGCACTGGAACTCGCCGACTATGGGTACATCATGGAAAACGGCCGAATCGTCGGTCAAGGAGAGAGCCGCGGGCTTCTGAACAGCGAAGACATCAAGGCCGCCTATCTGGGGACCCACTAGACACCAAAGGACGGATCTTCAGCATGGAAATCGGGCAGTTCGTCATCTACGGCGTGATCAACGGCTCCATATATGCCCTCGTTGCCGTGGGCCTGGCGCTCATTATGGGCATCATGGGCATATTCAATCTGGCGCACGGGGCCATGGCCATGATCGGCGCCTACATCAGCTTCTGGCTGTTTCAGGACGCCGGCATCGATCCCTTCCTGTCCATCCCTATCTCCATGGGAATCCTGTTCATCATCGGCCTGGCCATGTACAAGGGCCTCTTCGCCTCCATGAAGGCCTTTTCCCCCGGGCAGAAGATCCGGAACTCCATGCTGGTCTCCTTCGGGCTTGTCCTGATCATCGAAAACGTGGCCGTCCTGATCTGGACGGCCAACGAGCAACGGGTCAGCACGGCCTATTCCGGCCTGACCTTTGATCTCGCCGGGCTTCGCATGCCCTACATCGGCCTGGTTACGATCATCCTGGCGGTCCTGGTCATCTTCGGGCTTCACCTCTTCCTGAAGAAGACGTTTTTCGGCCGATCCATCTGGGCCATATCCCAGGATTACCAGTGCGCCAAGCTCATGGGCATCCATGTGGACCGGACCATGCTGATCGCCTTCGGGATCGGCATGAGCCTTACGGCCGTTGCCGGTGCCATCATCAGTCAGTATTCCGTGAGCCCCAGCATCGGCCTGGACTGGGTGAACAAGTCCCTGATTATCGTGGTGCTCGCCGGGGTCGGGAGTATCGGAGGCGTCTTTTACGCCGGGCTGCTCCTGGGGGTCCTGGAGTCGGTCAGCGCCTACTTCGTCGGGGTCCACTACACGGGCGTGGTGAGTCTGGTCATCCTCCTGGTCATACTCGTATTCAGGCCTCAAGGGATTTTTGCCAGGGAGGCGGGACGCTGATGTCGCTGAAACCGAAAAAAGTCGTGGTCCCGGCGCTCATCATGGCCGTTCTCTTCGCTCTCCCGGTTTTCTTGAAGGGGGACTACTACCTCACCATGGTGTGCAGCCTTTTCCTGTATGTCACCATCTCCCAGGGCTGGAACCTGCTGGGCGGGTATACGGGCCAGATCAACGTGGGGCAGTCCGCATTTTTCGGCATCAGCGCCCTGGTGACGCGACTCCTCTGGGCCGGCGGCATACCGTTCATCCCGGCCCTGCTTTGCGGCGCGCTGGCATCGGTGGTCCTCTCGCTCGTGATCGGGATCCCCGCACTGCGGCTGAGGGGGCACTACTTTGCCATCGGCACGCTGGCCGTGGCCTGGATCGCCTTTCTGGCCGTCGAGAATCTCTTTCCCGGGGTCACCTTTCTGCCCGGCAAGTACGTGGCCACCTACAGCCTCCTACCCAGGTATTACCTCTTTCTGGTCATCATGCTGTCCACGATTATCGTCGTCTCTCTGGTGGTGCATTCCCGAATGGGACTGGCCATGGAATCCATCCGGGAAGACGAAGACGCGGCCCAGGCCTCCGGCGTGAACATCACGAAATACAAGGTGATCGCCTTCGTGATCAGCAGTTTTTTCGTGGGGCTGGCCGGCGGTGCCTACGCGTATTTTCACGTCAGCTACTACTGGTACCTCCCGTTCATCCTGATGTGGTGTTTCGAGCCCATATTGATCACCTTCATCGGAGGCGTCGGGACCATCTGGGGACCGATCATCGGGGCGTTTTGCTACGTGGCCCTCAAGGAGGTCTTCGCATTGACCCTGGGGGAGGTCAATGTGCTGATATTCGGAGCGGTCTTTATCTTCATCATTCTTTTCTTTCCAAAGGGGATCATCGGTGTACCCGAAAAACTTCGGGAATACCTGTTCAGAAAAGAAAAAGGCAGTCGGGCGGCACGTCAAAAAAACATGAACGTTTAGGGAATGAAAGGGGAATTCGATGAGAAAAGGCAAATTCGGGATTGTGGCGGGCATCGTTTGTTTTTCTTTGTGTTTGATGCCGTTCGTGGTCGGCCAAAGCCGCGCAGAGGCCCCAGCGTCCATCAAAGTGGGGGCTTCGATCGCACTCACGGGTAAGTTCGCCGGAGGCGGCGTGGATGTGGCCGACGGGTACAAGATCGCCATGAAACACATCAATGAAGATGGCGGCATCTATGTCAAGGAGTACGACAAGAAGATCCCCATCGAGATCATCATCTACGACGATGAATCCGACCCCAACAAGACGGTGGCGCGACTGGAGAAACTCCACTCCATCGACAAGGTGGCCGCCTATCTCGGCGGGTTTTCAAGCGCCATGAATACGGCCGGCCTGGCCATCGCCGAAAAGAACAAGGTGCCCTGGGTCGGCGTCACCATTGCGGCCGAAGGGGTGTTCTCCCAGGGGTTCAAGTACACCTTTGCCCCGTGCATGTTCTCCTTCATGGAGGTGACTGCCTTTTTCGATGCCCTCGATTCCCTGCCCAAGGACCAACGGCCGAAAAAGATCGCCAACTTCGAGCTTCAGAGCGACTGGGGGATCGAATGCGGCAAGTACCTGAAGAAGTTCGGCGCCGAGCGAGGGTATGAGATCGCCCTGACGGAAAAGTACGCCGGTGGAACGTCCGACTTTTCTTCCCTGATCATGGCGGCGAAGACGGGCGGCTGCGATGCGGTCTTTTCCGTTCCCACCCCTCCCCAGAGCATGACCCTGATCAAGCAGATGAAGGAACTGGCGTACGCGCCGCCGGTCACCTGCTTCATTCGCGGGCCGGACCTGTCCAGTTACTGGGAGGTCATGGGAAAAGACGCCAATTACATCCTGACCTGCGGCGAGTGGACCGCGGACATGAAATACCCGGGCAACGAGAAACTCGTCACGGATTTCAGGGCTGAAAAAAACAAGGAGATCATCGGCATGCAGGTGGGTTGCGGATATGGCGCCGTCCAGGTCCTTGCAGACGCCATTGAACGGGCCGGCACCTTGAAGCGCGACGCGATCCGGGACGCCCTGACCAAGACCGATCTCATGACGGTCAGAGGCCGCGTCACCTTTGATGAGAGGAACATCGGCCTGGTTCCCTACAGCCTGTGCCAGTGGCAGAACGGAAAACTGGAGGTCGTGACCAACCCCGATTACACCACCGCCAAGGTCCTCCCCGCCCCACCCTGGGACCAGCGATAGAGCGGACGACCCATCCGGCCGGACACATCTCCGGCCGGGTGGGTTCGGCACACTCCCCTTCCCCGAAGGGCATACCCCTCCCGGGCACAGGCCTAGTTTGCCCGAACAGGACCTCTGCCGGAACTCCTCTCCAAAAACCCCGATCCAGTGGAAGAAGACCGGCAACCATGCGGCCCGGATCCAGTGGATCCAGATCCGCTGAAAGGGGCACCATCCAATGACCCCTTTGCGGGTCCCCGCTTCCACCCTCCTCAACCGTGTCCTTCCTCACACATGAAAAAAGGGGCGAGCCGAGGCCTGCCCCCTGGATGCCTGCTTCCACGTGTCGGCTACTTGGGCCCGTTGCCACCGCCATTGCCACCGCCATTGCCACCGCCATTGCCACCACCGTTGCCACCACCGTTGCCGCCGCCGTTTCCGTTGCCCTGGCCGCCGGCATTGCCGTTTCCATTGCCTTGACCGCCGGCATTACCATTTCCGTTGCCTTGGCCGCCGGCATTGCCGTTTCCATTGCCTTGACCGCCGGCATTACCATTTCCGGCCGCCGCGACCGCCATGCCCGCATCGCCGTGACCGAAGGCATTGCCGTTTCCGTGACCATTGCCGTGGTCGCCGGCCGAGCTATGACCAAGGGCGAGCCCCTGACCGCCTCGAGACGTGGTCATGCTCGCTACGTCTGAGGTGTCCGAGTCTTCTGCCGCTAATCCGTGGGCGTGCCCATGGCCGAGGGCCAGCCCGAGCGTGCTTGGATGCATGCCGAGAGACATGGCGATCACGCCCCAGCCCATGCCGCTGCCGTGCATGGCGGCGATGCTCTCGGCGCTCACATCCGAAGCCGCAGCCAAGGCGGCGGCTGTATCCGCCTGTGCATCGGCCAGCGCAGCCTCAGCCGCTGCAATGGCATCCGCATCCCCGGACTCCGTGGCAGCGGCCAGCGCAGCCTCGGCCTCGGCTTCGGCGCTCATGGCGTCCGATACCGCTTCATCTGACTGCTCTGCCGCGGCCGCCGCCAGGTTCGCCGCGTGGGCCGCCTGGGCCGGGTTGGAAAAGGCCGGCGCCTCGCTTCCGTCGTCCGCTGTGTCACCATCGGCCACATCGCCGGTCCCGTCGTCACCATCGGACACATCGCCGGTCCCGTCGTCACCGTCGGACACCTCCCCTGAGGCCGCTCCGGTTTCCTCTGCAAGGCTCTGCGAAACCTCCAGCGGGAACAGGCTCAGGTTCAACATCAGAGACAGGCAAAACGTCCACACCACGAGTAGAAATCGACCTTTCATGGCTCTCTCCTTTCAGATCTTTTTGGCTCGCCCTCGCCGGGCGAGAATGTCGGAAAACCATCCATCAACCGGGCGGTCCCCGCCTTCATGGTTTCTGAAGGGGAGCCTTTGCAGCCCGGAGATCCTTCCCCTTTTTTGCATGGGTCCCGCCCTCGGCCGTAAAGAATTGAACGGATGCGTCCTCTCGAAACTCGGCCGCCCCGACACGAATCCGCTCGGGCACCTCGAACCAGCTCACCAGGAGACGATCGGGCGTGAGTGCCGGAAACCGGTTCAACAGGTACCGCTTGATGCTCTTGGCCCGCGCCTCGGCCAGGGTCTTGTTGCGCTTCTGATAGGCCACAATGTGCAGATCCCGATCCCCGCGGGACTGAAGGATTTCGCCCAGTCTATCCAGGGAGGGCATGGAACCTTCCCAGATCCTGTCGGATGACACCTCGAACCAGATCTTCGGGAGGCAGACGGTCCGCTTCCCGATGACGTGATTCCGGTAGTCGAAATCCCCGAGCTCGTTGAGTTGGGTGGTGGCGCTCCCCGCGAGGGGCCCGTCTGGGTACCGACTCAAGTAGGCCTTCCATGCGAGAATCTCCTCGGGAGTGCGCTCCAACCGGCCCAGGATGAGGGCCCGGTTGTAGAGGGCCAAAGGGCTCGCCGGCTGCAAGCTGAGGACGCGCTGGTAGGAAACCAGGGCCTCGTCGAGCTCCCCCTTCTCGAAATGGACGTGCCCCAGGCAGGTGAGCGCCTGAACGTGTTTCGGATCCCGCGCGAGGGCACGTTCGTAGCAGGCCCGCTCGGATTCGACCTCGCCGTTTTCGTGAAATGCAACCCCGAGCCAGTAGTGATAGTCGGCTTCCGTGGGGTCCAGCGCCGCCGCCGACTTCAAATGCTTCAACGCCGGGGCCGGCTTGCCCGTTTCCATCTGGCAGCGCCCCAGGTAGTAGTGGACCTCCGCACTCTCGGGGTTTTCGGCCAGGGCCTCTTCAAAGGCGCGAACCCCCTCCTCGTACCGCTCGCCTTCGAGGTAGTACGCGCCCTGCATCTTGTGCTTCACGGAGAAGTATCCCTGCCGGACCTGTCGTTGAACCACGCATCCAGACCAGGAGCCCGCCAGGAGGCCCAGCATCAGGGCAAGGCTGCAACAACGCTTGAGGATCATGGTTTGCTCCGTGAGGAATGGGCCGGCCGCCCAGGCTTCGATCCACTTTCCCTCGTCACTCGCTCGGCCCGGCACTCGACAGAACCGGCTATCCACCTGTCCAAGCAAAGGGAGTGCCAAGGAACGGCCTCGGTGTATATTTTTTTATTCTCATGATATCAAATGGTTTCCTGCAGGCATACCCCATCTCACTCAGCCCGGAGGCCCGATGCCTGTGCTTTTTTCTATATCTGTATGATTTTGTGCACACCACACCCTCGACCGGGACCGTCACAAAAGGCTACACCTTGTTGCGCAGCCGAAGAGCCAGGGGGTGGGGGTCCAGGTAGGTCTGTGGGGCGGGACAGGAGACTCGCCACTCAAGGGCAAGACTGACTTCTTGATGAATCCAAGCAGGAGATGTTCGCCTAGCACGACACGGAGCTTCGCGTGAAGTGGGCGAACCGGGCGGCCGCCGGGTCGGGCGGCCTGGGGACCCAAGACCTCGTGGGTCGTCACTGCTACGAGATCTGGCTGCAGCGGGACACCCCCTGCGAGGGCTGCACCGTCATCGAGGCCATGGAGAGCGGCCAGACACGGGAGAGCGAGGCCGTCACACCGGACGGCCGGGTGTATCGCATAGCGGCAGAAGACTGTTGATCTGCCATCGTGTTTTCTAATAGCCATTTCCGGGCACGATCCCGGGTTGAAGGTCCCCTCCCCCTTTGACTGGGGAGGGGAAAACCCTTGCCTGGGTTGCGGGCTGGTGTTACGGCTTGGCCAGAAGCGTGTGAAGGGGTTTTTACGAAGCCGTCAAATCAATCGGAGAGTCTTTCCGGGTGACCTGCCGCCCATAGCACAATATGCGTATCCAAGAGCAGCCTCACGAGGGCTTTCCTTCAAACAGGTCCGAGATCTCTTCTGTCCCAAGGGAATCAAAATCATCCGGAACCTCCATCTCACCCGACATAGACCCCAGCTTTTCGGTGGTATCCGGTTCCATATCGGACAGCGGTATCCCCTTGACTATCGGCTTCCCGGCCTTGGCAATGATAAACGCCTTTCCCTTGGCGGCCTCCTCCACCAGCCGCGACAAGTGCGTTTTTGCCTCGTGGATATTGACGGTCTGCATCCGATGCCTCCAAGAATGGGTTCACCGGACTTCGTCTATCCATCCCGCTATGGATCATCAAGGTGTTTTTCCTGGCGCAAACCCTGCAGAAAACCTTGAATCGGAATTTTGATATAGCGCGGAAAATACGGTTCACCCCCACGTGCGTGGGGACAACGCCTTGTACCAGTGTTCCGGGGACACGCCGCCCGGTTCACCCCCACGTGCGTGGGGACAACCAGGTTATACGCCAGATACGCCGTCCCCCCGGCGGTTCACCCCCACGTGCGTGGGGACAACTGATCTGTCATTTCTTCCCCTTCCTCCTCTTTCGGTTCACCCCCACGTGCGTGGGGACAACGATGTAATGGTATCTTGAATATGCCTCAATATCGGTTCACCCCCACGTGCGTGGGGACAACCGCTTTTGCCGCCAACCATGATGTAATGGTATCGGTTCACCCCCACGTGCGTGGGGACAACTGTCAAAATTCTTATCCCACTCATACCCCCTCCGGTTCACCCCCACGTGCGTGGGGACAACGGACCGGAACAGCAGGAGCTGACGAGTATACCCGGTTCACCCCCACGTGCGTGGGGACAACGGCGTGTGGGTTGAGGCTTCTCCGGTGGCGATCGGTTCACCCCCACGTGCGTGGGGACAACGCACTCTGTGCGTCGATTTCGCTTGCAATCCACGGTTCACCCCCACGTGCGTGGGGACAACGGCCCCTTGGGTGCTCTCCCCGGTAACGTGTTCGGTTCACCCCCACGTGCGTGGGGACAACTACAGGGATTTGAACCCGTCCTCGACCTCCTTCGGTTCACCCCCACGTGCGTGGGGACAACGCCGTGGTGGTCGCGTCCCCACCATAGATGATCGGTTCACCCCCACGTGCGTGGGGACAACGCGGCGGCGGCTGGCGGCATTATCGGCGGATTCGGTTCACCCCCACGTGCGTGGGGACAACGTGCACGCCATGCGGGTACAAGACCTTGAGGACGGTTCACCCCCACGTGCGTGGGGACAACGCAAGGATGGCATTCGTTTCCACCTCAACTGACGGTTCACCCCCACGTGCGTGGGGACAACGTAAATGTGGAGAACGAAGGCGAAGGCCACTGCGGTTCACCCCCACGTGCGTGGGGACAACGTTGCCCTCGGCGTCGAACGTGACGACCCAATCGGTTCACCCCCACGTGCGTGGGGACAACCGTTCCCCACCATGATTCACACCCGTACACAACGGTTCACCCCCACGTGCGTGGGGACAACTAGGCCATGCGCTCCAGGTCGATGAGCTTGATCGGTTCACCCCCACGTGCGTGGGGACAACTCCTGGATCTGTGCGAGCAGCTCGGGCGCTTCCGGTTCACCCCCACGTGCGTGGGGACAACTTTTGTGGCGGGACGCGGGCTGCTGATTGCAGCGGTTCACCCCCACGTGCGTGGGGACAACTTATATGTAAACAATGGCGGGCGGCCCTTTTTCGGTTCACCCCCACGTGCGTGGGGACAACCTCCTGGTAACCTTCGACGGCCCGAACGGGGCCGGTTCACCCCCACGTGCGTGGGGACAACGGCCGACATGACTTGCCCTGTGTGTGGCAAGCCGGTTCACCCCCACGTGCGTGGGGACAACCCAACCGGAGGGCGCCAGGAGGAGGCCACATCCGGTTCACCCCCACGTGCGTGGGGACAACGGCAAGGTCCGCGAGTTCTCGGGTGAGTGCCGCGGTTCACCCCCACGTGCGTGGGGACAACGCCACCACAGGGTTCTCCACCGAGGCGCATTTCGGTTCACCCCCACGTGCGTGGGGACAACTCACGTTCCAGTTGCTTCCGTTTCGCGTATTCCGGTTCACCCCCACGTGCGTGGGGACAACCAGTTTGTTCAGCCCGAGAGAGGCGTGGTCCTCGGTTCACCCCCACGTGCGTGGGGACAACTCAACGTGCCGTGCTTCGTCCCGGTCCATCTGCGGTTCACCCCCACGTGCGTGGGGACAACTTCATTTTGTTGCACTCTGTGCGTCGATTTTTCGGTTCACCCCCACGTGCGTGGGGACAACAGGTGCGTGGCGTTTAGAACCAAGTCCTGTTCCGGTTCACCCCCACGTGCGTGGGGACAACGACTCTTTAAGTCTCACCTGTTCCGCCGCCTGCGGTTCACCCCCACGTGCGTGGGGACAACTAATTTTTCAGCCAACCTCCCTGTCCATTCTACGGTTCACCCCCACGTGCGTGGGGACAACGGAAACCTCAGCCTTTACAGGGGATGGCTTGTCGGTTCACCCCCACGTGCGTGGGGACAACTCAAGTCGGTGGAAATCGAGACAAATGCGGTCCGGTTCACCCCCACGTGCGTGGGGACAACCGCGCCGCCCGCTCCACCTCCTAATGATACTGCGGTTCACCCCCACGTGCGTGGGGACAACATCTTGGGGCGATTCAGCTTTTGATGATGCCCCGGTTCACCCCCACGTGCGTGGGGACAACCGGAACACCCTCACGCTCTCGGCCCCGGTAGACGGTTCACCCCCACGTGCGTGGGGACAACGTTTCCGTTCAAGGAATTCGAGGTGCCTGGATCGGTTCACCCCCACGTGCGTGGGGACAACGTCGTGACCTTGACCCCCGTGGCCGGTACAGGCGGTTCACCCCCACGTGCGTGGGGACAACGCCAAGATCGGCTCGAACCACTCGGGCCAGCACGGTTCACCCCCACGTGCGTGGGGACAACCCACCCACCAACTTTTGTACCCTAAAATTACTCGGTTCACCCCCACGTGCGTGGGGACAACCAGGCCGGTGATGGTCGTGGCAGCGGAACTGCCGGTTCACCCCCACGTGCGTGGGGACAACGCTGCCCTCGGCGTCGAACGTGACAACCCAGTCGGTTCACCCCCACGTGCGTGGGGACAACCTGATACGACTCTTCCGCATGGGCGACTTGGGCGGTTCACCCCCACGTGCGTGGGGACAACGATAGCCTTCTTGATATCCTGTTCAGGGTTCCCGGTTCACCCCCACGTGCGTGGGGACAACGGCCACCACTTCCTCAATTCGGGAACAACAACCGGTTCACCCCCACGTGCGTGGGGACAACTAATGTGTCTCGCTTGCTCTCATGCCTCACCCCGGTTCACCCCCACGTGCGTGGGGACAACCCATGCGTCTGCTCAACGGAATGCAATGCAGCCGGTTCACCCCCACGTGCGTGGGGACAACGGACCAGGCCGAGAGGCAAGAGGGTTGCGGGTCGGTTCACCCCCACGTGCGTGGGGACAACTCCTTCGCGGCGGCCGTCAGGGGCCTCGTCAGCGGTTCACCCCCACGTGCGTGGGGACAACGGGACGCCAACCCACACGGTTTTAAGAGCGGTCGGTTCACCCCCACGTGCGTGGGGACAACTCCGCGGCCCCCTTCGAGGCCTCACCCCCGCCCGGTTCACCCCCACGTGCGTGGGGACAACGCTTACGGGGCACCCTATGGTTCCCCATTTGTCGGTTCACCCCCACGTGCGTGGGGACAACTGTTTCATCCAGTATAATACCGGTATGAGTATACGGTTCACCCCCACGTGCGTGGGGACAACTTGTTTAGATCCATAGCAAACCAGGCATCACCCGGTTCACCCCCACGTGCGTGGGGACAACGATACTGCATCGGCTCCGATGTCTCGGAAGGCCGGTTCACCCCCACGTGCGTGGGGACAACTCCAGCCGCGCGATGATTTTCGCCTCCCTCTCCGGTTCACCCCCACGTGCGTGGGGACAACTTCAAGGGACGATTACTCTTCTGGAAACATACCGGTTCACCCCCACGTGCGTGGGGACAACTATATGGGTATTAAGACAGGGCAATGGATGCGCGGTTCACCCCCACGTGCGTGGGGACAACTCGTATTTTTCTCGTGCCTACAATGACCATGGCGGTTCACCCCCACGTGCGTGGGGACAACCACAGAACTGAATCCATGCCGTTCGGGTCTTACGGTTCACCCCCACGTGCGTGGGGACAACGCTGCACCCTATCTGCCACAGCCATAAATACTCGGTTCACCCCCACGTGCGTGGGGACAACCCTGCATGGTCCGGTTTTGCCGGTGATGTCCACGGTTCACCCCCACGTGCGTGGGGACAACGTCATCCAGTACCGGACATGGTGGAGTCTCTTCGGTTCACCCCCACGTGCGTGGGGACAACTTCCTCCCTGTGAGTGATTTCTCCGTGTTGTTCGGTTCACCCCCACGTGCGTGGGGACAACGTGTATTCATTCGCGCTCAGGGTTGCCCCTTCCGGTTCACCCCCACGTGCGTGGGGACAACCGAGTCTCCTGGCCGGGCTTTTCTCGGCCTTCCTGGTTCACCCCCACGTGCGTGGGGACAACTCCAACATGCGCTTCAGTTCATCGAGCGGGACCGGTTCACCCCCACGTGCGTGGGGACAACGGCGTTCCCTTGACCTGGTATCGCGTCAGGTACGGTTCACCCCCACGTGCGTGGGGACAACGTTGTCCCCGGTGATGCCGGCGCCGCTCAGTTCGGTTCACCCCCACGTGCGTGGGGACAACACTTAAAAAAGTGAGTGATTACAGTACCCGGACCAGAAAAAGCCCTTCGAAGTCTTCGACAGTTCGTGCCGTTTTTCCCCAAGTTCGGACCCGAAATCCCTGTTCGTTGTCGCTGGTGTGAATCAACACGCAGCCACCGTCTCTGGCCTGTCCGCACGCCTTTTCCCAGAGTCGATCCCGAACCATGGCTGAAACCCGGCCCACGAAAACACCCGCTTTCGGCTCCAGGAACCATCTCGACAGTTCCCCGCGCAGGCCCGTGGGAACGCGCTCAAGAATCATGACCATCATCATGGGCCTCCCGTTTCACCAGGTTCAAGCGGATGGATGCGGCCCCCTGGAACTTCTCCCTCAAGAGGATCCCACAAAGAACCTGGAGCCGCGGCATCCTGATCAAAAGTCACGTTGCCATCAAACCCACCTTTCTTCTTCAGCATTAGGACCTGCTGTATATCCGGAATGATCCTTTCCAGAACCCGGGTGGCCACGAACCGGTCGCGGCACATCACACGCACACGGCGTTCCAGGGCGTCTTTCTCTTCGGCGGCCACTTGAAATGCCACAGGGATTGTAATCTCCGTCTTGTAAAGGTCGGCGATATCATACACAAATGAGAGCATTTTCCCCGTGTGGACAAAACCGAGCGCCGGCGAAAATCCACCCGACACGATCGCGGCATGACAGATGCCATACAGGCACGAGTTGGCGGCTGAGAGGGCGCGGTTCACAGGGTCGGCATCGCCCCACTTGTCCCTGCGGTAACTCCGGCCCGACCAGGCCACGCCGGTCTCGCGGGAAGCTTTGGCGTAAGCATCACGCACACGGACCCCTTCCATCCCGCGGATCTGCTGAAGGGTCAACTCCGGAGCCAGCATATCGTCAAACCGCAATTGGTAGAGCCGACGCACGACCTCTATTCGGAGATCCGGCTCGGCCCACATCCTCGCCTGGTGCAGAAAATTGTTTGCGCCTCGTGTCTCGCCCATGCCCACCGCATAGAATCGAACTCCCTCTTCCCCACACCAGGCCACAAGGCAACCATGGTCCGTCAGGACCGATATGGCGGCGTGGGTGATGGAGACCCCAGGGCCCAGCATCAGCAGGGCCAGGTTGGCACATGGGACCGGTACCCTTCCAGATGCATCATGAACCGCAATGGCTCGATGCTCTTTGTCGACGCGACAATGCTCCACATAGAGATAACTCCACCCATCCCTAAATTTTGGAAGAACATGCAGGTCTTGAATTCGCACCTCGCTCCCTCCTAGCCTGAGGTGTTTGCCGGAGCAACGGAGAGAAGGCCAAAACCAAACGCCTTGCCCGATCCGATTCCACTCGCGATAAGATCCAGAAAGGCATGGGCGTTCGTGACCTGCAACAGACCGTCAAAGCGGACAGCCAGATGCGTCGTCGCATGCCCTGCCTTTGAATCCCGTTTTCGTCCTCTCGTCTTTCCCTCGACACGGACGTTCACACGCGGAACCGACATGTCCTCACCCATTTCACCCCGGACGGTCTTCACAAGAAGGTCGAATGCCCCTGAATCGCTTTTTCCCGACAGCTTCCCTTTACGGATCAGCCAGTTGATCTGGTCTTCCTCGCGCCATAGCTCCACTCTCTTGCCCTTCATCGGGTCGTCGGCCTTACCGATCCGCTTGGTGGGATTGGCCAGCAGGCGAAAAGAGACGACTTGTCCGGTCTGAATCCTCTTGAGCGAAGGCATGATGTCCTTGCATTCATGGCCGTGAGAGCCTCCTTCCGCAAGCAGGTAGTTGCCCAGCCCTTCCAGGTATTCCCAGGAGGGTGCAACCCGGGACTGGACATAGACCTTGACGCCCTTCAGCGGATCATCGCCTTCCGCACGAAAAAGGACGCCGAATTCTTCGCGCGCCCCGTTTTGGTCATTGTCCTCGGATTGCGGAAAGGCGCGCATGATCGTGCGATGCATTTCATAGGGGTGCGCCAGTTCGCTCATCACCTGGCGGGAGCGTGGGTTGAGCATGAGGCGTGAAAGATAAAGGCTTGTTATCATGGAAGATTTCATGTTTACCCTCCCATAAACCCTGTCTGGATGGATCGAGGTCTGAAATGCCTCTCACGATAGCAGAGAGGCCAATCATGCTGGATCCTCTCGCCATCCGGGCTCTCACAGACCATGCGGTACTGCGGTGCATCCCCCTGAGGCTTGCACCTGAGGGAGAAAGCTGCCCCCCTGAGCGCCGTGTCCAGATCCGCTTGAACGACTGCCGGCCGGGAAGCTGAGAGCGGGTGCTCCGCAAGGCAAAAGGCCCTGCGGCCCAGGTAGAGTGTCCACTCTGGGCTTCTGAGGGCGTTTTCAATTTCTTCGAGCAAATCTTTGCTTTCTGCCTCCAGACCGACGGTGAAGGACGCGTCTGCCAGGTAGTCCCGGTAGGAGACTACCGTATCTCTTCCACTCTCATCCGCCCGAAGAACGCCATAGGAGTCATCCTTTCGGTGCGTGCCACCAGCCGTGTGGTAGTCGCGTTCGGGCCGCCCTTCCATATCCACCCGAATTCCCATCCGTAGCTGATCGAATCGGTCGATGCTCTCCCCACGTGCAATGCCCATGGCCGCACAGATCAAGCCGATTACCCCGCTTCGGGTCGGCTCCAGGGCGGTGTCGCGATAGTCAAACCGGCTGCGATACCCCCACGACTGCAAGGGCCCTTCAAGCCGCAGGAGAAGTGTATACAATTCGCTCATTGCGTTCCCTATGCCCCCATGAGTGCATTGATCGCCTCTTCGACGCTCTCCTTGGTAAATTTTCCGAGCCCGTTCAAACGACCCTCCTGATCCAGGTGAAAGCAGGCGGCCGATTGAAGGCCTTGCCTCCCATACACCCTGTTCAGTGCCTCCCAATGCCTGGCCAGTGCCTCCACCGACAGTCCGACCAAGTCATCATCGTTCTGTGTGGGCCGAACGGGTCTGGCAAAGGCGTTTGCAAGGGAGAGGGGGACGCCGCCCTGCCGCCTTACGAACAGCCCGAACGAAGGCAGGTTCTGAGCGGCGAAGGCATTCTGCTTGCCGGTGGGCACGGCATACACCATCGCTCCGAGGAACGCCTTGATGACTTTGTCGGCCTCCTGATAGTCCACAGGCTCAAGAGGCTGCGTCCACTGGTTGCTTTTCCGCTGCGTTTTCCCAGAAAGGTTCCGGGCGAGCTGGTCCCGGTCCACAAGGGCGTAACGGTAATAGCAGGCGCTGTTGAAACCGATCACTCCCATCATGCCTGCTCCGGTTTCCTCGGCCGGATTCAGGTCATCCACGGCGGTATAGAAGTCCATCTCCATCTCGACCTTGTGGGTGGAGATGGGATGGGCGACCTGACAGGCACCGTCTGTGTTGCGCCCCGGCTGTTCAGCCAGCATGCGGCCAAACATGGCGATGTCTGCGGAGACTTGCGCAGCCCTGATTCTCTCCTCGATTTGATTCTCTGTCGCCAACTTCGGGCGCGCGGTCTTCTTTGCCAGCTTTTTGTCCTCGGCGTCTTCCTCCCCAGAGTTAGTTACCGAGGCCTCTTCTCCAGCAGCGCCTTTTTCAGCTAACTGGCGTATCTCATTGACGATGGAATAAAGGCCCTTCACCGTCTCTCTACTCTTCTTTCCTTTCTTAGTGACCTCCTTGGTCCAGTCTTCCCAAAGCTCCTTAACGGCCTCAGCACAGACGTCAACCTCTGCAGGGCTGATGAAAATCAAGACACTCGTGTTATCCAGCCTCTTTTTGTCCGCGGCTGCATAGTACGCGTCCGTGAACACACGGATTGCTACTTTCCTGTCTTCTTCATCAGCGGCCCTCTTCATGAACTCACTGTCTTGGGCAAGACTGTCACCGATCAGCCGCTGGAGCCTCTTTGTCCTCTCCCCCACGCTGACCAATCCGCGGTCTTTCCACCAGGTTCGAATGGCGCGCTTCCCACATTGGCTCGAAACACGTGCCCTGCGATAACCGCCGAAGTACGCGCTTTTCGGCTGGCCGGTGTCATCCCGATTCAAGTTGGACGGGGCAAAATTCTGGATCAGATGAATTTCGATTTTCACTCCCGGATTATTCATGGCCTTCTCCCTCCTGACTCTCGATATGGTTATCCTTCGTGTTGGTCCCGGAACCGGTGTTTACAAAACCGGCCTTATAGAAATCTCGCGCCCAACGCAGCTGAACATGCCCCTCCGGATGAGTCCACTGCATGAGATCTTCAAAGAGCCTGTACCAGTCCAGGGGGCTCTCGCCGGCCTTCAGCAGGCTGACGGCGTGCCGCAGGTGGTCGCCCAGATCCTCCTCATGGGCGTTCAGAAGCGCGATGAAGCGCGCTTCCATACTGTCACTCTTCTGTTTGAGCGGCCGGAATGCTTCACCAAGGGAAGGCCCTTTCCGATGTTTCGGGAATGCCCCGAAAAGGGTTGCCGTCATGTAGTACCACTTGTCACTGTGGCTTTTTTCGGGGAGGTACGGCACGACGTGCTTGTGAACACGCGCCATTGCACCCGGTTCCTTGCCCAAGCCGCTGCGAAGATCCGCCAGCGCCCCTCGGTCCTCCTCCCCTTCCCTGGCCAAGCCTAGAAGGTGGCCAATAAAAGACATCTGCTTTGCATCGAGATTCATCCCGTTTTCCCTCCTTTCACCCTTCGTTTTTCTCCGGAGACTTTTTGCGAAGGGGGCTTGAGGTCGTCGTCACTAAAACCCGTCCGTACGCGGGCAATGGCCTGGATGGCCCTGGCTGTGGTCCCGAGGGAGCGGATACTCTCCTCCAAGGCCCGCTTCGCCTCGTTTTTCACATGCCTTCGCCATGCGTTGGTTGCCTTCTGCTGGTCTTCCGGCTTCCAGTTATCACCTTCGGTGTCCCAATCATCGGGAAGGTGTTCGAGTAATGCAAAGAAGTGTTTCTCCAGCCTCGCCCAGTAGGCGGGGCAGGGGTCGATACTTTTCGATAATTCGAGTACAGCCTTGTTATGGGCCTCTTCTGGAGCACGGCCTTCTTTTGTTCGTAGCACCCCAGGTCCTCTAAGCTCCAAAGAGGGAGATACGACCAGATCGGCAATCAACTGGATGATACCGACCGGCTCTTTGCGGATCACTTTCTTGGAACTAGCGTTCCAGAACAAACCGCTTGATAATCTTTCTCCTGCGTATTCTGCTTCCAGAATCAAGCTATCAAGCCTCTCTTTAAAATCATATGCACCCAAAATTTTTAACGGAAGCGGCATTCGGTCATGCCTCCAAAGGAGTGCCTTTCCTTGATTAGTCGCAAGTCCAACGATATTTATCATTGGTTGGGTTTCCTTCGGCAGCAGTCTTCCTTGATCAAGCCGTGCCGCATGGTTCAGGCATGAAGGCGCCTTCCACATCGACGAACTCACCTCAAAAAGCGCGTGCGAATCACGCCAGGCGGCTCGGTCTTTGTGCAGTTTCAGCACTTGATATTCACTGTGATCATCAGGCCGCATATAGACTTTCATCGGGTCATCAAAATCTTTATTCGGCTTCAGGCCGTTTGTGAAAAACATGGATTGATGATCTAGCACGCGGATAAACCGACTCAAGGGAGCAAATCGCTGCACAGGGCCTGCGAATGCGATTGGTTTGCGCCAAGAAGCGATGGCCTTCTCGATGATCGATTCGTCTTCCCATGGCGGCTTGTCATTATCGAGTTGATCGGATGGGGTGCAGTTCAAAAGGAGTGTCTGGAAAAGGTTTTCACCCTGAAGCCACAGCACCAAGCCTTCAACACATGGTGCGAACTGGCATGGAGTTGGCGAGATTTGTCTGTCCCCAATTTTACCACCCGAAGCAATACCAGTGCCAGAAAAGGACTGCGCCGAAACAATCATCCTAACAATCTGTCGAGGTTCGTACTCGGGCCGTATGGTACCAACTCTGTGGTCGAATAGCGTTCGTCCGCCTTTGTCCGGTGCCTCTCTGACAAGTCGCATGAGGCCATCAGTTTTGTCCTTTTTAAGTGCACCGTCTTGTTTGTACTCATTTAGATCTAAGTCAGCGACTTGCATAAATGGGTGTATTTCGTCAAATAAGAAGAAACGGCTACGCCAGCTCATTAAGTAGTTAAAAATAGAATCACTTTTTGCAAAACTTCCGTTTCTGTAAAGAGTTCGCCAATTCGCCATGTCCCATTGACCTCTATGGGTACAATACAAAATGGCCAACAGGAGCCTGTAGAGCGCCACGATCACCAGAGGTGAATCATCGCAGATCTCATGAAGCTCATGGGCCTTCAAAAGAGTGTCACGGATGCCGTACTCCACGCTATGGCCATGAAGGTCAATGCATGGGATCCATGGTTCGTCGACCAAATTGAATTCACTCATTTTCTCCCCCATCTCGCTTTTCGATGAGAACACCCATTTTTTCATCCAATATAATACGGTATTCCCCGACATACCCCTGACTATTGTCATTCAATCTCAACAGGTAGGCATGGCTTAGATGTGCCTTTCCTATCCACTGCTCTGGCCGTTCGCCCCATTCAATGAGTGCGTGAAGAACACCACGATGGTTCAGTCTGACCGACCGGTCCATTAGTGTAGAAATCTCAGTCAAATCAGGGGCATCCATCAAGTCCATTTCAGTCGGAATCATCACCACCGTGATGGGGGGATCGCCCTCGCGCGTCGCCGCCCTCATGGTCTTGTGGACCTGTGGGTCTTCGTCATCCACCAGTTGTCCGTTAAAATCATTGATGAGGTCATCGGGACGCTTGGGGTGGCCGATCAACAGTCTTGCAGCGGCCATCCTGGATTCTCCCTGGCCGCACTCCATTTGCCCTTTCGCTTTCTCAAGTGCGACGCCCCAGTCCTCGTTGAAAGGTGTCGAGTTGTCGCCATATACCGCCTCCACCAACGCCTCCATTTCGGTAGGGATTCGGATCTGTTCCCTCTGACGCAGAGTGAACCATGTCCGCAGGAGGACGTACCGAGCATAAACGCGCTCAATGCCTTTTCCGAACGACTCGGGCGGAAGGCCGTCCGGTTCGGCATCACAAAGCACGATGAACTGCGGCTCTTCAAGACCAGCCGGGCGTTGTCGATAGTGACGATGCATCCTTCCCGCCCGCTGAAGCAGCAGATCCACGGGCGCAATCTCCGAAACCATGAGATCGAAGTCCAAGTCCAGGCTCTGCTCGATGACCTGGGTCGCAACCAGGACGGAACGGTGAGGTCGATGCGGGTTCACGTAATTGCCATCTTCCTGCTTCTCTCCCTTGCCGAACCTGCGAAGAACTTCTTCCTCACTCTCGCGCCGCCACATGCGAATCGTACGCGCGTGGAAAAGCATCACCTCCACGTCGTGGAGAGTCCTTTCTAAGTGCTTGTATATCTCGATGGACCGGTTGACCGTATTGCAGACAACCGCGGCGCAGCCCCCATGCTCCAGTCTCTGCTCCAGGATTTCGGTCATGGTGGCGTTATCGGTTTTTAAAAAATGGAGATGGACCCCACACTCCTTTCCCATGGAGACTTTCTCGCAAACAGGCTTTTGCTCCGCCTGCTCCATTGGATAATGCCACGGCTTGGCCAATGTGATTCGCGGATACCGCACATGCGGGGCATCGTCCCGCCCTGAGTAGGCCTTAACGAGCGCTGTTCGTCTTGCCTCCGGCAGAGTGGCGGAAAGGAGGATCACCGTACAGCCCACCTCGGCCAGCCAGTGCAGTAGCCGTTCGAGGATCGTGCCCATGTACGCGTCATAGGCGTGGACCTCATCGAAGATTACGACCTTACCCGCCAGCCCGAAGAGGCGAACAAACCAATGCCTGGTTTGAAGAACGCTCAGCAAGCTCTGGTCGATGGTACCGATGCCGAACGGGGCGAGAAGCGGCCTTTTTCTGGCAGTGAACCAGGATTGGGCCTCCACGTCGGCCCCTTCTCCAATTCCCTTTGGCTCGAAATCCGGAATCTCCCCTTCCTTCACCTCGTCCATGCGAGCAAGAAGGGCGTCGCCATGCACGAGCTGCAAGTTCATCTTCCCCTTGTGGCCGCGGCTCCGAAGGTAGCCATCCAAAACCCGCTTGAACATGGCGTTACCTGTGGCCTGGGTTGGCATGGCGACATACATACCGTGCCCAAAGCCACGGCACATGGCCGTATCCGCTGCATAGAGAGCCGTCTCAGTCTTGCCCTTCCCCATGGGCGCTTCAATCATCATGAGATAAGGTGAGTACTGCCTTGCAATCAGATCAATCGCAGCAGCCTGAAGAGAGTTTGGCGAAAAGCCGTGAAAAACGGATTCAAACGGCGCCTCAGCGGCAAAGGTCACCGCTGGCAGCCACCCCAGTTTCACAAGAGCTTCCTGAGCTCGCTCTTGTGCTTTTCTCCAATACATCTCTGTACTGATATCACAGTGATCCTCGTCTCCGGCTTCACATGGAAAAAAATCCTGATTCGAGCCGATCCAGTCCGCAACAGAGATACACCCTGCGAGTATGGGGACGAGGGCTGGATCAATGATTTCAATTTCGTCGCAGACCGATTTTGTTAAGTCGAACCCCACGATATCGGCAAACTCATGAAGTAGTTTATGCCGGGCCACGCTCCAAGTATTGTTCCCAAGAGTGTCTTTACCCATTTGAAGATCAAGAAATCGCGGAAAAACCCCGTGGTGACCTCCTGCGATCTGGGCCAAGAGGGCAACCGTTGAAGAAGGGCCGAGTTCTCTGTTCAACCAAAAGGTGCTGATGAAGCCATGGGGCCGATTCAAATCGTTTATTGAAAGAGGAAGGCCAGACGCCTCGGCAAGTACCGGATCTTTTTTCTGAAAACCCGGACTGGCCTTGCCCAAGTCGTGAGATCCCGCCCAAAAGACGATCTGGGTTCGAGCTTCCGCTCCAAAGATACCTTCGAGCCTCTTCTGAATCTGCGGCGCAAGGCATGAATCCCAAATCAGGCCTGCCACAGCGGCAACATCAAGCATGTGGCAGATCAGAGGGTGATAGACGTTGTCTTCATGGCTTCGAATAGGAACGTTACACTTTGTTTTAGCCCACAACCGAAGCCAATTGGGCCTTAGAGTAGGAAGACACACCATGGTATTCTCCTTCAATCCACTTTTTGCTCCAATATAGCTTAAAGACAATATGAATTTTCGGTAGTTTTATGTCCGATATAATAGAGCATTTGAATGATAAATTACACAAAAAAAGCAACTACAAGTTTTGCAGCCATCATCCATGCACCAAATACCCCACCGCCATATCATACGCCTTTCGCTTGAGAACAGCCCCGGCGCCGAACAGGGAGTAGACAAGGAGATCGGACCGCACGTCTGCGTGGTGGTCCACGTATTCCAGTGCCGCGTTGAAAACACCCCAAAGGCTTCCCCGGACCCCCTTTATCCCGGTCCTCAAGCCGGTCGCCCCCAGGCGGTACACCATCTCCCGAATGGCCTTCGCCTTGCGGAACCGTTCGCCGTAGAGGTGTCTGGCCCGGGGGTTTTTCCGGTCTGCCGCCATATTTTCCTCCTTTCTGCTTGAAAACCAACGGGTTGAAGGTGGATCCCGCCTGCGAAAAAGGGCAGTGTCCGCTCTCTAAACCGATGATTCCGCCTTGAACTGGAATCCGGTGTAGCACGGACGATTGTCATAAACGGTCGCACGAGAAGAAAAAAAAGAGGGGAATTCGATTTTTTTTCAGGGGTCCGTGTTTGGAGGATGCCGGGATTGGTGGGAGATGGAGAAGGTGGTTATGTGATTAGGTGATTAAGTGATTAAGTGGTTAAATGTAGCTGTTTTGATATCAGTATTTTATTTATTATATTGGTCATTTTGGATTTTTTCTGTGGAAGTAACGGCTTTTCGCAAAACGCCGACACAATAATTATTGAGACTGTTCCCGGTCTGTAACGCCTTGATGGCCAGGGCTTTGTGAAGCTCACTCCCTGCACGCAACTGAAACTTTCCCGAATAATTCCTATCGGCTGTAGATGGCGGGAGGGGCCTGCCGTCTTTTTGATATACATCAATCCACTCGTCAACGATACGGCAGAGCTGGGAGTAGACCTGCTCCTCATCATCCCCGTGGCAACACGGACCGATCCACCCCGGGACAGAGCCGATATAGCAGTTATCTTCATCCGACCACTCGACAATTTTCAAATAGCGATCCCGGTCTTTCATTTTCTGGACTCCTCGATCTTCTGCTTCACGATTTTTTCCTGGTACGGCTTTGCATCATCGCCGGGTTGTCCGGAAATTGTCAGGGCAATCCCTCTCTCATGCAGGAAGTTTCGATGGGCACCTTTTCCGCCCCGGTTGACAAATCCGGCGCCTTCAAGGTCCTTGATGAGTTGCCGTATCTTTCTGGGCATGATGGATGATACTACTCTGGTACCGCGGCGTCAACCGATTTGGTTGTTTACCATTGGACGTCATCTCATCGCTGTCCTGGGGGCATTGGGGATGGGAGCGGTTGGCACATGCTCTTCTGAAGGCCACCGGCCTTGACGCGTGTGGATCCCCTCCGGTGCGGAAAGACCCGCCTGACATTTCAGAGACAGACCCCCCATGGCACTTCTGCACAACGGCAGGAAAAGATCGGCGTCAGGGAAGCCCCAGTCCCTCTTTACCCAGCCGGACGTAGAGGTCGGAAAAGCGCTCGCCGGGCCGGGCATGGGCCTTGTAGGCGGCCAGGGCCTCTTTGACCAGGGCCACGACCTCATCCTCGGAATAGAGGCCGGGCAGTTCCTCGGCCAACTGAGGGTGACGGCCGAGTTTGCCTCCCAGGAGGACGCGCCAGCCCGTGCGGCCTTCCACCAGGGTCCCGGTGGGGCAGGCCTCGATGCAGGCCCCGCAGCCGACGCAGGCGGCCGGATCCACGGACGGACCGGGCGGAAGCCCCTCGATGACCAGGGCGTCTTCCTTGCAGACCTCCACGCAGGCCCCGCACTCGGAGCAGGCTTCCGAAGATCTCTCGGGAAACCGGGCCCCGATGAGGCCGATCCCCTGAATCTGGGGACGGGAACAGGCATTGGGGCAGTCGGCCAGGGCGATGCCCAGCTCGTGGTGATGGCGGAGGGGGCCGTCCACGTGTTGCTTCAGAAAGGCCAAAAGGCCGGCCTCCTGGAGAACGGCCTCCAGGCGCTCCACGAGACGCTCGCTCTCCACGGCCCGGTTGGGGCAACCCCCTGGGCCGAAGCAGGTTTCCAGTCGGTGGCCCCGCACCTCCTCTTCCATTCGATTCAGATACCGCTGCTGAGCCCTTCGAAGGTCCTGGGGCGTGACACGGGTATGCCCGGCCCGTTCGGCCTCCTCCTCCACCCGCTTCCGCACCTTTTTCCGCACGAAAAACGGGACCCTTTTTATCAATTCCTCTGCCTCAGGGCTCCATTCCATGGGTATTCCTTCCTTTTAAACGTGCTCTACGCGCCTTGATCACACCCTGCACCGTTTCGCGCCGCATGCCACCGCGATTGCAATCCCCAGCCATTCCATAGGACCGGAATACCGGGTCGGCGGGTCGTTCTCCCTTTGACCTGGGGGTGGTTTTCATTCATACTGCCACAGCAGTATGTCACGAGCCACACCGGTTTCTCTTGACCTGGATCAAGGGAAATGTTGCAGCGATTGTCCGGGTTTTTTCGAGACCGCCATGAATCGGAGCGCCATCCATGATTCCATCGCCTGACATGTGCCTCTCGCTCATGGAGGAGATCGGCATGCCGGAGCACATCCGCCGCCACTCCGTGATGGTGGAGCGGGCCGCCGACCTCATTGCCGAGGGATGGATTCAGTCGGGCGCCGATCTCTCGGAGGATCTGGTCCGGGCCGGGGCCCTGCTCCACGACATTGCCAAGGCCCCGTGCTTTGCCACGGGCGAGGACCACGCGGCCAAAGGCCGGGACATGTGCCTGGAGATGGGGTTCCACGAGATCGCGGAGATCGTGGGGGAGCACGTGAGGCTTCGCGGGTTTCAGCCCGACGGCGACGTCCTGGAAAAGGAAGTGGTCTTCTACGCGGACAAGCGCGTGAACCACGATGCGATCGTGAGCCTGGAAAAGAGGCTGGCCGACCTGATCGAGCGGTACGGCCGGGGCGATGACGAGCGGATCGAACGGATTCGAAAGAACTTCGATGTCTCCCGGGACGTGGAGCGCAAGCTCTTTTCCCGGCTGGATTTCAGGCCCGAGGACCTCGCAGGGCTCATTGACGGAAACTGAATATTCCGCCGCCCGATCCCGGGCCTGCACCCGCACCCTCACGCCCGGACATGGAGGAACCGCCATGGGAAGCATCCGTTGGCTCATCATTGCAGCAGCCGCCATGGGCTTTGTATTCGGTCCGCAGGCGGTCCGGGCCGCCGGTCCGACCGACCTCGCCATGGTCTGGGAGGCACACGGGGCCGCCCCGATCCCCATGACCGAGGAAAAGGAAGACTCACCGCCCGCGCCCGAGTCCGAGCCCGACATCTCCAAGGACCTGGAACAGGACCTTCAGGCCCTGATTCAGGAACTCAAGAAGCTGGGAAAGGACGCCAACGAGAAGATCCAGAAAGAGGTCCTGCCCCGCATCCGCGAGGAGATCCGCAAACTTCGGGAGCAGCTTCGCGACTGGCAGCTCAAGAACGGGGAAAGCGAACCTCCCGAGACCCGCAGCATCTGAGCCGCTCCGCGGTAAGGAAACCGATCCCATGTCCATTCAACTGATCGCCCGGGAACTCTACCGCCTCGAACAGGAGGTGTCCGCCCTCGAAAAAAACCTGGAGTTGTGCCGGGAGGTGGAACGGGAAGAACTGGAGGACCGGCTTCGCACGGTCCGGGCCGATCGCGATCGAATGAAGGCCGTACTGGAGGGGAGCAAGGGAGAGCCGTCCTGCCGCCGGCCCCGCTGACGACCGCCGCGGCCGGCAGGATGACCTGACAGAACCCGCTCATATCGCGCAAAGAAGCGGAGAGCGCAGAGAGTGCAACCATGATCTGATCTGTTGCACGGCCCGGTCCCCGCCTCCCGTTCCCGGGCGGCTAGTCCTCCCCGGAACCGCCCCCGACCTCCTCCCGAAATCCCCAGTACGGATAGTCCAGCACGTACTCGGCGATACGACCCGGGCTGTTCTCCCGGCTCGCCACGAGCCACAGGCCGCTCCGGCGCTCCGCAGTGGACACGGGGTCCAGGGGGTCCCAGTGGGGCAGGAGGATCATGGCGTTGTCCGCGCTGTACTCGATGTCCCCGGATTCCTTGAACGACCCCAGATCGGGTTTGCCCGAGTAGTTCCCTCCCGGTCCCCGGGACAGCTCCGACACCACCAGGAAGGCCGTGTTCTGTTCGTCCCGAATGGACTCCATGTGCCGCAGCCACTCGTCGATCCCGGTGCGGCGTTCCGAGAGGTTCTTGAACGGGAGCTTGTGAAGGCTGTCCACCACCACCAGGGCGTGGTCGCTTCCGGTCTCGTGCTGGAGAAACTCGATGTGCCGTCGCATGATGTCGGGCGTGAGCTTTCGGTCCGTGATGACCCGAAACCAGCGAAGGAGATTCGACAAGGCCTTCTGGGCGCGGCCTTCCTGTTGCACCATCTCGGCGGGTTTGTGTTCCTGCCGAATCTCGGCCTCGGAAAGCCGGCCCAGCCGGCACAGGGTGCGCATGTAGATCTTCTGCCGGCCGTTCTCAAAATCGTAGTAGATCACCGGATGGTTCCTGGCCGCCACCTCGGTGGAGACCTGCATGAAAAAGGCCGACTTGCCCGCCTTGGGCTGCCCCCCCATGATGTTGATTCCTCGAATCCCGTTCAGTGCCGCGTCCATGGCCTCGAACCCGGTGGGAAGCCCCAGCATGGACCGCCCCTTCTCCTGTTCCAGGTGCTGGAGAAAGGTCCTCTCCTCCCGGGCCGGCGGGGAAAACGGGGAAAAGGACTCGGCCCGGGACAGCATGGCGGCCACGGCGTCCCCGAAGTCCTCGCCCTTGTCCCGGGCCAGGTCGCACAGGGTGTACCCCCGGTCCACGTCCCTGGACCACCGGAGGATGCGGGCCTTGAAGCCGATCCGGGTGGCCAGTTCCCGGGCCGCGAGCTGGGCCTCCGGGCTGTTCTGAACAATGAGAATGACGTGCCGAAGCCCTGCCAGCCGCTCCCGGCCAAGGACCTCCAGGTCCTGAAACGATGGGACGGCCACGCCGGGGTAGCCGAGTTCCTTGAGGGTGAGCAGGGCGTTTTCCCCCTCGGCCACGAACAGGGCCCCGCCCTCGCACCGGTCGATCTCCTGCACGTTCAGGATGCGGAACGGGGCCTCGAAAAACCGTTCTTCCCCGTGCCAGAACCAGTCCTCCTCCCGCTCTGGAAGCACGCACCGGGCCGCGTAGCAGTTCCCGTCCTCCTGAATGTAGGGATAGACCAGGTAGCGGCCGTTGTATCCGACCCGCATCTCGGAGACCGCCCCGTCCGAGACCCCGAACTCCCGAAAATAGGCGAGCTGGGGATCCCCCAGAAGACCGATATACCGCTTGATCTCGGCGTTCAGGTTCCTGGGCGGAAAGGCTACATCCAGGACAAAGGGCTCGCGATCCGGGTCATAGTCGGGCACGGTCTCGGGGTCCAGGTCCATGACCCGGGCAAAGTAGGCCGGGAAGCCGCCGGGCGTGCATCGGCTCTCGCACCGGAAATACCCGGTGAACAGGCCCGACGGGTCCAGGGACACGGTGATCCGTCCCCCTGCGGCATGACCGCGGGCCGCGCACATGGGACAGGGGGCCAGGATGCGGTGACCCGTGATCTCGGCCCCGGGCAGGTGGGCCAGGTAAAAGTCGCGAACGGCTGTGATGCGGTCCATGGAATCCCCCTTTTTTCGGCTCGATCCGCGTTTTGGTATACCACACCTGCGGGTTGGGGTGCAAAAGCAAGGGGGAAACAAAGGTGATTATGTGGTTATGTGGTTAAGTGATTATGTGAGTATGGGAGCTGTATTGGAGGGACGGGGGACGAAAGAGGTCTACATCGGGATCCGGATCGCTATCGAAATCGAAGCGCCATGGGGCTGGGACATGGTGAACGTGAGGTGTGCTGCCGGGCGGAAGAAAATACCCGCATAGGGAAGACTCCCAAAGGTAGCCATGCTGCAAAATCGATTTCGATCCCGATAGCGATTTCGATCCCGACAAAACCGGACCCACGCCGGTGACCTGGATGGAAAAGGCTTGTTCGGCGCGTGATTGCGGTTGCCCATGGTCTCTGATACAAGTGGGGAGGACGGAGGGTCCCGTTTTTTCGAAACCCCGGGGCCGATCCCGGACTCTTCACCGGGGAGGCCGGGAGGGTCAGGTTGACCCCTTTACATGTGGTTTGTCTTCTCTCTGCGTCTCCGCGTCTCTGCGCGATATAAACAGGTTTTTTTCTTCGCCAACTCCCGGAGCCAACCATGAATCGCCTCGGCCCGATCCGTGTCATGCTTTCCCTGCTGCTTGTCCTTCTGGCCGCGGCCCCAACCCTCTGTGTCGCAGAGACCACGGTCCAGGCGGATCTGATCGTCTCCCGGGACCGCCACCCGGCCGGGGAGACCCTGCCCGTGCTCATTCAGGTCCGGATTCCGGACGGGTGGTACCTTCACGGGCCGGCCGACGCATCCCACGAGGCGAGCCTGATTGCTACGGCCGTGTCGTTCCCTCCCCTTTCGGGCATGGAACTCCGGGACATCCGCTTTCCCGAACCACGGCCCGTCACCCTGCCCCTGGACCCGAACCCCCTCCCCCTCTACAGCGGGACCGTCTTCATTCGGGCCGATCTCCGCGTGGACCCCGCCGTATTGCCGGGCCGTCACATCCTGAAGGGGGTGGTGTCTTACCAGGCCTGCACCGCCAGCACCTGCCTGCCTCCGGAAGAGGCGCCCGTTGAAGCGGCCATCGAGGTGGTCCGGGCCGGGACCGCGGTCTCGGCCCGGAATGCGGACGTCTTCGCCCGGGCCCTGGCTCCCGAAGTCCCTGCAGTGAGTTCCACGGAGGTCGAGCGTTCGGGCGGGCTCCTGCTGACCCTGCTCGGCCTCTTTCTGGGAGGACTGGCCCTGAACCTCACCCCGTGCATCTACCCGCTCATTCCCATCACCGTGTCCTACTTCGGAGGGCGGAGTCACGAGGGAAGGGGCCGCATCCTGGTTCACGGCGGCTGCTATGTGGGAGGACTGGCCCTGACCAACTCGGCCCTGGGCGTGGCCGCGGCCCTGTCCGGGGGCATGCTGGGGGCCGCCCTTCAGAGCCCCTGGGTCTCGGGGTTCGTGGCCGTGGTACTGGTCCTGCTGGCCTTGAGCTTCTTCGGGGTGTGGGAGCTTCGCCTTCCCGCCGGGTTGAACCGGCTCGCCTCCCGCCAGTACGGCGGGTACGCCGGGTCCCTCTTCATGGGGCTGACCCTGGGCGTAGTGGCCGCACCCTGCATCGGCCCGTTCATTCTGGGGCTCCTGGTGACCGTGGGACAGCAGGGCGACCCGATCCTCGGGTTCGTCTATTTCTTTGTGCTGAGTCTCGGCATGGGGCTTCCCCTGGCGATCCTGGGGGCCTTTTCCGGGGCCCTGGACCGCCTGCCCGGTTCGGGCGACTGGATGATCTGGGTTCGAAAGCTCCTGGGCTGGATCCTGTTGGGCATGGCGGCCTACATGCTCTCGCCCGTGATCACCCAGCCGATCATGAGGGCCGTACTCTACGGGGCCGTGGCCGTGGCCGCAGGCGTCCACCTGGGGTGGATCGAGCGCACGGGGATGTCGAGCCGGGGGTTTCGACGGGTGCGCCTGGCCATAGGCGTGCTCCTGGTAGCCGGAGGGATCCTCTGGGTGCAGATGCAGGTGACTGCGCCGCGCGAGGGGGTGGTGTGGCGGTCCTACACACCCGAGGCCCTGGCCTCGGCCCGGGGGACACCCGTGATTCTGGATTTTTCCGCGGACTGGTGCCTCCCGTGCCGGGAGATGGAGGAAGGGGTCTTCACGGACCCGCGGGTGGTGGCCCTGGCCCAGGGGGTCGTCCCTCTGAAAGTGGACCTGACCCACCGGGACCCGGCCCTGGAAGAGGTGCGGCAACGATTCGACGTGCGCGGGGTGCCCACGGTGGTCTTTCTGGATCGGAGCGGACGCGAGGTCACGGGCCTTCGGGTGAACTCCTACGTGGACGCATCCGATTTTCTGGACCGCATGGAGAGGTTGGTTCGGGACGAGCGCGAGGAACGCCCCGGCGACTCGCAGGCCATCGTCCTTGATCCGCCGTGAGAAAAAGACGAGGTGAAGAAGACGGGGTGAAGTGGTTATGTGATTATGAGAAAACCCCTACCGAACACCGGCCGTTGACTCCACGTCCCCTCCCGCCGCGGTAAGACCGCTCCTAATTTCGATAGCGATCACCCCGACACGGGTTTTGTCCTTCCCCCTCGATGGGGGAAGGTCGGGAAGGGGGTGGTCAGGCGGTGCTCTATCGCCACCCCCACCCTGTCCCTCCCCCGTCAAGGTGGAGGGACCTTCATCCGCGGATCATGCCCCGGCTGGAGGGGACGTTGAGTCGAAGTCCGGTACCATGAAACACGACTTCATTGATTCACGTAACAACCTAATCACATAACCACATAATCACATCATTCCCCCCATCGTATCAGGGCCGCCCCCCAGGTCAGCCCGCCGCCGAAGACCGGCATGCAGACGTACTGGCCCGGCTGAATGCTGCCGTCCCGGACCGCTTCGTCCAGGGCGATGGCGCAGGAGGCCGACGAGATGTTCCCGTACTTGTGGAGGGTGAGGTAGAAGCGTTCCATGGGGATCTTGAGGGTCTTGGCGATGGACTGGAACATCCGCTGGTTGGCCTGGTGCGGGATGAACCACGCGATGTCCTCGACGGCCACGCCGTTGGCATCGGCCGCCTCGTTGATGGAGTCGATGAAGTGGCGAACGGCCACCCGAAAGCTGGCATTGGCCTCGATCATGTTCAGGGTGTGAAGCTTCTTGTCCACGCTCTCGTGGGAGATGGGGGTGGTCCTGGATCCACCTCCGGGCATGAGCAGATCCCGGCCGTTGTAGCCGTCCGTGTGAATGTGGGTGGAGAGGAGTTGCGGGCCTTCGTCCCCCATGGAGAGCACGACCGCGCCGGCTCCGTCGCCCCACAGGATGCAGGTGGTCCGGTCGGTCCAGTCCAGGGTGCGGGTCATGACCTCGGCCCCCACCACGAGTACGGTCCGGGCCGCACCGGTCAGGAGGTACTGGGACGCCACGTTCAGGCTGAAGATGAACCCGGAGCAGGCGGCCGTCACATCAAAGGTCACGGCTTGAGGGGCGTCCAGCTTGGCCTGGAGCCAGTTGGCCGCCGAGGGACAGCAGGTGTCCGGTGTGATGGTCCCCACGATGATGAGATCGGGGTCCTGCGGCGTGAGTCCGGCCGCATCCAGGGCCTTGAGGGAGGCCTCCCGGGCCAGGTCGGCGGTGGTCACGTCCGGGTCGGCGATTCGCCGCTCCTTCACCCCGGTCCGCTGGACGATCCAGTCGTCCGTAGTGTCCAGGCCCATGGCCTGAAGGTCTGCGTTGGTCAATCTCCTTGGAGGAACATATGAACCGGTACCCAGGATCCGTATCGATGCCATGGTCTTCCTTCAATTTCCGTCGAGAGAGGGTCCATTCTCTTTTTCTTCGCGTTCTTCGTTTGCTTCGTGGTGAGGCTTTCCGCTGTTACGATTGCTCCACCGCTATTCCCAGGGCCTTTTCCTTTTCCGCTACGAGCACCCGCGTCTTGATGGCCGTGTCCGGAATCAGGCTCATGGAGTCGATCCCGCACTCCACCAGAAACTCCGCAAAGTCCGGAAAGTCGCTCGGCGCCTGTCCGCAGATCCCGATCTTCTTTCCCTTCTCCTTGGCCACGTCGATCACCTGTTTCACCAGGCGCTTCACCGCCGTGGACCGCTCGTCGTACAGGTGCGACACCAGCGATGAGTCCCGGTCCAGGCCCAGCGTCAACTGCGTCAGGTCGTTCGAGCCGATGGAGAAACCGTCGAAGATCTCCGCAAACTCGTCCGCGCAGATCACGTTGCTCGGAATCTCGCACATCACGTAGATCTCCAGCCCGTCCTCCCCCTGCACCAACCCGAACTCCCGCATCACCTCCACCACCCGGCGGCCTTCCTCCGGCGTCCGGCAGAACGGAACCATCACCTTGATGTTCGTCAGACCCACCTCGCTCCGCGCCTTGTGCAGCGCCAGACACTCCAGCTCGAACGCACGCTTGAAGTTCTCGTCATAGTACCGCGACGCACCCCGCCACCCGATCATCGGGTTGCTCTCCTTCGGCTCGTACAGGTACCCCCCAAGCAGGTTCTCGTACTCGTTGCTCTTGAAGTCCGACAGCCTCACGATCACGTCGTTCGGATAAAATCCCGCTCCGATCCGGCACACTCCCTCTGCCAGCTTGTCGATGAAAAACAGCTTCTTGTCCTCGTATACCGACGTGATCTCGTCGATCTTGTACATCACCCCTGCGATCCGCTGGTCGTTCTTCGCCTGCTTCTTCAGCTCGTCGTAGTCCAGCAGCGCCAGGGGGTGAATCCCGATGTGCGAGTTGATGATGAACTCCTCCCGCGCCAATCCCACTCCATCGTTCGGAATCATCGCCTGGCTGAACGCCTTCTCCGGGATCCCCACGTTCATCATGATCTTCGTCCGCGTCTCCGGCAACTCTTCCAGATCGATCGTCTCCACCTCGTACTTCAACAGACCGTCGTACACATACCCCGTCTCCCCCTCGCAGCACGACACCGTCACGTCCTGGCCCGTCTTGATCACCTCGTCCGCCGTCCCCGCCCCGATCACGCACGGAATCCCCAGCTCGCGCGATACGATCGCCGCATGACACGTCCGGCCCCCCTTGTTCGTCACGATGGCCGCCGCGATCTTCATCACCGGCTCCCAGTCCGGGTCCGTCATGTTCGTCACCAGCACCTGACCCGCCTCGAAACGCCGGATCTCCGTGGTCGTCTCGATCACGTTCGCCTTCCCCTGACCCACCTTCGTCCCCACCGCCGTCCCCGTCGCCAGGAGATCCCCCTTCTCCATCAGATGGTAACTCTCGTATCGCCTGCCCGTCTCCTTCCGCGAGTGGATCGTCTCCGGACGCGCCTGGACGATGAACAGCTTCCCCGTACCCACCGTCTCACCGTCACCGTCCTTGGCCCACTCGATGTCCATGGGCTTGAAATGCCCCGCATCCTCACTGTAGTGGTCCTCGATCAGGCACGCCCAACGCGCCAGCTCCAGCACCTCGTCGTCGTCCAGTACGTACCGGTGACGCTCCGACAGCGTCGTCGCCACGTTCTTCACCGTCGCATCGTCCTCCAGCGAGTAGACCATCTTGATGTCACGGTCCCCCGCCTTCCGGCTGATGATCGCACGCTTCCCCTCTTTCAGCGTCGGCTTGAACACGTAGAACTCGTCCGGGTTCACGATCCCCTGAACCACGTTCTCTCCCAACCCGTACGCCGCCGAGATGAACACCGCGTCCTTGAATCCCGTCTCCGTATCGATCGAAAAAATCACACCCGAGTACGCCGAGTCGCTTCGAACCATCTTCTGAACCGCGATGGACAGCGACACGTCGAACTGGTCGAACCCCTTGTCGTGACGGTACGAGATCGCACGGTTCGTGAACAGGGACGCAAAACACTTCCGGCACGCGTCCAGCACACGCAACCGCCCCCGGATATTCAGGTACGTGTCCTGCTGACCCGCAAACGACGCATCCGGAAGGTCCTCCGCCGTCGCCGAACTCCGGATCGCCACATCCAGGTCGTCCAGCTCTTCCCGGCCGAACTCCTTGGCCAGTTGCTCGTACCCCTGGTAAATCGCCTGCGTCAGGTCCGGCGGAAACTCCGCGTGCCGGATGATGTCCCGAACCTCACGACCCTTCCGCATCAGGTTCGACATGTCCGACGTGTCCAGATCCTTCAGCACCTTCTTGATCTCGTCCTCGATCCCCGCATACTTCAGAAAATACCGGTACGCGTACGCCGTGATCGCAAACCCGTTCGGAACGTTGATCCCGTTCTTCTCCAGCTTCTGGTACATCTCACCCAGACTCGCGTTCTTACCCCCCACCATCGGCACATCCCCGATCCCCAACTCCCGGAACCAGAGAATGAAATTCTTGCTCTTGTCCGCCGCCATGATGCTCTCCTCGGTTTCCAGGCCCCGCTCGCCCCACGGGGCCCTCAGGGCATGAAGGGCCGAAAAAGCCGTGTTCGTGAAAAAGGCCGTGTTCGTGACTCGTGTTCGTGACTCGTGGCAGGTGTTCGCGCCGGTTCGTTCCCGAATCCCTTTCCGTGACCACAGAAGGGCAAAAGGGGGCGCGAAATCACCGCAAGACCCCTTTATTCCAGCGCAATACACCTGTCTTTTTTTCTACCACCAAACCGTCGGGTTGTCAATTCTCAAAAATATCCGTATGATAGGAAATGACGTGTAGTTCGTGCCTCTTGGAAGAAAGGAGTCCACCCCATATGAATGCCGCGTCCCCATCCTTCATCTATCTCGATCACAACGCCTCCACCCCCCCGGACCCGGCCGTGGCCGAGGCCATGCGTCCGTTCCTGGAGGGGGGCTATGGAAACCCGTCCAGCCCCTATCCCCTCGGAGTCCGGGCCCGGGAGGCGGTGACGCGGGGACGAGAGGCCGTTGCCCGGCTCATCGGCGCCGAGCCATGGGAGATCGTCTTCACCTCGGGCGGGTCCGAGGCCAACAACATGGTGCTCAAGGGCGTCGTGGATGCGGGAAAGGCCTCCCGATGTCACGTGATCACCTCCGCGGTGGAGCATCCGGCTGTACTCAACCCGGCCCTCTATCTCATGGAACTGGGCGCCGATCTCACGGTCCTTCCCGTGGACGGCCAGGGGCGGGTGAACCCGGACGACGTGGCCCGGGCCATCGGCCCGAAGACGGCTCTCATCTCTGTCATGCTGGCCAACAACGAGACCGGGACCCTTCAGCCGATCCGGGAGATCGCACGAACGGCGAGGGAACGGGGCGTGCCCGTGCATACGGATGCAGCCCAGGCCATCGGCAAGATCCCCGTGGACGTGAACGATCTGGGAGTGGATTTCCTGTCCATCGCCGGTCACAAGCTCTACGCGCCCAAGGGTGTCGGTGCCCTGTTCGTCCGCCATGGACAACAGCTCACCCCCCTGGTCCACGGAGCGGCCCAGGAGGGAGGGCGCCGGGCCGGGACCGAGAGCCCCATGCTGGCCGCCGGCCTGGGTGAGGCCTGCCGCGTAGCCGGCGAGCGCCTTCCCACCGACACAGAGACCTTCCGAGCCATGCGGGACCGACTGGAGGACCTTCTTTTCGCGGCCGTGGACGGCCTCGTGCGAAACGGCCCCAAGGAAGGGAGGCTGCCCAACACCCTGAACGTCTCGATTCCAGGCGTGGAAGGCGCCCGCATTCTGGAAGGTCTTCCCACCCTCTACGCCTCCACGGGCGCGGCCTGTCACGACCGGTCCGTCACCCTCTCCCACGTGCTCTCGGCCATGGGGGTGCCTCCGGAGATCGGCATGGGCGCCCTTCGCCTGACCCTGGGACGGAGCAACACCCCGGCACAGATCGAGGAGGCCGCAGGCCTGCTGATCGAACGGATTCGACAGGTCCGGGAAGGGTAAACAAAAACAACAGGTACTAAGGTAATAAGGTGAAAGGTGTTGAGGGAAGAAATAAACCGACAGGACTCACTGACTCCCGGGTTACACGGATTCAACACCAAGAAAAAATTGTGAATTCAAGAAAAACATACTGACTGTCCAAATGATAAGCGCAAAGTGGGGAAAGAAAACGATGGGCCTTCGGGTCCTGTGGAAGAGGCTCCTCTGGTTCGACCTGCTCCTGCTTGCCTTCCTGATCCTGGGTACGCGACTGGCCACCGTGCTTCACGAGGTTCTCGGACACGGCCTTACGGCCGTTCTTGCCGGAGGCGATATCGCGTCGGTTCAAATCAGCCTTCTGGGGGGCGGCCGAGTGGTCCACCATCTCCCGGAGACCGCCGGGATCTTCGCGAGGTTTGTGGTGGCTTGCTCGGGCATCGCCGTAAACCTCTTCACCGGCGCGCTGGTCTTTGTCCAGTTTCGCCGTTCCCCCCCCCAACGTCTTCAGGACGGTTTCTGGATCCTCTTTGCCGGGGCGAGCCTGCTCGGCGGGGTCGCCTATGCGGCCCTGGGCCTCTACTACGGCCAGGGAGATCCCGTGGCATGGATGTCGTCGCCGTCGCCGGGCGCGGCCTGGTTCGCCCTTCCCTTTCTGCTGGCCGCACCTTTTTTCGGGTTTGTGGCGGTCAAGACCTATGCGTCCTGGGCGGACCGGTGGTTCCCGGCGAAGAACGCAACCGGTCGCGCGATCGTGGTCCTGCTCACGGCGGGGGTGGCCGTGAGCGCCTATGCCGCTCTGTATGTGGGCACAGGGGCCGGTTCCCGGGCACTGGACGCACCCCAGGCGGCCGCCGACCAGGCCCGAAAGGCCGCATTCGACCGGCAATTGGAGACCCTGGTCCGAGCCGTTCAAAAGATGCGGCCGGACCTGTCCGAGAGCCAGGTGCGGGCACTGATTCGAGTGGTCCCCGTGACGACAGAACCCATAGATATCCCTCAAAAACCTCCGATCAAACCGGCGCTGGGCGTCCTCTACGGAGTGGGGGGCTTGATCGCGATCCGTCGGACCTTCGTCGGGCCCCCGGGTCCGGCGGTTCTTTCACTTCGGTGGCCCCTGACGACCGCGGCCCTGGCCGCGGCCGTCCTGGCCGCCCTGGGCCTCGCCGGAGGGTGGGTGTACCGGGCGCCGGCCTGGTGAGCCGGCAGGCCGTGAATGCACGCGTCCTGTCAAACCGGTGGTTTTCCTCAATGACGCTCCTGAAATGGCCGTGCCCGGTGGGTAGGGAGAGTGTGGAAATCGAATAGTTCGCATGGTTTCATCTTTTCTCAGCGTCTCCGCGCGAGACAAGAGGTCTTTTTGAATTCGTCATGTATCTCTTCGCCAAATCCATGGCCCTCCTCTGGACCACTGCCGAGATCCTGATCCTGGCGGCCGTCTGGTGGGGCCATCGCCTCTCGGTGGATCGAGGGGCCCGGTTTCGGGGCCCGGCCGTTACCGCCGCGATTCTCACCGTCCTGCTCGGCATAGTGCTTTTTTTCGGGGAGTCCCTGCTGGGGCGCCTCGTGGATCTGCGGCCCAGCCTTTCTCGTGCCCTCTTTCGCTGGGCCCTCTGGAACTTCTTCTGCACCCTCTGGGTGGTGCTGGAGGGGTGCATCATGCTCTATGTTTGCCGGATCCGTCTCTCCCTGGCGCGGCAAAAGAGACGCCTCCCGACCCTTGACCGGGTCCGCTCCAAGTGGAAGGTCTGGAGCGTGCCCCTCCTGGTCCTCGGATTCTTCGGCCTCTTTGCCGCATATCAGGCAGGCCTTTTCCATGCGGTGGACCGGTTCAATCTGAACGCGCGTGAAGTGGTTCGTATATCTACTTTGTATATTCGAATCTGCGGCGTTTTCTGGATTCTATTCGAATGGGTGGTAGCGGTTGAAGGGATCCGCGCCTATCGTCTTCTGAAGCAACGGGAGGGAGGCTGACATGGACATGATCGCCAACGGCTTTCTCTGGACCGCCACCCACTTCACCGGCGATCTCTACCTGACGGCCACCAAGGCGCAGGCCCTGGTCTGGAGCGGTGCCGATCTGGTCCTGATTTTCGTCTTCCTTCGAATCGCATCCCTGCTTCGCGAACGCGAGGGGCTCGATCCGGCCCAATGGCGCTACGCGCTGCTCGCGGCGACCGCCCTGGTCACCCCCCTGCTGATGTTCGCCACCACCTCCCGGCAGATCCTCTGGATGGAATCGGCGATCTGCGGAACCCAGTTCCTCCTGCTGGTCTTCACGCTGGTCCGGGATCGCAGGCGGTTTCTGGCGCTGATCCTCGATGAGCGACCGATTGGAGAAAAAGAACAAAAAATTGAGTGAGGTATTGAGGTGTTGAGGTGTTGAGTGGACAAAAGGCCTTAAAACATGCCTTGGATGGATGAGTTTCTACCCTCAACCTTAATGGGGAAATCATGACGGGCCGTGTTGCAATGAGGCATCCGGTTTTCTCCTCCCCCCCTGATGGGGGAAGGCCGGGAAGGGGGTGGTGTCCGTTCCCCGTCAAAGGGTCATCATTATAGGTTATGGTTCTATCGCTATCGCTATCGAAATCGGGATCCGA